>OGMP01001151.1_pt1 | contig 22324 bp, 18 predicted proteins | sample 1573261 | NCBI WGS metagenome assembly OGMP01 (sample SAMEA2581878, study PRJEB24529) | metagenome | biome: Human gut stool | place: China | collected 2011 | reverse complement strand
TGCGGAGCATCTGGTACTCGTGGTCGGTCAGGGTCTGGGAGGGAGCCACGACCACAGAATCGCCGGTGTGGATGCCGACAGGGTCAAGGTTCTCCATGTTGCAGACGGTGATGACGTTGCCCTTGTGGTCGCGCATGACCTCGTACTCGATCTCTTTCCAGCCCGCAATGCACTTTTCCACCAGGATCTGATGGATGGGGGAAAGACGGAGGCCGTTGGTGCCGATCTCGATGAGCTTTGCCTTGTTCTCGCAGATGCCGCCGCCGGTGCCGCCCATGGTGAAGGCGGGGCGGACGATGACCGGGTAGCCGATGCGGTCGGCGCAGGCCAGAGCGTCTTCCAGCGTCTCCACGACCTCGGAGGGGATGATGGGCTGATGCAGCTTCTCCATCGTCTCCTTGAACAGCTCGCGGTCCTCGGCGCGGTCGATGGTCTCGGGCTTGCAGGCAAGCAGACGGATGCCGGTGCGGTCGAGGTAGCCGGAACGGGCCAGCTCCATGGAAAGGTTCAGGCCCATCTGGCCGCCGAGGTTGGGCAGCACGGAGTCGGGCTTCTCGATGTCAAGGATGCGCTCCACGACCTCGAGGGTCATGGGCTCGATATAAACATGGTCGGCCACGTCGGGGTCGGTCATGATGGTAGCAGGGTTGGAGTTGAGCAGAACGGTCTCGATGCCCTCTGCTTTCAGGGCGCGGCACGCCTGGGTGCCGGAGTAGTCGAATTCAGCAGCCTGACCGATGATGATGGGGCCGGAGCCGATGACCAGCACTTTTTTGATTCTGGGGTCCTTAGGCATTTCAGCGTGCCTCCTTCTTTGCTGCTTTGACGTTGTTCAGGAAGCGGTCGAACAGGAACTCGGTGTCCTTGGGGCCGCCGTTGGCTTCGGGGTGGAACTGGACGGTGAAGCAGTTCCACTTCTTGTACTTGATGCCCTCGCAGGTGCCGTCGTTGGCGTTCACCTGGGCCACCTCGCCCATCTCGGCGGGCAGCTCATCGCCCACGACTGCATAGCCGTGGTTCTGGCTGGTGATGAAGGTGCGGCCCGACTCGAAGTCGGTGACAGGCTGATTGGCGCCGCGGTGGCCGTACTTGAGCTTCATGGTCTTGGCACCGGCGGCCAGAGCGGAGAGCTGGTGGCCGAGGCAGATGCCGAAGGTGGGGATATTCAGCTCAAAGATGTGCTTGAGGTTCTCGATGACCTCCACCGGCTCGGCGGGGTCGCCGGGGCCGTTGGAGAGCATGATGCCGTCCGGGTCCAGGGCAGCGACTTCCTCAGCGGTGGCAAAGGCGGGCATGACCGTCACCTTGCAGCCGCGCTTGACGAGGCAGCGGACGATGTTCCGCTTGCAGCCGTAGTGCATCAGCACGATGTGGGTCTCACCCTTCTCGTTGTAGACCTCAGGCTCTGCACAGGTGACGCTCTTCACGGCGTCGGTGACGGCGTAAGCGCGGATCTCTTCCAGCAGCTTATCCGTCTCGGCTTTGTTGGCCGGGTCAGCGGGATCAAAGGTGGTCAGGATGGCACCGTTCATGACGCCGCTCTCCCGGATGATGCGGGTGAGGTGGCGGGTGTCGATGCCCTCGATGCCGATGGTATTGTTTTTCTTCAGAAAGCTGTCCAGCGTCTCCTCACAGCGCCAGTTGGACGGGGTCTGGCAGGCCTCGCGGACGATATAACCCTTGGCCCAGATCTTATCCGACTCCATGTCGTCCTTATTCATGCCGTAGTTGCCGATGAGGGGGTAGGTCTGGGTGATGATCTGGCCGTAGTAGCTGGGGTCGGTCAGGGTCTCCTGAAAGCCCACCATGCCGGTGGCGAACACCACCTCGCCCACGGTCACGCCCTCGGCACCCACAGACTGCCCGGCAAACACCATGCCGTTTGCCAAAAGAAGATATGCGTTCATAGTTTTCCTCGTTTCAACCATTACAGGGTCTGCTTTGCTTCCTGCTTCATCTTGCGGCTGCCCAGGTGCACCAGCGGCAGCTTGCCCTCCTTGCAGATGGGGCACTCTTCCGGTGCGTAGTTGGGCAGGTCCAGCTTGAGGGCGCTGGCCACGATGGGAATGGGCGACGGAGCCTCAGGCTTGGTGCGGTCCACCACGCAGGTGATGCCCAGGCAGATGCCGCCGTTCTCCTCGATGACCCGCTTGGTCTCCAGAGAGGAGATGCCGGTGGTCACCACGTCCTCGGCGATAAGGCACTTTTCACCCGGATGGATGGCAAAGCGCTTCAGGGTCATCACGTTGTCCACGCGCTCGGTGAAGATGGCGCGCTTGCCGGTCTGGCGGGCCAGCTCGTAGGCGTACACGATGCCGCCCATGGCCGGGCCGACGATCACATCCACGTCCATTTCCTTGACCTTATCTGCCACGGTCTTCATCACCTCGGCGCAACGGTCGGGGTACTGCTGCAGATAAGCCATCTGGCAGTATGCGCTGGAATGGCGACCGGAGGACAGCAGGAAGTGGCCTTCCAGGAACGCGTCACAGCTCTTCAGGATCTCAAGTGCTTCACTCATTGTACTTCTCCCTCTCTTTTTAAGTGGTGTATATTCTCTTTGGGTGGTATTGTACCACGCCTTGATACGATTTGCAAATTTATGCGCCATTTTTCATTTTATGTGCATAAACGCAAGCTATAAACGAATATCTACAGGTTTTATTCTGCATGGCGGGCGCAGCCACGGATCTCGTCCAGCGTTTTCACGCCGTTTGCGTCCATCCAGGCGGCCATCTCGTCGGCGATGGTCTCCATGGCGCGGGGGTTGGCGAAGTTTGCCGCACCCACCTGCACCGCCGCGGCACCTGCCATGATGAACTCCAGGGCGTCGCGGCCGGTGGCAATGCCGCCCAGGCCCACCACCGGGATGTTCACGGCACCCACGGCCTGCCACACCATGCGCAGGGCGATGGGCCGTACCGCCGGGCCGGACAGGCCCGCAAAGATGTTGTTGAACACCAGGCGGCGCTTTTCCAGATCAATGGCGCAGGCCTGGAAGGTGTTGGTCAGGCTGATGGCGTCCGCACCGGCGGCCTCCACAGCCCTGCACATCTCCGGGATGTTCTCGGCCTGGGGGCTCAGCTTGACCATCAGGGGCTTTTTGCAGGCGTCGCGCACCATGCGCACCACCGCACCGGCAGCCTCGGCCTTGACACCGTAGGCCATGCCGCCCACCTTGACGTTGGGGCAGGAGATGTTCAGCTCCACGATGTCCACTGCGCTGTCGCTCAGCATCGCGGCACCTTCCACATACTCTTCCTCGCTGTGGCCGCCAAGGTTGGCAATGGCCACCGTGCCGTACTTCTGCTTCAGTTCCAGCATCTCGGGCAGCTCCACGTCAATGAAGTGCTGCACGCCGGGGTTCTGCAGGCCGATGCTGTTGATGAGGCCGGAGGGGGTCTCCCACAGGCGCTCGCCCTTGTTGCCGTACTGGCCGTGCAGGGTCAGGCCCTTGCCGGAGATGCCGCCGATCTTGGCAAAGTCTGCCAGCTCTTCGTACTCCACGCCGTAGCCCACGGTGCCGGACGCGCCGATGACCGGGCTGTTCATTACAAAGCCCAGCAGGTTGGTTTTCAGGTCAGCCATCAGAAGAACACCTCCGTTGCATCAAATACCGGGCCGTTCTTGCACACGCTCTTGCCCTCGCCACCCCTGGTCTCGCAGGTGCAGCCAAGGCAGGCACCAATGCCGCAGGCCATCTTCTTTTCCATGCTCACAAAGCAGGGGGTGCCCTTCTCGGCACACAGGCGGGCGGCGTTCTTCATCATGACCGTGGGGCCGCACACCAGCACCACGTCGTAGTCGGCGGGGTCGTACAGCTGGGTGACAAAGCCGTGGAAGCCCACCGCGCCGGTGTCGGTGGACACCTTGACGAGGTTTGCGATCTCGCGGTACTCCTCCATGCAGTAGGGGGCATCCCGGAAGCCAAAGAACACGTCCGGCTTCACGCCTGCTGCTGCCAGCTCGCGGGTGAGCTGGAACATGGGCGCGGTGCCGATGCCACCGCCCACCACAGCGATTTTTTTGTACTTGCTCAGGATGTCCGGCACATCAAAGCCGTTGCCCATAGGGCCGGTGAGCTGGAAGGTATCCTTCATTTTGAGCTGCGCGATCTTTTCAGTGCCCTCGCCCACCACCTGATACAAAAACTCGATGGTGCTGCTGTCCGGGTTCCAGCGGTGCACGCTGATGGGCCGGGACAGGAAGGGGGCTTCGTCTGCGCCCCATGCACGCAGGGTAAAGAACTGGCCTGCGTGGGGTGCGTGGTCGCGGTCCGGCCAGACCACCGTCAGCAGACGGATGTCCGGGGCAATGACCTCATTGCGCAGGACAGTGGCTTCACAGCAGGCTGCACGCATGAGCAATGGCCTCCTTCATATTCACACATTCGTTGTAAGCGGCTTCGTCAAAGGCAGTGCCCGGCTGCTTCTTATAGGCCAGCAGGATGCCGCGGCTGGAGTTGACCACGCCGCCGTTGCCCTTGGTGAGGTACTGGGCGATGTCCTCGGCCTTGCCGCCCTGTGCGCCGTAGCCGGGGATGAGGAAGAAGCTGTCCTTGTACTTGGCGCGGATCTCGGTGGCCTCCTCGATGTGGGTGCCGCCGATGACCAGACCGATGGAGGAGTAGCCGTGCTCGCCCATGTAGTCCTTGCCCAGAGCGTTCAGCTTGTCGCCCACCAGATCGTAGACGTGGCGGCCGTCGGCCAGCTTCTCGTACTCAAAGTCCTTGGCACCGCCGTTGGAGGTGCGGCAGAGCACAAACATGCCCTTGCCCTGCTTTTCGGCGTAGGGCAGGTAGGGGCTGATGGAGTCCAGACCCATATAGGGTGCCAGCGTGACGAAATCGCTCTCGAAATCACCGGTAAAGTGACCCATGGCGTACATCTCGGCGGTCTTGGCAATGTCGCCGCGCTTGATGTCGGCGATCACCGGCACACCGACCTCACGCACAGCCTTCAGGGTGTCGGCGTAGGCCTTCATGCCCTCAAGGCCCAGAGACTCGTAGTAAGCGATCTGCACCTTGTAGCAGCCAGCCACTGCCTTGGTGGCATCGATGAGCTTCCTGTTGAAGTGCACGATGTTCTCGCCCTTCGTCAGGGTGCTGTCCACGAAGTCGGCGGGCAGGTAGCTGAAATCGGTATCCAGACCTACGCACACCGGGCCGCGGGCTTCCACTGCTTCGTAAAGCTTATCCATGTTGGTCATTGTGGGTTCCTCCTGTTTGCTCTCTTATCGATTCTCATCTTATATAGTGTTGTTTTTTCAATCCTCTGCCTGATAGGTCAGCTTGCCGCCCTTGATGGTGGCGCAGACCTTACCAAACAGCTGGGCACCGTCGAACGGGGTGTTGTGAGATTTGGAGTGCAGCTTGTCCTTGTCCACGGTGTAGGGGGTATTCAGATCCACCAGCACAAAGTCTGCATCGTAGCCCGGCTCCAGCTGACCCTTGGCAAGGCCCAGAATTTCTGCCGGGCGGGTGCTCATCAGGTGCACCAGCACTTCCAGCGGCAGGCCTTCCTGCTTGCAGAGCTTGGTGTAGCAGACGCCGAAAGCGGTCTCGCTGCCCACCATACCGGCCATGCCCTTGAGCTTGTCCTCTTCGGAGTGGGGCGCGTGGTCGGTGGCAATGGCATCCACGATGCCGGTGCGGATGCCGTCCACCAGCGCCTGCACATCGTCGGCGGTGCGGATGGGCGGGTTCACGCGGTAATCGCAGGTATCATTGGTGAACCACAGGTGGTGCGGGGTCACCTCGCAGGTGACGGGTGCCCCCCGCAGCTTTGCCATCTGGATGGCATCCAGCGCACCGCGGGTGGACACGTGGCACATGTGCAGCTTGGTCTGGTAGTATTCGCTCAGCCAGCAGTTGCGCACCGTCTCGATGTCCTCAGCCAGACGGTAGTCCCACGGGCTGATCTCCATATCCTCGGCATGGCTCATCACGGTGATATCCTTCTGGGTGCAGATGGCGAAAGCCTTTGCCATGGTGGCATTGTCCTGCACGCCGTGGCCGTCCTCGGTGATGAACTTCACACCGGCAGGCAGGGTCTTGAGGTGGTCGATGCTCACACCGTCAAAGTTCTCGGTGATGGAGACGGTCTGGTTCACATCGCACAGGCCTACTTCGGCAGCCTTCTGCTCCACCATGAACGCCTGTGCCGCAGAAGAGCACACCGGCTTTGTGTTGGGCATCAGGTTCACGAAGGTGTAACCGCCAGCGGCTGCGGCGCGGCTGCCGGTCTCGATGTCCTCCTTGTACTCAAAGCCCGGGGTGCGCCAGTGGCAGTGCAGGTCCACAAAGGCGGGCAGCACGGTCAGCCCGCCGGCATCAATGACCGTTTCGTTCTCCCCGGCCAGTGCCTCCAGCTCCTGACCTACAGCAGCGATCCTGCCGTCCTTTACAAAAATCTCAAGCGGTCTTCCTTCGGTGTTCACAGCATTTACAAGCAGCATCGCAGTTCCCTCCTGATTTGCGTTTGTCTGGTTCGGCTTTCCGGCTTACGGGCAAAAAAAAACTTTTCCCCGCAAAGGGAAAAGCTCATTCCACAAAAAAAGGAAACAACGAACCCACGGCAAAACCGGATGCGAACTGCTTGTTCAGTTTGGTGCACATCGCGCTTTTCTGCATGGTGCTGTCTCCTTTTATAAGTCTGGAATCTTTTCATAATATTTTAGCATAGAAGCGCGAAATGTGTCAATGCTTCCGCATATATTTTGTTGCAAAAAGGTTTGCCGCTTCCCTCCCGGAATTTTAGCTACTCTACCCAAAAGCAGTTTTTCCCCGCCAGATTCAGGGTTAGTCACATCAATTCCTAGCATATTGCTGTACATTCCCGTCCGGGTGTGCTATTATAATATGGTCAAAAGAGTCAGAGGCTGTTTTCATGGCAGAGGCGTGATTTTTATTCAGAGCAGATTCATCGGAATCAGGAAAGAGAGGGTTTTCCCATGGGTTTGTTGGAGGACGCGCGGAACATCCAGCGCAAGGACCCCGCTGCACGCAACGTGCTGGAGGTCATTTTGCTGTATCCGGGCTTTCACATTCTGGTGTATCACCGCATTGCGCACTGGCTGTACCAGCACAAGCGGTTCTTTCTGGCCCGGTGGGTCAGCCAGCACGGACGCCGCCGCACCGGCATCGAGATCCATCCCGGTGCCACCATCGGCAAGTGCCTGTTTATTGACCACGGCATGGGCATCGTGTTCGGTGAGACCTGCGAGATCGGGGACAACTGCACCATCTACCACGGTGTCACTCTGGGCGGCACCGGCAAGGACACCGGCAAGCGCCACCCCACTCTGGGCAACAACGTGCTGATCGGTGCAGGCACCAAGGTCCTTGGCCCGGTGTATATCGGGGACAACTCCCGCATCGGCGCAGGCAGCGTGGTGCTGCGCAATCTGCCCGCCAACTGCACCGCCGTGGGCGTGCCCGCCGAGGTGGTGCGCATCAACAACAAGGCCGTGAACCCGGCGGACGATCTGGATCAGCAGGATCTGCCGGATATCGTAGCCCAGCGCCTGACCGATCTGGACCGCCGTCTCGGCGCGCTGGAAAACGCTGTGCAGGGCGACACCCCGCCCACGGCAGCGCAGATCGCCGCACGGCAGAAGTCATAACGATTCAGAATGCCCTCCGCTTGCGCTCTGGGCATTATTCAGGGAATTTATATTTTTTAGATGCAAGTCGGAAAATCCTGCGGGATTTTCCGACTTGCCTTTTCACTGGAGCGGGCGCAATGAAGAAGTGGCCTGTTTCCCGGCTGTGCGGCTGTTTCCGCAGGAAACAAGCACAGACAGATCAAGTTTCCCTCTTGGACCCTTTCCGTGAAAATGCAACAGCGGACAGCCCGCAGGCTGTCCGCTGTTGCTCTATTATAAGATATTTTTCCGCTGAAGATGCCCAGAGCGCAAGCGGAGGGCATTTTCAATAAACCCTTTTTCCGCAGCCTTCCCCGGCGCAGAGAGCTTTCACCTTCTGCACCGCAGCGGCCACCAGATCACTGATGGGCTGCTCCGGCACACCCACGATATAGTTTTCGCAGTGGTTCACCGGGATGAGCACCCGCGTCGCATGGCTCTGGCACACGGCTGTGGCCATGGCGGGGGTGATCTCGCCCAGCAGTGCATCCGCAACGACGATGCCGATGGGCCCCACGATGATATCCGCGCTGCGGCAGTTCACCACCACGGCGTTCTCGCCGGTGGCGGCACGCGGGGCACCGGCCTTGCGCATGGCGTTTGCCGCCAGACTGTTGGTGCCCACCGCAGTGAGCCGGGCCTCCGGACACTGCGTGCTCAGGGCTGCCACCAGCTGTTTGCCAAGGCCCCCGCCCTGCCCGTCGATGACGAGCACATTCATCGGCTGCATCAGAAGTCGATCTCCTCAAGGCGCAGCAGCGCGATGATATAGATCTTCACGGCTTCCAGCAGCTTGTCGATGGGTGCCGCTTCGTTTGCACCGTGCATCGGGCCGCCAAATTCCGGCAGCGGCAGGTCCACATGCTCGGGGCCAAAGCTGACCGCATAGGGGAAGTGGCGGGCATAGGTGCCGCCGCCCATGGTGAAGGGCTTGGCGTTCTCGCCGGTCACTTCGTTGTAGGTGTTGATGCAGGCCAGAATGGCGGGGCTGTCTGCTTCAATATAGAAGGGCTCGGCAACGGTCACATCGCGCAGCTCAGCGCCATCGCCCAGTGCGGCACGGATCTGCTCGGTCATCTTCTCGCCGTCGGTGCAGGTGGGGAAGCGGCTGTCCATAGTCTGGAAAATGCGGCCATCTTCCATGTAGATGCGTCCGCCGATCACGGTCAGCGGGCCAAAGGGGCCGTCGGCGCAGTTGATGCCCAGACCCTCACCGGCAGTAGAAGCGTGCAGCTTGCGCACAGCCTCCAGATAGGTGCGCTCGGTCTCATTACACAGGCCGTTGTCCAGCAGGTAGTTCACCACCAGACCAATGGCGTTCACGGTGCCCTGCGGCATGGCTGCGTGGCCGGACTTGCCCCAGCCGCGGATGCGCACGCCGTCGCCTTCCGGTTCCAGCGTGATGTTGGGGGCATTCTTCAGCTTGGAGATGTCGGTCCTGACCAGCGCACTTGCACGGTCGGGCACGGCGTTGTTTGCCACGCCGCCCTCGATCTCCACGATGACACCGTTACACACCGGGCTGACGATCTTGGCGCCGAACTGGCCCTTCTCGCCGTTGCACACCGGGAACTCGGCATCCGGGGTGAAGCAGAAGGCCGGAGCCGGGTAGTTTTTGAGGTAGTAGTCCACATCCTGCATGTGGGTCTCCTCGTTGGTGCCTGCCAGTGCGCGGATGGGGTAGCGCAGCTCATAGCCCTGCTCCTTGAGGAACTTCAGGGCATACAGGGTAGCCACCATGGGGCCTTTGTCGTCGGCAACGCCGCGGCCCAGCAGCCAGCCGTCCTGAATGCGCATGGTGAAGGGGTCGGCCGTCCAGCCGTTGCCCACGGGCACCACGTCCACATGGCAGATGGTCGCCAGATACTTTTCCGGGTCCTTGCCGGCCAGCTCTGCATAGCCGATGTAGTTCTCGCAGTTGCGGGTGGCAAAGCCCATGCCCGCAGCCAGCTCCAGCGTCTTGTCCAGCGCGGCACGGGGGCCTGCGCCGAAGGGTGCACCCTCTTCCGGGGTGCCCTCTACGCTGTTGACTGCCACCAGAGCGGCGATATCCTTCAGCAGCTGTTCCTTGTTTTGCGCAATATATGCGTCGATTTTCTGATTCAGTGCCTGATCCATGATCTTATCGTTCCTTTCCGTCCGGCAGCTTTTCGCCGCCGGTTCCAAAACACTTTTTTATTTTAGCATACTCGGCGGCAAAATGCCATTGTCAATTGTTGTTCTTTGCCGGAACACAGCCTTTTTTTCCTCAGCCCACCGAGAACAGGGTGCTCAGCGCACCCAGCAGGCCCGCGCTGGCCAGACCCATGATGATGCCCGCCAGCAGCACGCCGCCCATGCAGGCCTTGACCACGTCCTTGAACTTCATATCCAGGATCGAGCCTGCCAGCGTGCCGGTCCATGCGCCGGTGCCCGGCAGCGGGATACCCACGAACAGCAGCAGCGCCACCACAAGGCCGCGGCCCGCCTTGGCTTCCAGTGCGCGGCCGCCTTTCTCGCCTTTGACGATGCAGAACTTGCAGATTGGCCCGATAAGGGGCTTGTGGTAGCCCCAGATCAGGAATTTGCGTGCAAACAGATAGATGAACGGCACCGGGATCATGTTGCCCACCACGCACACCAGATAGGTGGGCAGGATGGGCAGGCCCATGCCAAGCCCGATGGGGATGGCTCCGCGCAGTTCAATGAGCGGCACCATGGAAACAAAAAATACCAGCAGATAGCTTTTGAGCATAGAGTCTCCTTTTTCCTGCTCTTTCCGGGAGAGCAGGCATTTTTTTACAGGTTACAGGTCAATGTCCAGCTCCACCGGGCAGTGGTCTGAGCCGAAGATCTCGTTGTGGATCTCCGCCGCGCGGATCTTATCGGCAATGCGGCGGGACACGATGAAGTAATCGATGCGCCAGCCCGCATTCTTCTCGCGGGCGTGGAAGCGGTAGCTCCACCAGCTGTACTTCACCTCGTCCGGGTGCAGCACGCGGAAGCTGTCGGCAAAGCCTGCGTCCAGCAGTTCGGTCATTTTGCCGCGCTCCTGATCGGTAAAGCCTGCGCTCATGTGGTTGGTTTTGTCGTTCTTGATGTCGATCTCCCTATGGGCAACATTCAGATCGCCGCACAGGATCACCGGCTTTTTTGCGTCCAGTGCCAGCAGGTAGGCACGGAAGGCATCCTCCCACTCCATGCGGTAGTCCAGACGCTTCAGCCCGTCCTGACTGTTGGGGGTATAGCAGTTCACCAGCCAGAACTCCGGGTATTCCAGCGTGAGCACACGGCCCTCGTGGTCGTGCTGATCAATGCCAATGCCGGCGGTCACGGCCAGCGGCTGCTCACGGCACCAGCAGGCCGTGCCGGAGTAGCCCTTCTTCTCGGCAGAATAGGTATACTCGGTGTAGCCATCCGGCGCAAAATCCGCCTGACCGGGCTGCATCTTGGTCTCCTGTACCGAAAAGATATCGGCATCCAGAGCCGCAAAGCTCTCGGCAAAGCCATGGGTCAGGCAGGCGCGCAGGCCGTTGACGTTCCAGCTGATCAGTTTCATAGGTATACTCCTCTTTATGTTATGCCTGATATTTGGTTTTCCATACACCGCTGCGGAATCGGAGCACAAAGCATGTCACGCGGCAAACCCAGTCAATGATCATTGCGATCCACACGCCCACAGCGCCCCAGCCCATGCGCACGCACAGCAGGTAGCTGAAGCCCAGCCGCCACACCGCCATGCTCAGGATGGACACGATCATGGTGAACTTCACATCGTTGGCTGCACGCAGGGCGTTGGGCAGCACGAAGGACAGGGTCCACAGCAGGATGGCAAAGCCTGCATGGATACGTACCAGCAGCTCAGAAAGCACCATCGTCTCACCGGACAGCGCGTAGATGCCGATGAGCTTGTGCAAAAACAGCAGGATGGCACCGTTGGAAAGACCCATTGCGATGTAAGACCACACCGTCAGCTTGCGGGTATAATAAACAGCCTGCTCGTCGTCCCGCGCACCGATGCAGCGGCCCACCACCGTGATCATGGCAAGGCTCAGTGCCTTGCCGGGGATCACGCCCATGCCGTCCAGATTGTTTGCCACGGCGTTTGCTGCGATCTGCGCTGTGCCGAAGGTGGAGATCATGCTCACCACCAGAATGCGTCCGGCCTCGAACAGGCTGTTCTCAAAGGCGGACGGGATGCCGATGCCAAGAATGCGCTTTGTCATCTTTGCATCCAGCCGGGTGGTCTTGGGCACCGTGATGGCATTGCCCTTCTGGTAGCACTTGCGCAGGATAAGGGCCGCTGCCACCACACGAGACAGCACGCTGGGCCATGCAACACCGTCTACGCCCATTTTAAATCCGAAGATGCACACTGCGTTGCCCACAATGTTGATCACGTTCATCAAAAAGCTGATCTGCATGGAGATCTTGGAGTTGCCCATGCTGCGGAACAGTGCCGCACCGCCGTTATACAGTGCCAGAAACGGATAACTGATGGCGATGATGCGCAGGTACAGCACGCTGGCGTCCAGCACATCGGCATCGATGGCACCGTAGAACAGCCGGATCATCGGCCTTGCAAAAACAAAACAGAATGTCCCCACCAGCAAACCGAATACGCCGCTGAGCAAAAGCAGCTGGCCAGAGCTTGCATCGGCATCCTTCTGATCCCGCGCACCCAAAAACTGGCTTACCACCACTGCGCCGCCAGTGGCCAGCGCCGCAAACAGCACGATGATGAGGTTGTTGATCATGTCCACAAGGCTGACACCGGAAATGGCCGCTTCGCCGCAGCGGGACACCATCATGGTATCGGCCATACCCACGGTCACTTCCAGCAACTGCTCCACCAGCAGCGGGCCGGTCAGCAGCAGCAGTTCCTTTTGTGTGAACAGCGGCTTCCGCCCTCCGAAGAGCGGCTTTTTTGTTCCGCTCACCGCCTGACTTTCCATTGATATGCTCCTTTCCCCGTTCCGGGCCATCCTGCCCGGACACATACGCCCACCCTTCGCAGGGCAGACTTCCCATTGAATGTATTCATCTTAGCACACGGACCGGTTCTTGTAAAGAACTGTCGCATTCTGCGCCTTTTTTGCCGCCGTTCCGGGCCGCACCGGCTCATTTTTATGCTTGTTCGTCAGTTTGCCGGGAACTTCTCGTTGAATTTGTGCGTTTCTCCAAAAATGCGATTTTTCGCACGTTTATTAGTGAAAAATCGAAAAAAGGGCTTGTAATTCTTCCAAAAAAGTGGTATGTTGTATCCAACAAAGGCATTACGTTGGATACATGAACTTCTACGAGCGGTTTTTCGCTCAGCACAAAACCTTTGTTCTTAAAATTGCTATTTTCTTCATTTACCTTCTTATCATTTACCCTGCCTGCCCCGCAAGGGGCAAGAAAAGCGATGACTCAACCTGCACGAGTCACCGCTTTTTCTTTTTGTCTGTGCTATCGCAGGCCTAACCATTTAAATGCCCTCCGTTTCACTCTGGGCATTTTCAGCGGAAAAATATTTTTATATTTGCAAATCAGGAATGACTGCGGTCATTCCTGATTTGCTTTTTCACGGGAAGGGGCCGTGGCGAGTAGCTGCATCTGCTGGCGCTCGCTCCCCTGCGGGGAGCTGTCGCACAGCGACTGAGGGGCCTTGAAATCGGCGCAACACAAAAAATCCTTTAGCGGAGCGACTTGGATTTTTTGTATGGAGCCCAACATCATTGGGGTTACTAGGGGCGAGTAGCCCCTAGTTTGCAACGGCGACGACCGCGGCCAGCGGCCGAAACAGGGAGGAGCTGTTGGGGCAGCGGCCTGTAGGATGCGAGTGCCGCGCAAGGCACAAAGCAGACGCAGGGAGCCGCAACCCGCCGCCTCCCGCGCCTCGAAAGTAGCGGGTGCTTTTCTGGTTCTCTTTTGGCACGCAAAAGAGAACATACCCGGCGGAGAAGAATTTTATAAAAGCCCTTAAGCCTGTCCCACGCGACCGCTCTCTGCACAAGAAGCAACTTTTTCCGTGAAAAAAGCAAATCAGGAAAATCCGCAGATTTTCCTGATTTGCAAATATAAAAAAATATAAAAATATTTTTCCGCTGATGATGGCGCAGCGCACACCGAGCCATTTTAAATCTTCAGCCCTTCACAAGTTCCGCAAACGCTTTCCGCACATCGCCAGAGAAATACAGCGTGCCCAGTGCGCACACCGGGCCTTCGCCGCCCAGCTCCACCGCCCGGGCCACGCCCGCTTCAATGGAAGCTGCCGCTTCCGCCCTGCAGCCATAGGCCCGGATGTGTTCTGCCAGCGTTTCGGCAGGCATGGCGCGCGGCGTGTGCGCCGCCACCGTGACGAACCGCACCGCCAGCGGTGCCAGCAGGCTGAGCATCTGGTCCACATCCTTGTCTGCCATGATGCTGACCAGAAAAACGAACTTCTGCCCGGGGAAGCGGTCTCTCAGGCTCTGCACCGTGGCACGCATTCCATGGGCGTTGTGGCTGCCGTCCAGCAGGAAGGCGGGCGCGTGCCGCAACAGTTCAAAGCGGCCCGGCCAGCTCACCGTTTCAAGACCGGTACGGATGGCATTTTCCGGGATGTTCCAGCCATGGGTGCGCATCACCCGCAGAGCCGTGATAGCCAGCGCCGCATTTCGCGGCTGGTAGCTGCCGATCAGGGGCAGGTGCACATCCGTCAGGCCGTCAAAGTCGAACTCCACCGCGTCAAGGCTGCCGCCCTCGTATTTCAGCCTGCTGAAATCCACCTCAGTCAGCTCGGCATGCTTTTCAGCACAGACGCGGCGGATAACAATATCTGCCTCCGGCACGCCGCCGTAGCTCACCACCGGGCACTCTTCCTTGATGATCCCCGCCTTGGCGGCAGCAATGTCCCCAAGGGTGGGGCCAAGCTCCTTCACATGATCCATGCCCAGTGCCGTGATGACTGCGCACTCCGGGGCATCAATGACGTTGGTGGAATCCAGCGTGCCGCCAAGGCCCACCTCCAGCACCACGATCTCACATTTCTGCTGGGCAAAATAGAGCATCCCCAGCGCCGTGATGATCTCAAACTCGGTGGGCACATCCTCCATGGCATCGGCGGCGGGCTTTATCTGCTCCACCAGTTTCACCAGCTCTTTGTCCGGGATCTGCACGCCGTTGATCTGGATGCGCTCGTTGAAGCGGTTGATGAAGGGCGAGGTGTACAGGCCCACCCGATAGCCCGCGGCCTGCAGGCAGGATGCCATCATGGCGGCGGTGCTGCCCTTGCCGTTGGTGCCTGCAACATGCACGAATCTGAGCTGTTTGTGCGGGTCGCCCAGTGCGGCCAGCAGGGTGCGGGTGCGCGTCAGGCCGGGCTTGTGGCCGGCCCACTGGACCGCATGGATGTATTCCATTGCCTGTTCGTAATTCATTGTAATGCCTCTTTTTACTTTTTCACCATCTTCATCAGGGTACGGTTCTCCAGCAGGATGCGCAGCAGCACAGTGTTCACCGCAGCCAGGATCAGTGCATTGGGGATGCGCACTGCCAGCGTTGCCCACGGGTAGCCGTAGAAGATGCGCAGTGCCAGCGAGGTGATGACCATGGAACCCACAAAGTGTCCCAGCAGCACGCTGATCTGCAGCCGCAGGCCGGTGCGCAGCCCGGGCAGCTTCTGCCATGCAAGCCCCGCCACCAGACCAATGGCACCCGCGCCCAGCGTGATGAGCGGGTTGATGGCGTAGCCTGCCAGCACGCCGCCGATCATATCGGCCACAGCGCCCACGGCAAAGCCGGCACCGGGGCCGAACAGCAGCGCTGCCAGCAGCACCGGCAGACTGCCCAGATTGAACCGCACAAAGCCGGTGGAGATGCTCAGCACCCGGCTGAACACGATACTCATTGCCACCAGCAAGGCCAGCATGGTGAGCGTGCGGACGGAATTTTTCGAGTTGTTCATATCAACTGTCCTCCTTGCAAAAGGAATACCGGGCGGGCGGTCTGCACAAACAAAAACGCCCTCCCTGTGACAAACCGCACAAAGGAGGGCGTGAATCCAACAAATTTCACTTCCGGGCAAGGCGGCAGACCGTCTCGCCTGCACCCAAGTCCATGCAGCAGCGGGATGCAGACCATGCACCGCGGGTACACCTTCGTCCACAGCACAACTCCCCGTTGATGCGGCACTTAACGCACATGGTCTTACTCTGTTGATGGTTTTATTATAGTCCTTTTGCCGCAGCCATGCAACCGCCTGCACAGACAACTTTGCCAAACCACCTCGTCAAATTTTAGCAGTTGTGCATAGCATCTGCCGGGTTTTGGCCTGTGTCCCCTTTTCATTTGCAGCATAACGTGGTAAGATGGGTTTAACCTTAAATATGGAGTCTTCTCCCGGAAAGGAATGTTTCCCGATGAAATTCAACGAAATGACCTATACCCGCCCGGACATCGGTGCCCTGCTGGCCCGGTGCAAAGAGCTGGCCGCAAAGGCCGCTGCCGCACCGGACGGCGATGCCCTTGTCCGGCTCTACTATGAGCAGAGCGAAGCCTTTGCGGAGTACAACACCGCCGCGAACCTTGCCAACATCCACTACACCTGCGACACCCGCGACGCTTACTGGAAGGCTGAGCAGGACTTCTTTGATGCCAACGGCCCCGCCGTGACCAACGCCAGCGTGGAGATCAGCCGGGCATTTCTGGCAAATCCCCATGTGGATGCCCTGACCGAAAAATTCGGCACCACCTGTGTGGCCGGTATGAAGAATGCCGTTCTGGGCATGGATGACCGCACCGTGGAGCTGCAGCAGCAGTTCAATGCTCTGGTGAGCCGCTACCAGCAGATCTACGGCGGCGCACTGGTGGAGCTGGACGGCAAACAGCTCACCATCCCGCAGCTGGGCCCCTACAAAGAAGATCTGGACCCTGCCGTGCGCCGCGCCGCCTACGAGGCCGAGGCCGGTTATTTTGACGCCCACCGTGCCGAGCTGGACGAGCTGTACGGCGAGATCGTGAAGAACCTGAATGCACAGGCCCGGGTGATGGGCTATCACGACTACAGTGAGCTTTCCTATGTGCGCATGAACCGCATCGGCTACGGCCCGGAGGAGATCCGGAAATTCCGCGATCAGGTGGCAAACGATGTGGTGCCCCAGCTGCAAAAGGTGATGGCCCTGCGTGCAAAGCGCACCGGCATTGCCCGCCCCACCTTCACCGATCTGCCCATCATGTTCAAGGACGGCAATCCCAAGCCCATTCCCGGCTACAAAGCCCGTATGGATGCCGCCCGCACCATGTACCATGAGCTTAGCCCGGAAACCGCCGAGTTCATCGACTTTATGCAGGACAACGAGCTGTTCGATGTGGAGAGCCGCCCCGGCAAGATGTCCGGCGGCTACATGACCAGCCTGCCCAGCTACAAGGCCCCCTTCATTTTTGCCAACTGGAACAACACCTCCGGCGATGTGGACGTGCTGACCCACGAGTGCGGCCACGCCTTTGAGGGCTATGTGGCCGAGCGTGATCCCGAAGTGCCCGCCGATCTGGAATGCCCAGGCATGGAGAGCGCCGAGATCCACTCCATGGCCATGGAGTTTCTGACCGCACCGTGGCATCATCTGCTCTTCGGCCGGGATACCGACAAATACGCCCTGCTTCACGCTGAGGACAGTTTTGTGTTCCTTGCCTACGGCTGTGAGGTGGACGAGTTCCAGCACATCATGTACCAGAACCCGGATCTGACCCCCGATGAACGCAATGCCGAGTGGCTCAAGCTGGAAAAGAAATACCGCCCGTGGATCGATTTTGCCGGTCTTCCCTTCTATGGCCGGGGCGCAGGCTGGCAGCGTCAGCTGCACATTTATGAGTGCCCCTTCTACTATATCGACTACTGCCTGTCCACCATGGCCGCACTGCAGTTCTTCCTGCTGAGCCTGACCGACCACAAGGATGCGTGGGAGCGCTATCTGCGCCTCGTGCGCCGTGCTGGCATGGCCAGCTACACCGAGTTGCTGGAGACCGCAGGGCTGAAAGTCCCCTTTGAGGAAGGCAGCATCAAGGGCATCGCCCAGCAGATGACCGACTGGCTGGAAAACCATCAGGTGTAAGAAGCCGTTTTCATCCGCACTGCACACCATCTGAACGGTCGTTTTGATGCATCTGAAGGGCGATTCATGCCGTTTTGCTTGTCAGAGGCCGTAAAATCTGGTATGCTCTGGACAGAGAAAAAGCGTTTCTGTGAAGCGAAAGGAGATTCCTATGAAACTGACCGGACTGTTCAAGCGCGGTGCTGCCTGCCTGTGCACCGCCGCCATCCTGATGGGCGGCATCTCCGCCTTTGCCCTGAGCCCCGCCCTTCCGGACGAGCCTGCCCCGGCAGAGCTTTCTGTGACCAATGCGGTGTCGGAAGCGCAGCTGCGCTCTGCCCTGTCCCAGCTCACCGTCACCTATGATAGCGAGGCCGAAGGCTGGCAGATCGACTCTCCCTACGAGGAGGCCAGCATGGAAAAGGCCTCCTGCGGTCTGTACCCCTACCTGTTCGTTACCAACGATGATCCCACCGTGTATCTCAGTCTGGGCATGACCTACTTCGGCAATAAAAAGCTGGACATGAAATCTGTTCGGGTAGAGACCGAGGATAACTACTACGACTTCACCTGCGACGACCAGTTCACAGGCGGCTACGACAACGACCTCAAGGCATGGTTCGACTACGAGCTGTTCGATATGGACGACAGCACCAGCTGGCTGAACGAGTGGCTTGCCGCCAAGAGCGTCACCGCCACCTTTACCGGCAGGGACGGCTCCACCAAGACCTACACCCTGACCAAGGACAACCTGCAGGCCATCCGCGACATCCTGAATGCCTACGACACCCTGCTTGGTTCCGACGTTTCCACTGCACGTGTCGTGCTGCGCAGCCTTGTAAAGTAAACATTATCTGCTTACAGCAAAAGCCCCCGGAACGTTTCACACCGTTCCGGGGGCTTTGTGTTATGCCTTATTCAGTTCAGGCACTTCTCTTACAGGTTGAAGTAGCGCTTTGCATTGTCGAAGCAGATGCCCTTGACGATCTTCTCCAGAGCCTTCTCGTCGTTGGGATACTCGCCATCCTCGACCCACTGGCCGATGATGTTGCACAGGATGCGGCGGAAGTAGTCATGACGGGTGTAGCTCAGGAAGCTGCGGCTGTCGGTCAGCATGCCAACGAAGTTGCCCAGCAGGCCCAGGCTTGCCAGACGGGTCATCTGCTCTTCCATGCCGATCTTGTGGTCATTGAACCACCATGCGGATCCGTGCTGGATCTTGCCCGGTACCTCGCTATTCTGGAAGCAGCCCAGAATGGTGCCGATCTGTGCATCGTCGGCGGGGTTCAGGCTGTAGATGATGGTCTTGGGGCACTCGTCGGTGTCGTTCAGGGCGCTGAGCAGGGCTGCGATCTGGCCGCCGCAGGTAGCGGTGTTGATCATATCATAGCCGGTGTCGGGTCCCAGCAGAGCGTTCATCTTGCGGTTCACGCCGCGCAGGCAGTTGTAATGGATCTGCATGGCGATGCCCAGACGGTGATACTGCTTGCCCAGATGGATCAGGATGTAGGTCTGGTACTTCTCAGCCTCTTCCACGGTGCAGGTCTCGCCGGCCATCACCTTCTGGTAGATAGCGTTGACCTCTTCCTTGGTGGCCTCACGGTAGGGGATGTAATCCAGACCGTGGTCCGAAGCGCGGCAGCCCATCTCGGCAAAGAACTCGATGCGCTTGGTCAGAGCGTCGGTGACGCAGTCGATGCAGGCCAGCTTTTCCTTGCCCACAACAGCGGCCAGCTTGCCCATGTACTCGGCAAAACCGGGCTTGTTGATGTTGATGGCCTTATCGGGGCGGAAGGAAGGAGCCACGGTGAACTTGATGGTGGGATCTTCCTTGATCTTCTTGTGCCAGTACAGATCATCGATGGGGTCATCGGTGGTGCCGATGAAGGCCACGTTGGACTGCTCGATCAGGCCGCGGACAGTCAGCTTGGGATCGTGCTGCAGCTTGTCGTTGCACAGGTTCCACACTTCCTCAGCGGTGTCGCCGTTCAGCACGCCCTCGTAGCCAAAGAACACATGCAGCTCGAGGTTGGTCCAGTGGTACATCGGGTTGCCGATGGCCATGGGCAGAGCCTCTGCAAACTTCTGGAAGCGCTCGCGGTCGGGCTTATCACCGGTGATGTACTCCTCGGGCACACCGTTGGAACGCATCACGCGCCACTTGTAGTGGTCGCCAAAGTAGCTGCCGTCCGGGTTGCGGCCGCCCAGCCATACCTGAGCGATGTTCTCAAAGCGGCGGTTCTCGTAGATCTCACGGGGAGGGATGTGGCAGTGGTAGTCGCAGATAGGCATATCCGCAGCGTAGTCATGGTACAGATGCTGAGCAGTGGGAGACTGGAGCATGAATTCCTTATCCATAAATGCTTTCATGGGTCGATAACTCCTTTTCTCTGATGGTTTTTGTTAAAAATCCGTCAAACCTTGTGTACAACGGGACGCCCGCCTGCACGGGCAGGTTTGTCTTACCTTTAGTATAACGGAAAATGCGCATGTATACAACTGAAAAAGTGACAAATTTTCTAGCACACAATTGTGCTTTTCGCTGGAAATGCCCCAAATCGTCACCTTAAGGCTAAAAATATTGCACAAAGCTCTTGACTTATTTGTATACAACAGCATAAAATAGGGTAAGGAGCAGAGGGCAGACAAAGAGGCTCTCTGATAAGCAAAGCAAGTTTATAAAGGAGATCAACAAGATGGAAACTTTGAACTACAAGGTTCTGGAAGGCACCGGCTATAACGGCTACATCCTGAAGGATGCACCCGTCAAGGTCATGCAGTTTGGCGAGGGCAACTTCCTGCGTGCTTTCGTGGATTACTTCTATGACATCGCAAACGAGAAGGCCGGCTACAACGGCAAGGTCAAGCTGGTGCAGCCCATCAGCAACTTCCCCCAGATGGCAGACTGGATCAACGAGCAGGAGGGCCTGTACACCCTGTACCTGCGCGGCAGTGAGAAGGGCCAGAAGGTCGATGCAAAGCGCGTGATCTCCTGCGTGTCCGACTGTGTGTGCCCCTACATCGACGGCAAGTGGGACGAAGTGCTGGAACTGGCCCGCTCTGAGGATCTCGAGACCATCGTTTCCAACACCACCGAGGCCGGCATCGCCTACACGCAGGGTGACAGCCAGTTCGATCAGGTTCCTCCCAACAGCTTCCCCGCAAAGCTGACCCGCGTGCTGTTCGAGCGCTACAAGGCATTCAACGGTGCTGCTGACAAGGGTCTGGCCATCCTGTCCTGCGAGTTGATCGACAACAACGGCAAGGAGCTGCAGAAGTGCTGCAACAACTACGCCAAGGACTGGAACCTGGACGCTGCCTTCATCGACTGGATGAACAACGCCAATACCTTCTGCTCCACCTTGGTGGACCGCATCGTTCCGGGCCGCATCCGTGACCCGAAGGAGCTGGCTGCGCTGGAAGAGGCCAACGGCTACCATGATACCGTGCTGGACGTCGGCGAAGTGTTCGGCGTCTGGGTCATCGAGGGCCCCGCAGGTCTGGAGGACAAGCTGCCGTTCAAGAAGGCCGGCGTCAACGTCATGGTCGTGCCCGATGTCACCCCCTACAAGAAGCGCAAGGTCCGCATCCTGAACGGTGCCCACACCGGTTTCGTTCTGGGTGCATACCTGGCCGGTTTTGACATCGTGCGTGACTGCATGCACAACGATACCGTCCGCGGCTTCATGAACAAGATGCTGCACGAGGAGATCATCCCCACCCTGCCGCTGGACAAGAAGGATCTGGAAGAGTTCGCTTCCGCCGTGGAGGACCGCTTCAACAACCCGTTCGTCAACCATGAGCTGATGAGCATTTCCCTGAACTCCACCTCCAAGTGGAAGGCCCGCAACATGCCGTCCTTCCTGGCCTACATCGACGAGCAGAAGAAGCTGCCCAAGTGCCTGACCATGAGCCTGGCTGCTTACATTGCCTTCTACTCCAACGACATCCAGGAGCGCACCGCGGACGGCCTGATCTGCAAGCGCCCCGCCGGCAACACCTACAAGATCCAGGATGACGCCTGGGCTCTGGACTTCTACTATGCCCACAAGGATGACACCGCTGCCCAGCTGGTGCACGCTGTGCTGACCAACACCCAGATGTGGGATCAGGATCTGACCCAGATCTCCGGTCTGGAAGCCGCTGTGCTGGCCGATCTGGAGAAGATCCGCACCGAGGGTGCCGAGGCTGCTTACAAGAGCTGCCTGTGATCCGACAGAATAATTTTCCCGCACAAAAGAGGGCTGCTGCTTTGGGCAGCAGCCCTTTTGTGCTTTGATCGTCAATAAGGAGAATAACTATGCCGCAGGCAATTCATATCAGCCCCATCGACAACGTGGTCGTTGCCCTGCATCCCATTGCCAAGGGCACGCTGGTGGAAGTGGACGACCTTGCCGTGACTGCTCTGGAGGACATCCCCCAGGGCCACAAGATGGCTGTCAAGCCCATCAAGAACGGTGAGAACGTCATCAAGTACGGCTTCCCCATCGGCCATGCCACCGCTGACGCCCAGCCGGGTACCTGGATGCACACCCACAACGTGCACACCAACCTGTCCGGTGAGGTGGAGTACAGCTACAACCCCGCCCCGGATCTGGCCCCGCTGCCCAAGGTGGAGCCGGAGACCTTCATGGGCTTCCGCCGCA
>OGMP01001145.1_pt1 | contig 22373 bp, 16 predicted proteins | sample 1573261 | NCBI WGS metagenome assembly OGMP01 (sample SAMEA2581878, study PRJEB24529) | metagenome | biome: Human gut stool | place: China | collected 2011 | reverse complement strand
TAGTAGAGCTTTCTTCGGTCTGCCGGAGGCAGCCCACCGTTGGCGGTGCAGATTGTTCCGGAACCTTCAGACAAGATCTCATCAATAATCTGAGTTGTATTATTAAGGTGTTCTTTCCTCTGCTTGCAAATTTTGTCATACTCTCTTAAATCTGATATCTTTTTATCAAGTTTAGCTATTTCATCAGCCCGATAGGACATTTGTGTCAGAATGTGTATTTCTCATTGAATTACGCTCCGCACTGCGATAGTATTTTCTGTAATTTATCGGTGTAACGCCGTACAGCTTTTTGAATCTGCGGCAGAAATAGCCGATGTTCTCAAATCCCGTTTCCTGCGCTATGGTGCAAACGCTGTTTTCGGTATCAACAAGCAGTTTTGACGCACGTTTCAGTCTGTATTCTACAACGTAATTTATCGGCGATGTGTGCAGGTATATCCTGAAAATATTGAGGACACTGCTTTTGCTTATAAGAACTGTTCCTGCAATATCGTCCAGTGTTATCTGACCGCTGTAATTATCATGAATATACTGCATCATTATCTGAAGCTTAGCCTGCGTCTGTGCGGAATGCCCGGACACGGGGCCGCAGTCTGTTATTTGTATGCTTTCATATAACAGGCGCCATAGTTTCAGCAGCAGTTCTACCGTTTCCATTTCAGAAGCCGTGCCAGAACCCTGCACAGCAAATACCGACCTCATTGTTTCGATAATGCTGTGGTGCGCTGTTTCTTCAGCGGAAAAAATCACACATTCGGTAGTTGATTCAATTATCGGTCTGATGTATCTGCTGTATATCAGACTGCCCTGCGGCGCAAGCAGAACAGGTGAAAAAACAATGTTCGGAATGATGGCGCTGTCTTCTGCTTCAAACCTGTGTATCACCTGAGAATTTATAAAGATCCCATCGCCCGAGCTTAGAACATACCTGTTTCCACCCACCAGAAAATCAGCCTTGCCATGCTGTACATAAACAAATTCGACCTCTGGGTGCCAGTGCCAGTCGATACAGTGAAAATCGAAATCCCAGATGTCCTCATAATAGTAACTGAACGGATATTCTTCGCTGCCGTGACTTGCAGTTTCACGTAAGGTTTCGTCCGTTGTGATTCTGTCCTTTTTGATTTCATTTCCCATGTTCTCACCCGATTTACGATATTGTGTAATAAAAATGTGATTTTGTGTATTGAAATGTTACGACATTTACTATATAATCTGATTATATCATTTGTAAAGGAGCTTGTCAATATGGCTGTAAATTACAGAAAAACACTTATATCCTGCTATCTTGGATTCATCACACAGGCAATAGCGGCTAATTTTGCTCCGCTTCTATTTCTCACATTTCACAATGGCTTTGGTATTCCGTTTGGGAAAATTGCCCTTATCTCGTCGGTATTTTTTGTTACTCAGCTTATCATAGATGTGCTGTGTGCACGTTTCGCCGACAAGATCGGCTATCGGAAATGCGTTATCGGTTCGCAGGTGTTTTCTGCGCTGGGACTTATCGGGCTTGCTTTTCTGCCAGAACTGCTTCCCGATCCGTTTTCAGGAATAATTATAAGCACGGTCATATATGCAATGGGAAGCGGTCTGACCGAGGTACTTGTAAGTCCGATAGTTGAAGCCTGCCCGTTTGAGCACAAAGAAGCTGCAATGAGCCTGCTGCATTCATTCTACTGCTGGGGTTCGGTCGGAGTCATACTCATTTCAACACTGTTTTTTACTGCTTTCGGCATAGAAAACTGGAAGTGGCTCTCTTGTATCTGGGCGATAATTCCGCTGGTGAATGTTTACAATTTTTCAGTATGTCCCATTGCACACCCCGTCGAGGACGGCGAGGGAATGAGTATCCGTGACCTGCTCAGAGTACCGCTGTTCTGGCTTGCGATACTGCTTATGGTTTGTGCGGGAGCCTCGGAGCTTTCAATGGCGCAGTGGGCGTCGGCATTTGCAGAATCCGCTCTCGGACTGACTAAATCAGTCGGAGATATTGCAGGTCCGTGTATGTTTGCGGTGACGATGGGCATAAGCCGTACACTTTACGGGAAGTACGGCGAAAAGCTCGATCTTATGAAATTCATGATAGGCTCGGCGCTGCTGTGTCTGATCTGTTACATCACTGCATCCCTGTCGGGAATACCTGTAATCGGACTTCTCGGCTGCATAATGTGCGGATTCTCGGTAGGTATCATGTGGCCCGGTTCTATAAGCATCTGTTCGGGAAAAATACCCACCGGCGGAACTGCAATGTTTGCACTCCTCGCCATGGCTGGTGACCTTGGCGGAGCACTCGGTCCCGCTATTGTAGGAAATATCACCCAGCGTGCAGGCGATGATATGCAGAAAGGTATGCTCGCAGGCTGCGCATTTCCCTTGATACTTATGATATCGCTCCTGCTGCTGAACAGAGCCAGACACAGGAATAACTGATTGTATCCGGCAGGTTTATGCAAAGCTACAATAGGAAAAAGGCATCATGTATCCGGTCATGATGCCTTTTTGTTTTTCATACGGTGTCAGCGGACAATTTACGAATTTCATAGAGCCTGTTCTATACTTCTGAACTGGGACGGAGTAATACTCTCGAACCTTTTGAAAATCTTGCAAAAATAACTGCTGTCACAGAAACCTGTTTCTTCAGCTATCTGATCGACAGTTTTCTGTGTTTCCGCCAGAAGCATTTTAGCCGCCTGTATCTTGCGTTTTGTGATATATTCCATCGGTCGGCAGTTCAAGGTCTGCCTGAATAATCTGCACAAATGCTGCGAAGAAACGCCTGCGGCTTTACTTATGGATTCAAGACCGGGCTGTTTCATATAGTTTTCGTCAATATATGCGATCGCTTTTGTCACCGCAGGGGCTATTTGTACACTGCCTTTTCCTTTCGCCGCAAGACGGCTCAATTCAATGAAAAAGCTGTACAAATAGCCCGACGCTCACCAAAAAGACGGGAAGACTGCTTTCTTTGCTGATTATCGGATAATCGTAGAATTTCAAAATTAATTCACCGCCTGTGCTAAAATCGTTATATCTTAATAATATCATTCATTGACTTGTATGTCAATAAGCGTTATAATCTGGCTATTTCAACTTCCGTGTTGATGTTAACAAACATTTCACAATCAACTTATGTAAAATGAGATAATTTGGAACGCAATATTTGTGCAACTATACAATAATCTTGTGCATATGAGAGAAATATGCAGAACATAGTGATTTTTGGTGTTATATGTGTTAAAATAATGTGTACATAGATAAAAAAGTTTATTGCAAAAAAAGAAATGTGGTGATTCCAATGAAGATGTAAATATTTATTATGCACAATTACCCGTTGCAATAATTGTGTGATATGATGAAGTTAAATTAATCTGCAACAAAACTTGAAGAAAATCACACTTATATTATGAAAAAACGTTTAATATGAAAAAGATCGTTAAGAGAATCGCAGCTATGGGTGCTGCTGTTATGATGATGAGTTCTATGGCTATTGGGGCTAGTGCGGCAAACTCCTACAATCTGCACTATACTAAAGGAGCTCCGTCATCAGATAACGTTTGTGAGAAATGGATGTATGGTATAAAGGCACAGAATAATGGCTATTTAAAATCCACCTGCAAATCCATAAATACAAGTGGCAAGTTTAGTGTCTTAGCAAATGGATACAGATCTTCAAGCCATACTATTAATTGTGGTTCTTTCGATATCTGGAACAAAGGAACAACAAATTGGAAAAATTCTAATTATAAGAAGGGTTATTCTTATGATGTTGTTGCTGAATTTGGAGTGTCTGGCGGTTACACAAATATTTCAAAGTATGTTTCAAGTGCTTCTGCGTCAGGAAGTTTTAACTAAAGAATAGTATTTTGAGCCGCTGCGGATTATCTTGCTGGTAATGACGAGCGGCTCTTACTTTAGAGGATAAATTATGATGAAAAAGATTTGTATTTTGGTTGTTGCGGGGTGCATGGTACTTTCAGCGTGTTCAAACAAAACTAATAATGTAAAATTCAGTGAATTTAATTCTGAATATGTGCCTGTAAATGAAATAACAGATACATATTCAAAAGCCCTCAAATTGGAGTATGCCCATTTCACTATTCGTGACAGTGTAAGAATATCTGATGTGAGTTCAGTTAGCAGAACGTTATATAAGCCATCGGACGGTTTTCTGTTCAATAAAGAGCAGAGATTTATAGACTATTTAAACGGCAGTCCTGTTGATCTTAGCAAAATAAGTGTTAGCAGTGACGATATGGGTGAATATCATCAGCTTAACGCCGAAGGAGGTTATCCCTACTTTACTGATTATGATGGTGGCTCGATAGTATGGATCAAAGACGAAGATGCTGAGGCTTTTTTTCTAACTAATGAAAACATTACAGTAAAACGATATTATTGTTGCAACACCTTTGATGATGAGAAATATAAGCTTAAAGACTGTGAAATGTCCATAAGTGAGACAATAGAAAAAAGTGCTGAATTTTCAGAGGGACTGAGAAAAATTGGCTACCCACAAATGTCGCCTTTTGAGATCAGAGTTGAGAAAATAAACGATACTTATGCGTTCAGAATAGATATGGTGCAACAGGATAACGGAGTACCGTTGAGAGCAGCTAACAGTGGCTTTGAGGGCAGGGAATCCTCTGTCAATGATGTTTTCACAGGTCGATTGAGCAAAATAAATTCAAATCCAGCGGGATACACAGTGCTTATAACTTCTTCGTCCGATATAGGTTGTTTTAGAAATAATGAAAATGTATTTTGTGAATATGAAAAAGAGAATATCGACAAGGTGATAACACCATATTCTGCACTTAGATATATTGATGACAATTTAAGTGATAATTCCAGTTACGAGGTGGATTACATAGGACTTGAGAATAAGATATACTGGGTGGACGCTGAAACGGGCGTATATTCAAGTACTCCAATGTGGACAGTTTCACTCTATAGCCCTACTGAGGAAAAATTATACTATGCTTTGGTAGATTGTGAAACGGGTGATTTTTCATTTTATTCACAAAGCAGTGGTGATATAAATTTGTAATTTTACAATATAGATCGGAGCTTATAAAGTATGGATAATAGTTTAAAAAGAGCCACAGCCTTAATGGCGGTTGTGCTCATGTTGACGGGTTGTTCATCTCAGGACAACAAATCCAATAACCACAGTACAGATGATGCAAGGCTTGAGCCTGTGGAACAGGCTTATGACGGCTGTAATAAGTTGCTTGGCAGCGATCACGGCAGTTTTAAGCTGCCAGAAAAGATAAGCAAAGTGAATTTTGATAAGGTATATTCTTTGTCCTGCAATACTTTGAAAAATGATGATATGACCAATGCTGAAAAGTTATTCAAGACTTTTTATGGCGACGATTTTGACGAAAGTGCACTTTCAACTGACAAGGGCGGAATAGTTTATCAAGCTGGAATAAACACATCTGCATACTGGGGTATGGATATTGCACTTTATTCCGCTGACTATGAGTTTCAAGAAAACAGCAGCGGACAGACTTGTGTTGTGGGGCTTGATGAGGGCGGCGTGACTTTGGGCGGTAAAGCTATCGACGTGGGTGATATCGACAGCGGATTGACCGATCTTCTTGACGATTTTTATAAGGATTTTACGATCAATACCAAAGAGTTTTCGGTGAATGACACTGTGGGCAGAATTGATTTTACGGCAAGTCTTGACTATGAAAATGTGCCTTTTCAGTATTCGCCCTCTGCATACAGTCGGGCAGACAACGAGAATAATATGAGTTACTGGACGTTTTTGCAGGTGACAGGCTCTATTGGGGCGGACGGCAAATTTGATTTTATCAACGCAAATGCGCCACTTAACATACTTGATAAGACGGAGAAAACTAAGATGATACCATTTGACGAGGCGGTGAAAATTCTTGAGACGGAGCTTGCAAAAGGGTCTTATTATGAGTTTTCAAATGTTGAGCTTATGTACTGCTGTCTTGCAAATCAGCCAGCATTGGATATGACCGAAGAGGACAATGTTGCTAAGGCTGAACAGTTGGCGGAGGAATACAACAAGACACCAAAAACCTTTGAGCCTATGTGGTGTTTCGAGATAAAGGGCGGCGAGGGAGCAAAGGAATATATCAAGGTGAATGCTCTCAGTGGCGAGGTCTTTGTTGATATTTCGTAGTTTCATAGAGCGTAGCTTTTTTGAAGGAGAAAATCTGGCATAAAAAAATCACAGCATTCGTTTGAGTGCTGTGAAAAATAAGTGTAGCGATAAGCTGGAAGTTGTTATTTATTCATATTCTCAACTAAGCTTGCAGCTTTTACGGTCATTTCCACCCACCCCGGCACAAAACCACTTCGTAATGCATTTTTAACAGATTTAAGATTCGACCAGGCACAACAATAAAACGGCACCTTTCCTCTATCCATTATCTCTATTGCCAAATTACTGGTTAATGAAGAAGCAATCCCCTGCCTGCGATACTCTGGCAAAACATCAACTCCAATTTGCCACATATCATCGCAATCCGCAGAACAGGCTGCAAGCCCAATCAGTTTTCCATTATCATAAGCACCAACCCCAAGAACATCTAGTTGCTTTCTATCTTCACAAAGTGCATTGCCCCAGATTGGAAGATATAAATTTGCAAAATCCTTTTGTTCCAACACCTTAAGAGGATAGTTACATTCTCTTCTCTTCAAGGCATTAACATCCGGTAAAAAATACTCTGCCATAAAACAAACACGGTATCCGTTTTCTTTCATCCGTTCATCTAGCCAATGCATATTAGGAGTTTCAAAACAATGATAAAACTCATATTTGCTTAGGTAGCTTTCAACAATTTCTCTATATTCACCTTTTACAGACGCAACTATATTATTACCATATGAAACCAAATTACAGGCAATAGGTTCTTTATAATATTTCCTTGCCAATGGCCCAATCTCAGACTTTACAAATACATTTGTGTCCAAAAGAAAATCAGATGCTTTCGCATTAGTATCGTAGGCAGATTGCTGCATTGCAATATCAAGTATCTCTTTATTTGTCATGTTTTGATTACCTCACATAGTATATAAAATCGAAATTCGCAAAATCAACAAATTTCGATTTGTCGAGCAGAAAAGCTCAAAATATTTTCTCCATTATACCATATCTACATTAATAAATCAACAAAAACCGAAAGGACAGTTGTATGAAAATAAACAAAAATACAGACAAAATCACAAAGCGGCTTTTTGGTATTGCTGTGATAGGCGGAATCATCTGTCTGACGGCTTGTGGAAATAGTAATAATAACAGCGGGAATAATTCATCTGCGGTGGTGGTATCGGCTGAGGAAAGCAGGGCTGGCAGCCTTTTGGAGAGCAGAGTGACATTGCAGGCTGAGGCTGTGGGTTATGATAACGGACAGCTCACCTTTGTTTATGACGGCAAGGAATACACGCTTGCAATGGACAGCGAGCTTTTTGAGCACGATGAAAAATATGTGAATGGAAAAAGCTTGTCGCAAGCCATAATAAACAATAACATTTGTGAGGACATTTCGGCGGAGATAGTAGCAAGCGAGGGCATAACCAAAATATACAGCTGTGATGTTGTAAGTCCTAACGGCGAAAAATACGCTTCGGGAATGTATGAGGATATCAAGGCGGACGTGCCTGCGGAGGAGTATGACTACAAGCTTTGCCACAAGAGCGGCTCTGTCTATGAGCTCAGCAATGCGAATAAGACTATCACGGCTGACTTCAACGATCTTGAGGAGTGGCAGAAAGGAAAATATCCCGAAAGTGCTGATGATGTTATGTTCGGCGGCTATCTTTTTACCGACGGCAAGTTTATTATTGAGGATATCAACTTACTTGTTGCGGTAAATGATGACGGCTCAAAGACGTATGAGCCGCTCACGACCAGTGACCTCCCCAGCTTTTTCGGCACAGTACAGACCATAGGCGACAACATGGCCGAAATTAAGCTCACAGACAAAAAGACAGTATGCACAGTGCCTACATATTATTGCGACGGTGAGCTTAACGAGGGGCTTGAAGTCATGGTGATACTCGACAGCTCCACAGATCTTTTCGGGAGCGGAAAGTCGGAGAGTTTTGATTACGCCGTTATCTGCACAGACCCTGCGGAGTATGACCCCTCAGGGCATGAGTTTGGAACGCTCGCTTACGCCAAAGCTGACAGCAATAATCTTGGTAGGTTTATCTACACCGAGATCGGAGATATAGAGAAATGAAACTAAAACTTCTAAACGCAATAAAATGTGACCTGAACAAAAGCATAATAAACATAGGCTTTGCAGGTGCGGTGCTGCTGACAACAGTGCTTGCTTTCACCTCCTCAGCCTATACAGACCTTGCCACCGATAAATCATATTCGGTGTTCGAGTCACTTTTCACTCTCGATAAAAATATCCTCCGCACCGACCCAATGCTGTCCTCAGTGCTGGTTTTCAGAAACGGACTTTCGGGATATATCACAATGTTTTTGCCTATTGTCGTGGCATTCCCATTCATGGTGTCTTTCTGTGCAGAGCGAAATAACGGACTGATGCGTTTCACCATATCTCGCACAGGCAAGCTAAGATATTATCTTTCAAAATTTATATCCGCACTTATCTCAGGCGGACTTGCCGTTATGCTCGGTATAGCAGTTTACGGCATAGCCTGTGCAGTGCTTTTTCAACCACTTTCGGAGTTTGACGTATCAGCCGACCAGCTTCAATACATAATGCAAGACAGCACAGGTAAAGCCATAATCAAAATGCTTGCAGTAGCTTTCGCATATGGTGCAGTTTCCACACTACCTGCGTTTTTCCTAAGCTCATTTTGCAAAAATCCGTATATCATAACCTGCCTGCCCTTTATGCTCAACTATGTCCTTACAACAATGCTCAATAGGATAATAGACGCAAATCTTTTCAACGATAACTTTGATTTTGATAGAGCAAACGCCTTTTATCCAAGCTCTGTGACGAATTTTCTGTATATACAAAGCTTTGACAGAAGTGCAAAGTGGATAACTGCGGTGAACTGTTCAGGGGCGATCGTTATCCTGCTGGGATTTATTATCGTGATGAATTTGCGCAAGGACAAGGGGGTGTAGGTCAGCTATGATGAAAAATTTCAGCCTTAAACAAAGCTTTTTCTGTGCAAGGGCGGAGTTCATAAAGTGGATATGCGACGCACGAATGATAATCCTGGGAGTGCTTCTTATCTTCATTTACAGCTTTGCTATCGAGCCTCTTAAATCAAACGCAGAGCTTATGGGCGAGCCGCTGAATATCCTTGAGCCTTTTATCGCCATAGCTAATTCAGGTGCGATACTTCTTATCATACCGCTGGTTTTCCTCACACTTATAGCAGATTTTCCGAAGATAGACACCAACACAGTTTTCTACATAATGCGTGTGGGCAGGCTGAACTGGCTGTTCGGACAGCTTTTGAAGCTCATTTTTATGGCTTTATCTTATCTTGCAGTGATATTCTTGGGTGCAGTGCTTCCAATGCTTTCAGACGGTTTTTGGTACAACGGCTGGAGCAATGTGGCGACAAAGTTCGTTTCACGCTTTCCTGAACATTCGGGCAATTTCGGTGTGCAGCTTCTCCCTGAAAATCTCTACAATCAGCTCACAGTATTTTCAGCCGCAGTGCAAAGCTACCTGCTCGTGTTCGCATACCTTATGATAATTGGGCTTATCCTGCTGAGCTTTTCACTTGTGAAACACAAAACTGTGGGCTTTGTCCTCTGCGGAGCGGTGATATCATTAGGCACGGCGTTCTGCTCCATAAAGACTACGCTTATGTGGACAATGCCAATGGCGAACAGCATAATATGGCTGCACTACACAAAATATTTCCGTGAGCCTGTTATGTCAATGAGTTTTTCGGTCAGCTATCTTGCCATATTTATAGCGGTACTGCTGTTGTTCTGCTTTATCGCCATAAGAAAATTCAATTACGACAATGTTGCTGAGATAGCAAGTTAGGGATTAGGGGGACAAAATGGATATCATCAATGTAAATGACGTATGCCTTACGCTTGGCAAAACGGAGATACTAAAGCACATAAATGTGTCCTTTGAGGAGGGCAAGATACACGGACTTATCGGGCGAAACGGCAGTGGAAAGACAATGCTTATGAAGTGCATATGTGGTTTTATCAAGCCCACGGGCGGTGAGATTATCGTTGACGGCAAGCAGGTGGGCAAGGACGTTGACTTCCCGAAAGATATGGGTATCATTATTGAAACACCTGGGTTTATACCTTACTATTCGGGCTACAAGAACTTAAAGCTTCTTGCGGGGCTTAACAACAAGATAGGTAAAGATGAGATAAGAAACAGCATGAGGCAAGTGGGGCTTGACCCTGATTTAAAACGCCACGTCCGCAAATACAGTCTAGGTATGCGGCAGAGGTTAGGTCTGGCACAAGCTATCATGGAAAATCCGAAGATACTAATTCTTGACGAGCCTTTCAACGGACTTGACAAGGACGGAGTAAAGGAAATGCGTGAGTACCTACTTTCATACAAAGAGCAGGGCAAGACTATCCTTATTTGCTCTCACTCAGCGGAGGATATTTCCGTGCTGTGCGATACTGTGCATGAAATGGATAAGGGAGTGATAAGTGAGATCCAGGGGTGAGTGGTCTGCTTGTATGTGTTTGCTTTTATACAAATAATTTACGACTGTGCTAACGTAAAAGAAAGGATATTTTTATGAAAAAAGAACCAATTTTAGCTATATGCTATGACTTTGATAAAACATTATCTCCTGATGATATGCAGGCTCAAGGCTATATACAATCTATTGATTATGAAGTTGCAGACTTTTGGAAGGAATCAAATGAGCTTGCAAAAAAACAATGATATGGATCAAAACCTTGCCTATATGTACATGATGTCCGCTCGCTCAAGAGGTAAGGTTTTATTTACAAGGGACACTTTACATAAACAAGGAGGTAAAGTGAAACTTTTTCCCGGTGTTGATACTTGGTTTGACAGAATTAATGAATACGGAAGAAATAAGGGTGTATCCGTAGAGCATTATATCATTTCATCAGGTCTTAAAGAAATGATTGAAGGTACAGAAGTCGCCGAAAAATTTACAAAAATATATGCCAGTTCTTTTTATTTTGACGATGCTGGGGTTGCGGTATGGCCCGCACAGGTGGTGAATTATACTAACAAAACACAATTTTTATTTAGAATTGAAAAAGGAGTACTTGATATAAACGATCAAGGGGTCAACTCATTTTTCCAGCCGAATCAATATCGTGTGCCGTTCAGAAATATGATATATATAGGAGACAGCGATACTGATATTCCTTGTATGAAACTTGTCAATACAAATGGAGGTCACTCTATTGGTGTATATAATTCTGAAACCAAGGATAAGTCAAAAGTGTTTAGGATGCTTGACGAAAAAAGGATAAAATACTATGTGCCAGCAGATTATAATGAAAATTCCCAATTAGAGCAACTAGTAAAAATGATTATAGACAGAACTATTTCTAATGAAATGTTGGAAGAATTTTATTTTGAATGTGTTTCAGAAAAAGACAAAGAAATCAAAGGTCAAAGTGAAGAAACAATTAAAATAGATGGCTTGATAAATCGTCTGGAAGATAGTATGAGCTTTGCTAACACGCATGATATAATTTCAAAGCTCAGAGTATATGAGAATTTGACAGATGAGCAGAAAACTAAACTGGTTAAAATTGCACTAAATAATAATCAGGTTACATATATTTTAAAAGATAAGGACGTTAAAAAATTTTACGAAGCAGTTTGTAAAAATTATAACGATGATGACGCAAGAAAGGTTATAGCGATATTAAATTCCAAGTAAGTTTAGATGAAAACATACAGCATAAATTCTGTTGTCTATAATTTTTTTGCGTATTCAAATTAAACCAATGTACCTTCCAGATGATTGGTTCAATATATTGAACTTTTAAAATCATTGCATTTGACCGAACAAATGCGACTGAACTTTTATTAAAGCAAAAAAGTTCTCTAAAAATTCGTTTATGTTAAATTAATAACGTTTTGACATAGGGGGTATCTCACAGTGCGACGGCGAAAACGCACATCTTACCCCCGTGTCAAAATCAAATCTCCTGTGCAAAACAATGAAAATGGACCATGACTATTGACAAACGTATTAAAATGCGATACCATAAGAATGGAGAATAATATAGGCTCGTAAAGATTTTAAAAGTCTTTGCGAGCTTTTTGTTTTGAATATAAATTTCGCTATGTTCAGTGACAATAACAGAAACTTAAAAATAGAATAGGAGGTCTGGTAGCGTGAAAAAACTCATCACTCGATCCTGCGAAGAAATAATGACAACTGTGTACAAGCCAATAGAGTTCGTTATAGACGGCTTGCTTGCACAAGGTCTGTATATCTTAGCAGGAGCACCAAAGGTCGGAAAGTCTTGGCTAGCACTTGATATGTGCTTGTCAATAGCGAAAGGAGAAAAAATTTTAGGTCTAAAAACTTCACAAGGAACTGCTCTGTATCTGTGTTTAGAGGACAGCTACGCAAGAATACAAAACAGGCTCTATGAGCTGACCGATGAACCAACTGAAATGCTTTACTTCTCTGTTATGTCTGACCCGATAGGAGGCGGTCTTGAAGAGCAGATCGAAGGCTTTATGAGTGAACATCGTGATCTGAAAATCGTTTTTATCGACACTCTGCAAATGGTTCGTTGTTCAACAGATTCAAGCTATGGTTCAGACTACAAAGACCTATCCGTTCTGAAAACTCTTGCAGACAAGCTTGAGATAACTGTCATAGTGGTTCATCACACAAGAAAATGCAAAGACAGCGACCCATTCAATATGATCTCAGGTTCGACAGGACTGAGCGGCTGTGTAGACGGAAGTATGGTTCTGATCGAAACAAAACGTGGCAGCCGTAATGCAAAACTTTATTGTGTAGGACGTGATATTGAAAACGCAGAAATTAATTTGCAGTTCGATAGTGATTTGAAAAAGTGGGTCGTTACCGATGAGCCGTCCGCTCCAAAAAGCAAAGACAACATTTTTCTTGCGGCATTGTATGTTTACATCAAAAAGAAAGTTGATTTTTCAGGTACGGCGTCAGAACTTGTAAGTGAACTAAAAGAAGTCACGCAAGAACAATTCTATCCAAACAGAGTTACAAGAGATCTGGTTCAGAACGGCTACACACTCAGAAAGTACGGGATAGATTTTCAGTACAAGCGAACTAGAAACGGCAGGCTGATAATTCTTCATTACGACCGTGAGCGTGACAGTAGTGACAGTAAAAACACTAGCGAAGTTACTGTCAACAGGCTGACCTTGAAAGTATGAAAAGTCCTGCAAAACCTTGCTTTACAAGATGTGACGGTAGAAATCAAAGCAAGTTTTACTGTCAACATTTCAAAGCTACTGTAAAAGCCAAATCAGCGAACGTGTGGCGATCTGTGGGCTTTAGTTTTCAGTCGGGTAAGTTTAGCAAAGCCAAATGGAAACCACACACAAGCGATTTGTGAGCCGCTGTGAGCGATATTTTAAATAAGGTTAGCTTGTTCAAGTAGAACTCGACGATTTGAGCAATTATGTACTTTGCACAATTAAGCAGCTAGAGCTATAACCACCAAAGCTAAATATTTCATTGCAAGTTAAAGTTTCGGGGTCGCAGCCCCCGAAACACTCACAGCGGACGAGCAAAGCTCGCCGCAAAAGTGCCGTAAATACGCAGTTTGCGAGATACGACAAGATCGAGAAGTCAATGGGGTCGTAAAAACAGGTCCTTGATAATTCAGCGGTCGCACACCGCTAAAATCAGGCTGAAACAGCGTAAATGCGTGCTATCGTGTCGGCGTCGAAAGGTATAAATGCAATAAAATCAAGCAAGTTTTTTGTTGCAGTTGGTGATTACTATTTCAAAGTTTTTGTGATATCATTGACTGGAAAAACAGTGAAAAACAAATGGATAATTTTTGATGAGTGTGAGAAAATATTACTGATGCAAATGGAAAAGGAGAGATGTCTATTGAGTAAAAATCCGAAAAGTCCCTATTCCAAGCTGGAAATGAAGAAGAAAACCCTGGCTGCTTGGACTAAGCTGCTGCTCAACAGCGGCGAGATCGACATCAAAAAGTACAACAGAATGATAATGATGATCGAAAAACTGGCGGCATGACCGCAAATGCAGTGCCGAAAGGCATTGCTACATATTGCCACAGGTAAGTTATTCCGTGCCATTGACCCTGTGCTGTCGGCATGGTATAATCATATTAACTAAACAAAATCAAAGTCAAAACAATCAGTCAAGGCTTTGACGAAAGGAGAATTTTAATGGATATTTATGCAGCCGCTGACCTTATGAAACGTGAGCGGAAAACAATTTTTGATCTTGAAATCAATGTTACATTTTATGCACGAGTGTCCACCACCCGTGATGAACAGGAAAACTCTATTGAAAATCAGATAAACTTCTTTACAGAGATGATAAAGTCAAACCCAAATTGGAATTACATTGAGGGGTATGTTGACAGGGTCAGAGGAGAACACGCTGAAAACCGTGCTGAATTTATGAGAATGATCGAAGATGGAAAAGCAGGAAGGTTTGACCTTGTACTTACAAAAGAAGTCAGCCGTTTCGCAAGAAATACTATCGACAGCCTTACCTATACCCGTGATCTTCTCCGAGCAGGGGTAGGGGTCTACTTCCAAAATGATAACATTTGTACCATTGATTCTGACAGCGAAATGCGTCTTACTATAATGTCAAGCATCGCCGCTGATGAAGTCAGGAAGCTTTCTGAACGTGTTCGTTGGGGTCACAAGCGTTCAATAGAAAGCGGAAATGTTATGGGCAACAATCGTATATTCGGCTATGATAAAGATGACTGTAAACTTGTCATAAACGAACCTGAAGCAGAAATGGTAAGAATGATATTTGACCTTTACTCTACTGGTGATATGAGCGTCAGAAAGATAGAACGAATACTATATGATAAGGGCTACCGTGGACGCAATGGTACAAGGATACATCACAACACCGTTTCAGGCATTATACAAAACCCAAAATATAAAGGATTTTACTGTGGTAACAAAGTAAGAATAGTTGACTACCGCACAAAAGAACAGCGTTTTTTACCCAAAGAAGAATGGGTGATGTACAAAGACGAAACAGGCGAAGTCGTACCTGCCATAGTATCTGAGGAAATATGGAACAAGTGCAACAGAATATTTGAAACAAGAAGTGCTGCCATAAAAAGCCGTGAACACTCATTTAAAGACACAAGTGTCTTCACCGGTAAGATATGGTGTGCAGCTCACGACAAGCCATATTGGAGGACAAGTTACTCAAACAGCGTATCAAAAGGTCAGCCAATATATCAATGGATATGCTCAGAAAAAAAGAAAGAAGGTGCAAAAAGCTGTGCTTCATTTGCAATAATGGAATCAGAACTTTATAAAATACTATCTGGATTTTTCAAAGATATTGTTGAAAACCTCGAGGATTATGTTGAAACATTCCTGCGTATATACAAAGAATCAGACCGCTCTGCCGAGGCAATGCGGCAGGTAAGCGGCCTGAAAGCAACACTGGAAAAGGAAAATAAAAAGCGTGATAAACTGCTGGAGCTTTATATGGAGGAGCTTATCACAAAATCAGAATTTACAAAACGTAATACCGAGAGCAGCGAACTAATAAAAGGAATAGAACATCAGATAAGATTTATCGAAAAGAAAAGCGAAAACGACAATAGTTATGCAAAAGCTATAAAGCGGATTGAAAAATACTTCCGTGAAATGTATAATCCTAGCCTACCAATGAACAAGGAACAAGTCGACGAAATGGCAAAGGCAGTCATAGACCGTATAAGTGTAGTTCCAATAAATAAGAACACAATGAAACTGGAAATTAAACTTCTGACAGGTGAATCAGAGCCGATGACATACATTAGGAACGGAGAAAGATATGCTCGGCGTTCTGGACTCACCAGCAAGAAGATGATCGACGCTTACAAGACAACAGGCAACAAGTAATTTCTCCCAAAAGTCCAAAAAACTCCGCCGTGGCATTCGCTGTGGCGGAGCTTTTTACTTGAAATCAGGCAAAAAAAGTAGTATAATATACACATAGGGTCGGGGTAAAGATCATAGTAAAGAGGGATAAATATGTTGACTAAAAAAATCGCCGCAGGACTTACAGCTTTTGTTATAACAGCTTCTGCCGCACTGCTTCCGCTTCCAGAAAGCATTAACGGCATATTGGGGAACACCGCTATATCAGCTCAGGCTTATTCTGCAAACGGCGCCGTAAAAATGCCGTCAGATTTTCTGACTTTTAACAGCTCCGATCAGGTTTTCGTAAACGTGGTTTCTGCCACTAAAAACGGACTATACTATTATACTGTAGAAAACTACAAGAAGCTAATTAAATTCTATAGCTTTTCCAACAACTCCGTGAGAACTGTAGCAACGCTTGGTGACATTATAAATGTATATGCAAATAACTCCAAGATCTATTATATCGAAAGAGATACCAGCACATACAATTCCAGCGTGAAGGGCTCGTCATATTCTTATTACATAAAGACCTTTGACACCGATACGGAAAAGGTGACCAAAAGCGTTAATGTGAGCAAGTATACGCCCAATGGTATTTTAAATTACCCAAACTGTTTTGGCGTTGACGATAACGGCAGGATATATTACTATGTAACAGACAGCAGTGGTGCTGAAAAAGGCGATAATCTATTCCTGCTGGACTCAAACGGAAATAAGCTGTCCTCCTGCAGCACCGAAGTTGCCATAACAAAGTTCTCAGGCTTTGACAGCACAAACGGAAACTTCTATTTTGAAAGAAACGCTGATTACGTTTATTGGGGCTATACTCACAAAATGAACGCCCTTGGCTTTGGAAATATTTCAAATAACAAAATAACCGTGTCTGATAAATCTATCGACTATTTCTATCAGAAATATTACGATTATCATTATGACAACGCACAAATGCTTGGCAACGGCAAGCTTGCGTGGACTTCATCTGCAAGCGGCACTGTAAACATCGTGGACTCTGCCAAATTTCATACATCAACAGATAATACATTATCTCTCTTTGGAAGCGTTTCAAGAGCGGAACATGAAAACAAAAACGATCTCTACAACAGCGTTGGAACAAGAACTGTATACAACGGCGAAAATGACAGCACTATCATGTATGTAAACAACAACACTCTTATGGAGTTCAACAATGATTTCAAGCAGGTGGCTTCATATAAAACAGCTTATCCTGTTTTCGCTTTGTATTATACGAACGGCACTGTGACAGCCATAGAGCGTGATACTGACGGCAATTTCTACTCAGAGAATATTGCTTGGAAAATGCCTAGCAGTGTTACGATTTCAAATTCTTCTGCCACGCTCAAAACGGGCGACAGCATTAAACTTTCTGCAAAGAGTAATTCCGATATAGACTACGGCTTCACATGGTCAAGCAGTGATAATTCTGTGGCTTCTGTTACAAAAGACGGCAAGGTGTACGGAAACAAGGCAGGCGTATGCACAATAACCGCTACCACTGACAACAGTGTGAAAGCAAGCTGTACAGTGACAGTTACGCCTATGGATAGCGACACAAAAGGATCTGCCACTATACTCAGCGGACGTGCAACAGACAATGCTTCAGATAACCATTACAACACATGGTCATCTGTCACAAACTCTTATCTTGTACAAAACAGCGACGGAACGCTCACAAGGCTTGAAAACACATCAAGCGGCATTGTGGTAGAAAACTACTCCGCAGACGGCAAAAAGCTTATCTCACGACGCACTATTTCAAAAGAGCTTAACCTATTTGGTGGATTCTATTCAGGAAAAGACTATAACTATCTCGTGTTCGGTCAGAACAACACTTCCGAAAGCGACAGCAAGGAAGTTGTGAGAGTAGTCAAATACACTAAGGGCTGGAGCAAGGTAAATTCATGCAGTATCTCAGGTGTCAATACAACAAAGCCGTTCTCGGCAGGCTCACTGAGAATGGAAGAAGCGGGTGGAAAGCTTTATGTTTACACCTGCCATGAGATGTATGCTGACAGCGACGGCATAAATCATCAGGCAAATATGCTTTTCACCATTGACGAATCCTCCATGTCCCTGACCGACTCAATGTATGACGTTTCAAATCTTACAGACGGCTATGTTAGCCACTCATTCAACCAATTCATCAAAGCCGACGAAGGTGGAAAATACATCTACAGAGTTGACCACTCAGAATCAAGCAACTACACAATGAACGGCTCTTACCTCTCTGTAAACGGCATTACTCTCACAAAATATAAGGCTGACGGAAAATCAACAGCTGTGAGCGTTTCTATCCCCGTTAAGTTCGATATGAACAAAAGCAACTACACGGGCGCTTCAATAGGCGGTTTTGAGCTTGGCAGCGGAAACTGTCTGATAGCCTATGCAAAAGACATTTCAAGCAGTTGTAAGACAAGAAACGTTTACATAAGCGTCACAGACGAGCTTTTCAACGGCACACAGAACATTGCCCTCACAAACTACGGCACATCAAGTAAAGTGACCTGCCGCACCCCTCAGCTTATAAAGATAAATGACAATTTGTTCCTTCTTATGTGGGAAGAATACAACAGTTCCACAGGCAAGACCGCCACAAAGACAATGACAGTTGACTCAAACGGCAAAACTGTTACCAAAGCCATTTCTCACTCCTTCGGACTTTCAGATTGTCAACCTGTTGTATGCAGTGACGGCATGGTAAAATGGTATGTCACAAATAATTCAGCACCGACCCTTTACAAACTCTCACCATTTGCGCTGGACGATTATCATGAACACAGCTATACAAAAACAGTTCTCAGCAACGCCACCTGCACCACCGCAGGCACATTAAAATACACCTGCTCATGCGGTGACTCCTACACCGAAACTATCCCAGCCACAGGTCACAAGTCAAGCGGTTGGATAGTCGACAAGGCGGCTTCTATCGGAGTTAAAGGCTCAAAGCACAAGGAATGTACAGTCTGCAAGAAAGTTCTTGAAACGGCTGAAATCCCTGCACTTTCAAGAATTAGCATTTCAAAGGCAAGCGTGACACTTTCAACTTCGACCTACGCATATGATGGCAAGGCAAAGAAGCCTGGTGTAACGGTCAAGCTAAACGGCAAAACTTTGAAGAATGGTACAGATTACAGCGTGACCTATTCAAACAACACAAAAGTCGGCACGGCAAAGGTCACTATCAAAGGCAAGGGCAATTACTCAGGCACTGTCACAAAGACGTTCAAGATAAATCCTGCCAAGCAGGAGATACAGAAGCTCACGGCTAAGAGCAAGGCTTTCTTTGTGGACTGGGCACAGAAAGGCTCTGCTACTGGATATGAGATTCAGTACGCTACCAACTCTAAGTTTACAAGTGCAAAGAAAGTCACAATAACAAATAAAAAGACCGACAAGACCACTGTTTCAAAGCTTTCGGGCAAAAAGAAATACTATGTTCGTGTTCGCTCGTATACTACTGTAAAGGGTACGAAGTACTACGGTGCTTGGTCAGCTTCAAAGAGTGTTACTACAAAGAAGTAATTACATATGAAAACAGCGTACCGCAGGAAACCCTGCGATACGCTGTTTTTGTTCACTAACTTTATAATTCGCTTAGATTACATTTCCAATATTGACATTTATTGCAGAAAGTGTTATCATGATGTTATAATCTTTTTCAAAAAAATAAAATACGTGGGAGTGATTATGTATGAAAAAAATTTTAGCTTGTGTTGCTGCCTTTGCGATCACTTTTAGTAGCACTGTTTTGCCTATTGCAGAACAAGCCACGGAAATCGGAGTTGTCATATCAGCTAGTGCAGACACCTATGGTGATTTCCAGTATAGTGTTTTGAATGACGGTACCATAGCGATTACCAAATATACAGGAAAAACCGAAAATCTGACTATCCCTGCATATATAAATGGTAAACAGGTAACAAGTATAGGCAATCGTGCTTTTTATTCAAATAGGAAGCTAGAAAGTATTAAGATCCCAAACGGAGTAAAAAAAATCGAAAACAACGCATTTGAAAATTGTGATATACTCAAAAATGTGACCTTACCAAATGGTCTAACAAGTATCGGGACTTATGCTTTCCATGGTTGCACCTGCCTCGAAAGCATAGATATACCACAAAGTGTTGTAATTATAGGAGCGTCTGCTTTTGAAGATTGTAATACTCTTAAAAAAATAGATATAAAAAATGGTGTTAAGAGTATCGGAAAAAATGCATTCTCGGCAACAAGCATCAAAAACCTAACACTACCTGACACTATCACTTGTGTTGAGGATAACACATTTACAAGATGCTTGTATCTTGAAAATATAACTATCCCAGACGGGGTCACAAGCATTGGAGATCTCGCATTTTCTGAATGCCCCGCATTAAAAAGTATAATAATACCTGATAGTGTTACAAGTTTAGGAAAATCCATGTTCTTTTACTGTACAAGTCTCAGTGATATTACCCTGTCAGCAAACCTTACAACTATTCCAGAAGAAGCATTTTTTTCTTGTACAAATCTCGATAATGTTATTATTCCAAATGGAGTTGTCAGAATTGAAAAATCTGCATTTTCAAGCTGTTCAGGTATGAAAAAAATCGATATTCCAGACAGTGTTGAAACTATTGGAGAAAAAGCATTTTCTGATTGTTCAGCACTTACTAATGTTGTTATTCCTGATAGCATCACAAGCATTGAAAAGTACGCTTTCCTAAATTGTTATGCTCTCAGAGATATCAAATTATCATCAAATATTGATAACATTCCAGAACAATCCTTTCTTTGCTGTAAAAGTCTTGAAAGCATAACTATTCCCGAAAACGTCAAAACTATCGAAAATGAAGCTTTTAAGGGCTGTGAGAATCTCTCGGCTATAACAATGTCTAACGGATTAAACAGCATTGAATACAAATCATTTTCAGGCTGTAAAAAACTCACAAATATTTTTATTCCTGATAGTGTTTCAAACATTACATATAATGCTTTCGAAGGATGCACCGCTCTTGCAGATATATCTGTCAGCAATGATAACACTTCATTTTCTTCAGATGAAGGAGTATTGTTTAATAAAGACAAAACTGCTTTGTTGATATATCCACTTGGTCTTAAGCAATCATCCTATACAATTCCTGGAAGCGTCACAAGTATTGGAAATGGGGCTTTTGAAAACTGTGATAGTCTAACAGATATAATTATTCCTGATAGTGTCACATATATTGGAACATCATCATTTTCTGGCTGTACAAATTTAACACATATAAAAATGCCAACAAATATTGACAACATTCCTTCCTCTGCTTTTGCTCGTTGTAAAAGTCTTGTCAGCATAGACATACCAGAGAGCGTAAAGTACATTGGAAGTGCTACATTTTCCGAATGTTCAAGTTTAACTACGGTCACAATCCCCAAAAGCACTGAATACATAGAGATTGATACATTTTATTTTTGTGACAGCCTTATCAGCATAAATGTCGATCCTGATAATCAAAAATATTGTTCTAAAGACGGTGTTTGGTTTGACAAAGCAATGACGCAATTAATGCAATATCCTGCTAATTCAAGCAGATCCGATTATACAATTCCCGATACTATTAACACGATCGCATACAGATCTTTCTTTAATTGTAAGACATTAAAGAATATCACGATTCCGAAAAGTGTAAACAGCATTGGCATGTTTGCATTTTATGACTGCACTAATTTGAAAAATGTTTACTATAAAGGTTCAAAAGCCGATTGGGAGAAAATAAATATACTTGATTTCAATGAGTGTTTAACAAACTCAACAAGATATTATAACTATGACCCAAACCACAAACACAGCTATACAAATAGGATCACAAAGCAGCCTACCTGCACAGTAAGTGGTACAAGAACATACACCTGCTCATGCGGTGACAGCTACACTGAAACTATCCCAGCCACAGGCCACAAGTCAAGCGGCTGGATAGTCGACAAGGCGGCTTCTATCGGAGTTAAAGGCTCAAAGCACAAGGAATGTACAGTCTGCAAGAAAGTTCTTGAAACGGCTGAAATCCCTGCACTTTCAAGAATTAGCATTTCAAAGGCAAGCGTGACACTTTCAACTTCGACCTACGCATATGATGGCAAGGCAAAGAAGCCTGGTGTAACGGTCAAGCTAAACGGCAAAACTTTGAAGAATGGTACAGATTACAGCGTGACCTATTCAAACAACACAAAAGTCGGCACGGCAAAGGTCACTATCAAAGGCAAGGGCAATTACTCAGGCACTGTCACAAAGACGTTCAAGATAAATCCTGCCAAGCAGGAGATACAGAAGCTCACGGC
>OGMP01001128.1_pt1 | contig 22614 bp, 14 predicted proteins | sample 1573261 | NCBI WGS metagenome assembly OGMP01 (sample SAMEA2581878, study PRJEB24529) | metagenome | biome: Human gut stool | place: China | collected 2011 | reverse complement strand
TGCCGTTCACGTAGAACAGCACTTTGAATGTACTTCTTGCCATACTCGTTTTTTTGTTTGCAAAGTTAAATATCAACGAGTTAAACCTTGCTACGCAAAACGGTGACAAACGGTGCAATAGCGTCCTACATGTATTAAATCTTACATCTTCTTGGGTAATGATTTGCAAACCGTTCTCCTGCTATATTCTGCTTTTCCTTGCATTTTCCGCTTTTTCGGTTTGACCTCATCTGACACCGTAACGACATTGGTACAAAGTCTTTTAGCGTCATTTCTCCCATCTCTCTCGGTTGTTCCAGCATTTTTCAGTAATGTTTCACCTTTGTGCTCTGCTGAACCACTATATGTACCATTTTCTTCATAATAAACACCCTTATGTTCATAAATATTTTTTCCTTCCAATGTACCACAAGCCATACCGGTCATATAGGTAGCAATGTTATTTTCAACACGCCAACCATCAGTTGTCGTAACTGTATATTTAACAGTTGTATCTTCCACCTTATACAAATTGTTGGTTTGAGTAGGCATATAAGTAATCTTGGAAACAACACGCTCTACATCAACAGAAGTAGTGGAGGGGGTACCTGCTTGATTTGAAACTACATTCGCTGCAACCGCTACTTTATTAACCATCATAAATTTATTGTCGGTGGCAATAGCAGAAGTAGGATTATCACCGGTAGTGGCTTTTACTTCATAGCTAGTAATATAGTCATACATAGATTCTTTGCCTGAAGGAAGAGTACCATCGCCAATAAACGAATTTATTGCAGTTTTGATTTCCTGACATGGGTTCAAAATCACAATAACACCATAATTGCCCGATTCAGCAACTTTCAGTTGAGGTTCATAAGTAATACTTGTACCACTTCCTTGTTTATTCAATTGTTCACTAGTCAAAAAGAAAGCAAACTCCTTACCCTCTTTGTGCAGCAGCACCACAGCGTCAGTTACACCGGATTCAACACCTGTACCGGGATCTGTTGTATCACCTGTTTCATTATCTGCCGCACGTGATGAATTAGTAGCAGCACCAATTACCAATGTCAAATTAGCCTTCACTTTTTCCTGTTCGCCCTTACCATTGTTCTCCACAATATCATCGTTTGTACATGCAGCTAATGCAGCGCATGCAAACAGTCCGAATAATAAACCCTTAATCTTCATAACTCTAATTTTTAAATCCATAAATTATTATTTTGTAAATTTCATTCCTCGATTTTCGATATTACAAAGATAAGGGCATTTTAAAGTTAGTCTTAATTGGTGTTTTCGGCAAAATAGATTGGCAAATTCGGAAAAATGCATTTAAAGTGTGATTTCAAGGGCATTTAATTCAATTTTGAATGATATGCACATTGCGATGCACAAAATACCCACTATCTTTTTTCTAATTATTTTCTATGGGAAGAAAGTTTGCCGAGTCATCTTTTTTCAATTGTTAAATTATTCAGGGAATTACCTACCACCAGGTAAAACGTTCAGCACCCGGAGCAGGATTTGCCGATGCCCTAAGCGAAAAGTATCAGGGTCGGGAGAGGGAGAAGACAAAAAAAAGAGGCTGTCTCAAGTGAAGTGCCTCTTTAGTGAAAATATATTCTTTATGTATTCCTTCCTATAAGAGAGACTCAATCTCAGCAAGAGAAAGGCCGGTGACCTTCATTATTTGTTCTGAAGTCATTCCCATGGCTTTCATACTGCGGGCGATTTCAAGAGCTTTTTCTTGTTGCCCTTTCCGGATTCCTTCTTGGATTCCTTCTTGGATGCCTTTCTGCAGACCGTCTTCAAACCCTTCCTCAACACCCTTCTTGGCGGCATAGTCGATGGTAGCCAAATAGTCACGATAAGCATTTACACTGTTTTCATAGCGCACGCGGTCTTCTTCGGAGAGAGAATGAACATCGACAATCTCTTCCAATTTCTCAAATACGGCTTTCTGAGCTTTAAAAGGCATACGGTTCAATGTTTCCATGTTATTTAATACAAATATCCAACGTTCAAAATCTGTTTCGCACTCTGCTTCTGTCTTATTAAACAGGGGTAATGCAATAAAGATTTGTCTCAGTTTGTCCGAAAACAACTTTCCGGTATCACGGTCTGTCAATATAACATCGGTGCGCAACTTCTGGTTCTCATCCAAGAGAAAATTAATGAAAAATACTCCATACACCGCTTTTATATCGAACTTCCAACTCTCTCCCTTCACACCCTGACGAACAATGGCATGAGAAAGGTAATACAGAGCACGTTCCTTGAAATAAACCTGGGAGCGGTTTTGCATCTCCACAATTATTTTCTCACCAGTGTCCGTAGTGCAGTAAATGTCGTAAATAGCAATACGGTCTCCCGGATACTCAGGCAACTGCTCATTGTTCAGAAAGGTAAGGTCGGTTATCACCCGTTCGCCCTCCAACAAATCATTTAAGAACTCGATTAGCAACTCCTTGGATACTTCCTGACCGAATATTTTCTTGAAGCCGTAATCGGTGAACGGATTGATAAACTTTCCCATTATGTTTTAATGTGTTTCTACAACATACAAAGATAGCAATTTATATAGAAAAGGAACCCTGAAAAGCCTTGTTTTTTTTAAGAATAAATACATATTAAGCGAAAAGCTGTACGCATCAGCCTTTCTCTCCGGAAAGTTTGAGCCGTTTATCTCTCATACTCTCACCTTACGCGTAACAAGTTAATTATAAATGTGTTATATGGTGATAGTAAAAAACATTTGCTCTCACCTATGCTCTCATACTCTCACCACATTTTGAAATACGCCTCCGTATAATATACTAATTGTCAACTACATACCTTTCATTTTATGAGTTTCCCGGGGTGATGTAAAATAGGACATTTTAAGCGTTTTTCCTCAAAAAGTGTACATGTGTACCTTCATGGAAGGTAACGGTGCACAAAGTCCGGGCAGAGGTAAAAAAGACTAAGGTCTTTTTTAAAAAGCTCGTTATCTTTTTTAAAAAGCTCTTGGTCTTTTAAAAAAACGTCCTTGTCTTTTGGGAAGTGCATCATTTCACGTTAGTACGCGTAAGCCTGTACGTACGTATGCGTAGGTCTGTACGTACGTCCGCATAGCCTCACGCTTACGTATGTATATCCTCATGCAGACGTACGTGTAAAAAGAGGGCTCTGACACGGGGATGAATCTGCAAGTTTTGTCTCAATATCAGAATAAGCAGGGCTGCTTCTGTTTCTTATAAAATTCAAAATCCGGTACAACCTCTGCTGTCCCGGATTTTACCTTACGCTTTTCACAAAGAGCAAGTTTCTTCTAACATCTTTTATTGTACTGTTTGTTCACTTGTTGTTCATCTGTTTCCAAATATAGCATTATCTTTTCTTTTTTTAGAGACTTCTTTCAGGTTGGCACCGGCTTCGGCAGAACCCAGGCTCTGTGCCTTCTTGAAATTAATCTCAGCTTGGTCGAGGTCTCCCTGCAACAGATTCAGCACGCCTCTGTTGTTCAGCGTTGCACTCGCTTGTGCATCAGCCTTATCCAGATAACGGGCTGCCTGTTGCAAGTCACCTCGTTGGAGTTCGATGGCGGCAGCGTTTATATTCGCTGTTGGGTCATCAGGGAACATGCGCACTGCCACATCGAACACTTCGTTGAATTCCTTACTGCCTTTGGCATAAGTCTGAGCCACCAGATACATTTCCTGCAAGCTCAACTGCTGAGGACGTGTCTTTATGATTTGTTTTGCTTCTTCTACATTGAATCCGCGCACCACATAGCGCACCGTGTAGTCCGAATGACGCAAGCCCGGATAGCAGTCCTGCAACAGTGAAGCATAAATCTTGCCACCATCCAGCGCCTTGATGCGTCCTTCCTTGAGATCCAAATCATTTTCATCCTTATCTATTATGAACAGTATTTCGTCTTTGCGCGGCAAATTGCTCTTTGCCACATAGTCACGCAGGCCATCCCAGTCTTCGGCTACAGAATTCACCCGGAACAGGTCTGACTTGAAACCGTAAGAGTCCATCACATATTTTTTCAATGCTTCAGCACGGCCTTGAGCCAAACGAGCGTTGGAGGCGTAACGACCTTCGGGAGATGCATAGCCGGTGATGTCTATCTCGGTAATCTGCGTATTGGCATCGTTCTTCACCACATCTACCGTTGCCTTAATCTTTTCGAGTTCGGAAGGATTGCGGCGGTATTCGGGATAAATCTTTGTCTGGTTCACCGGGAAGTCAAGATAGGCACGACCTTCTTCGGCACGGTTCTTGACAGCTTCGACAGCCGGAGAAACAAAAGCAACAGTCGGCTGCATGATGTAACGTTCCAAATCGGCACGAATAATGAAAGCATTGCTTTCTTCTTTTTGGCAGTCGGCACAACCACGCACATCGGCAAGCAGTTCAAGCTCTGCACCGTTCATCCATTTTTCGTAAGGAATACGCACCGAGTAATTCACCGTCTGTGATGTTCCGTTCTTGCGGCGCAACACCGAGAAGGCATCCACAGGAGTTTTATGCTCACGCTGCTGCACAATACTACGCGTGCGACCATATACCCGGATGGCAGGCAACACCTTGTTATAACTGTTGTCCCGAGTCTTCAACACCGGAGTAAGTGTAGCCACACGGTTGGAAGAGAGTTGCATATCGGCCGGAAGGGTAACATCCATTCCTATCATCACCCGGCCGTTGTCACCTATCAGGATAGAAGGATTTGCAACCTGAACCCGGCTGCCGCACAGATTCTGCGCACCTGCCGGAAATACCGGCAGCAACAATGTTAAAAGGATATAGCGTATCAGTTTCATAATCCGTTTGTTTTTAGAATATATAAATAAGGTTGAGGGCAGCCTTGGTAGGGCCGAAATAATTCTTATGGGATTTCTCTACCATGTCACCGCATTCTTCACACTCATATTTCTTATAGCGCACATAAGCATAACCGATGCCGATGGTTGCTCCCAGATTCCAATGACGTCCCAACACAAACTGGTAACCGTAACTGATACCGCCGCCATAGAACTGACCCTTATAGCGAAAGTCTTTTAAATCATCAAAAGGTGAAAAAGGCAAATCGATGCCGGTGGTATGATAAGCACCTCCCATCAAATGAGCGCCAAAGAAGTGACCGTTGAATTTATCACAAAGCCAATAGCGGAGTTCGGGTTGAAGCATTGCCAGTTTCAGCATTTTGCTATCACTATATTTCCATGGATTGTAGTACATGGGCACATCCAGAGTCAGCTTCTTGCTCAAACCTACTTCTACCCCCAAATTCGGTATAGCAACTGCATCCATCGCCACATTGGTCTTAACGGCTATCTGTCCATACATATATAAGGAAGAAGCCAACAGACACATCAATACAAATAAAGTTCTTCTTATTACCATATTCATTTCACCTAAAGTTGTTTTCTACTGTTGCAAAGATAAACTCTATTTTTTTAACAGGAAGTTGGCGAATCAGTCTTTATTAAGAGGTAGTTTCAGCAAAATGCAAGGTAGTCCGAAAATCAATTTACCCCTCATCGGAATAAAGTATCGGGGAATTGTTCACGAAGAATTATTTATTGGGACGAAAGAAACACCGATGGTGTTTTCTTCATCACATACCTGTGTTTCATTCATTATGAATAATCCACCGTTTCACACTCAAAATACCCCCGTTCCATTCAATCAGAGGCATTTTATTCACAGGAAGAGGGTATTTTCTTCAAAAAATCTTTGAAATAATTTGTTTATTTGAAAATAATACCTACTTTTGAGGCGAATGATAATGGGTCAATCATTCAAACGTATAAAAAAATAGTTCTATGAAGGCAATTCATTTATTGATTGCTACACTCATCATGATGAGTTTGCATCCTGCACAGCAGAAAGTAGTGACCCCGTTGACAACTCAAGTTCAACGTATTTTTTGGAAAGAACGTATGGCGCCAGAAGTGTTACATACGAGGAAAACAATTCTGACAATTTAAATCTAAACGATTTACCTGCTATCAGTTTAAAGGAGGCAGATGAAATCTTATCGAACCTTCGCAAACATACCAATGCGAAAGAAGAACATAATATATTGGCTGCCGATAAAGGCAATCAGACTTTACTGAAAGTGATTACCAGCCAGACAATCAATGGTAAGTACACCTTTACAATTCAGCTCAACCTTACCGGCTATGCCGACGGTGACTTATATTACAACGGATATAATGCTGAATGCAGTTCTTCACTCATGAAATGGTATGTGAAAGGATTCAGTTTGGCCAGCGACAACAGTGAAGGCAACTTCATATTCCAATCGGAAAGCTATATTTATATGAAGGTGGCAGACAACGGAATCAAATATATGCAGATTCCTGTCAGCATCCGGGGCACTTATAACCCGAAAAGCCATGACGCTTCATTCACTTATAAACTATAGGTATCAGATTCTATAAATCAATCAGGGCTGAAAAGATTGTGAGGTGATATTAAGCTTTATGAAGGGAAGGAAGAAGCTGTGTATGTAATAGGTGTACATGGGTTCTTCACTTCCTTTCTTTTGAATTATTATTTAACGTATGGCACTTCAATGGTATTTCATTCAATCATAATATATTGATTAACAGCAAATAAATAAAACAATGAATGATATACCCCCTATCAAGACAGATGTATACCCTCTGACTTATCCGACTTTTTAAAAAGTTTCTAACCTAAAACGTTGATTATAACATAATAAAAGCCTATTTTTGCAGTTATCCTTAAAATAGTCTAAGAAACATGATATGAATACATAGCATTGTTAAGTGCACTATATTTAAATGAATGAAGGGGAATATGAAAAGAAGCGGAACATTAACAACACCGGTTACGGGACTACTTATAATTGTCCTGCTGATGGGTATGGAAATAACCAAGGCACAAAGTTTTTTCCGACAGACAGGAATCCAATTATTGACTAAACAAGAGGGATTAAGCAATAATACCTTGACCGAAATCCATCAGGACAAAGACGGATTTTTATGGTTGGGAACAGATGTCGGCCTGAGCCGATACGATGGAATACACTTCCACAACTACAATTCGGCAGACAAAGAACCATATTCCATTACCGGCATTTATGAGACTTCCGACAAAATGCTTTGGTCACGGATAGCGAACATGAACAGGTTATCGTGTTTCAACAAAATGAAAGGATGCTACATGTCACTTTTATCGTCCACCCCGGAAGTGCTGACAGACATTTTGGACTTATGTGTGACAAAAGACAAAATATATGCCATCACCTCACAAGGAGTGGCAGAACTGAAAACCGAATATGAGACAGACGAAGTAAGCATTACACCTAATCTACTGCCGAATATAAAGGGGATTCCATTCAAATTCTATGGTTGCGACAATAACCTCTATATACTTACCCGCGAAAACAAACTTATACTCTATAATCTGACAGAAAAGAAAAGTGAATCTTTGGACTGCGCCGAACTAGGAATTACTAATGCAGAAGATATTTGCAATATACATATATATAATAACTACTTATGGATTTGCAACCACAACAACGGAGTAATCTGCTATGACACAACCACAAAAGCTACACGCAAACTGAACAAAAGCACCCCCATAGTGCAGGATGCATGTATCCGCGATATTATACAAGCAGATGACACAACGTTTGTAATGGCATCAGGCACCTCGTTGGCTTTGATAAAATTTGAAAATAAAGATTATCTGAAAGCTCCCTTTAAAACCATCGACCTGATTGAAAATGACAGTTATTACGAACCTATCATCAAAAACAGAATTACCCGCATTTATCTCGATAAACAGAACCAAGTGTTATGGGTCGGCACCTTCGGAAGAGGACTGCTGAAATTAAATCTGCTGGGAGATAATGTAAACCGCATCCAACTGGATAACGACATAAGATCTCTCAATGGAATAGCAGAAGACAGCAACGGATTTATATGGCTGGCCACCGACAACAAGGGGATATATAAAAGTCAGACAAAAAACCTCTCGCCAAATATACAGTTCGTACCATGGGCAAAAGCGGAAAAGAACGGCAATTACTGCTTGTTCAAAGACAAAAACGGACACCTGTGGTTTGGAGATGAAAAAGGAAATATTCTCCTGATGAATCCCACTACCAATGAAACAGTCTCCTTTCATCCCCAACCGGAAGCAACAGAAAACCAAGTTTCTGCCATTAAAATACTTTTCCTCAACTCGCGCAACGACTTATGGATTGCAACGGAAAATGCATTGATAGTATACGACTATCAGGGCAAAAGCTGTTTGGCATATATGCCTTATACAAAAGAAATTGAGAAAATAACCGCCATTTGTGAGGATGGAGACGGCACCATGTGGCTGGGAACAGAAAAAGGACTGTTTCAGGCAACCCGAGAAGGCAAAAAAGTGACACTGAACGGAGGATACGAACAAAAGAGCAGTCTGACTCCGGGTAAAGTTATGACTATCTATATGAATAACTACAACCAACTATTCGTATCATACGCCAACAAGATTATACAAATAGACGGAAAAGAAAAAAACGTTGTGTCTACCATGCTTCTTAACCAAGACCTACCCAACGGACACATCGATTGCATGATAGACGACAGAAACGGCAATACATGGCTGGGCACCAACTCGGGCATTATAACAATCAACAATAAAAATAACTCTTTCTACTTATATGCTTTTCCGGAAAACTACTATCAGGTTTGCCGGCTGAACAACGGAAAATTATTGTGGGTAAACTCTACGGGGCTGCTTTACTTTGATCCCCGGATGCTGAAAGAAACTTCCAGCAAGCATAAATATTATATCGCTGACATCAATGTAAATTATAATAAGGTGGAAATAGGCGAAAAAATAAACGGACAAGTTATTTTGGACAAACCGGCACATTTAATAGACCGACTGACCTTGAACTACAACAATAACAATCTCGTGTTTTATTTGAGCGACTTGCGTTACAGCACTTCCTCCAATAAAGTGGAATATCGCCTGCTGCCCAATGATAGAAAATGGCATTTCGGTGATTATGACCAAGTGAGGTTGAGTAACATTGAGCCGGGAGACTACGTACTCGAAATAAAGCCTTCCTATCCGATGGAAGGAAATGAACAAATCACCCATATTGCCATCACTGTAGGTAAGTATTGGGCCACCACCGGATGGGCAATTACCGGCTACATACTTATCATTATGGGAAGCATATTCCTGACTTGGCTCTACTTTAACAGCAAAGCACTGAAACGACAGATGTATAAAGAAAAAGAAGTGCGAATGAAAGAACGTCTGGAAAAAGCTACGGAAATAAGAGCTGAAGAGAAAAAGAACCGGCAAATGCGTGACCAAATCAGCTATATGCTGGCACGCGAATTGAGAACCCCTCTGTCACTGGTCACTGCACCGCTGAAAGAAATGATAAGCAACTCGGCTTTACCGGAATCGTTCCTGCAGAAAGTAAAAGTGGCCTATCGTAACTCAATCTGTATGCAGGATATCTGTAACCAATTGCTCAATATTCATCAGGAAGAAAACTACGGTCCTACCCTGAATGTAGCTCCATATACGGCGAGCAGAATAGCCGATGAAGTGGTGCGGGCTTCGTATGAATTGCTGAATGTCAGCCCCATCAATCTATATTACGACAAGGACAACAAGATAAATACGGAAATATGGATTGACCGGCAAAAAATTATGTTTGTCCTCAGGAATATAATGTCGAATGCATACCGCCATATTTCTTATGCCGGTGCCATCCGCTTTGTCGTCAGCATCACAAGTCTGAAAGGAAAAGAGTACTGCCTTTTCACCATAGAAGACGATGGAAAAGAAGTGATAGAGGAATCATCTGTCACCTATCTGGGAGAAGACAGGTATATCTTGCCGAGTAACTATCTGCATCCTGAACTGGGTATTGAAATTATGAGAAGAACGGCACTCGATCACCATGGAGATATTCAAATCAAACAAGACAAAGAAATAGGTACTTCCGTCACCTTATATATTCCGCTAGGCAAAGAGCATTTTAAAGGAGAAGAATATGTCGTATTTGTCAAACCGGAACATATACAGATAGATGACAGCCGGGCAAAGATTATCACTGTGGAGGATAAAAAGAAACAAGAGTTGCAAGACAGTATCATCCCCCGACCGATTGAAAGCCCTGAAACAAAATATAAAATACTCGTTATCGAGGACCATGCGGATATCCGGCTTTATCTGAAAGTGTTATTCGGTGGGACCTATAACATTATCATGGCAGAAAACGGTGAAGAAGGAGTAAAAGTTGCCCGCAAAGAGATACCCGACCTGATTATTACCGATGTCATGATGCCTGTTATGGACGGATTTGAATGTTGCCGCATCTTAAAAGAAGATTTGAAAACCTGCCATATCCCTATCATCCTGCTGACAGCATTGGTAGGTGACGAAGACGTGGTGAAAGGTATCGAACTGGGCGCCGATGATTATATCTTGAAACCGTTCAATCCGGAGATTCTGCGCACAAAAGTAAAACGGCTCATCAAGAGCAGAGTGGAGTTGAAACAAATCTATACCAAACTGCTGATGCCGTCTATCAACGCTATCGGAGATATTCAAGAAGAAAACGACATAGCCATAAAAATTGAAGACCCATTCGTCACACAAATCCTGAAAATTATAAATGACAACCTGCAAAACCAGGAGTTCAATGTGAAGAAACTCGCCGAAATGCTAAATATGAGTCAGCCTACCCTCTATCGGAGAGTGAAGCAGCTTACCAACTTTACCATTATAGAGCTGGTAAGAGGCGTGCGCCTGAAACGCTCGGCAGAGCTGCTACGAACTAAAAAATATAGTGTGCAGGAGGTAGCCGAAATGGTAGGCTATAACGACATTCCAACTTTCAGAAAGCACTTTGTCGATTTCTATGGAACGACTCCGTCTACATTTAACAGCAAAGAAGAGACCGAAGATAAAAAATAAACGTTAACAGCCAAATATTTTTTCAACTAAAAATCGTACCTTTGCAGTCAAATATTAGGTATAGTATGCAAGACATTAGAAACATTGCCATCATCGCCCACGTAGACCACGGAAAAACAACGCTCGTGGACAAGATGATGTTGGCGGGACATTTGTTCCGCAATGACCAGACCAATGGGGAACTGGTATTGGATAACAATGACTTGGAACGTGAGAGAGGTATAACCATCCTTTCGAAAAACGTTTCAATTAACTACAATGGAACAAAAATCAATATTATTGATACTCCGGGACACGCCGACTTCGGTGGTGAAGTGGAACGTGTACTCAATATGGCCGATGGATGTATCCTGTTGGTAGATGCGTTTGAAGGCCCGATGCCTCAAACTCGCTTTGTGCTCCAAAAGGCTTTACAACTCGGCTTGAAACCGCTAGTGGTAGTCAACAAGGTCGATAAACCCAATTGCCGCCCGGAAGAAGTATATGAAATGGTGTTCGACTTGATGTTCAGCCTCAACGCCACAGAAGAGCAGCTGGACTTCCCGGTTATCTACGGTTCTGCCAAAAATAACTGGATGGGCACCGACTGGAAAACTCCGACCGATAACCTGACAGCATTGCTGGATGCTATCATCGAACATATTCCTGCTCCAAAACAACTGGAAGGTACTCCACAAATGTTGATTACCTCTCTGGACTATTCATCATATACCGGACGTATCGCTGTGGGCCGCGTTCATCGCGGAACATTGAAAGAAGGTATGAACATCACTTTGGCAAAACGTGATGGTTCGATGGTGAAGTCTAAAATTAAAGAAGTACATACATTCGAAGGATTGGGACGTAAAAAAACCGATGCTGTATCATCGGGCGATATCTGCGCCATTATCGGTGTGGACGGTTTTGAAATCGGAGATACAATCTGCGATTACGAAAAACCGGAACCCTTGCCACCCATTGCCATCGACGAACCTACCATGAGTATGTTATTCACTATCAATGACTCTCCTTTCTTCGGTAAAGAAGGTAAATTTGTGACCTCGCGCCACATCCACGACCGTTTGATGAAGGAACTGGATAAAAACTTGGCATTGCGCGTTCGCAAAAGCGAATTGGAAGACGGTAAATGGATAGTATCAGGACGTGGTGTATTACACCTCTCTGTCTTGATTGAGACAATGCGTCGTGAGGGTTACGAGCTTCAGGTAGGACAGCCGCAGGTTATTTTCAAAGAAATAGACGGAGTGAAATGTGAGCCGATAGAAGAACTCACGATCAGTGTTCCCGAAGAGTTTGCCAGCAAAATGATTGATATGGTAACTCGCCGTAAAGGTGAAATGACCTCCATGGAATCTCAGGGAGATCGTGTCAATATTGAATTTGATATGCCTTCACGTGGTATTATCGGCTTGCGCACCAATGTATTGACAGCTTCTCAGGGAGAAGCGATCATGGCACACCGTTTTAAAGAATATCAACCCTACAAAGGTGATATCGAACGCCGTAGCAACGGTTCTATGATTGCAATGGAAAGCGGTACGGCTTTTGCTTACGCTATCGACAAGTTGCAAGATCGCGGTAAGTTCTTTATCTATCCGCAGGATGAAGTATATGCAGGTCAGGTAGTGGGCGAACATGTTCATGAAAATGACCTGGTCATCAATGTGACCAAATCAAAGAAACTGACCAATATGCGTGCATCAGGTTCGGACGATAAGGCTCGTATCATTCCACCCGTAATCTTCTCATTGGAAGAAGCACTGGAATATATCAAAGAAGACGAATATGTAGAAGTAACTCCAAAAAGTATGCGTATGCGTAAAGTAATTTTGGATGAACTGGAACGTAAAAGAGCAAATAGAGGATAAAAGGAAATTGCTATATATCAAAGAGAGGCGGCTTACTGTTGAACCGCCTCTCTTTTTTTATTATTCCATCTTTATGGTTTTATTACGTACTCTGCGAAGTATATTCTGCATATCATATACTACTTCAGGATGCTGTGATGCCACATTAGCGCGTTCATTTATGTCTTTCCTCATATCATAAAGCTGGGGAGTGCTTAAATTACCGGTTTCAATTTTAGGTCCCCACTGTATCATTGCAGGACCATCATTCGGCTCAATATATTTCCAGTCTTTGGTACGAACAGACAACACGTGATTAGAAGCAAGCTCAATTACCCAAGGACGGTCTTCATCATCTGTTCCCAGCAAATTACCGATGCGATTGTAACTATCAGGAGCACTACCTTTTGGAAGTCTGGCATTGACCAATGCCCCCAAAGACGCCATCCAGTCAATTTGTGACATCAAGACATCCGACTCACGATTTTCCTTAATCTTCTTGGGCCAACGCACGATAGCAGGAACGGCGGTACCTCCTTCGAATGCACTGTATTTATTCCCTCTCCACGGACCGGCAGGACTATGCCCGTTCAACAACTCTTCTGCTTTATCATCATAACCATCATCTACCACAGGACCATTGTCACTGGACAGGATAATCAATGTATTTTCCGCCAGCCCCAGTTTGTCGAGCGTTTCCATAATCTGGCCTACCGACCAATCAAACTGTACAATAGCATCTCCGCGTACACCCATCGGGTTCTTTCCACGGAAGCGGTCGTGCGGGAAACGAGGAACATGAACGTCATTGGTTGCAAAATACATAAAGAAAGGCTCATCTTTATGCTGTTTGATGAAGTCAATGGCATGCGTAGTAATAGAATCGGCAATATTTTCATCTTTCCAAAGAGCTTTACCACCGCCTTTCATGAAACCGATACGACTGATACCATTCACAATAGACATATCGTGTCCGTGACTCGGTTTCTGATTATAGAGCAACTCGGGATGATCAGCACCGGTAGGCTCACCCGGAAAATTTTGTTTATAGCTAACCTCTATAGGAGCAGAAGGATCATAATTTGCCACTTTACCGTTTTCTATGAATACACACGGAACACGGTCGGCTGTTGCTGCCATGATATAATGATAATCAAACCCTAAATCCCCTAAAGCAGCAGGAAGCGGAGCATTCCAGTCTTGTTGGCCCGTTTTATCTCCCAGCCCCAAATGCCATTTACCGATTGCACAAGTAGTATATCCCGCATTTTTAAACATATCTGCCATAGTATATTGTTCCGGGCGAATAATCATACCGGCATTTCCTGCTGCCACATCGGTATCAGGACGACGCCATGCATATTCACCAGTCAACAAAGAGTAACGGGAAGGGGTACTGGTAGCAGCTATGGTGTGAGCATTGGTAAAGCGAATACCTTCACCCGCCAAACGATTGACATTGGGAGTCTGCACATTCTTTGCACCATAACATTCCAAATCACCATAACCCAAGTCGTCAGCCAAAATAATAATCACATTGGGCTGCTCACGATTGGTCACTTTATTCTCTTTGGGAGTCCTAGCTTCCGCAGTCAGAGCAGAACACAACACCGGTGTTAAGAGAGATAAAGCCAAATACTGTTTTTTCATGATATTTTAACATTTTAGTCAGATAAGGTGTGTCAAAAACCTAATATAGCATTTTTGACACACTTTTTCCTATTGTTAGAATTACTCACGCAAGTTAGGATTAATATTTTGTTCTGACAAAGGAATCGGCCATTTATAATCCTGAGGATTACGAAAATCTCGTCTTCCTACATACCAGCGGCAATGTCCTGTCGGATCTACAAACTTGGTAGAACCGGCATAAGTGATAGATTTAGGATAAGGAGCACCCCATACCTCACCAACAAGCACTGTCTCAGCAAGTTTCCAGCGCAACAAGTCCCAATATCTGATACCTTCAAAAGCCAATTCAACACGACGCTCATTACGGAGTAATTCGCGCAATTTGTCTGAATTAGTTTCTGTAACAGGTGGCATCTTAACATCAGCACGTCCACGCACCTGATTGATGGTCAAATTCAATACTGTTTGATCAATGGCCTGCCCGCTTTCAATCAAACATTCCAAATAGCTCAATAAAACTTCTGCATATCTGATTACCGGAGTCACAGCACTATAGCTATTCAAATCATTGATCGGATTCTCATCAAAATATTTCCGCCACATAAAACCAGTCTTAGATACTTCTGAAGAATAATCCAAACGTTCTTTCTTTGATGCTTCATAATCCGGACTCATGCGATATTCAGTACCCATAAAAGTCGCTCCATTATAATAGATGGTATAATCAAGACGCGGATCACGGTTCTCACCTAAATTATCCGGGTTGTAACGTGAATCGTCATAGCTGAACGGAGTTCCGTCTTTAAACTCATAAGATTCAAATAATCCGGCCGAAGGATTGGACAGACTCCATCCACCGTCTTTTGCAGACAAAATATGCTGTGGAAGACCGCAACCAAAATAGTTTTCAAGATAGGATATATAATAAATATTCTCCTTGTTGCCTACACCGGTTGAAGGATGGAACAGTTCCCGATACACAGGATGAATTGAGTTATCACCATAATCGATGATTTCCTTATAAGCGGCTGCTCCACCTGCCCAATCCTGCATCAGCATACAAGTTCTGCCCAAAAATGCTAAAGCAGCCTGTTTGCAAGCGCGTCCTGTCTCACTATTCGGAATATCTTTAAAACGGGGCAGATCAGCTGCCGACTCTTTAAACTCTGTCACACACCATGACAAGATATTAGCCTGAGTTTCCTTTTCAACTGTATTGGCCTCTTCACCTGTCAAAGTTTTGGTCACTAAAGGTACATCCTTAAAATAACTGGCCAGATAGTGATACTGAGTGGCACGCAAAAAGCGGGCTTCGGCAACCATTCTGGTTTTCTGTTCTGATTCGGGAGCATTGGCAATACCCTCCAAGAAACGGTTACACAAACCGATACGCTTATAAGCCGATGACCAATAGTTTTTAATAAAAGAGTTATTATTCAACAGTTTACCACTAGAAATATTAAAGAATGGATTATTTTCTCCACGACGGTCATAAGCATTGTCTGTCAGATGTTCCATAAACAACATACCATGATAAGACCAAAAGTCCGAAACACTATATTCCAAACCATTTGTAATACTACCTCTATATAAGGAAGTTAAAGCCAATTCGGCATTCTTATCATCAGTCCAAAAATTATCTTCCGACAAATCTGTCAATGGATAACGCTCCAAATCACATGATTGCAATGAAAATGAAGCTAATAAAACAGTAAAAGCTATATATTTTAATCTTTTCATAAGTCATTAGAATTTTAAAGTTAAGCCCAAAGTATAAGTTGACATAGTTGGATAGTATTGACCGTTATTACTTGTGTTTTCAGGATCCCAGCCTTTACGATACCCCTTGAAGGTTAAAGGATTGTCTAAAGAAACATAGAAACGCATACCGGTGGAACCAAACTTTTTAACTATATGTTCGGGTAATGTATAACCTAACTGAACATTACGTACTTTCAGAAAAGAAGCATCCAATACCCAGAAATCAGAAGTCAATGTATTATTGCTACCTGCATTTGACATAATCTCCAAGCGAGGATATTCAGGATAACGGTTATCCTGCTGCACATTCCAGCAATTCTCCATTTGCCATTTCTGAATATTACCCTCCTGATAGAATGCATGACCTGCATAAACAGACAACATACCTTTCACCTTAGCAACTCCCTGAAGCAATACACTGAAATCAAATCCTTTATATTCTCCACCGAAATTCAATCCAAAAGTATATTTAGGTATACGAGAGCCTAAGAACGTTTTGTCATCCGGTGTTACTTTGCCATCACCTGTAATATCAACATAACGAATATCTCCGGCTTTAGAACCTTTGGCTATCGCAGTCTGATCATACCAGTCACCTACTTCATCATCGGTCAGAAATACTCCGTCCGTCTTATACCCATAAAACATCTGCATCGGATAACCGATAAACAAATCGCTACCGTTACCTACCATACCATTGTTCTGGGTCACATTTCCCATACCCAATGTCAATACCTTATTATCAATAATAGAGAAATTACCATTAATATGATAATGGAACTTACCAATTGTATTTTGATGACCTATTTCAAACTCCCAACCTTTATTTTCCAACTCACCGGTATTTACTTGCGATACACTTAATCCGAAAATCGAAGAATAACTTGCAGCCGGCTTATACAATACATCTGTAGTCTTACGATAGAAATAAGAAGCATTAAATGTCAACTTATTATTAAAGAATGCAGTCTCAATACCAACATCGGTAGTACGAGTACGCTCCCACTTCAAACCCGGATCCACATAAGTAGTAACAGCTGCTCCTTGTGTGTACACTCCGCCAAATACATAGTTCTGTGCTTGCCCTAAAGAGTATACCGACTGATAAGGATAGTTACCGATATTATTATTACCCAATATACCGTAAGAAGCTTTCAGTTTTAAATTATTAATGAAAGACAAATTTTCATTTTCCTTCCAAAACTGTTCTTCAGAGATACGCCAACCTGCAGCCAAAGAAGGGAAGAAACCATATTTGCTATCTGTCGGAAAACGAGAAGAGCCGTCATAACGCATTGTTGTTTCAAATAAATAGCGCTGATCATAGTTATATGTCAAACGACCGAAGACAGACTGTATAGCCCAATCATATCCTCCGCCTCCATTTGTCTGACCGTCTGCCCCTCCGGCCCCTAAGAAAGGTACGTCATCAGACGGAAAGTTATTACGACTACCCGATAAAGTACGCTGACCTTCGTCTTCCCAAGTATATCCTACCAATGCTGCAAGATTATGTTTACCAAAAGACTTATTATAATCAGCTACAGCTTGGAAGGTCTTATAAACAGTTCGCTTCATTTCATCGCTCAATGTAGAAGGACCGGTACTCTTGTCACCCGTAAGAATCATATCACAACGATAATGGCGAACGTGACTTAATGTATAATTATAACCGCCTAAAATTTTCAAAGTCAATCCATCTATCGGCTGATATGACAATTCAATATTATTTTTAAATTTGTCATAGTCTTCACGATATGAAGACGCACAGTCTACCCATGCCACCGGTGTACCTTGCAATTTAGGTCCTAAACCGACCTCACCATTCTGCAAGTAAGTCGGAGTTAAACCGGGAAAACGAACGGCATTAGAAATAATCCCTTTAAATCCACCAATATCCAAAGAACCCGGAGTAGAAGGTTCGTGACGATCGGAAGTCATACCGCTCAGACGCACTTGTAGTTTCAAGTTCTTAGCCAATTCCGCACCAAGGTTTACACGAGCATTGTAACGGTTATAATAGTTATTGTCCAACAAACCATTTTGACGCAAATATCCCAATGATACCATATATTGTACCTTTTCCGTACCACCGCTTACACTCAACTCATGCTTGGTTTGCAGTGCATGACCGCCCAAAAGATCATCAAGATACATTTCGTCAGCATAGTTGTCAGGGGCAGAACCATCACGATACTTCTGAATCATCTCAGGCGTATAGGTTTCTGCTCCAATCGCCTTATTATAAAATTCTGCATATTCATAAGAATGAGCCAATTCCGGCAATTCTGTAGCCTGACTCATACCCACGGAACCATTATAAATAATGCGGGCTTTACCTTCCTTTCCTTTCTTGGTTGTTACCAAAATAACACCATTGGCAGCACGAGAACCATAAATAGCTGCTGAAGAGGCATCCTTCAGAACTGAAATATTATCAATATCGGCCGGAGTCAAATCACTCAAAGAACCGGGAAGTCCATCTACTAGAACCAAAGGACTAGGAGTTGCTCCAAACGAACCGACACCACGGATACGAATTGTACCGGCATCCTGTCCCGGATTACCGCTTTCCTGTGTAATGGTAACACCCGACATCTGACCGGTCAACATATTAGAAACGTCAAGCACTGCACGAGATTCCAATGCTTTACTGTCCACTGATGCAATAGAGCCAATCACATTGACTTTCTTCTGCGAGCCATAACCTACAACCACCACTTCATCCAGTGTTTCCGTATCTTCTTTCAGAGTAATATTAAGGAAAGATTTATTTCCGACCGGAACATCCTGAGTATTATAACCAATATAAGAAACTTGCAAAGTAGCATTGCTTGGAACGGACAAATCAAAGTTACCATCTATATCTGTAATACTTCCTACAGTGGCATCTCCTTTTAAAATTACATTGGCACCAATAATAGGTTCCCCGGCTGAATCTTTTATAGTACCCTTAATTTTCTTAACCTTCTCATCATCTTTCAGAGTGATAACAATATAATTGTCATTCACTTGATAGACACAATTAGTTCCTTTTAGCAAATCCGACAGAATTTGCAATACATCCTGATTCTTTTGATTCAAGACAACTTGCTTATTGACATCCAGTTGTGAAGTGTTATAAGCAATCTTATACTTCGAAACAGATTCAATTTTCTCAAACGCTTGCTTTAAAGAAAGACGTTCCCCATTGAAGGAAACTTTCTGTGCATTAACAGAGAGGCTGCCGGCCAGAAATAAGCCAACACCAAGCCCCAACACTCGAATAAATTTCTTGTTCATTTCATATTAGATTTATTAACGACATAAGGTGTACGTACATGAGAAAGACAATTCAAATAAATACTACACCCAATGGCTTTGTGTTAATAAATACTAAACCGCTATCTTAAATAGATATTCTTGCCAACAATTTCATATTCTATACCGGGAACCAATATTTTAATGATTTGAAGTACTTGCTCCAACGATTCATTTCTATTAAAATGAACTCTCAAACTTTGATTCTGGTAAATAGATGTACGCACATGGAATTTCACACCATACACACGTTCCAAAGTATGAAGAACATCATTAAACGGCACATTGCCAAAGAACAACCCTCCCATACGCCAATCGGAGTGGGAAACAGCATTCACTTTATGCTGCTGTACTATCCCTGTGGAAGGAGTATATATCAACTGGTCATTGGGTTCCAGAAAATATTTCTCCGGTTGTTTATTTACCTTTACCTGTAACCTGCCGGTTTCCAATGTAGCCATTATCTGATTATTGTCCGGATACGCCGAAATATTGAATGTCGTACCAAGCACTTCCAACTCTAAATGGTTGGTAGTGACAATAAAAGGATGCTCTTTATCTTTTGAAACTTCAAAGAAACCTTCTCCCGCAATATAAACATTGCGAGATTCAGATATGAAACTGGAGGGATATACCAACAAAGTACCGGCATTAAGCCAAACCTTACTCCCATCAGGAAGAACCACTTCTTCACGTGTACCCATAGCTGCATAACGCTGCATATAAGTCACTTCGGACAACGTCTCCTTCACATAATCCTTTGCAGAATAATAATAGTAAGCCGAAAAACACACCATAATGAAAGGAATAGTCCAAATAGCGGCTACTCTTCCCCAATTTATTCTTTTCGTATTTCTTATATGTTCCCGATGTACTAATTCGACAGTCTGTTCTTCTTTTTTTAATCCTAAAGAGGTCTCCAAATTATAAAAAGCCTTCTCTATTTTTTCGTCAGAGCAAGAAGCATCGTCCAGTTTATCCCAAATTTGTGAAACAGCTTCTTCTCTTGCTTTATCTTCCACAGGAAAAACCATACGATTATAAACACGTTCCGTTATCTCATCAGAAACTTCATGATGAAAGAAAAAGTCTATTATCTTATGTATATAATTATTCATTTTCACATTTTATATAAATAAAGACAGTTCTATCTTATGATACACCTAAACCGGCAGTATTAAATAAACTAAAATAGAAAGAGCCAAAGCGTCTCTCAGTTCATTTAAAGCGATATTCAAATGATTCTCCACCGTTTTTTTCTGTATCCCCAGTTTCTCTGCTATTTGTTCGTTAGAAAGTCCTTCTATCCGACTCAACTTATATATCATTTTCCTTTTAGGAGGCATCTCATTCACTACCATATCAATTAATAATTGCAAATCTTTCGCTATCAATTTATCATAAGGAGTATATTCATCAGAAATCTCGGGAACATTATCTTCGCTTGTAAATCGGGAAACTTTTTTAGTTGTGATATAATTGAAAACAGTATATTTGGTAAGCATGAACAAATAAGAATCAAAATGATGTACCTTGTGAAAAATCGCTCTCTTATTCCATAGTTTTATAAAGACAATTTGAGTCAAATCCTCAGAATCATCCAAATCTTTTATAAATCCCCGTATAAAAGCATATACCTTAGGATAAAACAGCTTGAATATCTTATGAAAGGCTTCATGGCTGCCAGAGGCAAATTCTCCTACAACTTCCGGTTCTACAATCATTTATTAAGATTAAGATTAATTCAAATGAAACGGGTGTAAATGTAGGGAATTTATTAGAGAACACCAAAAATAGATTCTAAAAGTACAATTTTAGCTTATAGAGATAAAGGAATACAAAACGAGCTGCCTCCTATATTCGAGCAGAAACATATCACTCGAATATAGAAAGCGGAAAGGAGGAGGGGAAATCAATCAATAAATTTCACTTTCGAAGTATCACGGGGCTTAGCTGCCGGAGCCTCATCGGGATAACCAAAAGCAATAGCGTACAATAATTCATACCCATCCGAAAAATCCAACTTCTTCAAATAACCGGCAGCCGCAGGAGATTTCATAAAGCGGACAGGACCACCTAAACAACAACTTCCTATACCCATGGACTGAGCTGTAAGAATCATATTCGCCCCTAAAAGCCCACAATCTATTTGAGACATATCATACCGGGGATCATAGGCAATAAAAGCAACGGTAGGAGCATTATTGAACATATTCTTAAATCCGGCACGTTCAGCAGCCTTTGGATTTTCTTTCTTGAAAATCTCAGTCAGCTCATTAATAAAATCCTGATTATCTACCACACGCACTTCCCATGATTGTTTATTCATCCCATTGGGAGCATGAATACCACAGTTCAGAATAGTTTCCATTTTATCCCGTTCCACAGCCTCCGGTTTGTACTTCCGAATACTGCGGCGTGCCATAATAGTTTCAATGACAGGATTATCTTGCACTTTAACAATGCTATCGGACATTCCGGTCTCTTTCTGTGAAGGCTGCGATGTACATCCACACAATGCCAGGGTAAACAAGCCGGCACCTAATAAGAAAATACTTAGTGATTTCATTTGCTTTTATATTTTTGATTTGCAACAAATCTAGTCATTTTCAAGCATAAAAAAAAGTGGTTCCTTATTCAGGAACCACTTTTTATATGTTAAATCTGTAAAATTCAGATTACAATTTCGGACCGGCAGCAACCAATTTCTTACCTGCTTCGTTACCAGTGAACTTAGCGAAGTTCTTGATGAAACGACCAGCCAAGTCTTTTGCTTTTTCGTCCCACTGAGCAGCGTCAGCGTAAGTGTCACGAGGATCAAGGATCTTCGGATCAACACCCGGCAATTCTGTAGGAACAACGAAATCGAAGTAAGGAATAACCTTAGTAGGAGCCTTATCAATAGAGCCATCCAAAATAGCATCGATGATACCACGAGTATCGCGGATAGAGATACGTTTACCAGTACCGTTCCAACCAGTGTTAACCAAATATGCTTTAGCACCAGTCTTTTCCATCTTCTTAACCAATTCTTCAGCATACTTAGTAGGATGCAATGACAAGAAAGCAGCACCGAAGCAAGCAGAGAATGTCGGAGTCGGTTCAGTGATACCACGTTCTGTACCAG
>OGMP01001086.1_pt1 | contig 23501 bp, 18 predicted proteins | sample 1573261 | NCBI WGS metagenome assembly OGMP01 (sample SAMEA2581878, study PRJEB24529) | metagenome | biome: Human gut stool | place: China | collected 2011 | reverse complement strand
CTTCTGTCGGGAACGTGGCATGGGTATTATCACATCGGTAGTGACTGCCGGAAAATCCCGTCTTCGCCCGGTATTGATGACAACATTGACGACCGTTTTGGGTATGATCCCGATGGCGGTGGGAACCGGCGAGGGTTCCGAGATGTGGCGCTCGATGGGTATGACCGTGGCTTGGGGTCTTTCCGTATCCACCTTGATTACCTTGATTATTGTTCCGACGGTCTATGCCGTATTCGCCGCCAACGGCGTAAAACGAAGACGCCGCAAAATAAGAAAGGCATTACGAAATAATTAATTATCTTTGCGTACCATAGGGAAGCCGAGGCCAAGCAAACCTCGATGGGCATTGTTAGGTCGTGACAATGCCCATTGTAAGGTGCTTACGATGCCCATTATAAACAGGCTTGAATGCCCATCGCAAGAAAAGCCTCCCTACGGGTATGCGATCTCATAAAAAAGCAACTATATGAAAGCGATATTTATATCTTTCAATCAAGCGTATTACGAGACCATCGTCAATATCATGGACCGTAATAACCTTAAAGGTTTTACCTATTGGGATGTCGTGCAAGGACGGGGAAGTAAAACAGGCGAGCCACATTACGGCAATCACGCTTGGCCTACCTTGAATTCAGCTATCCTTACGATGGTAGAAGACGAGAAGGTCGATCATTTTCTGGAAATCCTACACAACTTAGACAAGGAAACGGAAGCGCAAGGGCTTCGGGCCTTCGTCTGGAATATAGAGAAAACTATCTAACTTAATTTTTCGGAACAACTATATTAATCTATTGATATGGACAAATCAATCCTGTTTACACCCGGTAAGATCGGTCCGCTAACACTTAGGAACCGCACGATCCGGGCCGCCGCATTCGAGAGTATGTGCCCGGGAAACGCTCCCTCGGAGCAGTTATTCAACTATCATACATCCGTAGCCGCCGGAGGGATCGGCATGACGAACATAGCTTATGCCGCCGTGACGCAAAGCGGCTTGTCGTTCGAGCGTCAGCTGTGGATGCGTCCGGATATTATTCCCGGCCTCCGCAAGCTCACCGACGCTATCCATAAAGAGGGAGCCGCCGCTTCCATCCAGTTAGGCCATTGCGGTAATATGTCGCATAAGCGGATTTGCGGATGCACGCCTATCTCAGCGTCCAGCGGGTTCAACCTCTACTCTCCCACGATCGTACGAGGTATGAGACAATCCGAGATCGCTTCCATGGCTCGTGCCTACGGTGAGGCCGTACGATTGGCACGTGAGGCAGGTATGGACGCTGTCGAGATCCATGCCGGGCATGGTTATCTGATCAGCCAATTCCTTTCCCCGTACACCAACCACCGGAAAGACGAATATGGAGGAAGCCTTGAGAACCGTATGCGCTTCATGAGAATGTGTATGGAAGAGGTGATGAAAGCAGCAGGTTCCGACATGGCCGTAACCGTAAAGACCAATATGCGGGACGGGTTCAAGGGAGGACTTGAAATAGACGAATGCCTAGAAGTAGCCCGTACACTCCAAGACCAATGCGGAGCGCATGCCTTAGTACTAAGCGGCGGATTCGTGAGCCGTGCCCCCATGTATGTAATGCGGGGAGAAATGCCGATCCGTACGATGGCGTATTATATGCCTAGGGGCTATCTACCGATTGGAATCCGCATGGTGGGTAAATATATGATTCCCTCGGAACCGTTTAAGGAGGCTTACTTCCTTGAAGATGCGTTGAAATTCCGCAAAGCCTTACATTTACCTCTTATTTACGTAGGAGGATTGGTCTCCAGAGACAAGATCGAGGAGGTACTGAACGACGGGTTCGAGTTTGTGGCCATGGCACGTGCCTTGGTGAACGAGCCGGGCTTCGTCAACCGTATGAAAGAAGACGAGCACGCCCGTTGCGATTGTGGGCATAGTAACTATTGTATCGCCCGTATGTATAGCGAGGATATGGTCTGTCATAAGAACGTGAAAGGTCTTCCGGAATGTATCGTACGTGAAATCAAAAGGCTTGAATATAAATAATGGAAAAGAAATGGGCTTTAGTCACGGGGGCCAGTTCCGGAATAGGTCTCGCCTATGCCGAGGAACTAGCCTCACTAGGCTATCAGTTAGTGATCGTCAGCAATGAGGAGCAGGCGATCCGGGAGAAAGGTGAGTTTCTCTCCGAGAAATATGGTATAGAAGTTTTGCCGCTTTATCGTGATTTGGCGATCCCCGGGGCGGCCAAGGAGCTATATGATACTTGCCAAAAGAAAAACATCCCAATAGAGGTATTGGTCAATAACGCCGGTATGTTTTTTTTCTGCGAGACCTTACAAGCTAAGGCCAACATCGTCGAGAAAATGCTCTACCTCCACGTGACTACTCCTACCCAGCTCTGTTATTATTTTGGGCAAGAGATGAAGAAACGGCGTCATGGATATATCCTCAATATGTCATCCCTATCTTGTTGGCTACCTTATCCGGGAATTACGCTGTACGCTTCCACCAAGCGATACTTGAAAAGTTTCTCCCGGGGCTTGCGTTCAGAGTTACTGGATTATGGAGTAAGCGTAACCGTACTTTGTCCCGGCGCCGTCGCCACGAATTTATATAACCTAAGCGACAACTTAAAGACCTTAGCGATCCGCCTAGGTATCATGATGCGTCCGGAAAAACTGGCTAAAAAAGGGATTAATGCCTTGTTTCACCACCGGGCTTCCCTATTACCGGGTCTCTTCAACAAAATATGCACACCCCTCGTAATGCTCCTCCCCCACGGCCTTGTCCGTTGGATCATGCGAACCACGAAATTAGTGAAGCTAGATCGATAATCCGACAAATAACATGCGAAATATTTGTCACATCAAACAAAAATCGTATCTTTGCACCGCTTTTTAGCCCCGTACCGTGTGATGGGAAATTAGGAAGCAAAATAACTAATTTTGAGTAACACAAAAATTAAAGAAAATGAAGACATTTGAGTTAGAAGGAAAAGGAAGAGAGATCGTCGCTCGTTCCGCTGATCAGAAAAGAGCCTTGAAAGCAATGCGTAAGAACAATGAAATTCCTGCTGTATTATACGGTGGCGAAAAAGTAACTCACTTCACGGTTACAAAAGAAGCCGTTCGTAAGTTGGTTTACACTCCGGAGATTTTCGTTGTTGAGTTAAGCATTGACGGTAACAAGACGATGGCAATCGTTAAGGACATGCAGTTCCAACCTGTAACTGACGAAATCCTTCACATGGACTTCTTGGAAGTATCTAAGGACAAAGCCGTAGTAATGGAAGTTCCGGTTGTTTTGGAAGGTCACGCAGAAGGTGTTAAAGCCGGTGGTAAGTTGTCTCTTCAAATGAGAAAACTGAAAGTGAAAGCTATATACGATCAAATCCCTGAAAAGTTGACGATTAATGTGGATCACCTTGGCTTAGGTAAGACTATGCAGGTAGGTGCTTTGCACTTCGAAGGTCTTGAATTGATGAACGCTAAAAACGCTGTTGTCTGCGCCGTTCAATTGACTCGTGCCGCTCGTGGTGCTCAGGCTAAAGGATAATCTGAGGTAAAAACATTATTACAATACATGAAGGGGAGGATATTCATAGAATGTTCTTCCCCTTTCTTTTATAGATTCGAGGATAATGAAATATTTGATAACAGGACTTGGTAATATCGGTTCCGAATATTGGGGAACCCGTCATAATATAGGTTTCCGGGTTGTCAACCATTTGGTAGAGAGCGTAGGAGGCAATTTCACTGAGGAGCGATACGGGGCAATCGCACGCATACGGGTGAAAAACTGTGACTTGATCGTGCTAAAGCCGAATACCTTTATGAACCTCAGCGGCAACGCCGTTCGGTACTGGTTGCAAAAAGAGAACATTCCCGTGGAAAATCTATTGATTGTCGTAGATGATCTGGCATTGCCATTCGGAACCTTACGTCTGAAACCAAAGGGTAGCGACGCCGGGCATAACGGGTTGAAGAATATCGCCCAGTTATTGAATACGCAGGAATATTCCCGCCTTCGTTTCGGCATAGGCAGCGATTTTCCACGGGGCGGACAGATCGATTACGTGCTAGGGAAATTTCCCCCGGAGGAATTGCAATTGATGCCAGAGATATTGGATCGTGCGACAGAGATCATCAAGAGCTTCTGCCTCGCCGGCATCCAGATTACGATGAATCAATTTAATAATAAATAAAAAGAGACTGAGAATACAGATATGAACGAGGTACGTATCGATAAATGGATGTGGGCGACCCGTATCTTTAAGACCCGCACGATAGCCGCGGAAGCTTGCAAGAAAGGGCGTATCATGATAGGTGGAGTAACGATCAAACCTTCCCGCATGATCAAGGTTGGCGATGTGATCCAAGTGCGTAAACCGCCGATCACCTTCTCTTTTAAGGTAATCGGATTGATCGAGAATCGTGTGGGCGCGAAGCTCGTCCCGAATTACTTGGAGAACGTGACAACCCCGGATCAGTATGAGATTCTGGAGATGAACCGTATCTCCGGTTTCGTGAACCGTGCGAAAGGTCTCGGACGTCCTACCAAGAAAGACCGTCGTGAACTGGAGCAATTCACTGAGCCGGAATTCATGGATGACGGATTCGATTTCGAGTTCGACTTTGGAGAAGAGGATGAGGAGTAAGCATGCTGATTTCCACTCAATTACATTTACCAATATTTTCATCAAGAAGTAAAAGTATTTTCACCTAGAGGTAAAACTGTTTACATACTGATGTAACGACATTTACCTCTAGAGGAAAAAACATTTACCATTAGAGGTAAATGTCGTTACAACGGTATGTAAACGGCAATTATTCCTATTGATTCTCCTCGGAAAGCAGATTCCCCTCCTCATCCCAGCTACGCCAGACACCAGATTTCTTCCCTGCCGTATAGAACATCTCATACAACAAATTTCCCTTATCGCTCCAGATACGCCAAGGGCCGTCCTTTTGCCCTTCCTTATAAGAAGCCAGGCCGATCAGCTGGCCGTTATCGCTATACGTGCGCCATTCACCATGGAAGATCCCGTGATAGTAGGAACGCACCTCGGCGATCTTGCCATCCGGATAATAGATCACATAGGTTCCCTCGGGACGGCCATCCTTCAGGTACAGCTCCATCTTGAGCATGCCATCCTCATAGAATTCCGTATAGCGGCCCGTATACGGGGTGGTTTGTGTCTCATCGGTATAATACTGTCCCTCGCTCAATACCAAGTCTTGCGCCAGCACGGTCCAAGAGGCTCCCGCCAAAAAAGCGGAAAGTAACAATAGCTTTTTATTCATGATACATTCTTATCTAAATTATACATAAAAAGACACCGAGGGATCTTTCCGGATACCTCAGTGCCTTTAACAAATTCACAACCTATTCAATGCCAAGCTTGATTAATATTCGGTATTTTGAGGATCCCAATTAGTCCAACCGGCAGTCCAGTCATTCTTTCCGTCGAAAGCACCTTTGTAAGTTACTTTTTCGAAGAAGCTGTTGTTCAATACCTCATCGACAAATTCAGCGCCTTGCACAGCTGAAGCTACGACAGAAGAGTAATCACCATCTTTAGAGATAATCTCGTTGGTCGTTGCCAGAGTCGTGTTGCTACCGGCAAGATTGAAGAAGTTCTCACTTACCTTATCATCCTCATAGAAGTTCTTCCACATACCAGCAAAGATCACATTCTTGATGGCGATGCCATCGTTTGCCGTACCTTTCTTATCAGTAGCACGAAGTCCGTAAGGCCAGCCGGTGAATACGGAGTTGTAAACATTCAAGCTGGTATTACGACGCAGGTGCATGGCTGCCTGGAATTTACCACCCTTGGCACCGTTAGCAGCGTCGGCTGTCTTGGCTTCCACCTCAGCCTGTGTCTTATCGGATACCTTGCCATAGAAAGGACCTATCAAGGTTACATTGGAGAAGACCGGCTTGGTAAGCGGTGTTGGAAGAACCGTCACCGTCGTTATCAGATTCAAAACCGTTAGAGTCTGAAGTATCAGCGATATTCTTATCACGTACGCTCAACAAGAATTGCAGTTTACCCGTATAACCGAAGTCTGTATCGAAATCATCATCCCAGCCTTTGTAAGCGATCAAGTGTTTGGCATTTACCGTTCCACCGAACCATTCGTAAGAATCATCGTTCGAAAATGAAACCTGAACGAACTCCACTTCCGTGCCGCTACCAACGCCGCCGAAGGTTAAGCCATTGATTTCCTTGTCTGGCTCCAAAGGATAACCGGCAAACTCGATACGAACGTATTTCAATTTACCGGAACTTTCCGCATTAAACTCATCGGAGGTCGTATTTCCATATAATGTACCAGGTCCTCCTTCGATAGTTGGTTGATTGGTACGATTCACACGAGCGTTACCACAAATAATCAGACCGCCCCAGTCACCTGTCAAACGTTTACCCGGCTCTTTATCGGACGTAAAGACGATCGGTTTGTCAACAGTACCTTCGGCGATGATCTTAGCGCCCGGCTCGATAATCAAGGAAGCGGCTTTCTCGCCCGGACTAACGGACACACCTTTGATAACAGAACCAGCCTCAATAGTCAATGTAGCGCCTGATTTCACGTATACGAAGCCTTTCATGAAGTTCTTGTCGGCAGCGTTGATCGTTAGATCAGCCGTGATATTTCCTTCCAATATCACCTCTTTGGAAGACGGAGCATCATTAGAGACAGTCACGGTACAAGTAGCCGTTTTACCGCCATCCTTCGTAGTTACAGTAATCGTAGCGGAACCTTCGGCCACGGCTGTTACCTTACCGGCATCAACAGTCGCTACCTTTTCATCGGAAGTACTCCATGTAACCGTTTTATCCGTAGCGTCACTTGGAGTAATAGTCGCGGACAAGGTAGTGGATTCGCCCACCTTGATAGTAGCGGTAGTAGGACTGACTGCCACAGCCGATACGGCTACAGAGCCATCAGGTTTATCATCGTCATCACTACACGATACAGTCCCAAACATAACGGCCATCGTTAACACAGAGGCCAAACCTTTTAAGAGAAATCTGTTCATAATAAAAACATTTTGTTTGTAATAGATATATATTCAATTAAACATCAAAACCTAAGGGAAACACCGATATTGATATCCACTCCCGGGCGATAGCTGCGGATCAGTTGCTCACGCTCGCTCTTGCCGCCTTTGTCGTCTGTCAGTTTCACGAACTGCTTGTACTCGACCTTGGAGTTCAACATATCCTGGATTCCCGCCTTGATCTCGACAATCTTGCCAATCTTCTTCGAGAAAGTAAGATCCAACGAGTTGCGGGGCATCTCATATATATCAGGGATATCCTCGTTCTGGTTCTGCATCGGGACACCGACCGACTCAATACGCTTCCCGATCCGGTTATAGAGCAGGGAGGCGGAAATCCCCTTGTCATCGTACTGGTAGAAAAAGCCGGCATTAACCAAGTAGGGAGATTGCCCTGCCAAAGGGCGATCCCGCTCCGGTGCCCCTTCCTCAAAACGGACACGGCTATAGATATATGCGGCGTTGCACACAAAGCTCAAGCCTCGCAGCCCTATAAAGTCGAGGTTCTTTTTAACGTCCAACTCTACGCCGAAGGTCTCGGCGTTCTTCGCGTTATGATAGGTATATTGCAGGCCGGAACCAGCCTCGTTGTACGTCTCCTCGATAGGATCCTTGAAGTGCTTGTAGAAACCGCCGATCGTGATCATTTCGCCCGCGGCTGGATAGAACTCATAACGAAGGTCGATATTGTCAGCATAGGCATTCTTCAGCTCCGTATTTCCCACGATGTTTGCGTCTCGCTCGAAGTTGAAGTACACATAAGGCACTACCTCTCGGAACTCCGGACGGTTGACCGAGCGACCGTAAGCGGCGCGGACCAAATGTTTTTGTGAGAGGTTGTAGGCAACATTAACTGAAGGGAAAAAATCCGTCGTCTTATTATCCAAGTGTACCGGGGTCGTACCGTCCGAGCTATATCCGTCCATCTTCAATTGGTAGTATTCCATACGAACACCGATATTAGCGTTCAACACCTCCCCATAATTCAGTTTAGCGGAGACATAGGCGGCTCCCAACATGTTCTCGGAAGTATAAGAGTCACTGTTCGTAGTTGTCTCACGCATCCATATCTTATCCGCCGAGATATTTTCATCAGCGAACAACTCCGTATAATCCCAGTCCGCATACCGGTCGTAGCCGCTACCCAACAGGTTGTAGCCAAAGCGACGGGCAGCGAAGGTACGGCTCTTATATTCACCGTAGACACCTCCATTGAGAACAGGAGCGAACCTATCGGATACGGTGAATTTATGTTCGTAGTTGGCGGCTATAGAGGCGCTATGATCCTTCAATTCTTGGTAATAACGCATCGGGTCAGAGACATAGTAGTTCGGCTGTTCCGTACGGTTCTCGTCAAGGATGGAGTTCACGATCTTACGATCCGGCTCACGGTAGGAGGCGAAGGCATAGCCCGCCGTCCAATCCACCTTGTTAACATTCTCTCGCAAGGTATGCACACCGCTGATCTGCCCGGAGTAAGTGGTACGCCCGGTATAGAGGGATTCCCACTTACGGATATTCTTGTCGGAATAATAGTTCATTCCTTCCCTTTGTGTCAGAGCGGAAACGCCACGCTGGCTGAAGAAGTTGCGAAGCTCATATTTGCTGCCATCCCGTTGGAATGACCAGTTAAAGAGGGCCCCTAGCTTGGAGGTATTCTTATAGCGGATATCGTTGTACTCAAAGCGGGGACGGGATACGTCGTTCTTCACGTCGTAGGCGATGTAGTTGTTATTCACCGTCTCCGAGTAATCGTACTCGGTACTCCAGTTCAAGTTCGTAATATTTCCGATCTTCCAGCCGCCCACATCATAAGAGCGGTGCGAGGTAAGGGATATCTTCTGATCGGGGATGGCGGTGAACTTGTTGATCCCCCAACGTTGGTTGATTTGACGGGTAAAGGCAGCCGCCTCATCCGTGGAGTGTTCTCCTAGGTGAGCGGGGAAAGAGGAAGGCAGGTTTCTCACGCCCGCTCCGAATCCAAGGTAATCCTTTGCCGTGCCGTCCGTCAGCTGGAAGTTACGGAAGGTGGCGTTCGTGTTGAAGCCCATTTGGCAGGATACGTTGAAGGTGTTCCCGTCCGGGATATTCTTGGTCATCACCCGCACGAAACCGCCGGAGAAATCCGCCGGAAGCTCGGCCGAGTGGCTCTTGTATATCATCATGTTATCGATCAAGGAAGAAGGAAGCACATCGAACGAGAAGGCACGGCTGTCCGTCTCGCTGGAAGGGGTCGTGGCGTTGTTCAGCCATACATTATTATAACGTTGCGCAAGCCCTCGAACTACGATAAAACGATCGTCCACGATGGTGATTCCCGGGATGCGGCGAAGCACCTCGGCGGCATCGCTATCCTGTGTTTTACTGATTTGTTGGGCAGAAATGCCGTTCACGACCGGAAGGCTCTTGCGTACGGTATTTAATACGGCCATCTCGGTTCCCAATTTCCGTTGGGCCACTACGACCACATTCTGTAATTGGAGGTTAGCGTCGGAAAGCTCGATATTCAACACCACCTCTTGACGTGCGACTACCGGAACATCCTTTACCGTTTGCGTTTGGTACGACACGTAAGAGGCGGCTACCGTATAAGTACCTGGTCTCACGTTCTCGATACGGAAATTACCGTCTATATCCGTGATAGCGCCAACCGTAGTCCCCTCGATCACAACCGAGGCGCCGATCAACGGTTCTTTTATCTTTGCGTCCGTAACCGTCCCGCAAATAACCCCTGTTTGTGCCCATAGAGAGAATGACAGGAAAACTCCCACCCAGAAAAGCCCTAACCTTTTCAATCTTTTGCCCCTTAAACTCTTTCCCATTATCTTACTACTTATTATTTCATCTTTGATTTCGACGCAAAAGTACGGGGGCGGTATTTCAAAGATGTTTAGATCCAATAACAATGAAGACAACAAATGTTACATTTTTAAGACCGCAACTTTTCCTTATCGTTTGACATAGCTAACGTATTTTTACTACATTTGCACTCCTGAATGCATAAAGACATTTAATAACATGAAGAACATTAAAATTTTCCCGAAAGACTGGTTGCAGTTGCATCCCTATAAACAAAGCACTCCCGTGGATTCCTATTATACCGGAATAGCGAACCGTATCTACGATATCATGGAGAAGACCGAGTTGGTAAACTCCTTCGAGGGCGAGGAAACAAAGCAGATCTGTATCCGCATGGCCGCCTACTTCGAAGACGTGATCTCCGGCATGGGGCTTTGGCGTGCCTTCATCCTTACCCATAAGGAGCTATACGGCAAATACCTCCCCTTCTACACTCCGGACGATCATTATTACGACGATGAGGTGAACCTTGAGGACGTGCGTTTTCTCCTTTGGCATTATACCCAGCAGTATCACGGCTATCGTAAAGGCACTTTCGTCAGTCCGGACAACCCTGCCAACGAATCCACCGGCATGCTTATCTACGACCTGTTCTGCAAAGAGTGGACCACGGCGCCGGAGAATACCCGCATGGCCAAGCTTTTCGCCCTTGATACCCGCTACGAGCGGCAAGAGGATTACGACCGTCTATTGCAATGGTTCCATTACGAATCCTATATCCTGCCTGAGTCGGCCCGGGAACTGAGCGACTTCGCCCACGACCGCTGGAAGGAGCAGCCCGACCTCAACCAAGAGCAGCTTAACAACCTGCTCGTCAACAGCCACGGCATGATGGCCTACACCAGCAAGACCTCCTTGCTAGGCCTGACCTCCCCGCAATGGCTGGCAAAGATATTGCCCGCCGAGCATCCCGACCATGCGGTATTTCAGAACACCGCCGACGAGTCTGTAGCCACCCTGCCCGACGATATGCTGGAGGAAAACCGCCAACAATACGAGACTTTCCGCAAAGCCGCAGGTGACAAACTGCTTCTCTATTTCGACAAGACCGAAGATGCACAAACATTTATCACGGAGACTTCCGGCCTTATCCCCGCCGAGAACTTCCATCTTCCCGAGGACTGGCAAGGCAAGAAGCTGGCGATCTACGCCACGCCCGAGGAAGGCGCCCAAGTCATTACCCGTGACGTGGAGCTGATCAAGGATGAGAACAATCCCTTCTACGACGCCAACCGTGCCGCCAAGCAAGCGCTCTCTTTCTTCATCGTGAAACATTGCAGCGTTTACTTCCTGAAAGAGCTGGTAGACCGAGGCATGTTGGCCGACGCACAAACGAAAAGCCTTACCAGCCCGGAACGTGGCAAGGCGATCATACAAGATAATTGGAAATTCCTATCCCGCTATTTCATCCGAGAATATCCCGATAGATAAAACAGATAGGAAGCGACATCACAATCCGTGACAGCGCTTCCGGAGAAAAAGAAGCACTGTCGCAATCCGTGACAGCGCTTCCGGAAAAAAAGAAGCACTGTCGCAAAACGTGACGGTGCTTCTTTTTTAGTTTGTCTTTCATTTAGAAAACTAACCAGCCAAATATCTTTCAAATAAAAAGAATAAACCCAATAAATACTTACAAATAGAAACATCAGATAAGATATTCTTATCTTTTCTCCATTCTTTCGCTCCTACAAGCAATCACATTATGCCATTAATACCTATATTTGCGAAACAAATTGACGCAATAATCATTTATACGCAAACATAAGGTCAACAAATGAAAACAAACAGGAATCATTTTAATAGCAGACAAGGATTATACGACCCGTCTTATGAACATGACGCTTGTGGAGTAGGAATGTTAGTAAATATCCACGGCGAGAAATCGCACGACATCATCGAATCAGCCCTTAAGGTACTAGAGAACATGAGGCATCGAGGCGCTGAGGGAGCCGATAACAAAACGGGTGACGGAGCGGGAATCCTATTACAGATCCCTCATGAGTTCATCCTCCTGCAAGGAATTCCGGTTCCAGAGAAAGGCAAATATGGCACCGGACTAATCTTTCTCCCCAAAGACGAGGAACAGCAAGCAAGCATCCTCAGTATCCTCATCGAGGAGATCGAGAAAGAGGGATTAACCTTGATGCACTTACGCAAAGTTCCCGTTCATACGGAAATCTTGGGAAAGGACGCACAAGCGACCGAACCAGATATCAAGCAGATATTCATCATCGGCTGCAACGATCAGCAAGAGCTGGAACTAAAGCTATACCTCATACGTAAGCGGGTCGAGAAAAGGGTATCGGCCACCGACCTTCCGGCCAAGGATGATTTCTATATAGCGTCTCTTTCCACCAAAAACATCGTTTACAAAGGCATGCTGGAATCCATGCAGCTACGCCATTACTTTCCGGACCTGACGCAACCTTATTTCACTAGCGGACTGGCATTGGTACATTCACGCTTCAGTACCAACACCTTCCCCACTTGGAGTCTGGCGCAACCTTTCCGCCTACTAGCACATAACGGGGAAATAAACACGATACGGGGCAACCGGGGATGGATGGAGGCCCGGGAGAGCGTACTATCCTCCCCCAGAATCCCGGATATCAACGATATACGCCCGATCATCCAGCCGGGCATGAGTGACAGTGCCTCACTGGATAACGTATTGGAATTCTTCGTGGCCTCCGGGATGAGCCTGCCGCATGCCATGGCGATGCTGGTACCGGAGAGTTTCAACGAGAAGAACCCGATCTCCGAAGACCTAAAGGCTTTCTACGAATATCACTCCATCTTGATGGAACCGTGGGACGGGCCTGCCGCCCTGCTCTTTAGCGACGGACGCTACGCCGGAGGCATGCTAGACCGTAACGGTCTCCGCCCCGCCCGTTACCTGATCACGAAACATGACATGATGGTCGTGGCCTCCGAAGTCGGCGTCATGGATTTCGAGCCTAACGAGATCAAGGAAAAAGGCCGTCTGCAACCCGGAAAGATCTTACTCATCGATACCGAGAAAGGCGAGATTTATTACGATAGCGAGCTGAAGGAACAACTGGCGAACGCCCAGCCCTACCGTACTTGGCTGGAGAAAAACCGGGTGGAATTGGACGAGTTGAAATCCGGCCGTAAGATTCCTCATAAGGTAGAGAAATACGACAAGCTACTGCGTACGTTCGGATACAGCCGTGAGGATATCGAACGTATCATCGTACCGATGTGCACGGGAGGGGCGGAACCGGTCGGCTCCATGGGCAACGATACGCCACTGGCCGTATTATCCGCCCGTCCGCAAATCCTCTATAATTATTTCCGCCAACAATTCGCCCAAGTAACCAACCCGCCGATCGACCCGATCCGCGAGGAACTCGTCATGAGCCTGACCGAGTATATCGGGGCCGTGGGAAGCAATATCTTAGTTCCAACCGAGAGCCACTGTAAAATGGTTCGGCTGAACCATCCGATCTTGACCAATACACAACTGGATCTCCTGTGTAACATCCGGTATAAGGGCTTTAAAAGTGTTAAGCTCCCCACTTTGTTTGACGCAGAGAAAGGATGCGCAGGACTGAAAGCCGCCTTGGACGAATTATGTAAACAAGCGGAGCAATCCGTCACCGACGGCGTTAACTACATCATTTTAAGCGACAGGAACGTAGATGAGAAAAAAGCGGTGATCCCCTCCCTGTTAGTGGTAAGCGCCGTGCATCACCATCTGATCTCCGTGCAGAAAAGGGTGCAAACAGCGCTGGTAGTGGAAACCGGCGAGATGCGTGAGGTAATGCACGCCGCCCTCTTACTAGGCTACGGAGCCAGTGCCATCAACCCTTATATGGCTTTCGCTATCTTGGATGATCTAGTAGACAGGCAAGAGATACAATTGAATTACGAGACTGCCGAGAAGAATTACGTAAAAGCCATTTGCAAGGGTTTATTCAAGGTTATGAGCAAGATGGGGATCAGCACGATCCGCAGTTACCGGGGAGCAAAGCTTTTCGAGGCGATCGGCCTAAGCCGGGATCTGGCAGATACTTACTTCGGGGGAACCACCAGCAACATCGGTGGTATCCGCTTGGAAGAGATAGCGGCAGATGCGATCGCCATGCACAATGACGCATTCTCCCACCCCACGGATTCTTTATTGGAACATAAAGGCATTTATTCCTTCCGCAAGGATGGCGAGAAACACGCTTGGAACCCGGATACCATTTCCATGCTTCAACTGGCTACCCGCTTGGGGAGCTACAAGAAATTCAAGGAATATTCCCATGTGGTTGATGAGAAGGAAAGCCCCATATTCTTGCGTGATTTCCTGACCTTCAAACAACGCACCCCGATCCCCTTGGAGCAGGTAGAGCCGGAAGAAACGATCATGCGCCGCTTTGTCACGGGAGCGATGAGCTTCGGCTCTATCAGCCGGGAAGCGCACGAGACGATAGCTATAGCCATGAACAAGATACACGGACGCAGTAACACGGGCGAGGGTGGTGAGGACTCGGCTCGTTTCATCCCCCGTGAGGACGGGTTATCGCTCCGCTCCGCCATCAAGCAAGTAGCCTCCGGACGCTTCGGCGTGACCACGGAATATCTGGTAAACGCCGACGAGATCCAGATCAAGGTCGCCCAAGGAGCGAAACCGGGCGAAGGAGGACAGCTTCCCGGCTATAAGGTGAACGATATCATAGCGAGAACCCGTCACTCGATCCCGGGTATCTCTCTGATCTCTCCCCCACCTCACCACGATATTTACTCGATCGAGGACTTGGCGCAATTGATCTTCGATCTGAAGAACGTGAACCCTCAAGCCGAGATCAGCGTGAAACTCGTATCCGAGAGTGGCGTGGGAACCATCGCCGCCGGTGTAGCCAAGGCAAAAGCGGACCGGATCGTGATCTCCGGGGCAGAAGGAGGAACGGGGGCTTCCCCGATAAGCTCTATCCGTTACGCCGGAATCCCACCCGAGCTAGGACTATCCGAGACTCAACAGACGCTCGTGATGAACGGCCTCCGGGGACAAGTCCGCTTGCAAACAGACGGACAATTGAAAACCGGACGGGATATCGTATTGATGGCGATGCTGGGTGCCGAGGAGTTTGGATTCGCCACCTCCGCCTTGATCGTCTTAGGCTGTGTGATGATGCGTAAATGCCATATGAACACGTGTCCGGTAGGTGTCGCTACCCAAGATGAGGAATTACGTAAACGCTTTCATGGCCGACACGAATATTTGGTGAATTTCTTCACCTTCCTCGCCCGTGAAGTTCGGGAATATCTGGCAGAGCTAGGCTATACGAAACTAGACGATATCATTGGCCGTACGGACTTACTCATGCGTAAACCTTCCGATCATATCGAGAAACATGATCTATTGGATCTCAGCCGCTTGATCCATCTACCGGAACAAGCCGCCACGCAGGCCATCCATCATGTCACCCGTCAACTCCACGCGATCGACAACGTGAAAGATGTGGATATAATCCGTCACGCAAAGGCCGCCATCGAATCCGGACAGGAAGTATCGTTGGATTACGCGATAGCCAACACCGATCGTTCCGTAGGAGCCATGCTTTCCGGCGAGATCGCCAAGCGGTACGGGAACATCGGGTTACCGGAGAACACCCTGCATATCAAGTTCAAGGGGGCGGCGGGCCAGAGCTTCGGAGCCTTTCTGGCTCACGGCGTACATTTCCGGTTGGAAGGCGAGGCGAACGACTATCTCGGAAAAGGATTGAGTGGCGGACACATCAGTTTAATGCCTCCGGTACGCTCCACCTTTATAGCGGAAGACAATACGATAGCCGGTAATACCTTATTATATGGGGCTACCAGCGGTGAGGTTTATATCAACGGCCGGGTCGGAGAGCGTTTCTGCGTGCGAAACTCCGGGGCGATCGCTGTCGTGGAAGGTGTAGGCGACCACTGTTGCGAGTACATGACCGGAGGCCGGGTTGTCGTCTTAGGCAATACAGGCCGGAACTTCGCCGCCGGAATGAGTGGCGGTGTCGCTTACGTATGGAACAAGAATGGTGATTTCGATTATTATTGCAACATGGAAATGGTAGAGCTTTCCTTGATCGAGGATAGCACCTCACGGAAGGAACTTCATGAATTGATCCGCAAGCATTATCATCATACCGGCAGCCATCTGGCCGGATTAATGCTCGATAACTGGAACAAGTACGTGGATGAGTTCATCCAGATCGTCCCGATCGAATACAAGAAAATACTCCAAGAGGAACAGATGCGCAAACTCCAACGCAAGATCGCGGAGATGCAGAAAGACTACTAAATATTTACACAAAAACAAGAGAACTATGGGAAACCCAAGAGCATTTCTAACGATACATAGACAAGAGGCGGGCTATCGTCCCGTCCACGAACGTATAGATGATTTCAGCGAGGTAGAACAGACCTTGAACAGCGGCGACCGCCGTACGCAGGCCTCCCGCTGCATGGATTGTGGCGTACCCTTCTGCCACTGGGCCTGCCCGCTGGGTAACAAGCAACCCGAATGGCAAGATTTGTTATACAAAGGCCGTTACAAAGAGGCATATCACGTATTGGAGCAGACCGACGACTTCCCGGAGTTCACGGGACGTGTCTGCCCCGCCCTCTGCGAGAAAAGCTGCGTACTGAAACTTAGCTGCGACGAACCTGTCACGATCCGTGAGAACGAGGCGGCTATCGTGGAAGCCGCTTTCCGGGAAGGATACGTACAGCCTATCCAACCGGTACGCAACGGGAAAAAGGTAGCCGTGATCGGTAGCGGTCCCGCCGGATTGACCGTGGCGAACCAATTGAACCGGAAAGGATATGAAGTCACCGTATTCGAGAAAGATGAGTTACCGGGCGGCTTGCTACGCTTCGGCATCCCCAATTTCAAGCTAGGCAAGCACATTATCGATCGCCGTATCCGTATCATGGAGCAAGAAGGGATTCTTTTCCGTGTAAACACGATGGTCGGCAAAGAGATATTAGCGAAAGATGTAGTGAAAGATTTCGACGCTGTTTGCGTAGCGATCGGCGCCGAGGTTCCCCGGGATCTATCTATCGAGGGACGTCATTTAAGAGGCGTACATTTCGCCTTGGAGTTATTAAGCCAGCAGAACCGGATCTTAGAAGGCATCCCGATCCCGCCCAAAAGCCAGATCAATTGCAAAGGCAAGAAAGTCTTAGTGATTGGCGGAGGTGATACGGGTAGCGATTGTGTAGGGACAGCGAACCGTCATGGGGCGGCCTGTGTCACCCAGATCGAGATCATGCCCCAGCCACCCGTCGGACAGAATCCGGCGACACCTTGGCCCATGTATCCGCAAGTACTGAAAACCAGCAGCAGCCATGAGGAAGGTTGTATCCGCCGGTGGAACCTAACCTCTAACCGTTTTATCGGAGAGAAAAACAACCTGATAGGGGTTGAGGTAGAAGAAGTCGAATGGGTTCCCTCCCCAGACGGAGGCCGTCCGCAGATGAGGCTGACCGGCAAGAAAGAGATCATCGAGGCCGATCTGGTTTTCCTCGCCATGGGCTTTCTGCATCCGGAACAAGAAGGATTGATCAAAGAACTGCGATTGGCTACCGACAACCGCGATAACATCGCCGTAGACAACGCCGGATATACCGCCAACAGCAACCTATTCGCCTGCGGAGACGCTGTCAGCGGAGCGAGCTTAGTCGTAAAAGCGATGGCCTCCGGCCGTAATGTCGCCCGATCCATCGACCGTTTCTTACAAACCAACTAATTTTCAACTTTCAATTTTTAATGATCATGTGTGGTATAACAGCGATATTCAATATACACGACGGAGCGCAAGCCCTGCGTAAACAAGCGTTATTAATGAGTAAACGAATCCGTCACCGGGGGCCGGACTGGAGTGGTATCTACCAAGGCAAAACCGCTATCTTAGCCCATGAACGCCTTTCCATCGTAGACCCTGCCTCCGGAGGGCAGCCTTTGGTCAGCCCCGACGGCAAACTCATCCTCTGCGTCAACGGAGAGATCTACAACCATCAGGAATTACGAGAACGGTTAAAAGGCGATTACGAGTTCCAAACCGGCTCCGATTGCGAGGTGATCCTCGCCTTATACAAGAAGAAAGGGATTGATTTCATCGAGGATCTCAATGGTATTTTCGCCTTCGCTCTCTATGACGAGGAGAAAGGGGGTTACTTGACCCGATCGGCGTGATCCCGCTCTACATCGGATACGATGACGAGGGACACTTGATGGTATCTTCTGAGTTAAAAGGACTTGAAGGCTTCGCCACTCATTACGAGCCGTTCCTCCCCGGTCATTATTTCTATAGCGAAGACCGTAAACTCACGAGATGGTACACCCGTGACTGGATGGATTATGCCAACGTGAAAGATAATCCTACCGACGTACAACAACTTCACGATGCGCTGGAAGCCGCCGTCAAACGCCAACTGATGAGCGATGTCCCTTATGGCGTCCTTCTATCCGGAGGTCTGGATTCCTCCATCACCTCCGCTATCGCCAAGAAATACGCGGCGAAACGCATCGAGACCAATGGGAAAGCGGACGCATGGTGGCCTCAACTCCACTCGTTCGCCATCGGATTGAAAGATGCCCCGGACTTGCTCGCCGCCCGTAAAGTAGCGGATGCGATCGGTACGGTTCATCATGAGATCCATTATACGATACAAGAAGGATTGGACGCTTTACGAGATGTCATTTATCATATCGAGACCTATGATGTCACTACCGTCCGAGCCTCTACCCCCATGTATTTATTGGCCCGTGTGATCCGGAGCATGGGTATCAAGATGGTACTAAGCGGCGAGGGTGCGGACGAGGTATTCGGGGGATATTTATATTTCCATAAGGCCCCGAATGCACAGGCTTTCCATGAAGAGACCCTGCGTAAATTAAGCAAATTGTATTTATATGATTGCTTGCGTGCGAACAAAAGCCTTTGCGCATGGGGCGTAGAAGGACGAGTGCCGTTCTTGGATAAAGAGTTTCTTGATGTGGCCATGCGTCTGAATCCGGCGGCAAAGATGTGCCCGGGTACGACCATCGAGAAGAAGATACTTCGAGAAGCATTTTCCGACAGCTTGCCCAAGGAGATCGCTTGGCGGCAAAAAGAGCAATTCTCGGATGGGGTAGGCTATGGCTGGATCGATACATTAAAGAAAATAACCTCCGAGTCGGTCACTGATGAAGAGATGGCGAATGCCGCCAAACGATTCCCAATCAATCCACCCCAAAACAAGGAAGAGTATTATTACCGCTCCATCTTTGAAGAGCATTTCCCCAGCGAAAGCGCAGCGAGAAGCGTACCTTCCATTCCTAGCGTAGCATGTTCTACCGCAGAGGCTTTAGCTTGGGACTCGGCTTTCAAAAACATGAACGAGCCAAGTGGCAGGGCCATAAAAGACGTACATGAATCCGCTTATTGACGAATATTTCTTTTCTTTAGTAGCAAAATGCACCAACTTTTATGAATAATAAACGCTGGTGCATTTAATTTTTATAATAACTTTGCCAGCTAGAGTCATAAAACACTTTAAAACAAATTTATATGAAGAAAATCTTTACATGCATTAGTTTGGCAGCCGCTACATTCATGGCTACCACCCCAGTGATGGCACAACAACAAAAACAATTAACAGATAAAGAAAAGGCTGCTGTTGTTAAAGTTATTGTTCCTGCCGTTTTTGATCAAGTAAAGCAAATCAGTGGAGTTGATTTCATGTCTCTCACAAATCCTAATATCGAAAGCATAATTAATTCCCCTTTATTTTTGCCTCAAGTATCAAGCCTACGTGCAGATCAATTAAATCCAATCTCGGTTACTCCTGATAGTTTAAAATTGGATCTTAGTTCTATGGATTTTTCTGCGATAGCACCGGGAATGGGTGATTTCATCGCAGGGATCGTTAATGACGTAAAACTGACATTCAGTGATTATAAAGAATATAACGTTTCACTTAACGGACAATCCGTAAAAATTGATTTACCAGAGAAAATTGATGTATCCGCAGCTGCTTTAGTTGACGCAGAAACGGGTAAACCCACAAATTTATTATCGGTATTAATCAAGACCGGGAACAAAGGAACCATTCTTCCTTTCAACAGCTTATCCGTAGAATTGAAATTAGGTTGGTTAGGTACCGTGGGTAGCATGATCCCTAATTTCCCGCTTAAAGATGGAAAATTGATAAGCCTAACAGAAACAGCAAATAGCTCTGGTACGATTGATTATACGATTACTTTAGAAGATAATTTACGTAGTCTAGCAGCAACGTTAGCTCAAGTCCCGAACTTCCAAATATCTCTTGATATGACAAAGTTGATGACAGAAAGTACTATCAAGGCTAGCTTATTCGGTAAACCTCTACAAGCACCTAACGCAAAATTGCCAATGGGTGACGCCGTCGTATATGCAAACTTGAAATCGACAACAGGCATGCCTGCTGATTCTATTGTCTTGACTTCATATGATGCCGCATCTAGCAAAATCAAAGGATACAAGAAGTTGACTCCGACAATTGGCGTATCTGGAGCAAATCTAGTTTTAACGACAACAGATTCAGTACGTGCTGACGTAAATACAGCTTGGACTCCAATGTCTAAACAGATCGTTACAATGCCAGCAACAATGAGCACAGCGATCAATTCTATTATGTCCTCTCTTGTTAATGGTGTCGTTAGTAATCTTAAAGCAAGCGCAGAAACCAATTACACTATTACAATTGATTCTATTTACGAAGCTAAAAAAGATGAGGTTATTCGTGTAATGGAAATCGACGCAACGACAAAAGTTGAAGCTACGAGCTTAAAAGATACAAAGATGATTGTAGATATCAACTTCTTGAAAGGAAGCAATAAAGAGAATGTCATGAATATCAAGGCTACGGCTCCTACAAATGATACTAAAATTACGGTAGACTTTAGTCCTGCTGTTGATCCTAAAGGCGATGGCATTAAAGAAAATGTCAACATGGCGACATTATATATTACATCTGACGCTATGGGTATCATCACCGATAACGAGACTATCAGTGACGAGGTTCAAGAGGTTACGGTATCTACAACCGCTAGCGGTCTTTATGTAAAGAATGGTAAGGGTAATTATGTAATCGTTAATATGGTAGGTAAAGTTGTTTCTACGGGTATCATCACTAGCGATGAGCAATACATCAGCACTCCGAATATGCCGAACGGTATTTATATGATCTCAATCGATCAGTCTAAGCTCTTGAGATCTGCTCATAAGACAACTGTTAAGTTCGTAAAATAAATTATCTAGATAATTAGTTAATCTGATAAAAGGAGCTATCCGGAAACAAAACCGAGTAGCTCCTCTCTTTTTGTCAATTTGTAAACCAAACTCCCGGAGAGTTGATTTTTCTGGCCTGATGTACTTCTCGTCCCTAAATATGAGAAAAAATATTAGCAAATGATTGTTTAGTAATATATTAGCCAAATACGACCTTTTGTTCTAGAGAAATAATTCATGCTAGTTCACATTTATACGGGTCAAAACATGTTTTTTATACGGATAAAAGAGGCATTTCATACGGTTGTATCGCCCGACGCGACTATATGTATCGCCTTACGCGACCTATTGCGTTGGCTAACGCCACTACTTGCGTCGCCCAACGCAACCTTTCGTGTGACAAAACATGACCTTTTACGTAGAAATCAGTGGTTAAATACGTATTTTCACCCATTATCTATCCCTAGTTGAGGCTTCTTGAAAAAGAGGCTCGTCAGACAAACAGACTTATTTTAAGCAAATAGATAGATATATAGTTTTTTTACTTACAGTTACAGCAACCCATATTCACAAAGCATATATTACGATATAAAACCAAAACGCACACTTCTAATTATCATTTATAACTAAAAGCATATATTATAACTTCAATCTATTACAAACCTCATATTTATAAAACATTCGAGCCTCTCACCTGTTATATACTTATCAAAACGTTATATATTTGCATTACAATAAAACAAAAAGAAATAATATAAAGAATAATATCATCAAAATGACAAAATCAATCAGATTCACAAAGATGCACGGTGCCGGAAATGATTACATCTATGTAAACACGATGGTCTATCCGATAGACAACCCCGAGGAATTATCTATCGCATGGAGCAAGCCGCACACAGGCATAGGATCTGATGGTTTGGTCTTGATAGGTTCTTCAGACATCGCGGATTTCAGCATGCATATCTATAATGCGGACGGCTCCGAGGCGATGATGTGCGGAAACGCATCCAGATGTATTGGCAAATATGTCTATGAGGCCGGCCTAACGCAAAAGAACAAGGTTACCTTAGAGACCTTATCAGGTATCAAAGAGCTACAATTGAAAATAGAGCGTGAAGAGGTCACCGAGGTCACGGTAGATATGGGAATGCCTGCCGTAGGCGAGATCGCCTTGGAGGTTGAGGCTGGAAGAGAAATTTACACCGGCACCGTCATCTCCATGGGAAATCCTCATTTGGTTATCTTCGTGGACGAGATGGACAAGGTCGATCTGGCAAGCGTAGGCCCGTTACTGGAATGCCTCCCGCTTTTTCCGGACCGGACAAACGTGGAGTTCGTGCAGGTGCTAAAGCCGGACGAGGTACGGATGAGGGTGTGGGAACGAGGTTCCGGCATCACACAAGCCTGCGGAACCGGAGCTTGCGCCACCGCCGTGGCCGGGGTCGTACGTGGGAAGACAAAGCGAAAGACAAAGGTCATCATGGATGGGGGCCCTTTAACCATCGAGTGGAACGAGCGAAGCGGTAAAGTCTTTATGACCGGCGGAGCGGTCAACGTATTCGAGGGATTCATCAAAGTCTGACACGGGGAACAAGACAAAACAACAAAAACAACAACATAAAAACAAAAGAACTGAGTATGGCACTAATTAATGAACATTTCCTGAAACTACAGAACAATTACCTTTTCTCCGACATCGCGAAAAAGGTAAACAGCTTCAAGGTTACCCATCCCAAAGATAAGATCATTCGAATGGGTATTGGTGACGTTACGCAACCACTTGCCCCCGCCGTTATCGAGGCGATGCATAAAGCCGTGGAAGAAATGGCGAGCAAGGATACATTCCACGGATATGGCCCCGAGCAGGGATATCCTTTCCTAATCGACGCTATCATTAAAAACGATTATGCCAGCCGGGGAGTCTTTATCGAACCGAGCGAGGTATTCATCAGCGACGGAGCGAAAAGCGATTGTGGAAATATAGGCGACATGCTCCGCCACGACAATAGTATCGGGGTGACAGACCCCGTATATCCGGTCTACATCGACTCGAACGTAATGAGCGGACGTACCGGGGTATTGGAAAACGGGAAATGGAGCGATGTCGTATACATCCCTTGCACGGAGGAAAACAACTTCGTACCGGATCTGCCCAGTCGCAGGGTGGACATCCTTTACCTCTGCTATCCCAATAACCCGACCGGAACGACCTTGACTAAGGACGAATTGAAGAAATGGGTAAACTACGCCCTCGCCAACGACGTGCTTATCATGTACGACTCCGCTTACGAGGCTTATATACAGGACCCGAATATCCCCCACTCTATCTACGAGATCAAAGGAGCGAA
>OGMP01001062.1_pt1 | contig 23789 bp, 22 predicted proteins | sample 1573261 | NCBI WGS metagenome assembly OGMP01 (sample SAMEA2581878, study PRJEB24529) | metagenome | biome: Human gut stool | place: China | collected 2011 | reverse complement strand
CCCGCCACGAGGAGAAGACCTCTTTGCGTATCGAGGGAGTTAATATCCGTAACGAGGCGGAGCTGATCCAATTGAGAGGGGAGCCGGAGGCTCGTAATACGTTTGAGAACCCGGGGGCCGTAACGCCTGTCACCGAGCCTATCGTATTCCCGATGAGCGGCCCGCTTATCTATAATTTCCCGCCTAATTCAGTGACAATATTGAAATTATACATGGAGTAGGTCAGATAGGGCAGGAGGGCCGGTACACTTTATCTGTATTTATCCTAACTTCGCGGCGACTTTAACAAAAAAATGTGTTATGGAACCAATGCATAAGATAAACAAGGTAGAGCTCCGGAGCTTGCAGCTTGAGGACTATACGCAGTTGTCGCAATCTTTCAAGAGGGTGTACGCCGACAAGGATGTTTTCTGGACCCGCAAGCAGATCGAGACGTTGATACGGATATTTCCCGAGGGACAGGTCGTGACGCTGGTGGATGACCGGATCGTAGGATGCGCCCTCTCCATCATCGTGGATTATGACATGGTGAAAGGGGATCATACCTACGCCAAGGTAACGGGCAACGAGACGTTCAGCACGCATAACCCGAACGGGAATATATTATATGGTATAGAGGTGTTCATCCATCCGGACTACCGGGGCCTCCGGCTGGCCCGCCGTATGTACGAGTACCGGAAGGAGCTGTGCGAGAAGTTGAACCTGAAGGCGATCATGTTCGGCGGACGTATCCCGAACTATTATAAATACGCCGATCATATGCGTCCGAAGGAATACATCGAGAAGGTGCGCTCACGTCAGATCTACGACCCGGTGCTCACCTTCCAGCTCTCCAACGATTTCCACGTGCGGAAAGTGATGATGAACTACTTGCCGAACGACGAGGAGTCGAAACATTGCGCTACCCTGCTGCAATGGGATAATATCTATTACCAGCCGCCTACGACGGATTACGTGGATAAGAAGACAACCGTGCGTGTCGGTCTGGTACAATGGCAGATGCGGCCTTATAAGACACTGGACGACGTGTTCGAGCAGGTGGAGTTCTTCGTCGACGCCGTGTCCGATTACAAGAGCGACTTCGTCCTTTTCCCCGAGTATTTCAACGCTCCGCTGATGGCCAAGTTCAACCATCTGGGCGAGGCGCAGAGCATCCGTGGGCTGGCACAGTACACCGAGGAGATCCGTGAGCGATTCGTGAACCTCGCCATCAGTTACAATATCAATATCATCACCGGTAGCATGCCTTTGCTGAAGGAGGACGGGGCGCTATATAACGTGGGATACCTGATCCGTCGTGACGGCTCCTACGAGATGTACGAGAAGGTACATGTCACCCCGGACGAGCAGAAGAGCTGGGGACTCTCGGGCGGGAAGATGGTGAAGACGTTTGACACGGATTGCGCCCGGATCGGCGTGCTGATCTGTTATGACGTGGAATTCCCGGAGCTTTCCCGTATCATGGCCGACCAAGGGATGCAGATACTCTTCGTGCCTTTCCTTACGGATACGCAGAACGGTTACTCTCGGGTTCGTGTGTGTGCTCAAGCCCGGGCGATCGAGAACGAGTGCTTCGTGGTGATAGCGGGCAGCGTGGGCAACCTGCCTCGTGTGCATAATATGGATATACAGTACGCCCAGTCGGGTGTGTTCACGCCTTGCGATTTCGCTTTCCCTACCGATGGCAAGCGTGCGGAGGCAACCCCGAATACGGAGATGATCCTTGTATCGGACGTGGACCTTGATTTGCTCAACGAGTTGCATACGTATGGTAGCGTGCGTAACCTTCGGGACCGTCGCCACGACTTGTATGAGTTGAGGGTAAAAAAACAGTAGTGTTTGCGGTTGAACACAATAGTATTCATGGCTGAACCCAGTAGTGTTCGCTATTAAACACAATTATATTCGCCGGAAGAATGCAGTAGGGGCGGGATCTGTCCGCCCTCCCGTGCCGTGTATGCGTGGGAGGGCGGATGAATCCCGCCCCTGCGGTTTATATATCGGGGGGAGGATCGCTCGCTTCCCCCCTTCGGAAATGATCTTAATGACTTAGCATCTCAGCCGTGATCGGCGTGAATTTCTCGGCATCCGATTTACGGAGTTGTACGCTACCGTCGTTCCAGTTGGAAGGCCAACCTCCGATGATGTGTCCGAGGAATACCAGCTTGATCTCGTGCAAGCCTTTTGCCAAGGCCGCGGAGGTGTCATGACGGGAGAAGCGTTTTACCTCGCCACCGTTATTGACCATCAACTTGCCGTCGATCCATACCTCCTCTAAATCCGAAGAGATGTAATAAACGCCATCCTCCGGGATATTCACGTAGCCGGTAGCGATAGCGGCGTATTGCTTCACGCCTCGCATGGATTCGGGGGCGGGCACTTGGTTGGTCAGCTCACGGGTCGTCTTGATGACCTGTTTCTTACCGGTCTTCTGAGCGGCCTCCAGATTATTTACGCTTAGGTACATGCCATCGAATACCTCCATGTCGAGGCCCGGGGTCGTCTTGGCTACCTCCTTGGCGGGAGCCAGCGTTTGTTTCTCCACGAGGATCGTGCGAGGCTTACCCATCTTGCCGGAAGGCAACACGGAAGCGATCTTCACGGTCGTAGTCTCGGTGATGTCGAAAGGAGCCGTATATACGGTAGATTCCGGGGTAGGCTCGGTGCCATCCAGCGTGTAGACCATCTTCATCGGACGGTTCGTGGTGAATGTCATGGTAGCCTTGTCCGTGAAAGCCACGAAGTTGCAAGAACCGTTCGGTTGCTCGGGCTGCGGGATGTAGTAGTTGATACCATGTCCGTCTAGGCGAACCTGAGCGTTGTCCAGACGGCGTTCGAAGTCCTTGTAATCCTTCCGGTCCAGCGGGCTCCAAGCGATCTCGGAGAGGGCTAGGATACGAGGATAGATACGGTACTCCATGATGTCCGTGTTATAAAGGTACTCACTCCATACGTTGCATTGCACGCCCTTGATGAAATGCCCTTTACCGGCCGCTGCCAGCGTGTCGGGGACGGGGTTGTATTTATAGACCCGCTCCGCCGTGGTGAATCCTCCGATAGATACCGGGTTGATCTTGTAGTCGCCTTGGAACTGGTCGATATACATACCCTCGCTTCCCGGGGTCATGATCACGTCGTGGTTCATGCTAGCGGCGGCGATACCGCCTTCCTCACCTCGCCAAGACATTACCGTGGCCGATGGAGCCAGACCTCCCTCAAGGATCTCGTCCCATCCGATCATCTTCTTGCCGTGCTTGTTTACGACCTTCTCCATGCGTTGTACGAAATAGCTCTGCAATTTCTCCTCGGCCGTATGCTCCTTGTCGCCTTTCAAGCCTTCCTTCCGGATACGGGCCTGACAAAGCGGGCATTTCTCCCAGCTCGTCTTCGGGCACTCATCGCCTCCGATATGGAAATACTCGCCCGGGAATAGGGGGGCTACCTCGGCGATCACGTCCTCGAAGAACTGGAAGGGCTCTTCCTTGCCGGCGCATAATACGATGTCTTCCACGCCCCAGATGATACGGGGAGTACCCTGCTTACCCTCGCAAGACAGCTCCGGATAAGCGGCGATAGCGGCCATCTCGTGTCCCGGAAGCTCTATCTCGGGAACGATCGTGATGAAACGATCCGCCGCGTATTTAACGATATCCTTCACCTCCTCTTGGGTATAGAAGCCTCCGTACTCGGTACCCTCGCCATCGATGCGCTTAGAGCCGATCTCGGTCAGTTTCGGGTACTTCTTGATCTCGATACGCCATCCTTGGTCGTCGGTCAGGTGCCAATGCATGCGGTTGATCTTGAACAAGGCCAATACGTCCAGCTGCTTCTTGATATTCTCTACCGGGATGAAATGGCGGCAGGGGTCTAGCATGATACCACGGTAGCCGAAACGAGGCTCGTCCTTGATAGATACGGCCGGAGCGATCCATGCGATACCTTTCACGGCGGAAGGACTCTCGATCTCGGCGGGTAGCAATTGCAAGAACGATTGCATACCGTAGAAAAGACCTTGAGGGGTCTTGGCCTTGATACGGACGCCGCTGTCGGCTACGTCGAGCGTGTATCCCTCGTCGTTTACGTCCAGAGAGCCGTCGATAACCAACGAGATACCGTCGGAGGTCTCTTTGTCGGCGGTAGCTATCTGGTAGCCTGTCGCCGTGTTCATTTTAGCCGCGAAGAACTCGGCTACGGTTTTCGCCTCCGGGGTGGAAGCGTAGATCCTCGTGTTTTTGTTTAGCTTGAAGTTTCCTTCGTTCTGCGTAAGGCTGACCGGTGTCGGGATGATGTTGATACCTTGGTTGTAAGCTTTCGCTTTACCGGGAGCATCATCACATGAGGCCATCAGGCCCAAGACAGCGCCGGCGCAGATTGTAGCAAGGAGCTTTTTCATAGAATTAAAAATTGAAAGTTGAAAATTGAATATTGTTTAGATGTTTTTGAGAGTTTAAAAAGAGAATTGAGAGTTGAAGATAAGATGCCGTTTGGCATCCTTTTCAATTCTCAATTCTCAATTTCCTATTTACCATGCGAAGATAGGATATTCCTTCATGATACCGTTCACCTTCTCACGAACGGCGCCGATAGTCTTATCGCATTCGGGAGCGGCCAATACGGTGTCGATCAGTTCCACGATCTCGCCCATAAGCGGCTCTTTAGCGCCACGGGTCGTGATAGCGGGCGTACCCACACGGATACCGGAGGTCTGGAAGGCCGAGCGGCTGTCGAACGGAACCATGTTCTTGTTCACCGTGATGTCGGCGGCTACCAAGGCTTTCTCGGCCACCTTACCGGTCAGGTCGGGGAACTTCGTGCGCAGGTCGATCAGCATGCTGTGGTTGTCCGTACCGCCGGAGATGATCTTGTACCCTTTGTCCGTGAAGGCCTTGGCCATAGCGGCGGCGTTCGCTTTCACCTGTGCTTGGTACGTCTTGTATTCCGGCTCCAAAGCCTCTCCGAAGGCTACGGCCTTGGCCGCGATCACATGCTCCAGCGGACCACCCTGGATACCCGGGAATACGGCGGAGTCCAACAACTGAGACATCTTCTTGATCTCGCCTTTCGGTGTCTTCTTGCCCCAAGGATTCTCGAAATCCTTACCCAGCAGGATGATACCGCCACGAGGACCCCGCAGGGTCTTATGCGTCGTAGACGTTACGATGTGAGCGTACTCCAGCGGGTTGTTCAGTAAACCGGCGGCGATCAGGCCTGCCGGGTGAGCCATATCGATCATCAATAAGGCGCCTACCTTGTCGGCTATCTCACGCATACGTTTGTAATCCCAGTCACGGGAATAAGCGGAACCACCGCCAACGATCAATTTCGGTTTCTCACGAAGGGCTACTTCCTCCATTTGGTCGTAGTCCACCCGTCCGGTATCTTCCTTTACATTATATTCGGTAGCGTGATAGAGAACGCCGGAGCTATTTACTGGTGAACCGTGGGACAGGTGTCCGCCATGCGACAGGTTCAACCCGAGGAACGTGTCGCCCGGATTCAATACGGCGAAGAATACGGCTGCGTTGGCCTGCGCCCCGGAGTGAGGCTGCACGTTGGCCCATTCGGCGTTGAATAGCTTTTTCAACCGTTCGATAGCGATCGTTTCACTTTGGTCTACTACCTCGCAACCCCCATAATAACGCTTGCCGGGATATCCCTCGGCGTATTTGTTGGTCAGACAGCTTCCCATGGCCTGCATGACCTGGTCGCTGACAAAGTTCTCGGAAGCGATCAACTCAATGCCTTTCAATTGGCGTTGGTGCTCCTTCTCGATAATGTCAAAAATGATGTTGTCTCTTTTCATTACCTCTTAAATTGGTTATTGCAATGATATGTTCCTCATTGAAAAGGAATCCTCGCGAATGTACTATATTATTTTAATACTATTTAAAAGATTCCGTTTAATTATTACAGATGCGCCGGAAATGGCTCCGCTTACCACTTGGTGAGGGTTACGTTTCTGAACTCAACCTCCTTACCCTCGCTCTGTAGCCCGATATGGCCTTCCTTCACCTTGTTGGTTCCGGTGTTCTGGTATACGCCGTTGATGTAAACGGTGATGACGCCGTCTTTCACGAAGATGTTCGCCTCGTTCCACTCTCCGGCGGGCTTCTCGCTGGACGGGTTCACGTTCTTTACGACAGGGAAGAAGGGACGTTCCTCTCCCGGGCGTTGCTGGTACTCGACAAGGTCGGAGCCTCCCAGCAATACGAACAATCCGGCCCTCCCGGCTTGCAGATTACACTCGATCCCGTTCGGGAAGGGGTTCTTTAGGTCTGCGATATGCAGGAAGATGCCGCTGTTCGCGTTGGAATCCCCATTCGGCCAACGCCATTCCACGTGCAATTTATAGTCGCTGTATTTCTCCTTGGTGTACATATAGCCGAAAGGCTGGCCGGTGATGAAGATCTTACCGTCGCGTACGGAATAGACCTGATCGGCGGGGACGGAGTTTTTGTCGACTACGAAATTCCAGTTAGACAGGTCTTTCCCGTTGAACAGTTTCTCGGTCTTCTGTGCGTTCGCCCCATTGGAGAAACAGAAGAGGGAGGCGGCTAATACAGCCAAAGATAGCATTCTTTTTTTCATGGCATTAAACTCTATTTATAGTATGATTAATCAACGATTAGTTTGCGATAGCGTACCCGTTTCGGCTCGGCGTCGCCCAATGTCTTACGTTTGTATTCCTCGTACTCGGAATAGGTCCCTTCGTAGAAGACCACGTTGGAATCGCCCTCGAACGACAGGATATGCGTACAGATACGGTCCAAGAACCAACGGTCGTGAGAGACGACGACGGCGCAACCGGCGAAGTTCTCCAGACCCTCCTCCAAGGCACGTAGCGTGTTCACGTCGATATCGTTGGTCGGCTCGTCGAGCAGCAATACGTTAGCGTCCGCTTTCAGCGTCAGCGCCAGATGCAGGCGGTTACGCTCTCCTCCGGAGAGTACGCCGCATAGCTTCTCTTGATCCGCTCCTGCGAAATTGAATTTAGACAGGTAAGCCCTTGCGTTCACCTCCTTGCCACCCATACGGATGAATTCCTGTCCGCCGGATACGACTTGGTAAACGGTCTTTTTCGGGTCTATATCCTTATGGGTCTGGTCGGCGTAACCTACTTGTACGGTCTCGCCCACCTCGAAGGTCCCCTTGTCGATGCTTTCCATGCCCATGATCATCTTAAATAAGGTAGTCTTACCGGCACCGTTCGGCCCGATGACTCCCACGATACCATTCGGGGGAAGCATGAAGTTCAAATCATCGAACAGCAGCTTATCGCCGAACGCCTTCGCCACATGCTGTGCCTCGATCACCTTATTGCCCAAGCGAGGGCCGTTCGGGATGAAGATCTCCAGCTTAGCCTCACGCTCCTTCTGGTCCTCGTTCAAGAGGGCCTCGTACGAGTTCAGACGTGCCTTACCCTTGGCGTGACGGGCCTTCGGCGCCATATTGATCCATTCCAGCTCACGCTCCAAGGTCTCTTCGATCTCAAAGCACTCAGGGCTCTTGATGTCTTCGAGATTGATGCCGCCGAAGGTGGGGGCGATGGCCTTGCAGGCCGCGATGACGCTGGCCGCGTCGTGGGCGTCGATGCAGATGGGGAAAGCATCCACGCCGCCGAACTCCTTGAACAGCACAGCCTTGCCCTCCATGACCGGCAGGCCTGCCTCGGGGCCGATGTCACCCAGACCCAGCACGGCGGTGCCGTTGGAGACGACAGCCACCATATTGCTCTTGAAGGTGTACTTATAGACGTCGTCAGGGTTTTCCCTGATCTTGCGGCAGGGTTCGGCGACACCGGGGGTGTAGGCGGTGGACAGGTCATCGCGGGTCTTGACCTCCACCTTGCTCACGATGCCCACCTTGCCGTGGTGCGTCTCGTGCATTTCCAGAGCTGCTTTGTTGAAATCCATGGGTTTATCCTCCTAACTTTTTCGCCGGGCATACTTAAAACATTATTATAATAATAGCAAAAGCTCCCCCGCTTTTCCACATCTTTTCCGCCTTTTCGCACTCTCCGGCCCCAAAAGTCCGACAAAGGGCGGGGAGAGTGTGGAAATTTTGCAAAAAACTTTTCTTTTTCATTTTTACCCGATATAATAGAGGTTGTTTTTCGAACCACCGGCAAAATACCGGTCTACCAACAGGAGGGAATTCTTTTGAAGCGTATTTTCACCAAGGCACTCTGCCTTGTCTGCGCCGGCGCTCTGGCGCTGAGCCTCGCTGCCTGCGGCGGCAAGGCCGACAGTGCTGCATCCAGCACGGCATCTTCTTCCGCACTCGGCAGCGCGTCCGACTACGACTACCAGAACTTCAACTACAGCGATGGTCTGGACGAGAAGGGCTACTGGGAGGGCATCCGCGCTCTGGACTATGTGACCCTGCCCGAAGACTTTGCATCCGTCGCCATCAAGCGCTCGGACGTCGAACCCACCAGCGAGGAAGTGGAGGAGCAGATCAGCGATCTGCTGAGCCAGTATTCCTCCACCGAGCACATCACCGACCGCGCTGCCGCCGACGGCGACACCGTGGACATCAACTATGTCGGCTCTGTGAACAACGTGGAGTTCACCGGCGGCAGCGCCGAGAACTACGATCTGACGCTGGGCAGCGGCACTTTCATCGACGGCTTTGAAGACCAGATCATCGGCCACAAGCCCGGCGAGACCTTCGACGTCAACGTCACCTTCCCCGACGGCTACAGCGATTCCACCGACGCCAGCGGCAATACTGTGAAGCTCAGCGGCCAGAAAGCCGTCTTTACCGTGACCCTCAACTACATCAGTGAGAGCGTCCTGCCCGAGCTCACCGACAGCTGGGTGGCCAGCACCTTCGGCACCTCCAACAACATCTACACCGTGGAGGCCCTGCGCGCCTACTATCAGGACCAGCTCTACACCTCCAACCTCAACACCGCCGTCATGGACGACCTGCTGGAAAACTCCACCTTCAAGTCCATCCCTCAGCAGGTGATGGATTATCAGGTCAACCAGTGCCTGAACTACTACAGCACGCTGGCGGGCTACTACGGCTATGACCTCGACGGCCTCGTCCAGAATCTGCTGGGCTACGAGAACACCGACGCCATGCTGGCCCACCTCGAAAGCAATCTGGAAGACTACTCCAAGGAAGCCCTGCTCTATCAGGCCGTGGCCGAGTCTCTGGACATCGCCCCCACTCAGGAGCAGATCGACACCTACTCCGCCTATGCGGACACCTACGGCCAGAACTACTGCACCATGGTGGCCCTGATGGACGCTGTCACCAGCACGCTGACCAGCGGCGCTGTCGTTTCCTGATTCGATCTGCACATGAGAAAATCCCTGCCGATGGCAGGGATCTTCTTTTGCTCATCATTCAGATAACATAGTCGTTGCCTGCCTCATCGGGTGCGGCAAGGTCGGCAAGGGTGATCTTTCCAAAGTAGTCCTCAATGAGGTCATCGAGGCCCTTCCACATCTTATAAGTGCGGCAGCTGCTCATCCGGGGGCAGGGAGCCGCGCCCTGTGCAAGACAGCTCACCGGTGCAAGGCTTCCCTCGGTGAGGGTCAGGATCTCACCCACGGTGTACTGGTCGGGCTCGCGGGTCAGACGATAGCCGCCGCCCTTGCCGCGCAGGCCCTCGAGGAAGCCGTTCTGCACCAGAACCTTGAGGATGTTTTCGAGGTATTTTTCGGAGATCTCCTGCCGGGCGGCGACCTCTTTCAGCGGGACATATTTTTCAGAGCGGTGCTCAGCCAAATCTATCATCACGCGCAGCGCATAGCGCCCCTTGGTGGAAACGATCATAGACATTCCTTTCTCTTCTTTCCTGTTATGATTGTGATGCAGCTGGGTCAGCTGCGGAACACGTCTCCGTTCATTTTAACCTATTATACAACAGGGTTTATAACTTTTCAATCAGAAATTTTCGATTTCTCATTGACAACTGCCCCAAAGGAGGCTATAATACAGCCAAACCCACAAATCACATTGGTTTAACGGGAATATGAGGGACATCGAGACGACACCGGCTTTATCCGGTGCCGCCGGGCGCATCGCCCGCAATAGGGAGGTTTACTATTATGAGCAAGATCTATACTTCCGCAGATCAGCTGATCGGCCACACCCCGCTGCTGGAGTTGACCCATATCGAGAAGGATGCAGACCTTTCTGCCAAGCTTCTGGCAAAGCTGGAATACTTCAACCCCGCCGGCTCCGTCAAGGACCGTATCGCCAAAGCCATGATCGATGACGCCGAGGATTCCGGCAAGCTCAAGCCCGGCTCCGTCATCATCGAGCCCACCTCCGGCAACACCGGCATCGGTCTGGCAGCCGTTGCTGCGGCCAAAAAATATCGCCTGATCATCACCATGCCGGAGACCATGAGCGTGGAGCGCCGCAACCTGATGAAAGCCTATGGCGCAGAGCTGGTGCTCACCGAGGGCGCCAAGGGCATGAAGGGCGCCATCGCTAAGGCAGAGGAGCTGCACGAGCAGATTCCCGGCTCCATCATCGCCGGTCAGTTTGTAAACCCGGTGAACCCGGCCACCCATAAGGCCACCACCGGCCCGGAGATCTGGAAGGACACCGAGGGCAAGGTTGACATCTTTGTGGCAGGCGTAGGCACCGGCGGTACGGTGTCCGGCGTGGGCGCGTACCTGAAGAGCCAAAACCCCAATGTAAAAGTGGTTGCCGTAGAACCTGCTTCCTCCCCGGTGCTGTCCACCGGCCAAGGCGGTGCCCATAAGATCCAGGGCATCGGCGCCGGCTTTGTTCCGGATACGCTGGATACCAAGATTTACGACGAGATCATTACCGTCACCAATGAAGATGCTTTTGCCACCGGCAAGCGCCTGGCTAAGTCTGATGCAGTGCTCACCGGTATCAGCTCCGGTGCAGCCGTTTGGGCTGCCGAGCAGCTGGCCAAGCGCCCGGAGAACGCAGGCAAGACCATCGTAGCCTTGCTGCCGGATACCGGTGACCGCTACCTGTCCACCCCGCTGTTCCAGGACTGATTTTAGCCCCCAAAGAATACCACCGCCCCGGCGTGAGCCAAAGCGGTGGTGTTTTTCTTTGCGTATGCATAAATGCGGATGGAGCAGCCACAGTTGCCCGCCCAATCACCCGCTTGACAAACCCTGCCGGATATATTAAAATAACACAAGTGCCGTGATCGGCTTGTGCTAGCCGTATGGCGGGCGGACAAAGCAGGAAGCACGGAAAATTTTAAGAAAAAAGCAAAATAAAAATCGGGGTGTAGCGCAGTTGGTAGCGCGCCTGCTTTGGGAGCAGGATGCCGCAGGTTCGAATCCTGTCACTCCGACCAAGAAACCACCGTAATTTTGGTAGAATTACGGTGGCTTTTTGTTGTTGATTGTTGACAGGTTGCGTTATGCTATAATGACCCTACAAATCGAAATTTTGTAACGGTAATAATGGAAACGGAGGACTTGCAATGCGGCTGGATGGATACGGGCTATTTGTTAAAGATATGCCAGCAATGATTCATTTTTATCGAGATGTATTGGGATTTGAAATTAAAGAAGATGAAAACACGAGCAATGTCTATTTGTTAAAAGACGGAACGCTTTTTTGTTTTATTGAAGAAAAGATTTTGAAAAGCGCACAAGCAAAAAATACGAGTACCTTAAGGGCGTAAATGCACACTCAGAAATGGCGTTATATGTTGATACATACGAAGAGGTTGACTTGCAGTATAAAAAAGCGATCTCCTGCGGTGCAACATTTTTATTAGAGCCAATGACCGAGCCTTGGGGACAAAGAGCCTGTTTTATTGCTGATCCGGAAGGAAACATTATTGAGATTGGTTCTTGGAATAAACCATATGGGGAAAAGGATTTGTAAGGCCGACAAATTCCAACAAGAGGCCTCTGACCTTATGCGCCAGATGTTGACAAATCATAAATTCATCCTTATTCCATATAAGAGCCGCCACGACTTCTGTCATTATCCAACCACCAATTTATTTGTTTTCTTCAGGTATTTTGCCGGAAAGGTGCATTTGTGTGGTGGAAAACAGAAAAAATTCTCCAACCCCCCTTGACGAAAAAGGGGAAAATGGGTAGAATGAAACCGATTAGAAAGTTTTTTAGAGAGAGAAGAGGTATGGACTATGGGTCGGCGAATTTTGGCTGTGTTGGCGGCGCTTTTGGTGCTTTTGTGGGCAGCGGTGCCGGCCTATGCAGCTTCGCCGGCGGTGGACCGCGCCTACCTGACCCGGGAGCCTTGGCAGAATGTGCCGGTTACAGAATTCCGGGCGGATGGTGCTATGGGCTATTACCAAATTTATGCCGACACGGACAATCATTGTCTGTATTTTGCGGTGAGTATGCAAGATCAGCAGGTGGAACCGGGGGCGAATACCGCCGCCGTTGCGCTGAATTTGCAGGTATCCTCTGCCAAATTCTCCACTAAGAAATTTACATTTACAACCGGCGCAAACAAGGCGTTGCAAAGCTACGACGGCATTGCCAGCAGCTGCAATATGCAGGTGGAAATACTGGAAAACAGCGGCGGTTACGGCATCGCAGACGGCAATGCCTACTTTGCCATTGCGCTGGATAAAAGCCTGTGCGGGCCGTTGACGGTGCGGCTGGATTATAACTGCGGCGAGCGGGGCATTTGCCTTTTGGAGCACGCTGCTTTTGATTACACTTTGCCGGAAAAGACGACCACAGGTCGCAATGCGCGCGCCGGGACAAAGCAATCAACCCGGCAAACTACAACGAAAAAGAAAAAAGAGACCACCACCAAATTTACCTACACCGGCACAGTGCCCCATACGGCCAAAAGCGCACGGAAAAGCAGCGCCCAAACGGTGCGTAAGTTTGCGTACACCGGCGGGACAAGCACCGGTGATACGGAGGAAGAACTGCCAGTACAAACCGGCGGCACAGCCGTGCTCACCGACGGTACATACACCGCAGCGGTGGCGCCTACGCACCGTTCCACCGTAGCGAATATTTTAATTTATCTTGCCATTGCCTTAGCCACAGCAGCCGTGATGGCATTGGTTGCAGGGGTCATCAAATCCCGCAAAGCCAAGCGGGAAGAAGCCCGGGAAAAACAGAGACAAGAGGAAGAACAGGAAATCGAAGATTACGACGAATAGCAAAGCAGAAAGCCACCGATCATCGGTGGCTTTCTGTTCGGTATAAAAAGAACCCGCTGATGACAGTTCATCAACGGGTTTGTCGGCTTAGAACGATTTTAATCCGGGTCACAGAGAGGACAGGGCGCTGAAAGCGGCGGTGCCGACGACGGCATAAAACAGCGACAATACCACTACGGAGATGACCCACATAATAATGTTGGCCCAAATAAAGTTCTTTTTGTTCTTATTGGTGTTGGGGCTGCACAGCCACACGATCCAGCAGATCAAATTCACCACCGGCAGGGCGGAGAGAATGAACATACCCACATACTGGCCAATGCTCATCACCTGGGTGGTGGGATCATAGGCCGGAGGCGCCGGTTGATAGGGCGGCTGATAGGGTTGTTGATAATTGCCCTGAGGGTTCGGGTTTTGCTGATTGTATTGGTCCATTTGGTACTTCCTCTTTTCTTAAAAAATGTGCAGAACTCTGCACCCATAGCATACCATACTTGGCATTAGCTGTCAATTCTTGCCTTTGCCGGGCAAATTTACGGCGCAGATCCCGACGGTAACCAGTGCGCCGGACAGCAGATAGCGCCAGGAGAAAGGCTCCCCCAGCAGCAGGCAGGAGAGCACCACCCCCAGTACCGGAATAAAGGCGTTATAAATGGCAATCTGCCCCACCGGGTGGTAGCGCAGCAGTTGGTTGTAAAACGAAAAACCTACGGCAGACACTGCCACCAGCGCCGCCAGGATCAGCAGACCCTTCGGGTGTACACCCACCGGGTGGGCGCCCATCAGCAGCCCGGCAGGGATCAGCAGCGCGCCGCCCAGTGCCAGGGAATGGCCGGTAGCCACCAGTGGGTCCATTTTGCGGGTGACCACCCGGGTCAGCAGTCCGCCTGCCATGGCGCACACACTGCTGCACAGCAGCATACCGTCGCCGGAGAGGGTGAACTGCCCGGCGGTGCTGCCCAGGTTGATGAGCACAATGCCGGAGAACCCCAACAGGCAGCCGAAAATTGACCGTAGGGTGAGCTTTTCCCGGAACACCACCGCGGCTGCCAGGATCAGCAGAAAAGTGCCCAGGCTGTCCAGGATAGACGCCCGGCCGCCGGGGGAATTGGATACGCCCAGATAAAAGAAAAAGTAGTGCAGCGCCGTGTTGACCAGACCAAAGAGCACCAGCTGCCACCGTGTCTTGCCCCGGGGCACCGCAAAGGAGCGGCCGCACAGCTTGGCTACCGCCAGCACCACCAGACCGGCCAGCAAGAACCGCGCGCCGGCGAACAGCGCCTTGCCGCCGGTGTCTGTGCCGGCAATGCCAAAGTCCGCCAGGCCCAGCTTGATCAGGGGAAAGGCACAGGCCCAGCTTAGCGCCGCGCTGCCGGCAAACAGGGGCACCCATTTTCGATTTTCAAACACAGAGGCTCGGCCCATTTTGTTCTCCGTTCTCGGCACACAGCCGCAGATCATCCTTTGTTTTTGCCGGATTATTGTATAATAGCCGCCGCCAAATGTCAACAAACGCGCACCGCCGCCTGCCGGCAGCGTCAGTTATACTGCCGTTCAAATAATTCCTCGTAAGTGGTGCCCAAAATCTGCCGAATGTGGCGGATCTCGTCCGGATAAATATGCCGCTGCCCCACCTCGATCTTGGCCACGGCGCTGCGGGTGATGTCGCACCCGGCCAGCTGCAATTTGGCGGAGAGCAGTTCCTGGGTCATGCCCTTTTCTTCCCGAATATGGCGGATATTCCGCCCCATCTGCTTTTCAAATTCAATATTCATGGTCAACCTCTTGCACCTATTTAAGAACAATTTGCGTTGACTTTATTGTATCTTTGTGCTATTCTAAGATTGCACCTGTATAGGTGCAATTATGCAGAACCAGAAAGAACAACAGAAAGAAGGAAATGCAAATGAAAAGAAAAATCAGTATTCTTTTGGCGCTGATGATGGCCGTCTGTATGGTAGGCGCCGTGCAGATCACCGCCTATGCCGCCACTACGGCCAAGAGCGTGTCGTTGTCTACCACCACTTACACCTACGACGGCAAGGTGAAGAAGCCTAAGGTGACCGCCAAGGACAAGAAGGGCAAAAAGATCGCCGCCAAGTATTACACGGTCAAGTACCCCTCCGGCAGAAAAAATGTGGGCACTTATACGGTTAAGGTCAAATTCAAGGGCAAGTACAAGGGCACTAAGAGCGCCAGCTTTAAGATCGTGCCCAAGGGCACTGTCGTCTCCTCTGTGTCCGCCGGTAAAAAGTCCTTTACCGTTAAGTGGAAGAAGCAGGCCACCCAAACCACTGGCTATCAGGTGCAGTATGCAGAGAACAGCAGATTCAAATCCGCAAGCAGCAAGACCGTAAGCAAGAATTCCACCACCTCGCTGAAAGTAAACGGCAAACCCATTAAAAAATACTATGTGCGGGTGCGCACCTATAAGAAAGTGGGCAAGACCAACTATTACAGCAGCTGGTCAAAGGCTTCCTCTGTGACCACCAAAACCGGGCTGAGCCTGAACGCCTACAAAATCACCCTCTTTAACGGTGAGGCTTACACATTAAAATGCACCGGCACAAATAAAAAGATCACCTGGCAGACCAGCGATCCTACCGTGGCGGTGGTGAACCGCTCCGGCGAGATCAGCGCCAACGGCTCCGGTCAGTGCACCATTACGGCCAAAACCGCAGACGACCGGATCAGCTGCAAAGTAACAGTGCCGGAGTATTACCCGGAGAATTACAATGTGCCGGACTTTGGGGCATACTTCAATGTGCCGCTGATTGACTACGACAACAAAGGAGATGGCGATACAGTAACCTGTGTTTATTCTTATGATGCGGTGGTCAGTGAAAGCGCCGATTGGTTGAATGATTACTACGATATATTGCAGGATTATGGATATGAATTTTATAAAGAACAAGATAAACGGGATGAAGATGGGGCGTATTATTATTCCTTTGTAAATGAGGACACAAATGATTTAGTTATGCTCTCGTTAGTGTTTTACAATTCCTACAATACACCCACTGATATTTTTGTTACTTACCTCAATACAACGAATTATTGATTTTGCTGTTCCGAGCCCCTTTGCACAGCCGTGCAAGGGGGCTTTTCCTTTTTGTGCAGTAGCCGCTTTTTATTGCATTTTCAGCCGGGGTATGGTAGAGTTATAACAGGTATATAAAATAGACAGACGGCGCGGGCCGGGAAGGGGAATGGTATGAAAGGTATAATTTTGGCAGGGGGCAGCGGCACCCGGTTGTATCCGCTGACCCAGATCACCTCCAAGCAGCTGCTGCCGGTGTATGATAAGCCTATGATCTACTATCCGCTGACCACGCTGATGTTGGCGGGAGTGCGGGAAATTCTCATTATCAGCACGCCCAGAGATCTGCCCCGATTCCAGTCTCTCTTGGGGGACGGCGCGCGGTTTGGTCTGCATCTCAGCTACAAGGAGCAGCCCTCCCCGGACGGGCTGGCCCAGGCCTTTATCCTGGGTGCGGATTTTATTGGCGACGACTGCTGCTGTATGGTGCTGGGGGACAATATCTTTTACGGCGCCGGGCTGCGGCGGCTGCTGCAAAGCGCGGTGGAGAATGCAGAGCAAAATCACCGTGCCACCGTATTTGGCTATCATGTAGAGGACCCGGGGCGCTTTGGCATTGTGGAGTTTGACCGGGAGAACCGGGTGGTGTCGCTGGAGGAAAAGCCGGCGGTGCCCAAGAGCAATTATGCGGTCACCGGGCTGTATTTCTACGACAATCGGTGCGTGGACTACGCCGAAGGACTGACCCCCTCCGCCCGGGGCGAGCTGGAGATCACCGATCTGAACCGGCTGTACTTACAGGCGGGGGATCTGGATGTAAAGCTGCTGGGGCGGGGCTACGCCTGGCTGGATACCGGCACCACGGACAGCCTGTTAGAGGCCGGCAATTTTGTGCGTACGATTCAGCACCAGCAGGGGGTGGAGATCTCCTCCCCGGAGGAAGTGGCCTATATTAACGGCTGGATTGCCGCCGATGATTTGGCGGCAGCGGCCAAGGCCTACGGCAAATCCGCATACGGCGCCTACTTGCAGGCGGTGGTGCGGGGCGAAATTCAGTATTGAGGTGCCTATATGACTGTACTTGTAACCGGCGGCGCCGGATTTATCGGCGCTAACTTTATATTTTACCAACTGACCCACCATCCGGAGGATCGGGTGGTGTGTCTGGACAAGCTGACCTATGCGGGCAATTTGGAAACCCTGGCGGATGTGATGGAGAACCCCAACTTCCGCTTTGTGCAGGGGGATGTTGCCGATGCGCAGGCGGTGGAGCGCCTGTTTTTGCAGGAGAAACCGGATTATGTAGTGAACTTTGCGGCGGAGAGCCATGTGGACCGCTCCATTACCCAGCCGGATCTGTTCTTAAAGACCAATGTGCTGGGCACCGGGGTATTGCTGGACGCCTGCCGCCGTCACGGGGTCACCCGGTATCACCAGGTGTCCACCGACGAGGTGTACGGCGATCTGCCCCTGGATCGGCCGGATCTGTTCTTTACGGAAGAAACGCCCATACACACCTCCAGCCCCTATTCTGCCTCCAAGGCGGGGGCGGATCTGCTGGTGCTGGCCTACGCCCGCACCTACGGGTTGCCGGTCACGGTAAGCCGGTGCTCCAACAACTACGGCCCCTACCACTTCCCGGAGAAGTTAATTCCCTTAATGATCACCCGGGCGCTGGCAGATCAAAGCCTGCCGGTGTACGGCACCGGCGAGAATGTGCGGGACTGGCTGTATGTGGAGGATCACTGCGCCGCTATTGACCTGATTTTGCGCCGAGGCACGGCGGGAGAAGTGTATAACATCGGCGGGCATAATGAACGCACCAACTTGCAGGTGGTGCAGGCGGTGCTGGCCGCTTTGGGCAAGCCGGAAAGTCTGATCACTTTCGTTACTGACCGGCCGGGTCACGATCGGCGTTATGCCATTGACCCTACGAAAATTCACCGAGAACTGGGCTGGCAGCCGGAGACGGATTTTGACACCGGGCTGCGCCGCACGGTAGAGTGGTATCTGACCCACCGGGATTGGTGGAGTCACATTCTCAGCGGCGAATATCAAAATTATTTTCAGGCCATGTACAGAGAGCGGTTAGGCGAATAAATGCGAATTTTAGTAACAGGGGGCAGCGGCCAGCTGGGTACGGATGTGGCACAGGCAGCCGCGGCCAAGGGTTGGCAGGTATGGGCCCCCGATCATACGGAACTGGATATTACCCACCCGGCGCAGGTGGAGTCTGCCATTGGCGACTACCGCCCGGACTGGGTGGTGCACTGCGCGGCCTACACGGCGGTGGACCGGGCAGAGACGGAAGAAAAAATTTGTATGGCTGTTAATGCAGCGGGCACGGCGTATGTGGCTCACGCTTGCGCGGCAGCAGGCTGCGGGCTGCTGTACCCGTCTACGGATTATGTGTTTGACGGCAGCGGCACGGCGCCCCATCCGGTGACGGAGCGCCCGGCGCCCCTGAATGTGTACGGTCGCAGCAAGTTGCTGGGCGAGCAGGCGGCGCAGGCGGTGCCCCGCCACGCCATCTTGCGGATCAGCTGGGTGTTTGGCCTACACGGCAACAATTTTGTAAAGACCATGCTGCGCCTGGCAGAGCGCCGCACCCGCCTGTCGGTGGTGGACGACCAGATCGGCTGCCCCACCTATACGGTGGATTTGGCCCGGCTCATTTGCCAAATGGCAGAGCAAAACGCACAGGGTGTGTTCCACGCCACCGGCAGCGGTCAACCGGTGAGCTGGTACGATTTTGCCCGGCGGATTTTTGACCTTGCCGGCAAAGAAATAGAATTGGAGCCGATCTCTACCGCAGCGTACCCCACGGCGGCTCGGCGGCCGCTGAACAGTCGGCTGGATTGCAGCGCCTTGGCGGCAGCGGGTCTCACCCCCTTGCCGAAGTGGCAAGACGCATTGGCGCGGTATTTACAGGCATTGGAGGAAGAAAAAGTATGATCCAAATGCAGGCACAGCAGAATGTGGGCGGCATTGCCGGGCTGGCAGTGCTCACCCCCACGGTGCACGGCGACGACCGTGGCTATTTTATGGAGACCTACAATCAGCGGGATATGGAGAGCCTGGGCTTTCATTATGATTTTGTCCAGGACAACCAGTCCGGCAGCACCTACGGCGTGCTGCGGGGGCTGCACCGCCAGCTGCGCTATCCCCAGACCAAGCTGGTGCGGGTGGTCAGCGGCACGGTATTTGATGTGGCAGTGGACCTGCGACCGGGCAGCGATACTTATTTGCAGTGGCACGGCGAGGTGCTCTCTGCGGAGAACAAAAAGCAGTTTTTGATCCCTGCCGGGTTTGCCCACGGTTTTTTGGTGCTGTCCCAGCGAGCGGAATTTTGCTACAAGGTAACGGACTTTTTTCACCCGGACGATGAGGGCGGCATTCCCTGGGACGATCCCAAGATCGGCGTGGAATGGCCCATTCCCTCGGGTATGACCTTGCAGCTAAGCGAAAAAGACAAGCATTGGGAGTATTTGAAGTAATGGAATTTACCCACGCATTTTATGACGCTTTGCCCCCGGAGGCCGCGGCCATTCGCCAGGCGGTTTTTGTGGAGGAGCAGGGCTTTCAGGAGGAATTTGACGCCATTGACCGCCACGCCCTGCACCTGCTGCTGTTTGCAGACGGTCGGCCGGTGGGCACTCTGCGTGCCTTTTCGGAGGACGGCGGCACCCGCTGGCATATTGGCCGAGTGGCGGTGATCAAGTCTGCCCGCCAGCTGCACTTAGGGCGGCGAATGATGGACTTGGCAGAGGCGGAACTGCGCCGCCGGGGCGCTGCGGGCATTGAGGTGTCTGCCCAGTGCCGGGTACAGCCTTTTTACGAAAAGTGCGGTTTTACCCCGGTGGGGGAGGTCTATTTGGATGAGTTTTGCCCCCACATTCGTATGGTTAAGGAACTGTAATAAAAATAATGCCGTCGGGCAATTACCGGCGGCTTTTTTGAGGTGAACGGTATGAAAAAGACACTTGCACCCACCCCGCCTATGGGGTGGAACAGCTGGGACTGCTACGGCGCCGGCGTAACGGAGAAAGCATTGCGGGAGAACGCCCGCTTTATGGCGGCGCACCTGCTGCCCTATGGGTGGAACACCCTGGTGTGCGACATTCAGTGGTACGAGCCGCAGGCAAAGGGCAATGAGTACAACAATTTTGCCCCGGTTTGTATGGACGACTATGGGCGTTTGTTACCGGCGGAGAACCGCTTTCCCAGCGCAGCCGGGGGCAAGGGCTTTGGCCCCATTGCGGACTATTGCCATTCTCTGGGTCTGCGTTTTGGTATTCATATTATGCGGGGCATTCCCCGCCAGGCGGTGCACCGGGATACGCCTATTTTGGGCACGGATTTTACTGCCCGGGACGCAGCCCATCACTTCTCCGTCTGCGCCTGGAACACGGATATGTACGGTATGCGGGACAATGCCGCCGCCCAAGCGTACTATGACTCCATTTGTCGGTTGTACGCCGACTGGGGCGTGGATTTTATTAAGTGCGACGATATTTGCGTCACGGAATTTCGCAAGTGGGACGATCCGTATAACGCCCGGCATGAGATTGAAATGCTCCACCGCAGCTTGCAAAATTGCGGGCGGGAGGTAGTCTTATCCCTCTCTCCCGGCCCGGCGGATATTGCCAATTTGCCCCACCTGCGCCGCCACGCCCAAATGTGGCGTATGACCGGCGATTTTTGGGACCGGTGGGACAAGCTGCACGATATGTTCGATCGGTGCAAGACTTGGGAGGGCGTGCCCGGCCCCGGCTGCTGGCCGGATTGCGATATGCTGCCGGTGGGCCGCCTGTGCAAGGACGCTCCCTACCATGGTGCGCAGAATCGTATGAGCAATTTCACCCCGGACGAGGTGCGCACCATGTTCACTTTGTGGGGCATTTTCCGCAGTCCGCTGTTTTTGGGCGGCGATTTGCCGGAGTTGCCCGCCGATGTGCTGGCTATGCTGACCAATCAAGATTATCTGCAAATGCACGCTACCTCTTACGGTGCCCGGGAATTGCTGCGGCGAGAAACCAACGGCCGGGGCACCATTCAGTGGGTGGCCTGCGGCCGGGGCTGCAAGTACGCCGCCCTGTTTAATACCAAGGACCGCCCGGCCCGCCAAACTCTGGACCTGACCGCCCTGCACCTGCCGGATACCTCCTGCGCCCTGACGGAGATTTGGTCCGGGCAGCAGCTGGGCACCTTCAAAAACCGCTTTACCTCCACCGTCCCCGCCCACGGCGCCCTCCTGCTGCGCATAACGGCAGAATGATGGTATAAAGTACGATATATATAAAAAACAGGAACGCATAGATCTGCGTTCCTGTTCTTTTATGTTATGCGTTTTGCTTAATACTTCTTCAGCTGGTCCTCGTCAAAGTCTGCCAGGAATTCGTCGTAGGTGCCCTTGCGATCCAGCAGGGTATTGCCGCTGACCTCGATGATCCGGTCGGCAACGGTCTGCACGAACTGGTGGTCGTGGGAGGTAAAGAGAATGGTCTCCGGGTAGCGGATCAGGCCGTCATTCAAAGCGGTGATGGACTCCAGGTCCAGGTGGTTGGTGGGTTCGTCCAGCACCAGCACATTGGCGCCGGAGAGCATCATCTTGCACAGCATACACCGCACCCGCTCGCCGCCGGAGAGCACATTGGCTTTCTTTAACGCTTCGTCGCCGCTAAAGAGCATACGACCCAGCCAGGAGCGAATGTCCGTTTCCAGCGTTTGGGTGGTGTACTGGCGCAGCCAGTCGATCAGGGTCAGGTCCACGCCGTCAAAGTAGGCGCTGTTGTCGCTGGGGAAGTAGCTTTGGGTGGTGGTCACGCCCCATTTGTATTCGCCCTCGTCCGGCTCCATCTCGCCCATAATGATCTTAAACAGGGTGGTCTTAGCCATGGCATCTGCGCCCACAAAGGCCACCTTCTCTCTGGGATGGATCACAAAGCTGATGTCGTCCAGCACCTTGCGGTCCCCGATGGTCTTGGTCAGGTGGTCTACCCGCAGCAGGTCGTTGCCGCACTCCCGATCCGGCTTAAAGTCCACAAAGGGGAACCGGCGGGAGGACACGGGCATGTCGATCATCTCCAAAGCGTCCAGCTGCTTTTTACGGCTGGTGGCCTGCTTGCTCTTGGCTGCGTTGGCAGAGAAGCGGGCAATAAAGGCCTGGAGTTCCTTGATCTTCTGCTCGTTCTTCTTGTTCTGATCTCGAGCCTGGCGCTGGCGCATTTGGGTGTACTCGTACCAAAAGTCGTAGTTGCCTACATACATTTGAATTTTGCCAAAGTCCACATCGCAGATATGGGTGCAGACCTTATTTAAGAAGTGACGGTCATGGGACACCACGATCACCGTGTTTTCAAAATCCAGCAGGAAGTTTTCCAGCCAGCGAATGGCGGACAAATCCAGGTGGTTGGTAGGCTCGTCCAGCAGCAAAATGTCCGGATTGCCAAAGAGGGCCTGGGCCAGCAGCACCTTGACCTTTAAGTTGGCAGGCAGTTCCGCCATGGTCATATAGTGGTACTCGTCGGTGACACCCAGCTTGTTGAGCATAAACTCCGCATCGCTCTCTGCGTTCCAGCCGTCCATATCGGCAAATTCCGCTTCCAGCTCCCCGGCGCGCACGCCATCCGCCTCGCTAAAGTCCGGCTTGGCGTACAGGGCGTCCTTTTCTTCCATAATTTCAATGAGACGGGGGTTGCCCATCAGCACGGTGCGCACCACCTGGTACTGGTCGTAGGCAAAGTGGTCTTGTTTGAGCACGCTGAGCCGCTCGCCGGGGGTGATGACCACCTCGCCCTTTTGGGGCTCCAGCTCGCCGTCCAGCACTTTTAAGAAAGTGGACTTGCCTGCGCCGTTGGCGCCGATGATGCCGTAGCAGTTGCCCTTGGAGAAGGTCACATTGACCCGCTCAAACAGCGCGCGACCGCCAAACTGCACGGTTACATTATTGGCTTGAATCATAGAGAAATCCTCCGTTACTGGCTTTGTTATCTATTGTATCTGAAAATCCGCAACTATTCTACACCACACCCGGTTAAAATACAAGGAGAATTTGACCCGGCGGCGTTTTATTGGCGCTTTTGCACAAAAAGGGGCGCCAGACGGCCAAAGATCGGGCGATAAAACCCTTGATAGGCGGCAAAATCCAGTGCCTGCCCGCCGGGCGTGAGCACATCCAGTGCCACGCCGCACAGCCGTACCGGCAAGTTGCAGGGGAGGAAGCCGTTTTTGGCATAGAAATCCAGCCGCCGTTGCCGCTGCCGGGCGTTGGGTGCCGTATGATCCGGCGGCTCCACCTCCAGCACCACCTGCCGATTGGGATAGCGCTGCTGCAAGGTGGGCAGCGCCCGGGAGCCAAGTCCCATAGAGCGGCAGTCCGGCTCCACGGCAAAGTAGTTGAGCAGGGCGTAGCCGGGGGCAAAGGTGACGATCATCAGCCCGGCAAAGGCGCCGCCGGTGCGCAGCACCAAAATTTCCGCTTGCCCCTTTTTTTGCAGGGCGAAGAAGCGGGAGAGGGGCATACGCTCCGCTGCCGGGAACGCGCTGTGATACAGTGCCCGTAGCGCCGGGTATTCTTTTTTGCAGATCGGGGAGAGTTCCATTTCAGTCGCCTCCTGTTTTGTACTATTCTAA
>OGMP01001036.1_pt1 | contig 24098 bp, 26 predicted proteins | sample 1573261 | NCBI WGS metagenome assembly OGMP01 (sample SAMEA2581878, study PRJEB24529) | metagenome | biome: Human gut stool | place: China | collected 2011 | reverse complement strand
TTTGTTCTCCTGCCTCTTGTAGCATTTTGAGCATTTTCTCGTGAGTCTCATGAGCGTTCATCGCACTATTGTCTTTATTTTCTGGCAATCATATTCCTTCCTCTCTTTGAATGACAAACATCGTTTATCTTGCCGTGATATAATCACGCTTCAGGAATATTCTACCATTTTTTACACGAGTGTTCAAGCGAACATATTTTCTATTCGAGTTTTGCGTACTGCCTTGACTTATGGCAAATCTTAGTCATAAGCAACTCAGACATTTTCTGAGACAGCTTCGGAAATTCAAGCCTTACTCTGCTTGAGCCTCTATCGGGACGAGTAGCTTCAAAAGTCACTTCTTTGTCATGAAGAAACTTAGCAGCATATTCATACGCATAATTTTCCACCCATACAACTCCCATCTTTTCACCTCCTTAAAAGTCAAAGCTTATAGCGATATTTTCACCATAGCGGTCATAATAAGCCACCTCAATTGCTTTGATTTGTGCATCGTTTAATGTACTCAACTCACTCCATGAGATGCCGTAGTGCTCAAGAAGTTTTTCAAGCTTATCTTTTTGACTCATCGGTATCCCTCCTATGGTGCAATTAAGACTAACAGTTTGCAAAACCAGTACAAGCCAATCAAACTTAGAGCTCCTGCTAAACAATAGCTTACTGTCATTATAGCAAGCTCAAGCTTAGTCAATTTATTATGTTTTTGTGGACGCATTACTAAACCTCCTTAAAAATAAGCATACGCTTTGGTAGCGGTTTTATTTTTACTCGCAACCGCTAAACGAGTGTGCTTAGATATTACTTCTGTTCAGTCTCAGCTTTATTTTCATCCTGAGCAGTCAACTCAACAGCCGGAACAGTTTTGTCCTCAACTTTGATTGAGATGTCATAGCGATTGATAAGTTTGTGCATCAAGTTTGCACAAGCCTGTACAACCTTCTCAGGTGAGGCGGTCTGATAAAAAGCCTCCGTTTTGGTCATTCTTGCTGTGACAATAAAGTCCAGCATAAAATTACACCACTGAGTAGTAACAACATACTTATTCTCGTTTTTGCCATTATCGACAAACCAAAGCTCGTCGATAACATCCTGCAAAGCCTTCTTGAGCAGAGTTTTAGATGGTGCTTTGCTCAAGAGCTGATCCTGTGCCACAGTCCTTTTTGTAGTCTGATAAGCGTGATTGAAACCGCTAATGATGTTTTTGCCATTAGCTACCTGTGCGGTCTTATACAGGCTCACATAGTAAGCAAGCAGTGTTGCTGTTTTTCCGAGCTTATTGCCGAAACAACGAGCCTCTGCATTGAATGCCAAAAAGTTAATCTGCTTAGACACAGTTACAACACTGTATGTAACCGATCCCATTGTTGACTCACCCTTGATTGACTTGTAATCGAGGAAGCCTGCTTTTAACACTTCAAATGCCGGATGCTCAGCCTCAAGAAAATTCTCAAAGCAGTATTTTGTGAAATAATTGTTGTAATCATCCTGAGCATCTTTAGCCTCCTCATTTGCTTTTGCAAACTCAGCCAAGTTTTCACTCTCAGCGGCTGTCTGTAATGCTTTTGTAGCTTTTTCAAGAGCAGCAAGCTTGCTGTCAAGTTCATCAGATGAGGTTTTGCGCTCAATCTTCTTAGTTCCTACGATTTCTTTTACCATTACTTCAGTTTCTGTCATTTTGAACACTCCTATTATTAAAATATTCGTGTGCAACAAAGCACACAGCTCAGGCAACAGACCAAGCCATTACCTCAACTGTGTGCTTTGCAGAATGATAAAAAACAAGTATGTATATTAAAAGGCTCAAGGCAGATATGAAGGTATCTTTGTCACCTGACACTCAAGGTCTTGAGCAGAATACAAGTCACCCGCCTCAGATCTGAAACGGACTTGCTCAGGTTAGCCAAGAGCCTTTAATAGTTATTATTGTTGTGATTTAGATATTACGACACTTGTTCACTTCAAGCGGTTTAGTGAAGATTTCAGCCATCTTCCTTGTTTACTCAAGTCTGCACTGTTTCATTACAGCGAAACTACCCGTTACAATCTGGATGCAACGACGCCACCATTCAACAATCTGCTTCGGCTTTCACAAAGCTCCATCGCCCTTAAGCGGAATGTTCCGCTCTGTGACTGCGTTTTTGGTGCAGCCCCACAGGTGGGCAAACGATACGCCGCTCGGCACGCTCTCACGCTTATCCGAAACGAAATTCAAGACCTTTTCGAGTTCCGCAGTACGACTTAAAACCTTCATTTCAAATCATTGTACCGCAAAATCGGTGTGTCTTGCGTGATATCGTTTTTGCAATTACAAATAACTAACAAATGTTTACCGCTTGTTTGCGGTTGTGTTTGTCGGTTGTTTGTTTTTGCACTATATATACGAAATAGAGAGTAGTTTTTTAGGAGTTATTTTCAACAATCTATATTTTTTTAAAAGAATTATACTATACATATTGCACAATTTGAACAAAGAAAGCATAAAAAAAACGCTCCCGTAAAAACGGGAGCGAAAAAATCTTTAATCCTATTTGTTTTTTACGAAATTATAAAACATTGTGTTATACATTGCTTTATAACGCTGTAACGGTTTATTTGTGATATTGATTTTATCGTAAATCTTGTAATCTGGCAACCCTGTACATTTTAGAATTAAATACTTACAGTAAATATCAAATGTTTTTAACACGACTTTACTGCTACTTTTATAGATATTGTAAAAATCGTTGATGATGTTTACATATGCTTTAAATTCTTGAATTGCGCGTGCGTCTGATTTATCTTGCAATAAGTCGGTAATCGTCAAGTCTTGACTTGTGGGAGCTTGTAGGCTTATGGTGTCGGCGGAACGCTGAGAGTAGATATAGTTGCTTGTCAAACTGTATAGATACTGCAAACCGTTTTGTTGGCGTTCACATATGTATTTGTCCTCTGTTTCGGTGATTGTGTCGCCCTCTCCAACAATAAATACACGGCGTAAACCGTTTACAGTCATTTGATACACAGAGCCGTTGACAAGTGTATGTTTATCTTTGCTATATTTGTGTTTCGTAGTCTTGAGTGTGTATATCTGACTGAGTTTGCCTTTTAGGTCGAGCAAGCTCGAGCTTGTTTCACTTACATTCCATACGGTTAAGCCGTCAACCGTTAGAGGCTCTTCAAGTCCTGTATGGAGTAAGTCAGCGAAAAAAGATAATGACTTGTTAGGGTTGTAAGTCAATAGATAACCGATATGAGCTTTGACCGTGTGACTGTTCCATAGTTTAACGGAGTGTGTTTTTTTATCGTGGTACTGTTTGAGATAGTCGCAATTTAAGTCTTTAATCGTTTGTTTGACTGCTTGTTGAATTTGAGCCGGTGCCGTTATAGCTTTACTGATTTGCTGATAATCAGCATACAAGCCCGGTAACAGTTCCTTGATTTTATTGTTGCGGCACACTTTACAACCGATTTGATAAGTCAGTGTATACAGATTATTATACATGCGGTTAGCCCTTGCGGACTTGTATAAGCCGTGTACATAGGCTTGTATATCTTTGGTTTGCAGTGTGTTTTTAATTGCATCGAGTACAAGCTTGTTGCACTTGTTAAAATAAGATAATGGAATGTAGCTTTTTTTCCATGTGCCGTATAGGGTGATAGCGTGTTTGATTTTTTTCATGATAGCCTCCTGATTTTTTGTTGCATATGCAACATTTTTTATTGTCCTATGGGATATCCCATGACCTATGATAACACATATCTTGCAATTTGTCAAATCATTTTTATTTTTGATTGCTGTTAATGATTGCAATCATATATAAAGCACGAAATGAATATTTATGCAAAACAATGTATAATTTTCAATTCACAAAATAGCACCCTGTTAAATGGGGGATAAATTCCATATTTTTAGTGTGCATAATTATGCTTTATATTTGCAGTAACTTCTTCTCACAGTCAGGCTTAAAATCTCGTATTTTTATTTTCTCTTTTTCCCTCTCCCTCTGCAAATCCTAAAATTTATTTCCTATACAAATGGTGAATTTGTTCCGATAAAAATATCCTTTACAAAAAATAATGAATATACTTGCATTTCCACAACTTGGAATTTTTTCAAAAAACTTTGATTTTTAAGTCATTTTTACTTGACATTTTTAGGATATATGGTACAATTAGCTCAGAAAGTAATTCAGAAAGGATGTTCGATACATATGAAAACTGAGAATAACAACCTAATCTATGTAGACTTCTCAAAACCTATACAACCTGAGAAATTAGTTAGGCAAAACAATAAGCTCCGAGCGTCAGCTCAACTCACAGTGCCCTCAGAAATTCAAAATATAGAATCTTACGAAAGACACGATGTAGATCCTATCAAAGATACCCATACATTAAAAAACATCTCTGATTACTTAATCAGTAAAGGTAGATACAGAGACAACATGCTTTTTATATTGGGAATCAATTTTGGATTAAGAGTCAGTGACTTAAGGTTACTTACCTTTAATCACTTATTAGAGGTCAAGAACCAACAGTTAGTGTTCAAAGAATACTTTCCTATCATCGAATTAAAAACAAAAAAAACAAGAAGAAAAAAAATCAATAGAGTAGTTACCATTAACTCAGCAGTAATGGATGCCGTAGAATTGTTCCTCAATCACAATTCCAAAACTCTGAATGACTACTTATTTATTGGTGACAACAGTAACCGTTCTAAGAACTTAGGTAAGCCTTTAACCAGAGAATATATATATAGTATTCTTAAAGGCTTAGAAACTGAATGTAATCTTACAGAAAAAGTAGGCACTCATACATTAAGAAAAACCTTTGGTTATCATCAAATGGCTATGAGTAACTTTAGTAACGATAAGCTTTTACTATTACAGGAAATGTTCGGACACAGTTCTCCTTCCATTACATTAAGATATATAGGCTTAACACAAGACATCATCTTGGCTTCCTGCAAGAAACTCAACCTTGGTACAGATTACAGTTATGTAGTTAATAGCAATTTAGAAGCTACTAATCTCTTCCAGTCACTTGCATAAAGGGATTTTGCTTATACCGTTTCGAGTGCATATGTTTGCCTGTTCGGTCGTGTTGTGTTTTGGGCAAACACAACCTCACAAACAAACAGAATGAGACAGTGCTAATTTATTATGTAAAGGCTTTAAACAGCACAAGTCTAAAGATATAAAACAAGTTAATAGCATAAGAGTTCAACGAGAAAGCAAAAATTCTTTTTTGAATTTGAGTTGAACTACAATACATTTATCTAAAAAAGTTTGAGTATGTACAGGAATTGGAGATAAATGTATTCCTACCAGTATTATGGAACTCTTTTTGTAATCTACACCGATATGCCACAAACTTCGCCACTTAAAAGTGGCAACCCCTCTCAGAAGCCACTGTTCATCGGTATTCTCAGACTCTTTCCTTATAAAAGATAATATATATATATTATTAAGCAAAGAGAAAAGAAGAAAGAGAGAGGAGATTATGAAAAGAGAGTAATTATTCCGAACCCCCAAAAAGGTGGCAACCCGCATTGACATTAGGGGTTTGGGGTTTTTGATACAATTTTCCTGTCACTCATAATTACACACAGAAAGAGGTGATAGTATGTAGAGAACAGTTCAGCAGTTTAAACCATATTTAAATCATTTTAATGTAAAGGAGAATGTTAAACGAAAAAGTCAAAAGAATTAGACAAGCTAACCTTTTGTGTAGAAGTGGTGATAGAGTGGAGCTAAATGTTGTAAATGCACTTATGGGACAAGGTAAAACCTCCGCTGCGTTAAACTATATCAACAATGCCTCTGACGATGAGCGGTTTATCTTTTGTACACCATACCTATCAGAAGTAAACAGAGTTGTGACATCCTGTGCGGACAAGAACTTTGTTGAACCAATAGAACAGCCAAGCAAAAAGAAGAACTTAAAGCAATTGGTTTGTAACGGCAAAAACATAGCCACCACACATTCATTGTTTCTTGATTTGGATGACGGACTCAGAGCATTGATTCAAAGCCATAACTATACTTTAATTTTAGATGAAACTATTGATGTGGCTTTTCAGTACCCTATTCCTAAGAAGGAGAGAGAATTTATAATGCCCTTGTGTACCTTCAATGAGTACGGGTGTGCTACATGGAATTCGGTACAAGGTATCTCATTTTTTAAACAAATGGAAGGTCTTTGTCGCAACCACAGTTTGTACTGTGCTGAGAATGATTTAGTACAGTTAGTTCCTATTGAAAACTTTAAAGCCTTTCAAAAAGTGTTTGTTTTAACTTATCTGTATGAATCATCGCTTATGGCATACTACTTCAAAATGTTTCGTTTTGAACCTAAGTACTGGTGGATAGAAGGAAATGATTATACTGATTTTACTTTTGTTGATTATGAGACGCAGTACGAAACACCCGATTATTCAAGTTTGATACATATATGTGAACATAAAAGAATAAACCAAATTGGGAACGGAGCTAATTCACTTAGCAAACATTGGTATCAGACACACGCAGAAGAATTGCCCCAACTTAAAAATAACATATATAACTTTTTTAGACACATAACCAACACGCAAGCAAATGAGCGTATGTGGACAACATTTAAAGATTACAAAAGTAAGATACAAGGTAAAGGATACACAAAAGGATTTATAGCTTGTAATGTACGAGCTTCAAATGAGTTTAGAAACAGAACAGCGGTAGCCTATCCGGTCAATAGGTTTATCTCCCCTGCTCTTGTAAGATTTTTTGAGAACAATGGCGTTACGGTCGATGAAGACGGTTTTGCTCTCAGTGAAATGCTTCAGTTTATCTGGAGAAGTGCAATCAGAGATAACAAAGAAATTAACATCTATATCCCATCCTCAAGGATGAGAAATTTACTGGTCGGTTGGATAAATAATAATAAATAAAGGAGTCCAACCCATTGAACAAATATACATTTAACTACACAGAAACAGAGAATTTTACAGCAGAGGAGGTGAAGGATTGTCGTAAATGCCTCTGGTTTGACCTGTGTGGCACGAATAGTTTACCTTGCACAAATTACTCTGACGAAGAAATAATCGCTCAGGAAGTCGCAGAGGACATAAACGAGCGTGTTATGGCTTACGCAGAGGTTGTGCACGAACTAAATGATGAAGACAACACATATTCGCTTATGTATGAGAGCGAGGTGAGTGTTGTTGAGTGATTATATACACGGAGTAAACATCCTCTCTTTGGATGCTAAAGATGTATTTATCGCAAACCATTATAATAAACCCGATAGTGTAGGTTATAACATCCGTTATCGCAACGGAGATATTAACTACCGAAAATTTATTAACACACTTCCTCATAGCAAAGAACTTCCAAAAATCATTGAGGTATATAAGAAGGTGTTTCGAAATAATCGTTTTTCCTGTACGGTCAACGGGAAAGAATACACTCAGAAGGTTATTAACATTACTTTCAATTACAGTAACAAAGAATACAACAGAATAACCGCTAACATTTATGTGAAATTCGGCTATCGTTTAGATGAATTAACCTTACAAGATTGTGTCTGTGTCAAGGACGGTGAACTGCTTGCTATTCAGACAGACACCCCTACAGAGTTTCCTATACATAAAGATGTACTTGGCAAATACTTTTATTACGATGATGGAATGTATAAGGCTAAGAACAACATAAAGGTGCTACACTCGGTTGGTGATTTACGAGCCGACCTGTATGCAAACGGTTTTGTTTGTGATGGAGTAAAATATGTAAGATACAAAAGAAGCAATGGCAGTTCCCGCTTAGGAAAATGTTTATTCATTGATGAGAATTTATATAGAGGGATTTTTAATTGGTCTAAGTGTGGTTTAACTATCAAACAGGGACAAGAAATAGATTTGCCCGCATTTGAGTCCTATACAGCGTTACCTTTGAGTAGCACTATTGCAAGCCTGTATATTCAGCCCGAAAATATTTTACTTGTAGACGATTATGAAGATGTGTTTACAGATAGAGTAATGACTACCCGTATAGATGAGGGTGTGTTAAAAACGCAACCGGAAGAGGTGCAGATATGTAACAGCATTTGGGACGGACAGTCTCTTATGGATGTTAGTCTTTTTGGAGAGTACCAGCATAAAGGTTTTTTATTATTGCGTAATAGATTTTTTAAGTCAGCTTGCTTTAATACCAACCTTCAACAATGGTTTGCCGACAACGGTATTACTGATGTGTCACAGCTTAATGGATATACACGAGCCAAATGTATACAGGATGTAAAGCTCATAACTACTCCAAGCAGTATTAAATATTTGAAGTTTGGAACATTTGACGCATGGCTTGACAATCTCGACATAGAGTTTGGCATAGTTAAGTACGAAAAGCCGACTCACATTATGGACGGTAAATTAGTTCAAACCCATTATCAGCTTTTAAATACCTTACAGTTATCACAAGAAGATATGGAAGAGTTTTTGAAACCTTCAAAAGACTATCTAAAAGCCCTTAAAACGGACGAAACTGTTTTGAGGTATCACATTAAGGCTCAGACAAACAACACGCTCACAGGCGAAGCCATAGCCTCTAAAAACGATTTGGTGTACACTTTGCTTGGCATTAATGACAAGTTTTGTGACACTAAATTATATTATGACACAGTAAGAGAAACTATTAGGTCTTATAAGAACAATATGAAGAGAGGTCATGTTTCCGTAGCTGGTAATTACTCAACGCTTGTAGGAAATCCTTATGAGATGCTCCTACAATCAATTGGTAAATTTGACGGTACATCTCACTTGGGTATAGGTAATATACATTCAAAAAGATTTGCCTATAATCAAAAATTATTAGGCTCAAGAAGTCCTCATTGTTGTACAGGCAATGTATGGGTTGCTTATAACAAAGAATGTCCGGAAATAGATACATACTTCAACTTCACTAAAGAGATATTGTGTATTAACAGCATAGGAGAAAATGTTTTGCAACGGCTTAATGGCTGCGACTTTGACTCAGATAGTGTATTAATCACAGACAATCCCATTCTATTAAAGGTAGCAATTCAAAATTATGATAAATGGCTTGTTCCAACGAATATGGTGGAAGCTAAAAAAATCAAGAGGCATTACACCGTTAATGACTTAACAGACTTGGATATTAAAACAAGTGAAAATAAGATTGGAGAAATTATTAACCTTGCACAAGTGCTTACAAGTATTATGTGGGATAATATTAATAACGGTGCGTCGTTTGAAAGTGTACAACCCATATATACCGATATCTGTCAGTTGTCTGTAATGTCTAATATTGAAATAGATAAGGCTAAAAAAGAGTTTGATGTACAAATGACAAAAGAGCTTGAACGACTAACCACAAAGTACCTCAAAGACGAACACGGAAGCAAGGCACTGCCAGAATTTATGTTAGAAGTGAGCAAACAAAAAGCCAATCATAAAAGACATAAACATTGCACTTCTCAAAATAAGACTTACCGTTGTTATGATACCTCTATGGACTATCTTGAAAAATCAGTGCGTAAGCGTATAGTTGGTAATGACAAACACCCTATGTTGCCTTTGACTTCTTTTATTGATTTCAAGCCTCACTCTTCACATATCAACAAAGAGCAAGCTGATGAGTTTATTTACACTGTAAGAAAGAAACAAAGTGAAATAAACGCTGTATGGCTAAAAGAAGAATCATCGAATATAGAAAAGCATGAGCAGGCAGAACAAATTTATCAAGACTTATTGACATATGTGTCTTATAAGAGAATTGGTTTAAGTACAATGAGTTATTTGCTACACGAAGCCGAGAAACCAACAAACAAAGACATATACCGGCTATTGATTAAAATATTATTCTATTCCCTACCTAAAGATTTCTTATATCTTCTGCGTAAAAGCAAAACCCCAGTGCAAAAATTAAAAATGTGTGAACAAGGAGATATAGAATTTTTTGGGGTTAGATTTAAAAAAGCATAAAAATTTTGCCCCGATTATAGCCATAATCGGGGTGATTTTTTGCAATTTTGGGGTACTTCCCGCCCTTTTTTGACATTCGGACACCCAAAAACCTCGAATTTTATGCGGTTTTTTGTCTTGCGAGTTAGGCTGTATAGGGGGACTAAATACAATACCCCATAATATACTATCATTTCTTGCATTGCAAGTCAAGTGATAAATTGAATTTAAGGAGTTTTTACAATTATTACAATCACAAAAAAAGAGAGTCAGATTATACGCTCAGAGTTTCCTGATGTATGGATTCCCCAGACAGGACGAGGAAAGCCTGCAAAAAGACACAGAAGATATTTGCCAGAAGTGACCGAATATCTCTGTTTGATTGCAGACACAAATATTGAGGCAGCTAAAATACTTAAAGCAAAAAATCGTGCCTCTAAGCAGAGACGAAAGGGTTGAGCGTCTTACTATGCAGAAAGCTAACACAAATAAATATATAGACAATTGGTGTTTACAGCGACCAGACGAAACCCACGAGGAATGGAAAATCAGGCTAATAGTAGCTAAAAAGAACGGAGAGCTAAATGGCACAAAATTTCCTTTGAAATGGTCTCAAATTGTAAACCTGCTTGGTGAGAGCGTATCATCTGACCACTTTAGAAAATATGCGTCAGGTGTGTATGATTATTATAATTATAAAAATCAAGATAATGTAAGCACGAGAGTTCTTTCAGTATCGGATTTGCATTTTCCTTATTGTAAGCCTCTTAGCACATTTGAGAAATACATAGGTCGTGTAGATATATTGCAATTAAACGGAGACCTTGTAGACTGCACCCAGTTATCAAAATTTACGAATAAGTCGAAATATGTAAGCATAACCAAAGAACTTATCAGAGCAAGACAATATTTAATTGATCTGATTCATTTACTGAATCCCAAAAAGGTAATTGCAAACAACGGCAATCACGATTTGAGAATAGGTGATTATATTGCAAAAAAGACAAACAGTGAATTATGCGACATAATGCCGTCATCTGTACTTGATTATATCTTCACAGACGGGTTTATTGATTATGACAACGAAATAGGTACGAAAACTGAGTATTCTCCCCTGACGCATGTATTCAGAGATAGTAACATTGAAATTGAATTTACAGGCAAATGGTACTCTCAGTTTGGCGATACGATATTTTGCCATCCACGAGCATACTCTTCGGTAATGCTTAAAACCGCAGAAAAAGCTTTGTATTATTTTCGCAACGAGGGATTTGATTTTAGAAATATTGTTATGGCTCATACTCATCGTCAAGGGTATTATGTCATCGGAAATTCTGCAATCTATGAACAGGGTGCTTGTTGTGAAACAAGAAAAATGAAATATAGCGAAGGAAGATTGGTTAATTCTCAGAAAGAAGGATTTGTATATATGTGTTTCGATGAGCATGGTCACGCTATTCGTGAAAAAACCAAACTTATGTCTCTAAATTAAGGATGTGGTTATATGTTTAATAAAGAAAAAATGTGTGCATATAACCAAGAACTAATGGATAACTTTGAAACATATTTGAGTTATGAACCGTACTCTCCTGCCACTGTAAAGCACTATGTTGACGACACACGGATGTTTCTTAAGTGGCTATGGCATTTTAACAAAAATAAGTCTTTTACGAAGTGTACAAGTGAAGACATCAATAACTTTATTAAATATATGAGACACGAACGAGGAGTGTCTTATCAAAGACTTTCGGCAATGCGTAGATCCCTTCGTTTCTTTTGTCAATATGTTAAATACATAGAAGGAGACGAAGTGAATATTATTTTTGAGTAGGTGGTGAAATATGCCGAAGCGAAGTGAACGAATATGTATGTTGAATCAAGAGAAGCTAAAAAAAATCAACCCCGAAACACTCAAACTATATCATAAATATTTATTAGATATGAAAATCAGAGAACTTTCGGAAAAGACAATTTATAATTATTATAATGATTTAGCTAACTGGTGGATTTATATATACGATTATCAAGACAATAAATCAGTTAAAGAGATTGATGATTCAGATATTTCTGAGTTTATCGTTTATTGCAAAGATCAGGGCAATAATACAAATCGTATTAAGAGAAGAATGTCAAGTATATCGGCATTCTTTTTATTTTTAAAGAAAAAGAGATTGATTGACGAGAACCCAATGAGTTTTATAGATAGACCAAAAGAAGGTCAGGCGGTTGTTGCACAAACATTTCTTACTACACAGCAAATTCAGTTTATGAGAGCAAAGCTACAAGAGAATGTTGAAAAGGCTAAGGAACAAAGAAAAACTAAGCCCACGCAGTATTACGAAGCACTTACAATGCAAGCATACGCTATCTTTTCACTGACCACAATGGCAAGAATAAATGCTATTGCAAACATAAGATGGGAACAGCTTGATTTTGAAAGTCGTGTGGCTAAAGATGTTCTTGAAAAAGAAGGATATCTTGTTGAATTGTTCTTTAGCGAAGAAGCTAAAGAATATTTGCTAAATCTAAAACAATACAGAACAGAGAACAATATTGAAGATGGTGGATATGTTTTTGTATCAGCTCATAGAAAGAGTGGTTCTTGCACCCCTGCGACCGTATCAACACTAAGTGACTATTGTAAAAAGATTGGTCAAATGATTGGAGTTCCAACATTACATCCTCATGATTTTAGACATAGCGGAGCAACAGCATATAAAAATGCTGGTATGTCGCTTGAAGAGGTATCAGTGTTGCTTAATCACAAAAGCACGGATGTTACTCGTAGGTTTTATATCAAAGAAGACAAGAGTAAATTACAAGCAAATAAAGACAAGTGCAACATCTAAATTGCACACGGAAGAAACGGAGAAATAATGGCACAAACAACAGAACTAATTAGTATGTTAGCCGATAAAGGCTACACAAAAAAGGACGCAAAAGAAGTAATCAAAGATGTTTTTGATTGCATTGCAGAAATGTTATGTACTGGTCAACCCGTACAGATACACAAGTTTGGTACTTTTTATGTAAATGAAGGCAAGGCTCGAAGAGGAACAAATCCTATCACGCACGAAATCATTAACATCGAAGCATCGAGATGTGCAAAATTTACAGCGTCCTTGTCTTTAAACACACAATTAAATCACGATAAGGAGTGATTCTTTGCCTAAAGTTAGTAAAATCGCTCCACCAAAAAAAAGTATTGACTTTAAACCAGTATACCGATGCAAGAAATGCAAAAAGGAATTTACAGAGTCTCAAAGAGCCAAAGCATTTTCAAGAGGTTCTTCTCCATTATGGCAAGGCGACGGAAAGTTTTTCCCGGTATGTAAAGATTGTGTAGATGAATTATATAATCACTATCGAGAAGTTTTTGGAAGCGAAGAGAAAGCTTTAAGGCGGGTGTGTTTACACTTTGATGTTTACTGGTCTCCTGAGATATACGCTCTGTTAGGAGACACAAGTTCATCTCGTCCAAGATTTAGAGCTTATATGGAGAAGGCAAACTTATTAAAATACTCAGGCAAAACTTTTGACGACACTCTGGACGAAGAAGAATTAAAGTTCAAAAAGGTTAAAGAAGGAAGCGCTACAGAGGACGATGTGATAGATTCTGTGCCGTCAGGTGCTTTGAATTTTGGTGGTAGTGGCGAAAGCGAAGACGAGTTAAAGGTTAGATTAGGCATAACTCCCGCAGACGAAGCCTTTTGGGGATATGGTTATCCAGCCTATAGTTATGCTAATCTTAAGTCGCTATACAAAAGACTTACTAAAGACAATCACAATTTAACCGTTGAACAACAAGTGTTATATAAACAGTTATGTATTACAGATTTAAGAATCTCAGAGGCAAATCAACATAACGAAAAAATTGATTCGCTACAGTCAAGCATGGGTAATATTATGACCAAGTTAGGAATATCGCCTAACCAGACAAAAGAAAGCGACTTAGCTGAAACAAACACTTTTGGTGTATTAATAAAAAAATATGAAGAGCGTAAACCTATAGATGAGTGTAAAAACAAGAATCAGTTAGTTTGGTATATTACAACTTATTTTCTCGGACATTTGTGTAAAATGTTAAAAATACATAACAGATACGCTCATATGTACGAAGAAGAAATGAATAGGTATAGAGTTGAGCGTCCAGAATACGCTGGTGAAGATGATGAAGCTATTTTTGAGTCGGTATTTGCGGAAGCATTAAAGACCGCACCTTCTGACAAGGATGGCGGTGATGCTGATGACATCAACACAGACTGACAGTATTTATAGTACAAGTTCGGTTACAACCAAAGACCGAATAAAAGAACAACGGCAAGAAACAATGGACAAAGTAAACACGGTAACTGGATACTACAGAGAACACCCAGAACACTTTGTTGAAGATTATCTAAATATTATTCTAAAACCGTTTCAATCTATACTTATATGTTTTATGAATATATGCAACCAGTTTATGTTTTTAGCCTGTCGAGGCTTAGGTAAAACATTTTTGGTTGCTATTTTTTGCGTTGTTAGATGTATTTTATATCCGGGAACAACAATATGTATTGCATCTGGTAACAGAAAACAGGCTAATTTGGTTTTGGACAAGATTATAAATCTTATTATGCCCGGTGCTCCTAATTTGAGAGCTGAAATTGAATCTTGGAGTATCACAGGTGAAAAAGGCGAAATCAAATTTAGGAATACATCAAAAATATTGGTAGTAACTTCGAGAGACTCTGCCAGAGGTGCAAGAGCAAATATTCTTATTACCGATGAATTTAGAATGGTATCAAAGGATGTCATTCAAACTGTATTGAAAAAATTCTTATCGAATCCCAGACAGCCCGGATTTTTCAAACTGAAAAAATATCAATATCAAAGACCAGATGGTAGTTGGCATGTAAAACCAGAATACCAAGAGAGAAACAAGGAAATTTATATGTCTTCAGCGTGGTTTTGTTCTCATTGGTCTTACGCAAAAGCAAAGGGTTATGCGGCTACTATGTTAGATGATAGTAAAAAATGTTTTATATGTGGTTTTCCATATCAGCTTGCAATTAGAGAAGGTCTGCTTATGAGAGAACAAGTTGAGGATGATATGGCTGAATCAGATTACAATGAAGTGTCATGGTCAATGGAAATGGATTGTTTGTTCTATGGTGATTTTGAAGGCAGTTTCTACGAATATCCTGTTATAAACCAGACACGAACAATCAAATATCCTTGGTTGCCACCTGATTATAGTCGGCTTGCAGGAGATAAAAAACTAATTATTCCGCCTAAGCAACATGATGAAAAGCGTATTTTGTCAATTGATATTGCACTTATGGCAACGACAACAAAACACAAGAATGACGCTTCTGCTATTTTTATCAATAGCTGTGTACCTCAGAAGCAAAAAGGCGGTAGGTTTGTTCATAATATCATATACAGCGACACACTTGAGGGCGAACTGACAAGAGTACAAGCATTGATTGTGCGAAAATTATATGAACAATTTGATTGTGATTATATAGTCATTGATGCGAACGGTGTTGGCTCTGGTGTATACGATGCGCTGGTGGAAGAAATTAAAGACACTGAAACTGGTGTAGTTTATCCCCCATTGTCTTGCTGTAACAACCCAGATATGGCAAGTCGTTGTAAAGATAAATCTGCTCCAAAAGTTATTTGGGCAATTAAAGCAGGTGCTAAATTTAATTCAGACTGCGCATTAGCCTTAAGAGAAGGGTTTAAGTCTGGTCGTATCAAACTACTCATAAATGAGTTTGATGCAGAAACCTGCCTTAATGATATTAAAGGGTATAGTAATCTTAGTCCTATTGAGCGAACAAAAATCATTAAGCAGTATATAAATACCACGCTATTGGTTAATGAATTAGTAAAGCTCAACATTGAAGAAAACAATAAACTTATTAAAGTTAAAGAAATGTCTGGTATGCGAAAAGACCGTTTTTCAAGTTTGTCTTACAACTATTATGTAGCAAGACAGATTGAAGACAGTATACGACAAAAAGGCAACACGATCTATTCGGCAAAAGACTTTTTTGTGTTTAGAGCACCAGACATGTACAAGTACCGTTAAAAGAAAGGGTGTGAAAAATGAATAAGATTGATAGTGTAGAAATTCATACTGAGAAACAACGAACAGAAGATGATAAAAAATACAAAGAGCAGATCAAAACGACTCAGCAAAAATTTGCTGCTTTAAATCAGCTTGTGCTTCGAGACCTAAACAATGATAGAAACACACCTTCCTTTTTTCTGTACACAAAAGACGAAATCAATACATATTTGTCCAATCCATATAGATACCAAGCACAGTTACGCAATGCGGTTATTTATATGTATTCGGCAAGTTCACACTTTCGTAGAATTATCCAGTATTTTGTTGGATTGACAGACTTGTCTTATATTGTGTCTCCATACAATGTAGATATATCAAGTGTGTCAGACACAAAAAAGATTAAGAAAAATTACACAAAGATTTTGCATACATTAGATGGGTTTAACATTAAAAGCTCGTTTGACACTATCTTAACCGTGTGCTTACGAGAAGATGTGTTTTATGGAAGTATGAGAGTGACCAAAGATAATATTATGATTCAGCAACTTCCCTCTGATTATTGTGACATAGCGTCCATTCAAGATGGTGTATTGGATGTCTCATTTAATTTTCAGTATTTTGATTCGAGGTCGGAATTACTGCCTCTATACCCTGCTGAATTTACAACTAAATATAATTTATATAAGCAAGACAGTACACAATATAAATGGCAGTTATTGGATGCTCCGACATCTTTTGCAATCAAATGCAATAAAGATATTTTAAGTTATCCAGTGCCTCCTTTTGTTGGACTTTTGCGTGAATTGTATGAAGTTGAAGACTATAAGCAGCTCAATTTGACACAAACCGAAATCGAGAATTATGCGTTGTTGGTAATGAAACTGTTAATGAAGGATGACGGCTCATTTTCTATGGATTATGAAATGGCTAAAGATATATGGAGAAACTTAGATTCCGTACTGCCTAATGAAGTAGGATCGGTTTTAACTCCAATGCCGGTTGAGAAGATTAGCTTTAATCATGCAAACACCTCTGATGTAGACAATGTAGCAGACGCAGAGAATCATCTTTTTACGGCAGCAGGTGTTTCGAGTCTTCTATTTAACAACGCAAAAGCGTCGTCAAATGCTTTGCTTTTATCTATAAAAGCCGACCAAGCAATTACTTATGGAATTGTGTTAAGCATTGAAAAGATGCTTAATCGTTATATTCATACTCTCTCACATGGAAAAATGTTTAAGGTATCATTTTTGGATGTAAGTCGTTTCAATCGTAAAGAAGCTGGCGACTCATATCTAAAAGCCTGCCAATACGGATTGCCGATGGTTTCGTATTATTGTGCATCACAAGGACTTAACCAATCAGATATTGACAGTATGCACTTTTTGGAAAACTCTATTATGGGTATTCCCGATAAGTTTGTTCCATTGAGCAGTTCAGCTACACAGAGCACAAAGGTAGCGGATAGCAATGGAGAAGCGGGAGCACCAACCAAAGATTTAGGAGAAATCAGTGACAACGGTGAAATTGCTCAGGAAAGAGACGAAGAGTAGTGAAATTTATTTATGTAACAAATGAAAAAGACAAACAACTGTTAATCAATGCAGGGTATTCTCTTATTTCTGTTATTGACAATAAGAGAAAATGCTCTACAAGCCCAACACTATATGTATTTGAGAACAAATCATCACTCTCAAATAATAAAGCTTTATTTGAAAATGTGGTTTGTATTTATTCAGACAAGTTAATGTTTTAAGCCTCACTCGTTATAGAGTGGGGCTTTTTACATATTTAAAATCATCTGGAAGGTGGTGAGTAAGAGTGAAGCAAGATAAAAAGCGTGTGACGATTCAATATAGTATCCCTAATCACATTATACAGTACGACAACGAAGAAAAAATCAATAGTTCTTTTGCAAAAGGTGTAATTAAAGTGGCTTATACGGGACTTAATCGCAATAAGACATACATATCGAAAGAAGCATTTGAAAGAGCTATTTGGTCAATTTTTAATTGTCCTGTTGTTACTCACTATCTACGAGAAGAAAAGGATTATGGTGGACACGATGTTGAGATAGTCACCACAGACACAGAAACAGAATTGGTTAATTTAACAGAACCTATCGGAGTAGTGCCTGAATCTGCAAAGTATTGGTGGGAATCCATTAAAGATAGTGGTGGTACTCATGAATATCTGTGTGTTGAAGCTTATTTATGGACAAGGCAAGAAGGTGTGTATAAATTACTTTCCGAAAACAGTGCATCTGAGTCAATGGAGATTTCTATTATAGATGGTGAAATGGACGAGCATGGAGTATATCAGATCAACGATTTTGAATTTGAGGCTTTTTGTGTTTTAGGCGAAGATGTTGAGCCTTGTTTTGAAGGAGCATGTGTCGAAATGTATTCTCAAAGTGGCGCTCATGACAAATATAGCGAGATGATGAAGGATTATAAAGCTATGCTCTCAGAAATAAGTAAGAGCACACAGAAGAAAGGAGGAGATATTATGGATAAGAAACAAGAGCTGATTAAAAGCTATGCAGTAGATGTAAGTGATTTGGATATTGAAAATATTTCTATCGAGGATTTAACATCTGAGCTTGAAAGCAGAAAGTTTGCTTTGGAGTCTGATGTTTGTCAGAAATTAATCCATGCAATGGATGATAAGAAAACAAAGATTACTCTCGATGATGATTCATTCTATGAAGTGCGCAAGTATTGGTTTGTGGACTACGACAGTGAGTCTAAAGAGGTATATTACGCAGATTGCGAAAACAGACAGCTCGTTGGCTTTAACTATGAACTTAAGGGTGACGATGTTGTGGTAGATGAATCTACAGCAAAGAGAAAAAAGTATGCCATTGTTGATTATGTAGAGGGTGACAAAGAGGTTGAGTCTGCGGTGTTTAATATGGTAGACGAGGTAAAATCTCAGTTTTATTCGACACTCAAATCAAACAAAGAACAGTATGAAGCAAGTCTTGCAAGTATTACCGCAGAAAAGACTGAACTGGAAGAGTATAAGAAAGCAAAAGAAGCAGAAGAGCGTAAGGCACAGGAAGACGCTGTGTTTGCAAAGTTCAGTAATTTGGCAGGGGTTAATGAATACGAGACATTGAAAGCCGAGCATGAAGGTATGAACATTTCTGATATTGAAGAGAAATGTTATGCAATTATGGGCAAAAACGGCATGAGTTTTTCTAAGAAAACAGACAAGCCTCTGGCATTTGGTATTGATAAAAATGTAGGTGGCGTAGCGGATAAGAATAGTGTTATTGATGGCACAAATGATTACGGTGGTCTTTTTGCCAAGTTTGGCATTAAACCCAAAGATTAAATAGAGGAGGCATTTATATGGCTGATGTAAAGCATGCTGTGTATAACAGCGATAATGTTAGTGCAACCACAGATGGTTCACTTATTGTTTCAATGAAATATATGGGTTCTGGTAGTGCAGCTACAGCAATTGATAACGGCAATATTGTACTTGTGGGTGAACTTATGGCAGGTGAAAAGCAGATTCATAAGGCAACAACTCCCGCAGCAAATTCCCCACGAGCTCAGCTTGCTATCGTTACAACTGTAGAGGAGGACAAGAAGGCTGTACTTAAATCAGACACAAACCTTGAAAAATACACAAACGAAGCTGGTAAAACTCTTAGAGGTTTCCGTTTCCATACAGGTGATACTTTTAGCGTTTCTGCGGAAGCTCTTGATGGCACACCGAAGAAGGGTGACGCAGTAGAAGTACAGGCGGGGACAAAGATGAAGGCTGTTGAAACTGCAACAGCCGCATCAACACAGATTGGCAAAATTGTTGACGAAACAAAGTATAAGAGATACACACTCTATACAATTGAAGTACAGTAAGGGAGGATTGTATTATGGTAGATAATAATAGCATTGTTCAGCTTGCTGTTGACGCATATCACGGTGAAGTTGGTAAGTATTCAAATAAGGACTCAATGGAAGTTCTTAGAAAATCTCTTGTTGAAGCTAATGGTGGCTCAACCAAGCTTGACTACAAGAGAATTAGAGACGGCAAGTGTGGTCAGCTCTTCTCAATTGTAGAGGAAATTCTTTCTCGCACTGTAGTAGAAGGTCTTCAGAAGAATGACTTCTTTAACAACTTTGTTGAGTTTAGAAATATTGCAGCCGGTGATGTAAACGCATTTGAAGTACAGGATTCTATTCTCTATCAGGTTGCTGAGGTTGCAGATGGCACACAGGGCGTTAGAAGACAGAGATTTGGCGGTTATAATACTGTAACAATTGATACAACTCTCAAAATGGTAAAAATCTATGAGGAGCTTCAGAGAGTGCTTAATGGCACAGTGGATTTTAATACACTTATTGCAAGAGTAAGTGAATCCTTTAGTCAGAAGATTCTTGATGATATCTATAAGGTATGGGCATCTGCTACAGCAGACGATTTTGGCGGTACAGCCTTCTTCCCTGTTGCGGGTACATATAGCGAAGATACTCTCCTTGACACAATTGCACATGTAGAGGCTGCTGCTGGTGGTAAGACAGCAACAATTTCAGGTACAAAGGCTGGTCTTCGAAAGATTGCTCCAAGTGTACAGGGTAGGGACTCACAGAGCGATATTTACAATAACGGTTATTATGGTAAGTATTATGGTTCTAATGTACTTGCAACTCCGCAGAGACACAAGATCGGCACTACTGATTTTGTATTTGACGATAAGACTCTCAATATCGTTGCAGGCGATGATAAGCCTATCAAGGTTGTATACGAGGGTGTATCAACAATTATTCTTGGCAACCCGACAGAAAATGCCGACCTTACATACGAGTACCTTTATGGTGAAAAGTATGGTATTGGCATTGTGCTTTCAGGTGGTGCAAATACTGGTATTGGTAGATATACTTTTACTAACTAATGATACTGATATTCGGGCGTAGTTAAAACTACGCCCGTTTCAATGAAGGAAAGGATAAATCAAATGGCAACAGCAGTTACAACAACACGCAGAACAACCAAGACAAAAACAAAAACATCTGCAAATATGGATGTTCTGGAAAATCAGCATATTAAATTAAGAAAAACACTTCCACCTGAAGCTATTATTCCTGTAATTAACGGCTTTCAGGGTAAACTTATTGCGCAGAACAGAAGAACTCACGAAGAATTTATATGGGAAGAGTTCGGTGATGTTCAGGATTTGACATTTGCAGATGTAAAGTCAATCTATTCCACAGATAAAGCCTTCTTTTCTAATAATTGGTTTTTATTTGAGGATACTTTAGTTCTTGAGGTACTTAATGCTGAAAAATATTACACCAATGCACTCACAGTTGAAGGCTTTGATACATTGTTTGACAAAACCTCCGATGAGATTAAAGCAATTGTTTCAAAATTAAACCGCTCTCAGAGGATGTCAGTATGTTACAAAGCACGCAATGCAGTAGCGAATCACGAAATCGATTCACTTTCGGTTATTACAGCATTAGAAGAGAGTCTTGGTGTTAAATTAGTCGATAGATAAGGAGGTTTCCGATGATAGTCTCTTATGATGATTTTACCAGAGTTTTTCTGGATAAAGTAAAAGAGTGGAAGTTTTTAGATCCTCATCTTAGCGATAAAGAAAAAACAAGAGTATGCGATGGATATTTAAAACGAGCATGTGCTTCTTTCAATAGAAAGTGTGGTTATAATCTTTACAATAGAGATGACACAACAAGAACATTTTTAGAGAATTTTAACGCTGAAGATGTAGACGAAATTGTAGACATTATTACCGAAGGTATGGTTGCACAGTGGTTTAAGCCATATGCAAATAACGCAGACAACTTGGAAAACACACTTAACACAACAGATTACAGTGGGTATTCGCCTGCGGAAATTTTAAACCGTGTAAGAACAGCATATAAAGAGGCTGAAACATGTTTCAAAAACAGAGGAAATAATTACTCTTTTGAACACGGAGACTTAACGGATTTACATATATGAACAAACAAATATATTTGCATTATCTATCGTGTTTAATTAATCAGATATTTAAAATTCTACCCTTAAAAGAGCAAAACTCTGAATTTATAGATACTCATATCTCAGATATTATTAAAGAGTTAAAAGGGTTTGATATGCTTATTAAAGACACAGGGTATGACGCTGTGATTATGCGTATTCTTGCTATATTAAGCTATTACGAACAAAATATTTATGTCAGTAGCGTTGAAGATGTGAGACGAAATATTTTCAAAATGATTACTCTATGCGAAAAGCTTAAATATAGAATTGAAGGTGATAACTGTGTCTTTATGGAATGAGTATATGAATGAGCATGTTTCGTTGCCTCAAACTAAACGACAGCAAATGATAGAGCGTGTGCAGCAGCGACAAACTGAATTATTACGAAATAAGAACTTGTCTTATGTAACTGTAACAATAAACGGTGAAGAAAGAGAAGCTGTCATTACGAGGAGCGATAACGGAGATGATATTAAGAATTTACTCTCTCTCCCTAACGAAAAGTTTGAAAGAGGCTCTCTGGTAGAATGGCAAGATAATTATTGGTTGATTATATCGCATGATGTACAGGATGAGTTATACACAAGAGCAAAAATACAGCAATGTAACTACACACTCAAATGGATTAACAACAATGGTGACATAATCGAAAGGCATTGTATTATTACCAATAATGACCGCAATTCGTCTGGCGAAAGAGAAACTAAAGAAATTACTGTTGGTGACAACCGTTTAAACCTTATTATAGCTAAAGATAGTGAAACTAAAGAGTTATACAGAGGACAAAGATTTTTGGTTGATGATGTTGATGCACAACAGAACATACTGGCATATCAGATCACAAAACCTGACCGACTGCCGGGGCTTTATAATGGTAAAGGTGTATATACTTTTGGTTTAAAAGAATGTAACAGATCTACCAATGATAATACTGAATTAATGGTTGCTGATTATTACACCTTGATTAATAGCTCAAACAAAGACGATACAGATACTCCAACTTCTCAGCCATATGCTATTCGTATTGAAGGATGCAATGACGGAGTTTTGTATATAGACGAAGATTGTGAACTATCGTTCAGTATAGTTGATAAGCAAGGCGATATTATTCAAAACTCAAATGGGTACGAATACTCTTTAGAGGATGGTGAAGATTATGTATCAATTAAGCCAAGTGCCGACAATCGCACTTTAACGCTTTATGTTCCGCTTAAATATTCATTTATTGGAAAAAGAGTTACGCTAAGGATTATGTCTTCATTACACAATTTATCGACAGAAAAAGAATTTGTGATTAAGGGGTGGTCGTAATGCAAGATGTTAAGCATAATAGTTTTACAGGTATGACACTTCTTAAACAATTGATTAAAAAGCGTTGCTTAAACAATCAGAATATTGTGAATTTAATATGTATAGACACGGATAATGAAGATAGTTTCGTAGGTGTAGCTAAAGGAAGTCAAAGCCCAGCCAAATCGTTTATCAAACTATTCCCTTATGTTCCTGAGACTATAGAGGAACAAAGTGTATTTGTGACAATGCAGTCAGGTGTAACACAAGTCAGCTCGTCGGCTGTAAAAACGACATCTTTAATGATTTATATTTTTGCACACGAGCAGTTAATGGATATGTTACAAGGCGTCCGTACTGATTTGCTTGCAGGATATATTGATGAAGAAATTAATGGTATGACAGATGTTGGTTTTGGGCGATTAGAACTCGTATCGGCTAACGAATTTAACCCCATACAGGATTATTACGGACAAGTATTAGAATATACCTTACAAGACCATAACCGCATAGGAAGCAAATTATGAGAAGTAAGGCAATTGATTTTTTAGATATAGACGAGATGACGCTATATCGAGGCAAACCTATTAAAATTGCTACTCATCTAACTCTAAAACAACCAACACTTGATGATATATGTGACATTGGTGAGAAACAATATTTTGCAGAAATAGGTAAAATTTGTGCAACACCTTCTGATTACAAATCAGAATTATATGATGGTTTTAATTTATGGTGGGATGAAGTAGATGATTTTGATTTTTTTACTTTAATTTATAAATCCATAGATAGTGATATTTTATCACTGCTTTTTGAAGA
>OGMP01001027.1_pt1 | contig 24235 bp, 40 predicted proteins | sample 1573261 | NCBI WGS metagenome assembly OGMP01 (sample SAMEA2581878, study PRJEB24529) | metagenome | biome: Human gut stool | place: China | collected 2011 | reverse complement strand
CCTATAAATAAGCCCTGACAGGCGTTGATACGCGAAACGGACCCTCCGGGGTCCGTTTTCTTTTTGCGGGAATTATGCCGCTGAAAAACGATAAATAACCAATAATTGCCGAATATTCCAGCGAGCTGTTCGCAACCTAACCAAACAGTCACTTTCGAGCAATTTTCCTTGAAAAAGAGGTTGACGCTCGCAGGCCCAATACGCATAATGCGCCCCGCAACGCCGATAAGGTTACGCGAAAAAAAGATGGCTACGTAGCTCAGCTGGTTAGAGCACATCACTCATAATGATGGGGTCACAGGTTCGAATCCCGTCGTAGCCACCATCTTTTTTTGCGGGAGTGGCGAAATTGGTAGACGCACCAGATTTAGGTTCTGACGCCGCAAGGCGTGTCGGTTCGAGTCCGACCATCCGCACCATTTTAGAGAATCACGACAGATCGTAACGGATCAGATGTTGAATAAAAGCCCCGTGAGTCGGGGCTTTTTTAATATCACAACGTATCACGACAAGTTAGCAAAGAGCGCTTCCGTATGGTATAACTTTTCGGTCGGTTATACCATTGAAATTCTTTGAATGAAACAAGTAAAACCTCTGACCGTAAAACAGGTGGCAGCCATTACTAAGCAAGGTCTTACCTGTTTGGGTGGCGTTAATGGTCTTTACCTGATGGTAAAAGGCGAAGGTAAGTACTACGTCTTCCGGTACGCCTCGCCTCTGACAGGAAAAAGATCTTTTGTATCACTGGGGACGACTTCTTCAATCACGCTGGCTCAGGCTCGTGAGAAAGCAGCAAAGTATGCTGCCGATGTACGAGACGGTCATGACATCGCGCAAAAACGTCGGGAGCAACGAGAGAAGCGCAAACTTGCTGTTTTAGTGTCTCCACAGGTCAAAGCAGGCACTTTCGAGGCTGTCGCAAAGCAATGGCTGGATGCCAGAGTCAAAACTGGCTACTACGATAAGAATGTGCGAGGAGTGTCTGTCGTTGAAGCATATCTGTCGCGGAACATCAATCCGGTACTCGGGAAGATGCCGGTTGATGCAATTAGGGCACAGGATGTCTTTCGGTGCCTGAAACCCATTTGGACAACTACGACGGAGGCCAAGAACAAGTGCCTCACCATCATCAACGGAGTGTTTCGATGGGCGCAGGCAATGGGAATGTTGGAGGGTGAAAATCCTGCCGATAAGCGAGGTGCCTTGGGAGTTTTGCTCGAGAACCTATCGCCCCATGTCAAGCAGCCTCGAAATATGGGTGCACTGGATCCGGAGGAGATGCCGGAGTTCTTTTGCGAACTGATGAACTGGGGCACGATCGCCAGTAAGGCTTTTGCCTTCGCGATTTTGACTGCTTCGCGTTCAAAGGCGGTGCGCACTGCCAGATGGTCTGACATTGATCTGGAGGCCGGCACGTGGACTTGCCCGGAATCGGCCATGAAGGTTAAAGGTCGAGGGATTTTTGTCGTTTTGCTGAGCACGGCAGCAATTCGGTTGCTCAAGTCACTGCCGAGAATGGCCAACACCGATCTGGTCTTCCCATCCCCTTACCAGCATAAGGTGATGTCAGATACCGGGTTAGGTCAAATTGTTGGCGATATGAACAAACAGGCCAAGAGACAAGGCTTGCCGTTGTGGATCGACAAGGCTCAGACTGAAACATTGGGGAAGGACATTCGCATCACAGTCCACGGTACATCGCGCGCGACGTTTAAGACGTGGACGAAGCTGGATGCAAATTTGAAGCGCTTCGATAGAGACGCCGTTGAGCTATGCCTAGCGCACAAGCTCGATGACGGCTATGGTGGAGCCTATGATCGCGCCGCCATGTTGGAAGAGCGGCGGCGGATCATGGATGCTTGGGGGGAGTTTTGCTGCTCGAAGCTCAACCAGCCTGCAAAGCTTCGACGCAAGGGATGATTTCCGTTTTCTTCCAAACAGTGATGCGCTGAGAGATTTTCACGGGCTTTGGAAGCTTGCCTTCCCTTGCCCATCTCCATACGGTTGGAATCGAAATCCCAAGTAACTTCGCCACATCCCAGGCGCGAAGGAATTGTTCTTCTGGTGAAAAAGTATTTTTATCTGCGGACGTTGTCATTGTAAGCCTCATTGTCTAATTCGATCAGCGCATCGTTGATTGCTGCCTGCAGTGCTAGCGCTTCCTGGTCAGTCATGTCGGACAGCCAGATCGTCTTGTACGAGGTGTGCCAAGTGATCCGTATGCAGCCGTTTAGAAGGGGACGGACCTTGACTAGCATCCTTGGGTTTTTAATTGGGATGATCTTGGTTTTGGCTTCGGATGGTGTTTGCATAGCTGGGTTTCTCTTCAAGGAAAAACATCAATGTGGGCTCTGTGATGCGAACGAATGTCTCGCGTTCTGGAATCATCCAAAAGTTCTGACCATCCTCCCGCACGAGATATCCGGGTTCGCAACGGCCATGCACATAGGCCACGCCTTGGACGCCGCAGCGGCTTACCTCCTCGTCAGTTTCATCGGGAGCGACAACAGCGACGCCTCCACGGGCTACGTCCTGGAGCGCCTTGGTCAAATTCAGGTTGTCAGCCTCACGTCTGGCGAACTCGTGCTCGCTTCGGTACAGCTCGCGCATCATCTTGAAGTACGTCGCAATGGCGTGCTCTAGCGGCTTGAGCATGGCGGCCTCGACAGCCGGGCGCCGTGGCTTTCCTTCTTTGACCTCGTCCGCAAGGTTCTTCATGCCGTGGATTGCTGCGGTGCCCATCGTGGCAAGCAGCTGATACTCGGCGTCCTGCGAGAACTTCTCAGAGAAAGCGAAGAGTTGCTTCATGGCAAAGATCAGGTCGCCGTACCGGCATTGCTCTTGCGTCCCCATGCGTATCAGGCCGAGATCGATCTTGACGGCGTCCTCGAAAATTTTGAAGTCCTTTTCGGTGAGTTGTCCCCAGCTGTCGTAAGCCCACGTCGGAATCTTCGGCCTGCCGGGGTGGTACTTCTTGGTGCGCTTTTTCTTTGGTTTGTTCATGGCAATAAAAAGCCGCCTGGAGGCGGCTTTGTTGGGTTATGCGGTCTTGTCAAATAGGTCTTGCTGCTGTTCGATCAGCCCGTCTCTGACCATCCTTTCGTAGAGCCATTTCAGCCCCTTGCTTGTGATGTGCGTGTAGGGCTTTTCGACCGGATTGCCGTCTGACGTTGTGTAGTGCGCGTAGCGCAAAACGGCTCGGCCGGCTTTGATGTGTTCCTGCATCGGAGTGTCGGAGTTCGCATAGATGAATCCGATCTGACGCAGGTAGTCTTTGAACTTGCGCGGCGGATAGTTGAGCGTCTTGGCGGCCTGAGTGATCGTCATGTGCTCGTTTGCCGCGGTCACACGGTCGCACCATTCGGCCTTGGGCGTGTCGATCTTGGCCTGCTCAATGAGCTGTTGGTTCTTCTCTGCCAGGTCTGCCGCCAGCCGAAGCGCTTCAGGCAATGTTTGAGGAATAGCAATGGCCTGTTTGACAGTTTGAAGCTGTTGTTCACAGTCGATGAAATAGCGTCGCCACTTTCGACCGAGGTCATTTCGTTCAACCATGCAGAGCTCCTTAGCCATGCCGATTGAAATGAAGTATTCCTTGCTCTTTCCGCCGCCCGCTAAATTTTTAGCGACCGTAGCAAAGTCTTGATTTTCAAGAAACCCGAAGTCTGAGATGCGATTTTTTATCCAGTCTCGGAAGTTTGATTTAATCATCAGTGCTTCGTGCAACTCGCGAGCGTTGACGGTTTGTTGAGGTTCTCCTCCAATTGTCTGGGCGGTCAGTTTGATGATTTCATTCATGGCAATTCTCCACTTCGTCGACAGCAAGTTCAGCGAGTTCAAGAAGGGCAGCAGACGCAATGAGTGCACCCTGGATGTCAGCCTGCGAACACAGGCCAAACTTGTTGTCGGCCTTGTCGATGGCTAAAAGAAGGATGTGTTTGGCAGAAGCGCAAAGACCAAGAGAAAGTTCCTTGGCGTATTCGTCGCTGATGGTTTTGTTCTTGAGACCCTGAACGAGATAGGACAGGTCGAATGTAGGATTTTTCGCCGAAGCGGATGGATTGACAGCTTGCATGGCTGGCTCCTTGGGAAATTTGAAGGAGCCCCGCGCCACTTTCCACGGTGGTGAGCGAGGCACTGCGGGGTGGAAAACCGCTCCCAAGGACGCGGCCAGCACGAAGCTGCCCGCAGGCCTCACCCATAAAGGTGATGCGTGCGCACAAAAAATCCGCTCAGACGAATGAACGTAAGGCGGTTTATGCGCGCCTTGGGAGTACGTCCGGGTTTCCACGCCCGATCACGCTTTTTACTCGCGTGACCAGAGGATTATGCGTCATGGCGTTTTCTCCTGTCAATATGAGGTCGTTTAAAATTAAAAGATGTGTCTGAGGAGCAGTTATGAATACTTTGCCGTCGAATCCTGATATTGATCTCCTTGAGCAGTGGAGTCACCAAAATGGCTCACGGTACTGGCTTGCTCATGAATTTCTTGAGCATCTTGGCTACACATCTTGGGACAAGGCAAAAGGTGTCATCAATCGCGCAATTGCTTCATGCTCTCGTCTTGATATTGATGTCGCCGAGTCATTTAGCCAAGTTCCCGTAGTAATTGATGGCCGTGAGCAGGTAGGGTATAAACTCAATCGCTTTGCGTGTTTCCTTGTTGTCATGCATGCTGACGACAAGAAGCCTCAGGTTCAAAGAGCAAAGGTTGCTCTATCTGCTTTGGCTGAAGGGTTACTGCAAGCAGCTCTTGAAGAGAGCAGTGTGCCCCGAATCGATACTCGGGCAGAGCTTTCCAATGCTGAAAAGATCATGGCTGCTGCCGCCAAACAGGCAGGAGTTGAGAGCAGTCAATTCGGCATCTTTAAAGATGCGGGTTTCCGTGGCATGTACAACATGTCTTTGGCAGATCTTCGCAATTACAAGGGGTTGAAAACGCCCCGCAAAACTCCGCCTGTCCTCTACGACTACATGGGGCTAACAGAACTAGCCGGTAATCTTTTCCGTGTGACACAAACTTCTGAAAGAATGAAAGCCCGTCATGTTCAAGGCCTGTCTCAATCAGCTAAAGCAGCGGAAGAAGTGGGGCGGGAGGTCCGCAACATGATGATCAAAAACAGCGGTGAGAAGCCTGAGAATTTACCGCTTGAGGAAGACATTAAGTCTGTAAAAAATCAACTTCGCCGAGTTAGTCGGGGAATGATCAAACACGATAAATCTACCAAAAAGTCATAGTGAGGGCGACCTCACGCACGGCATACATGCGCTTGCACACATCGCGGACGGCGGCCGAAGAGAGTTAAAAGAAAAGCTCGACCCAGAACTGGACGCCTGACGCGGCAATCCCGAGGGTGAGCATGATCAGGAAGGCTGCGAATCCGAGCGAGCCGAGAATCAAAAGTAGGTCTTTCATGCATGAAAAAAGCCGCATTTCTGCGGCCGCTCCTTAGTTGGTTCATTGTGCGTAAGCTTTGACCCAAGCCTCGTTGGGTGCACCCGGACGTGTCCTGGCTAGATTTGGTTGTGGAGCTTTTTCCTTGATAACAGCTCTCGCAAGTGCGTCGAAACGAGTTTTGACTTCGGCTAGTAACGTCTCACATTGCTCCAGGGCGGTATTAAGTTCGTCTTGCGTTGGCTCATACCGCGCGATGAAAAGCTTGGCTGGCGACCATGCTCCGGAAAGGCGCGGGTCGTAGCTCACGAAGTCAACCCATTTGCGACCGGTACAAAGCAGTTGCACGAGCATCTGTGGTTTGTACTCTTCCGGCACAACTCCTGCGGTCACGCGCTGCAGATGAACATTTGTGCTGTATGGGCACTTAATTTCGAGTAGTCCGTCTTCTCCCACAAGTCCGTCGGGGGACGCACCGAAGAACTCGATTGTCGGGTGCGGGATAAATCCCACGAGGTCCACCAGTTCGCCGGTAGCGTCTTCGTAGGCATCGCGCGCTTCATCCTCATGGTCGCGGCCCCACTGAATCGACGGCGGATTGCCGATACCTTCCGGCTGGTTTGTGACACGCTCGCAGATGAGTGTGTCAATCAGAGCCTCATAGGCAGCAGTGGGCTTTCCGTCCTTTCTGCGCTGAAGCACGGCAGCGGCGCGTGAAGCCGTCAAACAGCCGCAGCGGTCTGCGAACCATTGCGCTGTCTGCTGAAGCGGGCTACTCATGGCAAACCTCCCTGCATGGCTTCGATGATCTTCTTGGCAAGATCGACTTCGCCGGATGTGCGCAGAGTCTCGCGCTCTTCTTTGGTGCAACTCTTCCAAAACTCGACCCATGCTTCCTTGCTGGTGTTGGCCGCGGCTCGGTTTCTCTCAACGAGATCATTGGAGACGAACGGTTGCGCCTGTTCGGCCGGCGGTGATGGCTTATCGTCAGGGTCAGGGGTTCCAGCAACAGGAATGCAAAAGAGCTGAAACATGAGGCTTTTGTAAGCGTAGCTCATTGCTTTGCCTGCCGCCTTGTCGCCGGTGTCTGCTCCTTCGCCGAGAGACTCGACGCAGAAGTGACTGCCGTCTTCCGTGCTGGTGATCTGGTACGACACCTTGATACGCACGAGCCTCATCTTGCCAGCTGTGCTGTCTGGCTCCTTCTCGATGCGCACCGGAGCGATAACGATGTGATGCTTCGGCAGCAGCGGAGCGAGTGCTGCGTACACGTCCTCGATGCCGCGGTAGGCGTAGTTGAACTGTCCGCCCTGCGACTTCCTGGCCTTTTCGATGCCGTGTTGTCTGAGCTCGTCTGTGAGCTCCGAGATTGCGGTGTAAACTTTTGCTTCTGTCATAGATGCTCCTGGATGAGCGGATAAATCTTCCAAAAGAAAAGCGCAGCGACCATTGAGACGGAGACTGCGCTACTAGCGATGAGAACTCGGTACTTTTTGAAGAGCGCCCGGCGCGCCTGCCATTTGTGGATCAGTGCTTGTCGCTCGCGGTGTTTTTGAAGTGCCGGGTCGAAGTAAGCCTCTTTCATGTCGGCTCCGGAAAAAGAAAAAGCCCCGCGGATGCGAGGCTTGCTGTGGGCACGAAAAAGCCGCCCGGAGGCGGCTGATGTAATCTTGCAGATAAAGCAAAGCCCCGGAGACTTACGTCAACGGGGCTGAAATGTCGCTGCGGGCGATTGCAATCTCGACTCCGCAGAGGCCTGCTCCTAAAAGCCAGGACTTAATACAAGCATGGTGCGACCCATGCTGTGCCAAGTGGAATTTACCACGGGCAAGAATCCAGTTCAAGCGGGAGGTTGAAAACTTTGTAAGTGTCGTTTTCGTATTTAATAGACCCCTCTATCCCCATCCCGGAAAGCACGCCGGTGAGAATTTCACACATGGTCCCCGGAGGTAGAACCATAAAGTTGTACTGCCGTTTCCCTTGGCATTTCCCTATACGCGGGGCATTCAACCTCGAATAACTGAGGGTGTACAACATATCGCATTTTGCCCAACAACGAAGCTCGGGGTATTCAGGGCCAATAGGTTGATCCAGCAGCACCTCCACATTGAACCCTGCAGGGTGCGCTGGCTGTGTTGTACTCAACGGAACAACCGACGCGATGCCATACCTGTTTCTGAATTTTGGGGAAATACAAACGACAGGTCTTCTTTTTACCATTTCTGGAGGAGTGAATTCCTTAGGGAAGTCGCAAATAAGAATTTGTCCAAAACTTGGTTGGAAATGTAATGCCATAAAAACTTGGTTTAAAAACTATGAGCAATGCGCGCTTCAGCCAAGTGAAAGAATACGCTTGAGTAGCGATGCACGCAAAGCACAATCCACGTCAGACCGCTCGATGTGGAACGGCCTCACGTGGGCCTTCTCTTTCGAAAAGGCCTTGGCCTGACGGGGCGGCTGCACCCCCGCTAACGGTCTACGGTTGACTACGTAGCCGTGCCGCGCTCGGCTCCACTCTTGCCAAAGAGCTTCAAAGCGTCCGCCGGAATCACAACCGGCTTGATGTCTCCTTTATCGAGCATCCTTTTGTCTGCCGCCCCGAGGTTCAAGGTCTTACGGATCGAGCAGGAGATAACTCGATCAGAGCGGCAGACAGAAGGACTCGCCTTCTGTGGTGGTTAGTGGCCTGGCATGCAGGCGATTGCGTACATACAGATCAGGAACGTGCCGACGGCCACGATCAGTCCGATTGGCGAATCGCCGTGTTCGTCCGCCGTGAGCATCCAGTCAAGCAGCTTGCGCATCGATCTGCTCCTTCACTTCATTGATGAATCCTTCGGCGTACTCGACCAAGGACAAGGCGCCTGAATGGCCGGCGGAAACATCGATTTGGCCGCCCTTGTAGGCAAGGACAAGGCCGCAGTCGGTGAGCGACCATTCGGCTACGAACTGGCTGCGCACGGTGTTGATCTCCCCCTCAGTGTTGGCCTTTAGGTTTCGGATGCCTGTGCAGAAGTCCTCGAACGTGATGTCCATCAGCCAAGCCTTGAATCCGTCGTAGCTCGAGACACTGATGTCAACCGTCTTGCCGTTTCGGCAACGCAGGTGGCAGTAGACGCCTCGAGCAATGCCGCGTTCGTACTTTCCGTCAATGGGCTTGAAACGGTTTGTCATGTCGGTTCTCCTCACCACGGGTGGCGGCGGACCGCCTCGCGCTCTTCTTCGTCCGTGATCGAGTCCTGGTAGGCAACGCGCTCTTCGCTGCGAATCGTGTCGGCGTCGTTGTAGGCTCCGAAGGCGTCTTCCAGGAAGTCCGCAAAGTAGCCGGCAACCCGGTACCGGACGGAGCTGTCGCTGATGCTGTTGAGGTGCTGGCAGATCAAGTCGTCAACGTCCTCTCTGAACTGCGCCAGGATTGTGTCGGCGCTTTCCTGAATGCGCCTTTCCTCGGCGAGGCCGAAGGTGTCGATGGTTGGAGTGAGCATTTGCTTATTCCTTTGTCCTGGCCTCCGTGGGATGATTAGAGCGTCGGAAACAAGTTCGAAAAAACCGACAGTCTCTAACCATCCTTGGAGAAAACTTGTGTTAGATGATTTGCCTTTGCCTATAAAAGTGAACTTTTCAATCAAGCCCAAATACGCGTTTCTTGTCGGAGTCACCCAGATCGTTTACGCCCGGTTTGAATCGACTATCGTTGACATCATTGGGTTCCATAAAAAAGGTTTTCGTCATGGCTACTACCTTCGAGATCAACTAAACCCTTCTGATTTACTTCACGATCTTGATGAGATTGGTAAACCAGAAGACCGCGCAGCAATTGCCTCTATTCGAGTCGGTTTTCAAAAGGCCGTGTACCTAAGAAACGCCATGGATCACTCCGTCACTTGCGGTGGTCGCGACAATTACGACGTTCTCTTGTTTCAGACAGGGCTTCAGAAACGAGGGAGGAGGACTCCTTTAGAGAATCGGAACCCCTATCGGAACATGCGGTTTGACTACGACGTGCTTCAGCACGAAGCACAGCTGATGGAGAAAGCACGACAGGAAGCTTCAAATTTTTTCTATTCTCTTCGAGAAAGAAATCGCGCTGGTGAACAGTTCCCCGGTGATCCTTGTTGAGCATCCACCACGCAACGATCGCTTCAATCTCGTCGTCAGTCATCCAGACAAGTCCATCAAGCATTTCGTTGGCTATGTAGTTCGGGATACGGATGACTACAACCGGGCGTCCGAAGTTACGCACGTCAAACGAGATGCTTGATTCAGATGGAATGCTCCGCAACGGGAGGGTGACTTTGTTGGGCTGGTAGTCGATCATGGTGTGCCTTTGTTTTCTGTGATGTTTGCTCTCAAACCTAGCAATTTGTGCAAGTGTTGATTGCGCTTTCTTGTAAAGTGATACTAGCACTAGCAAAAGTTAATTGCAAGTGACACTTGCTTCTCAGTTGTCAAAGGCAACAAAAAAAGCCGCCCGAAGGCGGCTATTTGTGAGTATCAGTTGCGCGAGATCAAAGTCTCATGCCGTTAAAGACGTACACCACGCGTCCGATGATAACCGTCCGCTCTGAATCATGTGGTTCGATGATGAAGGGGTCATAACGTGTATTGTCGGAAATGACCTTGAGACTTCCGTCTGGGCGTCTTTGTACGCGCTTGACAAAAAGAGAGCCAGCGATGGTAAAGCAGTAGATGCCATCTGAAAGCAATAGGTTTTGATTTCGATCGATCAAAGCAAACGAACTGCGGGAAATGGTTGGCTCCATTGAATCGCCAATCGTATTAATGATGTCAAGCTTTGATAGTGATGTGACTCCGCACAGTTGTCGCAGGAATGGTTTGAAAAAATCCACGCCGCCAACAATTTTTGCGTTTTCTTCTCCAAGAGTTTCGATCTCTCCAGCACAGGCCCCGGATACATCAAGCACGTTGACACGAATGTAGTCGTCGCTAGGAAGTGGCGCCTCCACGTCTGTAACGAATTGGACATCAGTTGCTTTTTCCGAACCTGTCAGATAGCCGACTGTAACGCCAAGAAAAGTTGCAAGAGCATTGAGGCGGTCCGTGGACGGCGGAAAGCCTTGGCACCAACGCTGAACGGCCTGTCGCGACACACCGAGGTGTTCGGCGACCTGTTGCTGAGTCAAGCCTTTGGCTTGCATTGCTTCGCGGATGTTGTTCATTTTTTCCTCCTTATGACGACAGTTTGCAAGAAAAAATTGCATGCCGCCATGCAAGTGTAGATTGCTCGTTTCATTTAAGCGTGCTACTATTGCTTGCAATAAGGAGGTTTGAATGACAACCACTCGGACAAGTAATGCTTGCTGTGACCGTTTTAATGCGGTTGCCGTGGCTATTGAAGCGGCAGGAGGACGTCGCCAATTGGCTGAACAGCTCAATGTATCGCGCCAAGCTGTTGAAGCTTGGCTTGCCGCTGGTTCCGTCCCACCCAAGCGGGTGCCAGATGTAGCACGTGTCACCGGCATACCCAAAAAGGTCCTCAATCCGATTTTTAAAGATTGAGTGACAGGTGTCGTATGGCTTTCGGAAATTTGACGGACCAGCTTGCGATTTTGAAACGGCAAGACTTGACCCCGACCGAAAAATTCGTGGCCGTGGTTGCTTTGTCGTTCCGCAATGCCGAAAGCGGAAGATGCAACCCGGCGATTATTTCTGATGACTCCAATAAGGAGACGCTGTGCTCACGTTCTGGCTATACCAAGCAATGCGTGACAAAGACGCTTAGATCGCTTGCGGCGAAGGGGGTTCTTTCCCTGAAAAAGGCCATTGCACGACCTTCGGAAATCACGTTTACGGTAAACGACGTTTACGGTAAACAAGGATTACCGTCAACAACGATTACGGATACGGTAAACGACGTTTACGGTAAGGGTAAACAACGTTTACCCATAACAGACAAAGAACAGATAAATGAACAGATATATCTGTCAGTAGACGACTCGCCATTTTCGTTTGAGCCAGATCAGCCTCAGGCGGCGAACGAGGTACCCGCCGAAAACACCACTTTAAACACGGAGGCTACAGCGGTCTGCACGGTAAAGCATCCTGCCGAGACCAAAAAGCCTGCCAAGCGCAAAGCCATCACGCACCAGTTCGAACTGGAGGAACTGCCTGACGAATGGCGTGAGCTGTGCGAGCAGATACGTCCCGACCTAGACCACCAGAGGGTCTTCGTGGAATTTCGCTTCTACTGGACGCAAGGCAAAGGGCAAGGCACGCGCCGCAGCGACAAGGGCTGGACTTCCACATGGATGAACTGGATCAAACGCCAAAAAGAAGCGCGAACCTCAATCTACCAGACACATACCGAAATTCCATTCTCGCAACGGGACTACACAAAAGGCATAAACGATGACAACAGTATTTGACTCTTCCAACGGATGCACTTACGCCGTTCTTGAAATGGGCGATTGCCGCAACCATGGCAAATATCCTGTGCGCATCCAACAGGTCGACAAAGAGACAGGCTGTCTTTCTCACTACCCGTTGCGATTCTTTTGCCCGCTGTGCAAAAAGGAGGAATCGGAAATGCAGCTCTTTGGTGAAGTGGCTATTCCGCCTCGCTTTGCAGGCAAAACTTTCGACAACTTCGTTCCTACCGAAAAATCGCAGAAAGTCTATGACTATTTCAAGGACTACTCAGTTAATTTTGCTGATCGCATCGATGCCGGCACGAGCGTCATCCTGACTGGCTGTCCGGGGACAGGTAAGACGCATTTGGCTTGCGCTCTTCTGTACGAGGCAAAGAAGCAGGGCTACAGCGTGCGTTTTACCAATGTCCGGAAACTTGTCCGATCGGTGCGCGATACGTGGAAAGAAGGAGCGGCCGAATCTGAATCGCAGGTGATCGACCGCTATATCGATCTGGATCTGCTTGTCATTGACGAAGTCGGCGTGCAAGCCAAAAGCGAGAACGAGCAGCACATTATTTTCGATGTTCTCAATGGCCGTTATGAAAACGTCAAACCCACGATCATCTTGAGTAACGAGGATTTGGCAACCATCCGGGAGATCATCGGAGAGCGTGCCTATGACCGCTTACGCGAGGGTGGCGGAAAGGCTTTCGCCTTTGACTGGGACAGCTACCGTCCGAGGGCACAACTTCCACAGCCTCACATCCATGAGCAGAACAGCTTCAAGTTCTACGACATGGAAGTGAAAGACGATGAAAGTTTGCCGTTCTAGGGAGGCGAGATGGGGTTACTTCTTTTTGAACGACTCTTGAAGCTTCCTTTGAATAACAAAGGGCGAAATCAAGATTTGGACAAGTGCGTTCACAAGCCGTGCCGAGTTCAGTGCAACTTCGACAGAGTCTCTTCCGCTGAAATCAATTTCTGCGTTGTGCGAGTTCCCATGCGCGCTGCTGTCGCCGACATCCTTGACTGTCATAAAGATGCTTTCGAGTTCCGGAGGAAGGCCCAAGGATTTGATTTTTGTTTTCAGCCAGGAGGCTTGATCAAAGCCTTCGGTGTTGTTCAGTTCAGCAATGGAATCGCACAGCCTTTCAAGGCTTACGCGAAGCAGAGCGCAGGCAGAACGAGGAGAAAGGTGGGTGATACGTTGAGCTTCGACAAACAGCTCTTTCACCGATTCCGGCATGTCCTCGCAAGGCTCAATACCAAGTGGTACGGGATAGATCATTTCTTTGTCTTTCCAGATGGTTATTTGCTGACACGTAGAGCAGTGGCTGAAGTGGAAAATCTCAACGAAGTAATTTCGAGGAACTTCAAATGACGAGGCAGTTTGCAGGCCACGTGAAAAATCCACATCGATCTGCCCGCGTTTAGACATCAACGTGGACCAACGCATTTGACTGGCGATATGGCAATGCGGGCAAGTGAAGTGTGAAGCCCCACGGGAAGGAGCGATAAATGATGACATACGCAACCTTTGTACGAAACAGAAATCAAAAAACCGAACAGGCCTTTCAGGCTATCGAGGACGCTAAGCGAATTTTGGCAGACCTGGAGCAAATCACTGTTCGAGCTGCAGACGGAAAGCTCCCGGACATCGGTGAGACCGCGCACCTGACTCACGGATTGCGTGAGTCCGTCGATCGAATCCTGGTCGGGATTGTGGAATCGGCGACGTTGCCTGGCGGACAGGAGGCGGCATGAACTACAGCGAAGTTTCAACGTGGGCGCTTCTGGTTCTTTCTTTGTTGGGCGTGATCAATGTGATTTTGACCGTTTGTTTGTGGATGCATCTGACGCAAGTTCTCGTCTCTTCGTACCAGGCAAATTGCAACGCGATTTGCGGAAGGCTCTCGATGTTGTGCCAGGTTGTGCAAGCCACGGCCGACAAAGTCCGTGCGTCTTGCTCGCGCGAAGGAATGTGCCAGCCAACAGACAACGGACCGGAGATTGGTTCGCCGGACAGAGAACACAAATCGGGCGATTTCGGTTGCGTGGATAAAGCTGCAGCAACACGAACGGAACCGCCCACAGCTTCAACTGAATCGATACAGATTGCTTTAGCACCAGGAAACAGGCTGATCGTCACGAATACTCCGCCAGGTGGTGTTGTGTTGTAGCCCGGCCATGAAACGTCGCATCGAATGCGGGGCTTCATCTGTTGGCGCAACTTCCACCAGTAATAGAACACGGGAATTTGTCCGATCAGAGAAATGACGACGCCGATTGTTTGAAGGATATCTGTGTAGTTCAAGTTTTCCTCCGTGGGGTGATTTCAGAAATGTGTTGGCGCACACCGAAATCATCTCACGGAGGACCAAGTAAGGAGAAGTGATGGATTGGAAGGCTTTGTGGAAGGCAGTTGCGACTGTTGCTGCAATTGGCGCTATTGCTTGGACGATAGTTGTCGCCGGGCATCTATTTGGGGGCGTTGGTGCAATGGTCGCTTCCGCGCTCGTGATTGGTGTTTGTTTTTATCAGGCTTACAAGGGTTGAGACATGGAAGATTTTTTGGCGGTGATGTTGCTCATTCAGTCGGTCACTCTTGGAGTGGTAGTGCTTCAACTGCGACTGCTGACGAGTGTCTTTCGTGAGCTCGTGGAGCAAATCGATAAGTGGGACGAGGCAATGAGCGCCAGGACGTGGATTTTCAAGCAAGTGAAGAGCAACGAACAACAAAGAGGGAACGCATGAGTGGGATCGATAGAGACAAAGACGCATACGACGAGGGCAGGAGGGCCGCTATTCGCGGCGAAGCGCTCAACCAATACCAGCCTAGCTACCGACGCCGTCCCGAGCTCTGGACGCGTTTTCAGCTCGGTTATCTCGATGCAATTCGAGATATGCGTCGGGCAAAGATGCGGGAGCCGAAAAATGTTCGCTGAAGGATATGCCGCGGCCGCGGCAAAAGCTCGGCTCTACGCCAAGGGCCGCATGAAGTCCGGGCAGATGAACCGCACCGAAGCCGCATACCGCGACCACTTGGAAGCCGAGAAGAGATCCGGGCGCGTCCTTGCATTTTGGTTCGAGCATATCAAGCTCAAGATCGCAGACAACGCCTGCGGCTACACGCCTGACTTTATGGTGATGCGCTCTGACGGCGTGATCGAGCTGCACGAGGTCAAGGGCAGCCTGCGCATCTTCCAAGAAGATGCCAAGGTCAAAGCGAAGGTCTGCGCGGACATGTATCCGTTCCCTGTCAAGGTCGTTTGGCCGCGCAAAAAGAAAGACGGCGGCGGCTGGGAAGAAATGCAGTATTGAGGAGGCGAGATGCTTTCGAAGAGTGATGAGGAAATTTTGACAGACCGCCTCCGGAACTGGGGGCGGTGGGCCGCAGTTGGACGACATGCTAGATCCACGATCATTTACCGCATGATGGTTCAAGCTGGAGAGATTAAGTTGGAGCCTTCAGAGCCATATCGACAGATTGACATCTTTGATGCTCTTTTGGTGGATCGTGCTTGGAGGATGCTTGCTCAACGTCCGGCAAGATATTGGATAGCTAAGTGGGCACTGGTAGCCCATTACGCCTTCCCGTGGATGCCTGTCAGAAGTTTCATTGAGTGGGTTAAGAAAGAGACTCGGATCCAGTTCGGTCATGAAATTCGAATCAACAGCAAGGACTATGACATCTTGCTGGAGACCGCCAAGTATCAGATCTTTAACTTAATCAATTTGCATGCCAGCAAAAAATTGACATCAATTTGAGCTTGACAAAAGTTTTTAAAAGACTATATTTGAACCAAGAAAATTTGTAAGCCTGTAGTCAGTGCCGTGATTGGGAGCCGTATGGCTCCCTTGTCGCACCCGAAAGAAACAGAAAGCCCCGAACAATCGGGGCTTTTTTCTTTGGTGCTATTCTTGCGTAGAACCAACAACGCAAGGAGACAACCATGAAAAAGGGTTTGCTTTTGACTCTGGCCGGGGCCGCTTTGGCTCTGACTGGATGCAAGTCCGGTATTGATGTTCCTGTCAAGTTTTCAAAACTGCAAGTCGCCAATGAGACTGTGACAGCTAACCTGTATCTTGAGGTTCCGGCTTGTAAAGACCCGAACAGCGGACTTGACTCGACTCAATTGCTTGAGGCCAAGCAAAAGGTTGCTTTCGTTCTGAAAGGGTCTGAATACAAGAGCTGTTCCCGAGATGGATTCAGCAGTATCGCTCAATTTACGGTTCCTGTTCAAATCGGAACGCAAACGCTTGATCCAAAGGAAGGTATTAGCGTCGGATTCTGGAACAATCAGGTTATTTATGTCTTTGTATCTGAAGCCGTGCGCGGTCAACTCAAGAAAATCATGGGTAGATCGTTCGGTTTTGATCCGAATGATTTCGCTGTTACAGTCTGGGTGAAGAACGATTCTGGAAAACAGCAAGATTTCAGAATTCCGAGTGCTCTTCTTAAACAAGAAGGATATAAGCCAGAACCTCTGCACCAGCGAAATGTTGGGTTAAAGCCTGGCTCAATTGTTGGGTTCCAATTGTCGAACATTGCTTCAATGTCCTTGCTTGATGAGAATGGTCCAGGCAATGCAGAAGCCCTGAGATTGCTTGAGCCGATCAAGTAGTCAAATTAATTTTTCAAGCCGCTGTGTCGTTTGCACGGCGGCTTTTTTACGTCTATGGCAAATGAAAAAAACCTCAAGCCGGTCACTCAGCGAACGAAGAGCGAAGCAAGAGAGATCAGCAAAAAAGGTGGCGTTGCGTCTGGCAAATCCAGACGGATGCGCAAGACCTTCAGAGAGCTTCTGAAGATCGCTCTTGAAATGCCATCAGCTAATGGCGGCACAAACGCCGAGGAGATCGTCGCCAGCATGATCCGAAAGGCTCAGGGCGGCGATGTGAAGGCGTTTGAAGCTGTACGAGACACCATCGGTGAAAAGCCGGCAGACGTGATCGAGACCCATGAGAAAGCGCCGGAAGGCATGACTGAGATGTATGCCTGGCTCGCGCAGATGAAGAAATGAAGCCTATTGAAGCTTTCGCTGAACTTTACTCACCGCACCGCTACAAAGTCTTTTATGGCGGACGTGGTTCCGGTAAGTCTCAGGCGGTTGCTCAGGCCCTAACTTTCTTGTCGTCCAACATCAACTTGCGCATCTTGTGCTGTCGCGAAGTCCAGAACTCGATCAAGGACTCGAGCTATCAAGTCTTAAAGGACATGACAGAAAAACTCGGGATCGGGCACGAGTACAAGTTCACTGAATCGGAAATCCTCCACAAGCGAACCGGAAGCCGATTCATCTTCAGCGGCCTGCTGCGGAATGAAAATTCGATCAGGTCAAAGGAAGGCATCGACATCTGCTGGATCGAAGAAGCCTCCAGCGTCTCGCAGACTTCTTGGGACGTTCTGACGCCGACGATCCGAAAGCCCGGATCCGAGTTATGGCTCACTTTCAACCCCTTAACGGTTGATGACCCGACTAACGTCTTTCTTGAGAACCCGCCGCCTGACGCCTATGTGCGCAAAGTCAACTACTGGGACAATCCATATTTCCCAGACGTGCTGCGCCAGCAGATGGAATGGGACAAGGCCAACGATTATGAAAAGTACCTCCACATCTGGGAAGGTTATCCGCTCACGATCAGCGAAGCCCAAGTCTTCAAAGGACGCTTTACAGTCGAAAGCTTCGACGAAGACCTCTGGCAAAAAGCAGATCGACTCTTTTTTGGCGCGGACTTCGGATTTGCCCGCGACCCTTCGACGCTCATTCGGTGCTTCATCTACGAGCGCCGTCTGTACGTCGACTACGAAGCATATGGCACAGGCGTCGAGATCGACGAACTCCCAGCGCTCTACGAATCAGTCCCCGGGTCAAGGAAATGGCCGATCAAGGCAGACGCGGCGCGTCCCGAAACTATCTCATATCTCAGAAGCAGAGCAGGCTTCCAGATCTCGCCGGCCACAAAGTGGCAAGGCTCGGTCGAAGACGGGGTCGCATACCTGAAGGGTTTCGACAAGATCGTGATCCATCCGCGGTGCCAGCACACCGCAGACGAGTTCAAGCTCTACAGCTACAAGGTGGACAAGGTCACTAACGAGGTGCTTCCGGTCATCGTGGACAAGCACAACCACATCATCGACGCCATCCGCTATAGCCTCGATGGCTACATCACTCAAGCGGCCAGCAAACGCCTCTTTTTGGAGCATTATGATGAGCAAAATCAGCAGACGCCGTAGTCGCGCTCCGAAGGGGGTGCGCCTCGGTGACTCTTACAACTTCGGCGGCTTCGGTGGGTACAACGGCGGATACATGAATCCGTTGTTGCGCATCGGCATGGCATCGACTGCGCAGGCTGGTCAGTACAAGCCAGGCTTTAAAACCTTTGACCGCACCGCTCTTGAGTATGCCTATCAAACCTCATGGATCTGCGGCCTTGCGGTTGACGTGGTGGCCGAAGACATGACACGCGAAGGCATTGACATCCAGGAGGCTGATCCGCAGGTCATTGATCTAATCGAAGCCGCGATGGACAACTTCCGCATTTGGGATTCGATCTCGGATGCCATCAAGTGGTCGCGTCTTTATGGTGGCGCTTTGGCTGTCCTGCTCGTTGACGGCGATGACATGAGCACGCCGATCGACATCGATCGCATTCCGAGAGGCAGTTTCAAGGGCTTGATGGTTCTTGACCGCTGGCAGGTCACGCCGTCGCTGTCCGAGCTTGTCGAAGAGATGGGTGCGAACTTCGGAATGCCGAAGTACTACACGGTCACGAGCGACGCTCAAATTGTTCTTAAAGGTCGCATCCACCATTCGCGTGTGGTGCGCTTTGAAGGCCGCAAGCTTCCGTACTACTTGCGATCTGCCTACCAGACGTGGGGCGCAAGCGTGCTCGAACCGCTTTTCGACCGCATCGAATACTTCGACATGGTCAGCAAAGGCGCGGCACAGCTCGTGAGCAAGACCTACCTTCGGTACTACAAGGTCAAGAACCTGCGCCAGATCATGACGAACCCAGTGATGGCCGAAGGCTTCCTGAAGCAGATGGATCAAGTCCGCTTCTTCCAGTCGACAGAAGGCATGACGCTCGGTGATGCGGAAGACGACTTCCAGACATTCAGCTACACCTTCACGGGTCTTCCGGAAATCATGTTGCAGTTTGGGCAGCAGATTTCGGGCGCTCTCGGCATTCCGCTTGTGCGCCTCTTCGGACAGTCTCCAGTCGGCTTCAACTCCACCGGCGAGGCCGATTTGCGGATGTACTACGACAACATCAAGCACGATCAGGACTCAGACTTGCGCCCGGGCCTGAAGCGCATCTTGCGTGCGCTGTACGCATCTGTCATGGGCAAGCCCGCACCGAAGGACTTGAGCTTCGAGTTCAAGACCCTTTGGCAAATGACGAACGAACAGAAAGGGCAAGCGGCAACGGCCTTCACAGGTGCCATCCTGCAAGCCTTCCAAGCCGGTGCGATCTCCGAGCCGATCGCCATGCAAGAGCTCAAGAAGCTTGCCGGCACGGTTGGACTCTTCGGCTCGATCACGGACGAAGACATCGACAAGGCGAAGGCCGAGGATGACCTTCAGCTTCCAGATCTACAGGACTTTTTGAATGGCCAAGGTGAAGGACAACACGTTCCGGGAGCCAACGAAAACGGCGAGCTTGGACAAGTGGTATCGAAGCCAGCTGCGCAAAGTCAGCCGCATGGTGGACTTGATCGCTCGTGAGTATTACGACGAGACTGATCCCGAAGGAATGGCCGCTCTTATCCAGGAGCGGCTTTTTTCGTACTCGGACACCATAGACGCCTGGGCGACGGCGGTCGCGACGACCATGCTCAAGCGGGCGTCACAGGCCGACTATGACGTGTGGCGCAAGGTCGGGCAGGAGCTGTCCGCTGACGCCAAGCGGATGCTCAAGTCTGATGCAGTGGGTTCGACCTTCGACAAGCTTCAGGCCGAGCAGGTCGAGCTGATCAAATCGATTCCGCGTGATGCCGCGAAGAGAGTTCACGACTGGGCTGCCAAGGGCATGACCGAAGGCTCGCGTCCGGATGTGATTGCAAAGAAGATCCGAGACGAGATCGGCGGCGTCACAGAGTCGCACGCGCTTTTGATCGCACGCACTGAGACCGCTAGAGCGCGTAGCAACTTCACGGAGGCTCGCGCAAAGGCTGTTGGCTCTACCGGCTACATCTGGCATTCGGTCCATGACAGCGGCACCAGAGCACGGCACCGCGAGCTTGACGGAACGGTTCAGAGATGGGACTCGCCGCCCGTAACTGATTACGGCAAGGGCGGAGCTCCCATCCGGAGCAATCCCGGCTGCGTGTTTCGGTGCCGGTGCTGGGCCGAACCACTCTTCCCAAGAGATTTAGATGAGAAAACGAAAGTTTAAAGACGGACAGGTGCTTACGACTGAGCGCTTGAGTCCGCATATCGGTCGCACACCGGAAGGTTATCTGCTTTGCCGCGATGTACCGATCAGCCGAGTCGGCGAGTTCGAGTACACGCCGATCGAAGCCGGCATCCGCGGCAAAGGCGGAAAAGTCATCCTGACCAGATCCGCAGAAGAGCTTTTTAATCCCGAGACGATCGCGAGCTTTGAAGGCAAACCGGTGGTCATTGGGCACGACCGCTTTGCTGACCCAAGTAACTGGCGTCAGATCGCGGTCGGCATTGTGAAAAACGTTCGGCAGGGAGCTGACTCTGAAAAGGGTTTGCTTCTTGCCGATCTGCTTTTGACTGACGAAAAAGGCATCGACCTAGTCGAAAAAGGCGGGTTGCGGGAGGTCTCCTGCGGCTACGACTCTATGACCGTGGACGATGGCGGCGGTCGAGGGCATCAGGAGGCCATTGTGGGCAACCACGTGGCGCTGGTTTCCCGTGCACGTTGCGGGAGTGTTTGTAGTGTGAGAGATGGATTCATGAAAACGAAGGAAAGTCTCAAATCGAAACTCCGTCGCATTTTCCGTGACGGGGACGAAGAAGATTTCAACAATGTCTTGGATGGCATTGAAGTAAAGCCGTGCGGTGACGAAGGTGAAACGACTCCCCCGCCGGCACCTCAGCCGACTGCCGAGGAAGTGCTCAAGACTCTGGCCGCGCAGGTTGCCGAGCTGGTCAAGCGCGTGGAGGCGATTGAGTCTGCCAAGGTGGCCGATCAGGACGATCAGCCGCCCGCCACGACTGAACCGGTTGTCGACGAAGAAGCGCAGGTCGTCCCGGACGAAGAAGCCCAGCAGGTTATCGCCGATGCAGAAGAGATCGCTCCGGGTATGCAGAAGCCCGCTTGTGACTCTGCTGACGGACATTTCACCCGTGGCCTCATTCGCCGCGTTCAGCGCAACGCCCTGAAGATCGCAGGCGTGAAGAAGTTCGGCGATACCGCATCGATGACCGGGCAGGTGCTCGACATTGCCTTCAAAGCCGCTGTCGATGCTCACCGCGCAGGTCGCAACCCGATGCCGCGTATCGGTGACGGTGACACTCAGCCGCAGCCTGAATCGCTCAACGATCGCTTCAAGAAATTCTGGAATCAGTAAGGAGGACGTATGTCTCAGTTTATTGGCACCCGCATGCCTGAAGGTTTTGCGGGCACGCTCACTCGCGGCGAGTTCGACTACACCGCGGAAACCAAGGTAAACGGCGGCCTGACTGCCTACGGTGTTCCGGTCAAGATCGATGCTTCGACCGGCAAGGCTGTTCCTTGCACAGCCACGTCTGACGTGGTCCATGGCTTCACGATGCGCGAAGTCGGCCAGTCCAACCTCACGGGCATCGCTCTGGCTCCCGTGATTTCCATCCTGCGCCGCGGCTATCTGCTTGTTTCCGCTGAAGGCACGCCCGCAGTTGGCGGGCAGGTCTATCTGTCTGCTACCGGCACTCTGACGGCCGACAGCTCCAGCACGACCGCGATCCCTGGTTGCAAGTTCTGCAAGGCTAAGAACGCCGAAGGACTTGTCGAAATCGAATTCAACATCTAAGGAGGCAACATGCCTGTAATGCGATTTGGCGACGCAGATGTCGCTTCCACCGGCGCTTTTCTGATCGGTGAACTTGAACGCTTTGACCCGCAGATCTACGAACCGATTGCGGATTTCACTTGGTCGCGTGATGTCCCCGTCCGCGAAGACGTGACGATCGCTGACGAAGTTTCGTCCTTCATCACGTCCGAGTATGCCGGCGGAACGTCCGGCACCGGCCACGGTACCAAGGCTTGGGCGGCTCAGAAGTCCGGCACCATCCCGAAGATTGATGTCGGCTTTACGAAGACGACCCATCCGATCATTCCGTGGGCGATGGACGTCTCCTACTCCATCATCGAACTTCAGAAGGCCATGCAGGCCGGCCGTCCGATCGATACGCTGAAGCTTGAAGCTATGCGCATGAAGCATCAGCGCGACATCGACGAGCAGGTTTACATCGGCGACACCGAAACCGGCGCAACCGGTCTTTTGAACAACCCGTCGGTTGGCAAAGGAAATATCGGCACTTTTGATCCGGATACGGCTTCTGCTGATGATTTCCTGGACATGATCAACACGGTTCTCAAAGCCTCTTATCAGGCCACCGAGTACAACCGTGTTCCGGACACGATTCTGCTTCCGCCCGACATCATGACGTTCTTGTCTAAGCCTATGGTCGTCGGTGGTACGCCTCTGGCTATGACGGTGGCCGACTGGGTGCGTGACAAGTCTCTGACCTATACGGTCACGGGCAAGGCTTTGACCATGAATCCTTGCCGCTGGCTTCGTCTGAATGGCGGTTTCGGCTTCGACAAAGGCCGCATTGTCGCCTACACGAACGCCCGCGATGTTGTGCGCTTCCCGCTTGTGAAGATGCAGAACACGCCGGTGCAGTTCCGTGGTCTCGACCAGAGCACGATCTACTACGCCGCCCTTGGCCAGGTGGAATTCGTTCGACCTGAAATGGTTTACTACGGCGACATGGCCGACTAAGCCGAAGAGGAGGGGCCATGAGTCACAAGCTCACCTACGAAAGCTTCATCGAAGCCTTTCCGGAGTTTTCGGACGATGTCGCTTGGCCTGTCACGCGAGTGCAGTCCCGCATCGATCTGTCGAACTGCTTTGTGCGCGTACGTGACGACTTTTGTGATTCCGCCGCGAATCACATTAAAGGTCTGTATGTTGCACATTACCTTGCGGCTCAAGGTCCCTCATCGGAGTCCGGCAAGCTCGTGCAGAGTGCCGGCGGCACTGGCATCGTTTCGAGTAAGAGTGTCGACGGGGCTTCGGTCTCTTTTGACACTTCTACAGGAGCGGAGCAAGGTGCAGGCTTCTGGAACCAGACGGCTTATGGCCGTGAGTACTGGCAGCTAATCCAGATGATGGGAGCCGGAGGTGTGCAGATATGATCAAGACGGTTGTGAGCGTCAAGCGCACGGCCGGCACGCCTTTGAACGCTTCTTTGAAGGAGCTGAAGAAGACATCGATCTATGTCGGCATCCCTCGCGGTTCTGACGGTGATGCACGAAGTGACGGCGGGCCGCCGAACTCGGATCTTGGATGGATTCACGAAAAAGGCTCTCCGGCCGCAGACATTCCTCCGCGTCCTTTTTTGGAGCCGGGTGTCGAGTCCGTGAAAGGAAAGCTTGCGGACCGTATGGGGCAAGCGATTACGGCTGCGCTTAAAGGCAATGAATCCGCGATGGATGCTTATCTGGAGACCGCAGCAATGGAGGCTGAATCGGCTGTGAAGGGATATATGCACGAAGGAAAATTCGCACCTTTGTCTCCGAACACGATTCGCTCCCGCAATCGATCTCGCGGTACGAAGGACAAACGTCCTGGCGAGGCAGAAGGTACGGCATCCGTACAGCCTTTGATCAACACGGGAGCTTTGCGAGACGCCATCATGGCGATGGTTCATAAGGAGTAAGAGATGGCTTTGCTTGATGTTTCAGAGGTCATTTCTGACCCGCTATTTACCTCGCCTGTGACGCTGATCGTGCGCGAAGAGTCTGAAGACGAAGACGGCCAGCCAGTTTGGACGGAGACGGACCAGTACGAGGTTCAGGCCGTTGTGACTTCAGACATGAAGACGCTTGAGCGTCTGCCCGAAGAGATCCGCCGAGTCGGTTCGATCGTCGTGCGCTTTCTTGTCAACGACGCTCCGACCTTCCAAGGGCGTGCGCACGATTGTGTCGTATGGCGCGGCAAACGCTTTGCGATCAATGACTGCGCCGATTACACGAAGTTCGGGCAGGGTTTCATACGCCTGATCTGCTCGCCAGAGGAGGCTACCGATGGCGGTTATTGACTCTCGAACTCCCGGCTACATGAAGCCGCTTGAGCAGTCGGCTCTTGATCTTGAGAGCGTGCTCATCGACTTTGTGTCGGAGCTGTTCCGCCTGGCCAAACTGCAGGGCGTGCATACCACCCTGGATACCGCCGGCCAGCCCTACACCACCGCGGAACCGTTCTATTCCAAGTTTGAGACCCTGATGC
>OGMP01001007.1_pt1 | contig 24618 bp, 19 predicted proteins | sample 1573261 | NCBI WGS metagenome assembly OGMP01 (sample SAMEA2581878, study PRJEB24529) | metagenome | biome: Human gut stool | place: China | collected 2011 | reverse complement strand
CGAGACTCATTTCTGAATCCCGTATTTCCATTTACACAAAATATTTTATAGTGCCGCATTCGATGAAAAGGTATTTACAACCCCTGATATTGTAGTTTCAACCTCCAATACTCCAGCGGAGACGAAGGACTACTATGCAACTAAGAAAACACTGTCATATATTCCCAAAGAGCATATTGTCACTTTTTGTGAAGCTAAACATTTGACACCTTTTCCAGAATTGATGGTGAATTTTATTGGAACAGTTCATGAATTGAAACCGAATTGTGTAAATGATCATGAAAAGCATATTGATTCTGAGCACATAGCACCTTCGCTTATGATGTCAGGAACTTTTGGTAAACCAACTAGAAGAATACAATATTCTTTCGAGAAAAGGTATTACGTAAACTTCTTCGATAATCTGTTTGAGAACATTTCTGTTAGATGGTTCTTGTCTAAATATGGTATCGAGCAGATTGCTACTTTGGGTAAAAAGTGTGATAAGGCTCCGATATTCGAAGAAGAGAAATAATACCTAGGGTACAAATGATATTTGCATTCAGAATAATATGAAAGAAATATAGATTATATCAAGGGACAAAAAGATTAAAAAATCAGGAATATTACATTTTCTAACTTAGTATTAGCATATTATATTTGCATTTTCATATCAGTTAATTACATAATTAATTGTCAATTAGTTGTACTGTTGCCGATGCAAAAAATGTAAGATTCTACCCCGTCTGATAAATTCAGAAAAGATATCTAACATCATAACTAGACCAATAGATAAAAATAAAAGACTCACCCTGAGCGCGCTGTTCTTATGGGAAGCGGGGTGAGTATGTTATTGCAAATTTAATTAATAAACTTCATATACCAATATCTTTCTTAAATATATTGCAAGAATGAATTATATGGTAATAGGTCCATGCACTATTACATTCTTATTGATTGCTAATAGCTTACTCGTTTTTTGCGAAAAATATCCTTTATATTTCGATTTTACTTACTATGTTATGTTCTTTAAGAGTAAGGGGATGGAAAAGGGGACTTGTGCTTTTTAATAAGAATCAAATCTAATGTCCTTGCGTTAATCTTTCTAGGTAATTTAATAAACCTTCTGATGCATGAAGGAATAAGATAAAATACTTTTCAAACATTTTGAACAAAATCTCATCTGATGTAATTCTAATTCCGTATTTGTTTATATGTATATATCTGGTTATCAGTGGTTATAGTATTTGATATTTTAGAGACTAAGAGATTGAGGGTATCTGTATAAAGCAATAATTATCTATGATTTAGATAGATTTTATAGTGAAACGTACTCAAATTACATAGAGGGACGTAAATTTGTCCCCCGTATGTGGCTTGAGGGACAAACGGGGGACAAAAATGTTGAAAAAATAGGCATAACAAAAGAAAATACCTTTCCAAAAACTATTATTTTGCCATATTTAAGTCGTTTTTAGTCAGTATTTTAGATTGTTTGCTATTATAAGTGTCTGATAATCAATTGGTTAACTATTTTCCGATGCAGAAATTCTTGAAGATATTTCCAAGCACCTCATCCGTAGTAATCTCTCCACCAACGATTTCTGCAAGGTGGAACAGACATTCGCGCAAATCCTGAGAAATGAAATCGCCGGATAAGCCCTGATCCATACCCTGCAACACACGTTCGATGGAATCCAATGCCTGAGTCAAAGCCTCGTAATGACGAAGATTGGTCACCACCACATCCCCCTCTCCCACTTCGGGCAACTGAGCTGTAGCGATCAGCAGATTCTGAAGCTGCTCCAATCCCAGCTTCTCGCGGGCGGAAATGGAAATGACATCCACTCCTTCCGGTAATTCCGGCAAATGTGCAGGTGAAGCCCCTGCCAAGAGATCAGCCTTATTCAGGACCACTACCAGTTTCTTATCGGCACACAAAGGCAGAATCTGAGGAGATAAAGTACGGATCTGTTCCGCTGCGCACTGACTGTCCACCAGCCAAAGCACGATTTGTGCCTGTTCCATTTTCTGAAAACTGCGTTCAATACCCAGACTCTCGATTGTGTCCGTAGTTTCACGGATACCAGCAGTATCAATAAAGCGGAAAGTAATGCCACCCAAATTGACCGTATCCTCAATCACATCACGTGTGGTACCGTGAATATCACTTACTATGGCCCGGTCTTCATGCAACAAGGCATTAAGCAAGGTGGATTTGCCGGCATTGGTCTCTCCCACAATAGCCACCGGGAAACCGTTCTTGATGGCATTGCCCAAACGGAAGGATTGGGCCAGATGACGGATTACCTGCTCGATTTTCTCTGCCAGAGTACGCAATTCCGAACGGTCTGCAAACTCCAGTTCTTCATGGTCACTGAAATCCAGCTCCAGCTCCATCAACGAAGTGAGGTGCAACAGCTGGTCACGAAGTTGGGAAAGTTCACGACTGAATCCGCCGCGCATCTGGCTCATCGCCAAACGATGAGTTGCCGCCGAACTGGAAGCAATCAGATCGGCCACAGCCTCAGCCTGGCTCAAATCCATCTTGCCATTCAGGAAGGCACGTTGCGTAAACTCACCGGGCTCGGCAGTGCGACATCCATGCTGCAACAACAGCTGCATTACCGTCTGAAGAATATAGGCAGAACCGTGACAGGAAATCTCCACACTGTTTTCACCGGTATAAGAATGCGGTGCATGAAACACACTGACCAGCACCTCGTCTACCACTTCTTCTTTCTCTCCGATAATCTGTCCGAAAGACAAGGTATAGGGTTTTGCAGCAGATAAACTCTTTCCCCCTACTCCTTTATAAATAGAATCTGTTATCCTGATAGCATCCGGTCCGGATACTCGTATCATACCAATTGCTCCTCCCGGAGCTGTGGCAATAGCACAAATAGTTTCTGAGAAATTCATATTGATTTTACTTGTTTGTATAAAATAGATATGCCCGACTATCAACAGCCGGGCATACTTTTGTTTCATTTTTAAATCCGATCCAATACGGTCTGTATCAGCGAATCAATCGTCTGCTTATAAGCCGCATTGGCTTTGCCCGTACGTCGGTTGGCAATAACCATGCAACAGGTCGTTGCCTTATGGCCCAGCAAACGGGCCAGACCCGCCAGCGCCGAGCTTTCCATTTCAAAATTGTTCACACGTAGCCCTTTAAACTCAAAGTTCTCCACCTTTTCATTCTGGTGCGGATCCTGCAACGGAATGCGCAATTCACGGCCCTGTGGCCCGAAGAAGCCTCCGCAGGCGATGGTGATACCACGCACCATGTCGGTACCCGCAATGCGGTCGGTCAGTTCGGGATCAGCATCTATCACATAAGGAGCTCCCTTTTGCGGACACCAGTCCATATATTCCATAAAGGCTTTTTCCAGTTCCAGATCGCACACCTCGTTTCTTCCGGCATAGTAATTCAACAGTCCGTCAAAACCGATACTCTTTACACTGGAGACAAAGGTACCTTCGGGAGTATTCAGTTGCAATCCGCCGCACGTTCCGATACGAACCAACTCCAGCGACCGGAGTTCGTCTTTCTCTTCACGGGTCTGAAAGTCTATGTTCACCAAAGCATCCAGCTCGTTCATCACAATATCGATATTGTCACAACCGATACCCGTAGAAAGCACCGTGATTCTTTTTCCTTTATAGGAACCGGTTATGGTTCGGAACTCACGACTCTGAATATCACATTCCTGACTGTCGAAATGCGCAGCCACTGTTGGAACACGTCCGGGATCACCCACCAGAATGACCTTACCGGCCAACTGCTCCGGTTTCAGGTGCAAGTGGAAGATACTTCCATCCGGATTGATAATCAATTCAGATTCTGCAAAATACTTTTTCATAGGCCTTCAATTTAAAAATTCCGCTCCGTAATCCCAACAGGGTTACTTGGAGCTTTTCAGATAATTTATCTCTGTATTTCTGATTTTGACTTCCTGCTCTTCCAAACCATAGTAAAGCTTTTCATAAGCCTGTTCCATGGTCAGAATCTGCTGCTTGAGCTGCTGTTTTCTGCTTTCATTGCCCTGTGCGTATGCATTGCGCAACTGCAGCAGCGTTTCCTTGCTCTTCGTCAGCTGGGCCTGTCCTTCCTTCCACCACGAAGCCATTTTCTGTGCTTCAGGAGATCTGAATTCAGCCACCAGTGTATAGGTCAAATCATCATTAATGACAAAATCAAAATCTTTTGGCTTGACAACATCCTGCTTCTCGTTCATCACCTGTTCCAGACGCTCGCGAGCTTCTGCCATCAGATCCGCATCTCCCCAGGTGGCCGCAATGCTGCTGATTCTGGCCAGTCCTTTCAGTTCCTCTTCGCTGTAAGCCTCAGAATCATAGGTCTTGCGCAATGCGTTCGGCACAAAAATATAGATGCAGACTTTTCCCGCAGGCTGGCAGCGGTCTGTCACCAACCAGCCCAGATTATTGATTTCATCAATGGCATACAAATAGTCATTGGCCGGAGAGTTAAAAGGCATACCGATATTTTCGGGCTTGAGGAAAGTCTTGTTGTCCGCATCATAACGGGTGACAAAGATATCATAGCCTCCCAGACTCTCTTCTCCGCGTGCTCCATAATAAAGAGTCACTCCATCAGAAAGCATAAAGGGATAATCCTGATCCTCATCTTCATTCAGCCCCTTTACCTGAGTAGCCTTGCTCCACTGACCTCCCAGCAGATCGCTGGTAAAGATACGTGTCTTACGGGAACCTTGCCCGTCAGCCTTTTGTGTAGGAACGGAATAATAGATCTTATTCCCCAGTTCCGACAGATAAACACTGCCCACCGAATCACCGGTACCGAAGAATTTGGCATACGAGGTCAAGGTACCGCTCTCCGGAGTAATTTTTATCGCATCCAGAAAAGTCGCCTTGTCGGTCACGATGCTGTCGATAAAGACCACACGCTCTGTGGCATGCAGCATGGCTCTCGCCATATCAATCTTGTCCAACTGCTTTTCGGCTTCTTCCGTAGACTGTTTCTTTCTTTGCAGCATCTTGATGTTGCGTTCCAACTGTGCTTCTGCATTGTCAAAGTCATATTGTTCCAGATAAAAATCAACAGATGAAGAAGATACAGCCGGATTGGACTTGCTCTTCTGAGCCATTCCGTCCGTGCAGAAAGCCAAACAGGCAGCTAGCGATATGATTTTCAGTTTCATCATGTCTATTCGTTTTATACTGTTTCAAAGATAGACAAATCTTTCTAATAGAAGAATTATTTATCTGTTAAAAAACGATTCAGTGTTCTATTCTTCCACCAATTTACCCTCTCGGTCCAAAGCGTTCCACATGGAATGCCGGGCTTCGGGATTCATCTGTTCAATTTGGTCGAAGATGTTTCTCATGTCCGAACGGTGGGAATCGCGCTCGTACGGACAAAGTTTCTTTTGTTTCTGATATTCCTGCATCGCAGCCCAGGCCGCCAGATCACGCTCCTGCACCATGCAGAACGGACGGATGATGGTCATCGGAAACTTACGCATGCGCAATCGGGCCGGCATGGTGGAGAACTGTCCCTGAAAACTGAAGTTCAGCAAGGTGGTATGCAGAATGTCATCCTGGTGATGTCCCAAAGCAATCTTGTTGCATCCCAACTCTTTGGCCGTCTCGAAAAGCATTTTCCGGCGATTCCAGGAGCACAGAAAGCAGGGGCTCTTCCGTGTGTCGGTCGAAGCATCGAAAAAGGTCTCCCGAATATGAAGTCTCACCCCGTGCTCAGCGGCAAACTGTTCCAGATAGTGATTGTCGCTCTCATAGGCGATATTGGTCATGCGCACATGCAGAGCTTCCAACTGGATTTGCGGACGATAGATCCGCGCCCTCCGGGCCATGAATTCCAACAGTGCCAGAGAATCCTTTCCTCCGGAAATCCCCAACAGAATATGGTCGCCTTCTTCCAGCAATCCATATTCCATGATCCCTTTGTTGAAATGACGCCAGATACGGCGTTCCAATAAATCTTTCTCGGTCGGTTTCATCAACGGGTTATTTCATAAAGATAAAATACACGGCCAGAATCAGACAACAGAAAGCTGCCAGATGGTTCCAGTGCAGACTCTGTCCCTGAAACATCACATTGGCCATAACGGTGAAGACGATCAGAGAAATCACCTCCTGAATCACCTTCAGTTGCATCAGACTGAACGGACCGCCATTACCCACAAAACCAATACGGTTGGCCGGCACCTGACAACAATACTCCGCGAAAGCGATAATCCAGGAAAAGAGAATCACTCCGATCAGCGGCCAGTTGCTGCTGGTTCCGTTTTCCTGCAACTTCAAATGTCCATACCAGGCCAGAGTCATGAATATATTGCTGCAAATCAGCAGCAGAATACTATATAAGCCACTCATAAAAAAGACAAAACGAAATAAGAAATTAAAATCTTGCCCGCCGGAGACTCCGGCAGACAAGATTCATCATATTGATCTATTAAAAAGAATTCAGTAAATTACTGCTGCTGCAGATATTCGTGCATGCTGGCAGCAGCCTTGCGACCGTCGCCCATAGCCAAAATTACAGTAGCACCACCGCGCACAATGTCACCACCGGCAAAGATAGTAGGCAGATTGGTCTGCATGCCCTCGTTCACCACGATGGTATTCTTACGACCCAGTTCCAGTCCTTCGATAGAAGTCGGAACGATTGGGTTTGGAGATACACCGACAGCCACGATAGACATATCAATATCGATGGTCTCGGTTGCTCCCGGAATCGGTTCCGGACTGCGGCGACCGCTGGCATCCGGCTCACCTAACTGCATCTTCTGCAATACGACAGCCTTCACGGCTCCGTTCTCATCAGCCAGATACTCAATCGGGTTATGCAGGGTCAGGAATTCGATGCCCTCTTCCTTGGCATGTTTTACCTCCTCGATACGGGCCGGCATCTCTGCCTCAGAACGACGGTACACGATGAAGACGCGCTCGGCACCCAGACGCTTGGCCGTACGGCAAGAGTCCATAGCTGTGTTACCACCGCCGACAACCATCACGTTCTTGGCCTTGTTGATCGGGGTGTCTGTTTCCGGATTGGAAGCGTCCATCAGATTCACACGGGTCAGATACTCGTTGCTGGACATGATGTTGATGCTGTTCTCTCCAGGAATACCCATGAAGTTCGGCAGTCCGGCACCGGAACCGACGAAGATTCCCTTGAAGCCTTCGTTCTCCAGTTCCTTCACACTGATAGTCTTACCTACCAGACAGTCCTTCACGAAGTGTACACCGATCTTCTCCAGATTGCGGATTTCCACGTCTACGATCTTGTTCGGCAAACGGAACTCAGGAATACCATATTTCAATACACCACCGATTTCGTGCAATGCCTCGAATACGGTAACGTCATAACCGTTCTTGGCCATGTCACCGGCAAAAGACAGACCGGCAGGACCTGAACCGATCACAGCCACCTTGATGCCATTGGCAGGAGCACACTCCGGAACAGACATCTTTCCGCTCTCGCGCTCAAAGTCGGCAGCAAAACGCTCCAGATAACCAATAGCCACAGCCGGCTCGTTCATCTTCAGGTGGATACACTGGCTCTCGCACTGCTTCTCCTGCGGACAAACACGACCGCATACAGCCGGCAGCGCAGAAGTGCTCTTCAATACACGGGCTGCATTGAGGAACTCGCCGCGCTCAATATTCTTGATGAATGACGGAATGTTGATGCTCACCGGACAGCCCTGCATACAGGTTGGATTGGCACAGTCCAGACAACGCTTGGCCTCAGTGATTGCCTGCTCGCGGGTCAGACCGGTGTTCACCTCCTCAGTACGGGTTGTAGCACGATAAACCGGATCCAGCTCGTTCATTACGACACGTGGAATGGCAGTACGCTCCTTCGGTTTCATCGCCTTACGGATTTCCTGACGCCATGCCGCATTGCGGTCGGTCAGCTCGCTCAGCGGAGTAGTCGTATCCATCTCGGCAGCCAATGCGGCCCACTCCGGATTCAGGTGCTGATCCACCTGATCCATGTGCGCCTGGAAATCCTGCTCCAGATGACACATCTCCTGAGCCTCTTCCTTCTTGAAGGCGCCCATACGCTTCAACATTTCGTTGAAGTCAACCTGGTGTCCGTCAAATTCCGGACCATCCACGCATACGAAGCGGGTCTTTCCGCCTACAGTGATACGACAGGCACCGCACATACCGGTTCCGTCCACCATGATTGTATTCAAAGAGACATCAGTCGGGATATTGTATTTCTGAGTCAGCAGGCAGCAGAACTTCATCATGATTGCCGGACCGATGGCAAAACACTTGTCCACCTTCTCGCGCTGAATCACCTGCTCGATTCCTTCTGTTACCAGACCTTTCTGTCCGTAGCTTCCGTCATCGGTCATAATGATCACCTCGTCTGAGCTCTTGCGTACCTCGTCTTCCAGAATAATCAAATCCTTGCTGCGACCGGCCAACACAGAGATCACACGGTTACCGGCCTCTTTCAAAGCCTGAATGATCGGCAACATCGGAGCCACACCGACACCACCGCCGGCACAAACTACGGTTCCGAAATTCTCAATGTGTGTTGCCTTTCCCAGAGGGCCTACCACGTCGGTAATCTCATCGCCTACCTCCAACTGACACAGACGGGTTGAAGACAGTCCCACTTTCTGTACCACCAGGGTGATGGTACCCTTACGTGTATCAGCACCGGCAATGGTCAGCGGCATACGCTCACCCTTCTCACCGACACGCACGATTACGAAATGGCCTGCCTTACGAGCCTTGGCAATCAAAGGAGCTTCAATCTCAAATTTAAAGACCTTCTCCGAAAACTGCTCTTTGGAAACAATCTTATTCATTCTTTTCTGATTTAATATATGTTTTATTTGATGATTAATGCTTACTGTTTAGAAAGGTTTTTCATCCAGCATCTCGAAACCGCAGTAAGGAACCAGGCATTTTGGAATGCGGATTCCCTCCGGAGTCTGGAAGTTCTCCATGATGGCAGCAACGATACGTGGCAAAGCCAAAGCCGATCCGTTCAGGGTGTGGCACAACTCTGTCTTCTTGTCCTCAGCCTTACGGTAACGGCATTTCAGACGGTTGGCCTGATAAGTATCGAAGTTAGAAACTGAACTTACCTCCAACCAACGCTTCTGAGCCTCTGAGTAAACCTCAAAGTCATAACAGATAGATGAAGTAAAGCTCATGTCGCCACCACACAGACGCAGAATGCGGTAAGGCAACTCCAGTTTCTGCAACAGTCCCTCTACGTGAGCCAGCATCTCCTGATGTGACTGCTCTGAGTGCTCCGGAGTGTCAATACGTACGATCTCCACCTTTGAGAACTCATGCAGACGGTTCAGTCCGCGCACATCCTTACCGTATGATCCGGCCTCACGACGGAAACACTGAGTGTAAGCACAGTTCTTGATCGGCAGATCCTTCTCGTCGATAATCACATCACGATAGATATTGGTTACCGGAACCTCGGCAGTAGGAATCAGATACAGGTCGTCCAGATTGCAGTGATACATCTGTCCTTCCTTATCCGGCAACTGACCGGTACCGTAACCGGAAGCCTGATTTACTACAGTAGGAGGCATAATCTCGGTATAACCGGATTTGCGGGCCTCATCCAGGAAGAAGTTGATCAACGCACGCTGCAAACGGGCACCCTTACCTTTATAAACAGGGAATCCGGCACCGGTGATCTTCACACCCAGATCGAAGTCAATCAGATCATACTTCTTGGCCAGCTCCCAGTGAGGCAGTGCATCCTTCGGCAACTCAGTTTCCATACCACCGGTCTTTACCACCACATTATCCTCGGCACCCACACCTTCCGGTACCAGGTCATAAGGAATATTAGGAATAGCGCAAAGCTGCTCGATCACGCTCTTCTGTGCGGCATCCATCTCGGCCTCCAGAGCCTTGTTCACCTCTTTCAGCTGAGCCACCTGTGCCTTTACAGCCTCGGCTTCTTCCTTGTTGCCGGCTTTCATCAAAGCACCGATCTGTGCGGCCATCTTCTTGCTTTCCGACAGATTCTGGTCCAGCTTGGTCTGGGCCTCACGGCGTATTTTATCTGTTGCAATGACTTTTTCAATCGCTTCCTTAGCACCGTTGAAGTGCTTTTTCTCCAAACCTTTGATCACTCTCTCGGTCTGCTCTGTAATCAGTTTTAATGTAAGCATAATCAGTACATTTAATATGAATTTATTTTCTAACCTGCAAAAATAGCGAAAAAAAGTGAATGTAAGGCTATGAATAATAGAAAAGTAGACATTTTCAAATAAATATCTTAATAAGGCATCATTTTCAGGCAGAATAAGTAGCAAACTTTTTGCAGACCAATGTTTTTATCTATTTTTGTGCGGAAAACTTTATTACTAACCTCATTTATTAATTGAAAAAACCAAAATGTTTGCAGAACTACTTAAATCCTCTTATTTCGCTCTGTTTGTCATAGTGGCTTTGGGATTCATGCTGGGCAGAATCCGTATCAAAGGTTTGTCGCTGGACATCTCTGCTGTGATTTTTGTCGCTCTTTTATTCGGACACTATGGCGTACTGATCCCCAAGGAACTGGGTGATCTGGGTCTGGTACTCTTTATCTTTACCATCGGAATCCAGGCCGGTCCCGGATTCTTTGATTCCTTCCGGAGCAAAGGCAAAACGCTGATTCTGATTACCGTGCTGATCATTCTTTCGGCATCCCTCACCGCCGTGGGACTGAAATATCTGTTCGGACTGGATACTCCCAGCACTGTGGGCCTTATCGCCGGTGCACTGACCAGTACCCCAGGTCTGGCCGTAGCCATTGACAGCACCAACTCACCGCTGGCATCCATTGCCTACGGTATCGCTTACCCCTTCGGTGTCATCGGTGTAATTCTTTTTGTCAAGCTGCTTCCCCGCCTGCTTAAAGTCAATCTGGAGGAAGAAGCCCGGCAACTGGAAGCCGAACGCATCGGCCAGTTCCCGCAATTGAAAACCTGCGTGTTCCATGTTACCAACTCCGCAGCCTTCGGCAAGTCACTGGCCCAACTGAATATCCGTGCCGTAACGGGTGCCGTGGTATCACGAATCAAAAGCGGCACACAGATTCTCATGCCGTCGGCTTCATATGCCTTGCAACAGAATGATTACATCCAGGCTGTGGGTAGCGAAGAATCTCTGGCCATGCTGGCCGATATGATGGGAGAACGTCAGGAAGGAGAACTCCCGCTGACCAAACGTCAGATTGTGGAAACCATTCTGGTTACCAAAAAAGATATGGTCAACAAGAATATAGGCAGCCTGAACCTTCATGAAAACTACGGTTGCGTCATCACTCGTGTACGCCGTAGCGGTATCGACCTGACTCCTACTCCGGATCTGGTGCTGAAGTTTGGCGACAAACTGATGATTGTAGGAGAGATTGAAGGCGTGAAGGGAGCTTCCGAATTATTGGGAAACAACGTAAAATTACTGTCCGATACAGATTTCTTCCCGATTGCCGTGGGCATCGTACTCGGTGTATTGGTAGGCAAGCTGAATGTCACCTTCCCGGGCGGCGTATCTTTCTCACCGGGATTGACCGGTGGCGTGTTGCTCACCACCCTGATTTTAAGTGCCATCGGCAAGACCGGTCCGATTCTTTGGACCATGTCCGGTCCGGCCAATCAGCTGCTGCGTCAGTTGGGGCTGCTGCTTTTCCTCTCCGAAGTCGGAACTTCCGCCGGTCAGAAACTGGTAGCCACATTCCAGGAAAGCGGTTGGAGCATGTTCGTGGTGGGTATGTTCATCACCCTGGTACCGATGATCATTGCCACACTTGTGGCCCGTCTGGTATTCAAGATCTCCATGCTCGACCTTTTGGGTACCCTCACCGGTGGTATGACCAGTACTCCGGGTCTGGCAGCGGCCGACTCTATGGTGGACAGCAATATCCCGGGAGTAGCCTATGCTACTGTTTACCCGATTGCCATGGTCTTCCTGATCCTGTTCATCCAATTGATTTCGGTATTTGTGGTATAATCTTGTCTTGATTTAAAGATACATACAGCAATCCCCTCCTTTTAAAAATTGGTTTAAAACGGTTTTAAAAGGAGGGGATTGTCATATATTAATACTCTATCGTAACCTTTCTGTCAGGTCGACTTTTTCAATCCGAGACAATACATATAAATACAGAAAGATCAAGATTAATGTTCGTTTTTGTGTCCGAAAATGGACACAGTGTCCATTTTCGGACACTACGTTTTCTTGCTAAAACACTGATATTTAAACAAATAACGAATTGGCATACTTTTTGTTTGTTGGAGGACAGATGTATTATGGCTCGTTGCCGTTTTCCATGTACCCTATTTCATAACCTTTAATATCATTATCCATGAAAAAAATCATATTCTATATATTGGCAATATTTCTGGCAAGTCCGGCATTTGCCCAATATCCTCAAATCAATTTGCAAGGCCAAATCCTTGATTCTTTTCTGAAAAATGGAATCACAGATTGTCAAGTAACCTTGATGCGTGCAGACAGCACAATAGTAAACAGTGAGCCTAAAGTATATCATATCGGTAATGATAATGCGCATTTTACAACCATCTTTGACTTCTTTATACCCAACCAGCCCGGCGATTACCTGATTCGTGTGACCAAGGAAGGTTATGAAGACGGTTGGGGAAAGGTGACCGTACCTGCAAATTACACGGAAAAAAGACTTTTGATACCTACCATATATACCCGCAAGTCGGCTTCCGTGCGTAACATGGGTGAAGTTGTGGTACGCGCAACTCGCATCAAGGTAAAGATGAGGGGCGATACCTTGGTTTACGATGCGACAGCATTTAATATGCCCGAAGGTTCCATGCTTTCTCACTTGATAGAACAGCTTCCCGGGGCAAAGATAAATGAGAATGGAGAGATCTTTATCAATGGCCGCAAAATTGACGAACTGACTCTAAACACCAGGAAGGTCTTTGGAGGCAACCAGGCTGTACTCATGGAAAATCTGCCCTATTTTACGGTCAAGGAGCTAAAAGTCTTTGAACGTCGCTCCTTACAATCCGTTTTAACGGGCGACTTAAACGCCGAAAAGGAATACGTCATGGATGTGAATCTTAAGGACGAGTATGCACTCGGAGGTATCGCAAATTGCGATATAGCCGGAGGCACACACGACCGATATTTGGCAAAAGCCTTTGGATTTCTTCTAACGAAGACTCTTAGTATTGGCGCGTTTGCCAACCTAAACAACATCAATGACGAAACAAGTGGACTGTCTGGAGTATGGGGACAAAACTATAGACGTATTTGGGGAGGAGCGAATCATCCCTCCAAGCGTAAAGGAGCAGGGCTATCATTGGATTATCAGTCCACCAAGAAGCAGTATGGCTTTCCATCGCTGGCTTTTTATAATACGATCAGCGTAGACCGTAAGGACAATCTGAATGAATCTAAATCATTCCAGGAATTCTTTCTACCGACAGGGTCTACCTACCAGAACACAAGTCAACAAATGCGTCAGATACTTGATGAAGTTATGCTTCATCAAACAGTTGTATATTTACCTCTTAGTATTCGAGGTGAATGGCGTGTCTTTTATGAAGACGATGAAACAAACCATAACACCATGTTGTCACACAGAAGCAGCGAGTATGAGGCTATGGAACAGAAATTCAACTATTTGGAAAGAAAAAAAGAGTATGGCATTTCATCTGGAAATTTCAACATTTCCCTTCCCTGGCATAAGCAAATCACTGTTTCCTTGAACAACTTGAGAGCAATCCACACTGTATTAGACAGTTACAATAGAAGGCAAACACTGGGAGGAGGCGTTACCCAAGACTATCGTCATGAGTACCAGGACGCCGTTTCTACCGACTATTCTTTTGCGCCCAATATTTCCTATCGCCTACCTTATTGGAAACGATTGGAAAGTAATATAAGCATAGGATATCAACAAAGTCGTAAGAAATCGACCGATGATTTGTTTGTACTGAATAATCTGGATGGATGGGGATTGGAAGACAGCGTAAAACTTGACCTGATTCCTTCAAGCAAAGAAATGCTTTGGCATGCCTACGACCCTGTGAATAGTACTTTCAGCGATATGCGTACACAAGAAGGCAATTTCAACCTAACGCTTAAATTGCTTCCAGGGAAAAGACTGCCCGTGGAAGTGACCCTTCAACTGCCGTTGAACTTCCAAAAAGAACTACTGGCTTATCGCCGGGACGTACTGGATACGGTTGCCACCCGTAACCTGCTTGCGCTAAACCCCTCTCTCCGGGTTAAGTATAAAGAGCTCTCTCTCCGAATGAACTTCCAGACCTCTTCACCCGGATTGCAGAACATGATGCCCTATCGTGACGCCCGCAACCCCTTGAATATCGTCACCGGAAATCCGTACTTGAAGAATAACCAGAAGTTCAATGCCAGATTTGACTGGAATCATACCGTACGCGAAAAGAATGTCATGAAGAGGAATATGCGTGTGGGATCGGATTTTACTTACTATGCGCGTTCTGTAGCTCAAGGTATGACTTACAATCCGCAAACAACGGCCTATACCTATCGTCCTGAGAATGTAAAAGGCAATTGGATGTGGCATTCTTCTCATCAAATGTCGTTTGCCCTGGGTAGCAAGCAGCTTTGGTGGCTTGACAATGAATTGAGTGCCGATGTATGGCATTCCGTTGACTTTGCGTCGGTCGAAGGGCTCAATGAGGCACAGCTCAACAAGGTAGAAACGGTCAAACCCAACGAAACCCTGAAGATACGCTATACAGGCAAATCAACCAAAGCCACGTTGCTGGGCAATGTAGCTTGGCGGCGTACTTGGGGCCATCGTCCCTCACAAGAGACCATTAGCACATTCGACTTCAGTTATGGCGTGAATGCACAGCATACGATAGAGTCTTGGCACACGACATTCAACGTAGATGCCTTAATGTATAGCCGCCTCGGCTATAGCAGCAGCGTCATGAATCGAAATGAATTTGTCGTCAATGCAAACATCAGTCAGGCTTTGCTACACGGCAGACTTATACTAAAACTGGAAGGACGTGACATCTTCAATCAGCAGTCGGCAACATCCTATGAGGTGAATGCACAGGGACGCACGGAGTCGTGGCATCGTATTCTCCCCAGCTATATCATGCTGCATGCCGTCTATCACTTCAATCGAGAACCGAAGCACTAAGAACATAAATTCCTACTCACCCCACAACTTAATAAAAGTGCAGGCATAAACATTTCCCCTCCTTTTAAAACTGGTTTAAAGCGGTTTTAAAAGGAGGGATTGCCATATATTAATGACTCTATCATAACCTTCCTATCAGGTCAGTTTTTTTCAGTCCAAGACAATACATATAAATACAGAAAAATCAAGATTAATGTCCGTTTTTGTGTCCGAAAATGGACACAGTGTCCATTTTCGGACACTACATTTTTTATTAAAATACTGATATTTAAACAAATAACGAATTGGCATACTTTTTGCTTGTTGAAGGACGTATCATCAGCCACAAATCTCAAAATCAACTAATATCATGAACAATAACCTTATACATAAAGTCCTTGCACTAGAAAGTCTTGGAGGGTGTGCCAATTTACTTCAATACATTTCAGTCATGTGCTGTACATCTATTATTTGGTAAAGTCTAAATCAAGAATTGAGTCTATCTTTTCGTTACCCTTTTAATTAATTAAGTATGCGTTATCTGTTTTTTCTATTTATGTCTTTTTTTCTCTTCGTAGAATCTTCTGCTCAACAACTTGTCTTGGGGTCTGTTCGTGATGCTTTTTTAAAGACACCACTCGTCGATGCACATGTAACCTTGCTGACCACTGACAGTGTCGTAATACAGGACTCTATCCCTGTCACTCTAAGTAAAAGAGACGGAGAACGTTGGGGTAGTGCCAACTTCATAATCAAGCTACCCAAGAAAACTTGTACCTACCTGCTCCGCACTACTCTTGACGGATATGAAGATGCATGGGAGACATTTTCTGTAAAAGCAGAAATCAATGATGTTTGGGGTCTGGATCCGCTTGAGTTGCATCGAATCTCCAAAAAAACATTGGGCGAAGTGACTGTCACTGCCACAAAACTCAAGATGTATTACAAAGGGGATACCCTGGTTTACGATGCCACAGCCTTCAAGATGCCAGACGGCTCCATGCTGGACGATCTGATACGCCAAATGCCTGGTGTCACCATGAACGATGACGGCGAGATCTTTGTCAACGGGCGTAAGATTGATGAGTTGCTTTTAGGTTCGCGTTCCTTTTTTGGCGGGAACAGTAAAGTCCTGCTCGAGAATCTTCCTTACTATACTGTGAAAAACCTAAAAGTATATGAGAAGGAAAGTGACCGCAATCAGGCTGTCGGATATGAGATAGAGCCCAACAAATATGTTATGGACGTGAATCTTAAAGACAACTACCGGAACGGCTATATAGGTAATGTAGAAGCTGCCGGAGGAACCCAGGAGCGTTGGCTGGGCCGTGCGTTCTTGTTGGGGTATACCGACAAATTACGTTTTACACTTTTGGGAAATGCGAATAATGTCAATGAGAAACGTCACATCGGAGAATCGGGCAGTTGGAAACCGGAAAACATGCCACGCTCCTTACTGACCACCAAGAGTGTGGCTGGCGAAGTGGATTACCTGTCAAAAGATGGTAAGGTGCAAGACGTTGTCATGGTGGATTTTACAACATCAAAGGACGAAGGAGAAACCACCCAACGGCGTGAACTTTTCCTGGATGGAAGTACTCCTTATTCTACATTAAAAGCATCCAATACCTCACACATAAGTCAGCTCCTGGCAAAGAACAGTTTTAAACTCAAAATCCCTAATAAAATCTATACCGACCTTGGACTGGAGTTCATCTACAATAAATACAAAGGTAACAGTGAGTCTATCTCAGAAGATTTTCTGGACAGTATCAACACCCGCTTACGGAGTACCAGTTATAACAACGGGCATTCTCTTCGTGCGACTGCGAGTGGATTTATCTCTCCTCGTGCAGACATCTTCCTCCGTCCACTGGCTGTATTCTACGGTTTCAAATACTCTGAAGACAAGAACGAAACGGCTCGCGGCTTCATCACCCGGCAGTTTGTTCATCCGTCTACCCAGACACAGTATAACGCCAATGATTTCTTCCATAGAGAGACTCTTGGAAATATCCATCTTTGCTGGAACAGTAGATTGAACCAGTATCTTGATCTGGAAATACAGGACAGACAGGAATATGCCAAAAAATACAAGCGTGACAACCTGTACCACCCGGATACTCTTTTTCTGCCTTCACAACTGGATGCCTTACAAGCAATAACTGATCCAGGAAATTCTTATGAGAGTGATTATCATATATATTACAATGCCCCTACTCTCGCACTGAAGTGGAACAAGTACATTCCCGGAGAATATATGAAGATGGAGTTTCTCAGTTGGGATTTACGCCTGACCAGCATCATCCGTTCTGAGCATCTGATTTATACGCGCAACCATACGGTGCAGGATAAAAGACGTACCAGTTACAACCTTATGCCTTCGTTCAATTTCAGGATACACCCGACCAGAAAGGCCGGTGAGCAACTGCAGTTCCAATTGATGTATAACCAGGAAACTGCTTCCATATTCGACTTACTTGACTATCGGGACGATGCCACTCCGCAGATTGTGCAGCTGAGTAATCCGGATTTAAAAGGCATTGCTACGTCAAAAGTCCAAATCAACTTTACGGATTGGGAGAGCAAACGGAAAGGACAACAATATAATCTTCAAGGTGCATTCAATTATTTCCATCGGCAGATTGCGCAATCGGTCATATTCAACCTGAGCAACTCCCAGTACACCTATCAACCCAGAAATGTAAGTGGAGCTTATCAGGCATCCGCCAAGTTCGACTTTACACGCTTTCTTGACAAACGGCAACGCTGGTCCTGGCAGACAACACTTGACGCGACTTACAACCATGCCATTGACCATGTCCTGCAAGCCGGTATGACGGAAAGCGCGCCTAACGCAGTCAATACGCTTGTCCTGCATGATGGACTCTGGTTGCAATATCAGCATAAGGATCTCAGTGTAAGAGCTGTCGGCGATATCCGTTGGCGTCACTCCGAAGGCAAGATGCAGGACTTTACAACATTAAACGCATTTGATTATCAATATGGAATGACAACACGTTATACAATTCCTGTTCTGAAAACGACACTGTCTTTAGACTGGAATATGTATTGCCGGCGTGGTTACGGCAGTCAGGACCTCAATACTGACGACTTTGTCATGAACGGTTCTATCAGCCAGCCTTTCCTGAAAGGCAAGCTTATTGTAGGGTTAGAGGCTTTTGACCTGTTCCATCAATTGTCTGCCGTGCAGTATACCATCAACGCTCAAGGAAGAACAGAAACCTGGAACCGGACACTCCCCAACTATGTCATGCTGCACATAGTCTATCATTTCAACAAACAACCGAAAAAATAGAAGCATTTAACATCAAGAACATGTCATCACTTTCACGCAAAGAAATGGCACTTATTAATGGTGACAAATTTTATTTACTTGCTACTTTGAAGGTCAGTTATGCGCAGTTGAAGTTTCAGGTGGTGTAAATACGGGAACATGCAAGTGGTACTACACGAGCCAATATGAGCGGAAATTAACCTGTATCATGGATTAGCATTATTTTTCAATTGAAAATCTAAATCTAAGAGGTCGTAGATTTGCAAATCATAAGATTTAAACTACGACCTCTTTTAAAATCTCCTGGTCATGAAAAAATCATATTCTATATATTGGCAATATATCACTTCAATCGGAAACCGAAGCACTAAGAATACAAACTCCGACTCGCCCCACAACTTAATAAAAGTGCAGGCATAAACTTTTCCTTGTGGCAGAAAGACTTTTGTCTCTATAAGCTGTTGTCCCTTAAAATATTTTATTCACTGATATTCAATAATTTAGTTTATATAAATCTGCAAGTTTTCTTATCTTATAGGTTAAGAAACTTGCAGATTTATTAATCAAAAAGACGAATAATAGCCCTTTTTATTCAGCTACCTGTCAGACATACCGAAGCTATCGTATCTACTTTTCTATTAGCCGACAAAATAGATTGGGAAAAATTAAAAACTGCTTTTAAACCTTTACTTTTTAAGAGAAAGCTATTTAATAGGTATACTTAAGTATACTTTTAACAAAAAAACATCATTTATATTTGCCATTCCTTATTTTTTCTCCTAAGTTCGGCATATTTCTGTTAGAAAAGCCGATTAATGAAGTACTATTGGCTGAATATATCGAAATATTGGATCTATTTACCTTTTAAAAAAACATTATGAGAAATGTATTAAAAACTGCTGGAAATAAGTCTGCATGCTTGTTTCTATAGCCTTGAATGCTCAGGAACGTTCGGGCGATATCTGCGTTGATGTGAAGTGTGTCAGGAATACCACGAAAAATGAGGGATTGTGGTATTGTATTGCTATTGAAAGAAACTATCGTTAAAGTAATTTAAAAAATAGAGTCATGAGAACAAATATGAAAACTTTAAATTGGTTGCCGGTCTTGTTCGTGCTGGCATTTACCTGTTCCCTTAATTTATCCGCCCAATTATGGAAGAAACATGTCTTCTCTTTCCAGAACTCCCCAGACTCCGTAACCTGCGTCTATAAAGCGAAGACGAACGAACTGATCCTGTCAGGTTTCGACACGGATGGCAAGGGCACATTCTATTTCTTGGGTGGCAGCCCGCTGACGGTTACCTGTTACGAACAGGGCAAGCTGGCCTATCGTCGTCCGTTAGGTATCCGCTTTTCGGGCATGGTGAGTTTCCGTCTGATCGGCGATTCGCTTTATCTGATCCATCGCGAGGACCATGCCCTGTATCGGATGCACCGTGACAATAAGGGAGCGGTTGATTGTATCCCATTGAAAACGCCTCCCTTTGAAAGATGCTTTATCGGTCCCATTGATGCCGAGCCGTCCTTTAAGTTGTCTAATGTAGAGAACAGCATAACCAATAGCCGAATTTATGACTTTCACCAGAATCTTCTTCGGGAATATTCCTGCCGTACCGGGGATGAACTGCTGTATGATTCCGTCTATCAGCATATCCCGGATAATTTGGAGTATTACGGACGTTATAAGGGATACAACGTATGTATGAAGGATTATGCCACAATTGTTTTGGTGGATGATAGCGGTGAAATCGTCCGTCAGACCGGTCGCACCTATGAAGAGCTGGATTGCTGGTATGTACTGAATTCCAGAAGTGATACGATTGAGAACTGGGGGCCGTCCGCAGAAGTCCGTGTCTTCAGAAACAACCATTTCTATATGCCCACCTTCAACGCGAAGAAAGAACTAGTGGTATGGGATGTGAATGTGGATTCACTTTGAAAAAAAAATAAAAATCCTGGTTTATAATAAGTTACAAAGAAGAGTTTGAAAAATACTGAATCGAAAAGAGTCCAAAGGCGGCCTATCGATACTTGAACCAGAAGAATATAAACAGTAATCCCCTCCTTCTAAAAACTCTTTAAAGCAGTTTTTAAAGGGAGGGGATTGCTGTAATCATATACTCTATCATAACATTCCTATCGGATCAACTTTTTCAGTCCGAGACAGTTACGAATTAGTTGTTTTTTACTTCCCAGTCACCAATCGTGCCTGTCTCCGAAGAGAAACTGGCACCGATGCAATACAGTTTCCGGCTGTCGGCGGCATATTCGCGGGCATAGCCTTTCTCCTCAATCTGCTGCAAGGCTTCTTCAGCCGTACCGTCCAGCTTGAACTCGAAGATATAGACATAGTCAGCCGTTTCCAGCACACAATCCACACGGCCTTGACTCTGCACCTTTTCCACATAAACCGTATACACGCTCACCAGACGAAGAATCAGATAAAACGTATACTGGAAATAACGCTCCCGCTCCGCCTCATCTTCCTTGCGCCGCATCGTATAGGGAATACTCGAAAGGAAAGAAGTAAACAGGGTATGCACCTGCTCCACATCGCCGGCCTCCAAAGCATCCAATAAATCGTAGATCCATCCTTCCACCCGTTTCCCGGGCCGAAGGTAGGAAGTAGCCAGAGCCGTCAGAAAACCGCTCTTCACTTCGTTGTTCGGAAAGTCCAGCAAAAAACGGTTACGCCGCATGTCGTAAGCCTTGATCGTCAGGTAACCGCTCTGATAGATCATCGGCAGAGGGCGCTCCACATCGGCCTTGTAGTCAATGAATTCCTCCGGGGCATAATACTTGCCCGTCAGTTCGTTCATATTCTCCTTGAAGTGAGCAAGCAGACGAATCAGATAGGTCGGTGTGCCCGTGCTGAACCAGAAGTCACGAACGCGAAGACTGTCCAACGCATTAAGCAGACTGAACGGATTGTAAATATCCGTCAAACGGTCGCTGAAGTGATAGCCGTCGTAGTGTGCTTTCAATTTCCGGCGCATCTCTTCCGGCGTACACTGGTATTCGGCCGCCATAGCAGCTATCGGTTCTGCAAAATTACGGTCAATCTCTTCCTGCGTAATGCCACACAAAGCCTCATAACGGGCATCCATACTGATGTCCTTAGGCTGGTTGAAACCGCTGAACACACTGACCTGAGAAAACTTGGTCACTCCCGTCAGCAATACAAACTGCAAATGGCTGTCTGCACCCTTGAAGACCGAATAGAATGCTTTCAGAATGTTTCGATGCTGATTCTCCAGATCGGTATCCACATCCAGCACATCCAGAATCGGCTTGTCGTACTCATCGATAAGCACCACGGCACGACGACCGGTCTGTTGGTGGGCTGTTTCCAGAATATTGATAAATCGATCACCATAGCCCAATTCATGAGTCCGAACCGGCAGATTATACTGCTGTTCCCATTGTGTCAGATAAAAATTTATTTTCTGTTCCAGTTCTCCTGACTTCGTAAAATTTCCTCCATTGAAATCCACATGAAATACCGGATACACCGCCCACTCCTTTTCCAGACGTTCCATAGCCAGGCCACGGAACAGTTCTTTCCGCCCCAGATAATAATTCTCTAAGGTGGAAACCAGCAGACTCTTGCCAAAACGACGCGGACGACTCAGAAAGTAAATACTCCCTTCATGCGTCAGACTGTAAATCAAATCGGTTTTGTCTACATACACATAACCGTCTTCCATAATACGGTCGAAGCTCTGAATGCCTATCGGATATTTCATCATGGTCTTCTCTTTTAAATCTTTACGCAAAGATAATAGGAAAATAGACTTATCCCCTGTTTATAAAGAAAAATATTCGGAGAAGTCATTTCTCCAGAAATGCAACCTATCACATCCGTCCCTCTCTCACAGCCTGAAGCTTTGCCTTCAGTTCCTGAGCCTTCTGCCCGTTCTTGTCTATAACGTTTTTCTTTTCCTCACGATCTTTTGACAAATGATACAACTGAGGTTCCTTGCTGTTTCCCGATTCAATGGCCGGTCCCCAGGGAATACCGGCCGGACCGTCGCTCTGCTCGATATATTTCCACTCCTTATCACGTATAGACAAGGTATGATTATAAGACTGCTCAATCACATAATCGCGTCCCTGCACATCATCGCCCAACAGAGTTGCCAGATGGTTCTCGCTATCTGGTGCCGAACCCTGTGGCAGACGGGCCTGAAGCAATTCTCCAAAAGAGCGGAACAAATCGATTTGTGAGAACAATGCGTCCGATGTCTTGCTTTTACGGATATGCTGTGGCCAGGAAACAATAAACGGAATCCGCGTTCCTCCCTCAAAGGCGCTGTATTTATTACCACGCAATCCACGGGTAGGCGAATGTCCGTCCAACAGCTCGGCAGCCTGATCCGCATATCCGTCGTCAAGTACCGGACCGTTATCGCTCGACAGGATGATCAGGGTATTCTCATACAGTCCGTTCTTCTTCAGGTAGTCAATTACCAGCCCCACCGTCCAGTCAAACTGGGCTATGGCATCGCCACGCAGTCCCATCGGATTCTTTCCGCGGAAGCGTTCATGCGGGAAGCGGGGCACGTGCACATCATTGGTAGCCAAGTACATAAAGAAAGGCTTATCCTTATTCTTGTCGATAAATTCCAAAGCATGAGCCGCTATGGAATCCGCAATATTCTCATCCTTCCACAGAGCTTTTCCTCCCCCTTTCATATAACCGATGCGGCTGATGCCGTTCACAATGGCCTGATCATGTCCGTGCGAAGGTTTCAGATTATACAGCAGTTCCGGATGATCTTTTCCCAACGGTTCGCCGGGGAAAGGTTTCGCATAGCTCACCTCTATCGGAGCACTCGGATCATAGTTGGCCACCATACCGTTCTCGATAAAGACACAAGGCACACGGTCGCCCGTAGCCGCCATAATATAGGAATAATCAAAGCCCAAATCGCCGGGATGAGTCGGCAGCGGAGCATTCCAGTCCTGCTTACCACTCTCGGCTCCCAAACCTAAGTGCCACTTGCCGATGGCTGCTGTCGCATAACCGGAATTCTTGAACACATCTGCCAGTGTATATTGTCCGGGCTTGATAATCATACCGGCATTTCCGGCTGCCACATCCGTTCCTTTCTTACGCCAGGCATACTCACCCGTAAGCAGAGAGTAACGCGAGGGAGTACTGGTAGCTGCCACAGCATGTGCATTGGTAAACAGGATACCATCCTGTGCCAAGGCGTTCACATTGGGAGTCTTTACATTCTTGGCATCATAGCATTCCAAATCACCATAACCCAAATCATCAGCATAAATTAAAAGTACATTCGGGCGCGCCGTATTCTGAGCCCATAAGGCTGTACCACCTCCCAGCAAAGCAATGGAGAATAAAAGCTTGTTTTGGTTCATCATCTAATATAGGTATTCATTTAAAGTTATTATAAACTGTCGCAAAGATAACCTTTTTATGGAATTACTCCCCCGTCAGTAATTCATTACTTCCCCGTCAGTAACAGATTACTGACGGGGAAGTAATTTTCAAAAATCAACAGCGAATGATAATCCTACCAGCAAATACTTTCTTCATAACGGTCAAAAGACAAATCTTCCGTCACTCCAGCCTGATGCAGCGCCTGTAACACCATTTTCTGCTCCTCGGGAGAAAGAGCAAAGTCGCCACGGCGACGCTCATAGAAAGTATTCTGACTAAAATGATTCAGCAACAGAGCACGGAATTTCTGATATTGTGCCGGGAGCATCCGCTCCTGCATCCCCTTGAATCCACGGGCATAAACCACCGGAGCGGAATTGCGGTAATAAGGACAGGAAGCTCCCGGAACGCAACGGTCGGAATTGAGCACACGCAGATAAGTGGAACGCTCCATCATGGGTTTACAAGCCAAATGACGCAGACAAGTGGAAGCGCACGGACAATCCTCGCGTAAGCACAAAGCATAATTCTCAGGAACTTCTTTAGACAGTGTTTTTGACATAGATGTTTGATTTTTAAGGTTTATAATAAGTGGTTCTTCAAATACAAAGATACTCTTTTTCAAAGCGAAAGTCAAGAGACCAAAGAAATTCACTATCTTTGCAACTCTTTGCCAAAAGCAAAGAACAATAAGGTATTAATCATTATTCAATCATTTATTAGCAAAAAATCGGCATAAGGCGCAAAGAAAAGCAAAGTTCTACATAAATAAATGCAG
>OGMP01001006.1_pt1 | contig 24623 bp, 19 predicted proteins | sample 1573261 | NCBI WGS metagenome assembly OGMP01 (sample SAMEA2581878, study PRJEB24529) | metagenome | biome: Human gut stool | place: China | collected 2011 | reverse complement strand
CGCAATGCGGACATTTTAACACATGACCGCAGGCTCTGCAAGAGACAAAGCCTGCAACCCCTCTCCGGTTGATAAAAAGCATCATCTGCTGCCCCTTTTTCAAGCGGTCCTCCATCAGCTCCTGAAGCTGTACACTTAAAATGGAACGGTTGCCTGCTTTTAACTCTTCCCTTAAATCCACGACCTCTACTTTCGGGAGTGGTTTTTCTGCTACACGGTGCTTTAACTCTAACAGCTCATACTCCCCTGTTTTCGCCTTGTAATAACTTTCCACAGACGGAGTTGCCGAGCCAAGCACGACACTCGCACCGCACATTCTCGCACGCTCGATCGCAGTCTCCCTTGCATGGTATCTCGGAAGTGTCTCACTTTTATAACTGCTCTCATGCTCTTCATCGATAATAATAAGCCCTAATTTTGAAAAAGGTGTGAACAACGCCGATCTCGGACCTATCATAATATCCACGTCCCCGTTTTTTGCCCGCTCAAACTGGTCAAACCGCTCTCCCGGAGACAATCTGGAATTCATGATGGAAACCCTGTCTCCGAAACGGTTGTAAAACCGCATGACGGTCTGAAATGTCAGCGCGATCTCAGGGATCAGCACGATCGCCTGTTTTCCCTGCGCTAACATATGGGCGATCAGTTCCATGTACACCTCCGTCTTGCCGCTCCCGGTCACGCCCTTGATCAGATAAGTTTTTGCGATTTTCTGATTCAAATCCCGCTCGATCACATCCACCACGGACTGCTGTTCTTCGTTTAACGTGAGGTGATACCCCTTGCTGTCTAAATGTGACACCGGGTTGCGGTAAGACCGCTCACTGACCACCTCCACGATTCCCATGGTCTCTAACGCCCGGATCACAGCACCCGAAACATTCAGCTTCTGCGTGATCATGCTCTGATCCATCTGAGGATTTTCGATCAGTGCAGACAACAGCCGCACCCGCGCTTTCTGATGTTTCCGTTCAAATTCTGCAAGTTCACTTTTCGCTTCGATCTCCGTCAGCTTCAGACGGACGCTTTTGTGTTCCACTGCATTGCTTTTTTTCTTGATCGGAATGACGGTTTTTAACGCATGGTTCATGGTCGCCCCATAGTTTTTCTTCATCCAGCCTGCCAGTGCGATCAACTGGCTTTCAATCGGAACGCTGTCTGTCACGATCCCGATAATCTCTTTGATCTTTGCCACCTCAAACTCCGGTTCATCCGTCAGCTCCACAACATATCCCTTGATATTACGTCTGCCGAATGGGACATACACCTGCATTCCAAGTGTCAGTTTTTCCTTCATTGCTTCCGGAATCCTATATTGAAATGTTTTATCTAATTTTTCATTGAATATATCAACAATGATATTCGCGTATTCCGCCATCCAGCGCCTCCTGTACTATTTTTCTGTCGTCTAACGGATATCGGATTCCTTTGATCTCCTGATAACTCTCATGTCCTTTTCCGGCTAAAACAATAATATCCCTTTTCTCTGCCATCGAAACGGCATATTCCACTGCTGCCCTGCGGTCTGAGATCTTTATGTAAGATGGCTTTTCCCCTGCACACACTGCGCCACGCAGCCCATCCTCGATCTGGTCCATGATCCGCTCCGGATCCTCCCACCTTGGATTATCCGAGGTGATAATGGTAAAATCTGCCAGTCTGCCTGCCGTCTCTCCCATCTGATACCTTCTCAAAACAGAGCGGTTTCCTCCGCATCCAAAAATCACGATCAGCCTTGCCGGTTCGAATTTTCGTAAAGTTTCGAGCAGATTCCGAAGACTCATCTCATTGTGGGCATAATCGATCAGGAACACATACCCGGTCCCAGCCGTCATGTTCTGACATCTTCCCGGCACGATCTGTTTTGCCAGCGCTGCTTTTATCTGCTCCCGATCCACCTTAAAATGCCCTGCCACAGAAATGGCGGCAAGCGCATTATAGATATTAAACTGCCCCGGAAGCTGCATGACGATATCCTCTCTCCGCCACTCTCTTTTTACCGTAAAATGGCTTTGTAAGCTGCCCGATTCCATTCCATACCATTCGTCCTCCGCCATCACGTCCGAAGGATGCCGGATGGAGAAGTTCTCCACCTCGCAGGTATGTCCTGCAAGTATCTTATCTACATTCGGATCATCCTGATTCACAATGCCAATGCCACACTGCCGCATCAGCCTGCTTTTGCAGTACAGATACTCGGAAAAAGTTGCATGTTCCCCCTTTCCGATATGATCCGGTTCTATGTTCAGAAAAACGCCGATATCAAAAAAAATATCTGCCGTGCGCTGCAATGCAATGCCCTGCGAGGACACCTCCATCACACAGCAGTCACATTCATTTTCCACCATGCGGGACAGAAGCCTGTGGATCTCGCACGATTCCGGCGTGGTGTTTTTCACCGTCTCTCTCCTTCTTCCATCATAGGATTCGATCGTTCCGATCATTCCTACCCGGTAACCGGCTTCCTGCAAAATCCCCGCAGTCAGAAATGCTGTTGTCGTCTTGCCATTCGTGCCTGTGATGCCGATCATCTTCATCCGTTCTGCCGGATGATCAAAGAAAGCTGCCGAGAGTGCCGAAAGTGCTTTTCTGGTATCTCTCACTGTGACCACACAGATATTTCTGTCACGGATCAGTTCGTGCACATCCACCTTCATATGTTCTGTCAGGATCACCGGTCCCGACCTGCTTCCGATCACATAGCGGTCATCCACAACCAGTACCGCTGCGCCGTGTTCCACCGCCTGCGGCACATATTCATGACCGTTGTTCCGGTATCCATTTATGCAAACAAAAAGGGAGCCTTCTTTTACTTTTTCAGAATGACAACAGATATCCGTTATCTTCCGGTCATCGTCTCCCCTTACACTTTCGTATGAAATCTGTTTTAACAGACTGCGTAATAATTGCATACCGCTCCCCTGCCTGATGGCAGAATGTACTTTTTTTATTATATGACAAGAAGGCTGATTTTACAAGTTGTCCCATCCGATTCCATGTATGAAATCAATGGATCTGTGACATATTATATAAAAAAACAGGAGACTTTTATTATGCGGCGAAACTTTTTTATCTGCGGACTCACGGGCTGGTGCCTTGAAATTCTTTTTACCTCCATTGGCAATTGCAGCCGGCATGACCTGCGCCTGATCGGGCAGACTTCCGTCTGGATGTTTCCCATTTACGGCATGGCATGTATCATCAAACCGCTGTACAGATACTTTAAAAAACTCCCTGCTCTCTTCCGGGGCTTTATCTATTCCACCGGTATTTTCTGTTTTGAGTACTTAAGTGGTTCCCTGTTAAAAAAACACCATCTATGTCCCTGGGATTACAGCAATGCTCCCACAAACATAAATGGTGTCATCCGTCTTGACTATGCGCCGGTATGGATGGCTGCCGGACTGATCTTTGAGAAAATCCTCTCTAAGTAAGTTTTAGATCATGAATCCAGAGCATCCGACAGATCCTGCGCAGCTCCAATGTCTAGTGTATTTAATGTGCGGCGTTTCATACGTGCCACTTCTGATGCTTTCAAAAGATAATTTTTGACTTCCTTTGACCTTCTGATGTGGATCAGTTTCAGTTCCGCATTCGTGACATCCCCGGTGTAGCAGGTGATCGTTCCGAGCCCAAAAATGCGCTCCAACAGTGTCGTTGTCAGCTTCACATCCTGTACCTTGTACATGTAACAGTCATTTTCTTCCGTCTTTAACAGACCTTGATCGATCGTCAGCATGCTTGGTGTGATCGTATACTTTGTAAACGTCCATGGCAGACCGAAAAATAATAATCTCTTCCGCTCACAGTATTTTACTTCATCCTCGTCTTCTTCATGCATTGTCCTGATATCTTCAGCCATATGATACTCCTTTTTTTCTCCGGATTGCTTTTCATCCTCATGATTATTTGATTATAGCTTTTTTGCTTTCAAACTGCAATATAAAAAGCCAGCTGCCGCCCAAAAAATTCTGAAAATTTTATTATTTTGTACCAATATAACGTAAATAATTTTTCTCTTGAATTTGGAAAATGATTATTATATGATAGTAAAAATGCCTGAGAGAAATATCACTATTTCTTATAAAAGAGCAGGTATTTATAAGGAGGTTTATATGCGTCATTTAATGAGTCCATTAGACTTCTCCGTCGAAGAGTTAGACAAACTCTTAGACCTTGCAAATGATATCGAGAAGTTTCCTGGCAAGTATGCCCATGCATGTGATGGCAAAAAGCTTGCAACATGTTTTTATGAGCCAAGTACACGAACAAGACTTAGTTTTGAAGCTGCCATGTTAAATCTTGGTGGTTCTGTTTTAGGTTTTTCCGATGCGAGTTGTTCTTCCGCATCCAAAGGTGAAAGTGTTTCTGATACGATCCGGATTATTTCCTGTTACGCAGATATCTGTGCTATGCGTCATCCAAAGGAAGGTGCACCTCTTGTAGCCTCCCAAAAATCCCGAATTCCAGTAATTAATGCCGGCGACGGTGGTCATCAGCATCCTACCCAGACATTGACGGACTTATTGACGATCCGGTCTTTAAAGGGCAGACTGTCCAACATGACGATTGGTCTCTGTGGCGACTTAAAATTCGGACGGACCGTACATTCACTGATCAATGCTCTCATCCGTTACCCTGGGATCAGGTTCGTACTCATCTCACCGGAAGAGTTAAAGATTCCAAGCTATATCCGCGAAGATGTATTGAGAGCCAACAATATTCCATTTGAAGAGGTGGAACGCTTAGAAGATGCAATGCCGGATCTTGATATTTTATATATGACACGTGTACAGAAGGAACGTTTCTTCAACGAAGAAGACTACGTGCGTTTGAAGAATTTCTATATTCTGACCAAAGCTAAAATGGATCTTGCAAAAGACGATATGTTAGTGCTTCACCCACTCCCTCGTGTCAATGAGATCTCTGTCGAAGTGGATGATGATCCAAGAGCTGCCTACTTCCGTCAGGCGCAGTACGGCGTCTATGTAAGAATGGCGCTGATTCTGACACTACTTGAAATCGATACTGCGAAGCTTTAAATCCACTGATGCAGACTCTGAATCAGTTTTTATGGATTTTGAATATTAAGATTTTTCGTGACGTCCGTCACAGATAGGAGTACACATGTTAAATATTAGTGGTATTCAGGAAGGTTTCGTCTTAGACCATATCCAGGCAGGAATGAGCCTTCAGATTTATCATGATCTGAAATTAGACCAGTTAGACTGCACCGTTGCCATCATTAAGAATGCAAAAAGCAATAAGATGGGTAAAAAGGACATTTTAAAAGTGGAATGCCCGGTTGAGGCATTAGACTTAGATATTCTCGGATTCATTGACCACAACATCACGGTCAATGTGATCAAGGATTCCAAGATCGTAGAGAAAAAGGAGCTTCACATGCCAAAACAGGTAAAGAATGTCATCCGGTGCAAAAACCCACGCTGCATCACTTCCATCGAGCAGGAACTCGACCAGATCTTCCTTCTCACCGATGAGGCAAAAGAAGTTTACCGCTGCAAATACTGTGAAGAGAAATATACCAATCCAAACCGCAGATAAAAATACGGCATAAAAAAGTCCCCTTTTATGGGGACTTTTTTATATCGCATATTTCATAATCTTTGTAAAAAATGATTCTCAGAATGGCCGCAGACAACAGCAGTTGCACAGCATATTCAAAAACAGGAGGCTTAAGCACCAGCTTCCGGAACTGGAATATGGTCTGTCATAATTATCACCCATGCTGGTGTACCATGTACCTCCAAATTCCAGATGTTGTAAAAACTGACGGTATTCAAAATTACTTGGCTCCATCTCGACAGCCCTTCCCGCATGCTGTTTTGCAACGATATTATTGCCGGCTCCCTGATTTGCCATTGCACTATAGTAGTACCATCGTGCGCTGCGCTCTGCAAATGGAATACCGTTCAAAACATTGAGTGCTTCCGCATAACAGCGGTTTGCGATATAATTTGCAGCCGCCTGCATCTGTGGGGAGTCATTCGCTGTTCTGTATCCCTGATTTCCACTGTAATTGTACCGATAGCTTCCACCACCTGCGGAGGAGGTGTTATATCCATAACTTCCACCAAAGCTTCCGCCCGACTGTTTTTCCTTCATGATCTGATCATAGGCCTGCTGTACTTCCTTAAACTTCTCCTCAGCCTGTGCCTTATTCGGATTGTTAATATTAGCATCCGGGTGATATTTACGGCTTAAAGCCCGATATGCTTTTTTTATCTCATCATCCGAGGCACCCGGTGAAATACCGAGCACCTGATATGGATTCATCATATAATTCTCCTGTTACTTTTTCCTGTCTTCTTTTTTTCTCTTCGTCTTTTTCTCTTCCAGCTTCTTTTTTCTAAGCTGTAAATATTCATATCTGCTCCATACACCGGAGTAGAGAATATTCCGCAAAATATCTGCATGCAGTAAAATCGGCAGACGCTCGAATGACTTGGCACATTCCGACATCATGCTCGTCAGCAGCAATTTACAGAATGTATCAAATTCCTGATCATTTTCTTTTTCCATGTATACAAGCGGATTATAGCAGTTCTTCTTCTGGTCTGCTTCATAGTCCTCGTATGCGTCCATCAGATAAATAAACTTACCCATATAAAATCCAAGGGTACGCATCTCCTCCTGCCACTCATCCTCCCGCCAGCACATGATCTCTCCAAGCATCTCACCGGTAAGACCTGCCACAAGATCGAGATTCGTCTCTTTGTTCTTCTCTGCTTCCGCTGTCTTACGCATGAATTCTTCCAAAGCCCTTACCTGTCTTGGATATTTTGACACGATACGAGTATAATCCTTATCGAGGATTTTTACAAACGCTTTTTTCGTGTAGGATTTCTCGTCCTTCCAGTCATCTAAAAGATTCTGGTATGCCAGGATCAGGTTCATGTCTGCGGCATACTCTGTCGCCTCATTGATGTAAGCCGTCCGTTTCTTCGTCGGGTGCAGCGGACAGGTAAACTCTGTCTCGGTGTTCTCCAGTTCATACAGTCCGGTCAGCAGAACGATCAGAAATGTCAGATCATAACTTAACAGCATCTGTCCTTTTGTGCCACAATTTGTTTTGAGTTTCTGGCAGAGTCCGCAGTAATATGCCTGATATATTTTTTTACTTTCTTCCGATAGTTCTTTTTGATTGATATTGATATAACCAAACAATGGAAAAATCTCCTTTTATTTTCAACTTTTTTTCACAAATTCTGTCCGGCATTTTGGACAGGTGATGCAGATTTTTCCTCTGCCTTTTGGCACTCTCACTTTCTGTTTACATTGCGGACATTTGTAAAATCTGTAGTTTTTTCTCTGTGCCAGATGCTTTTTGAACCGGTTCCACTTCACAGCCATCTGATATCTGTAGTTGAGATATTTCTGATTTTCTGCATATCTTGCGGAAATATTCTTCGAGAACATTCTCCATGTGGAATAGATCATCAGCGCGATCGCCAACCAGTAAAAAATGCCAAGACGGCTGAACATCGACAAAAAAAGCAATACCAGTGCAGCAATGCTCTGTGCTTTTGCCAGTTCATCCGCTCCATATCTTCCAATCATAAAACGCTGTATTTTCTCCCTCATTGTTCCGACCTCCTATCAAGTGATTTTATGTTACGCTTCAAAGGAAATCGCGTCAACACACCTATTGTCTTTTAAGAAACATTTTAGATTTCTATAATAATTTAAAATAACTGTACTTTCTGACGCATGCCCACACCATCCTGTGCATAGCAGACAGCAGTATCCGAGTCGATCATACTCTTCATATAAAGGTCGTACACGGCATCGTCCATGGAGACCATTCCCTCTTTTCTGCAGCTGCGCATCACGGACGGTATCTGGAAATACTTCTGTTCCTTTATCAGGCTTTTTATCTCCTGGTTTGCCAAAAGAACTTCAAACGCCGCCACACGTCCGCCTCCATCCAGTCTCGGAAGAAGCTGCTGGGAAATAACGCCTGCCAGTACATCCGAAAGCTGTGAACGGATCTGATGCTGCCTGTGATCCGGGAAACATTCCACGATCCGTTCGATGGAAGCCACCGCATTTTGGGTCGGAAGTGCGGCAATCACAAGATGTCCCATCTCCGCCGCAGTCAGCGCAAGTGAAACCGTATCCAGATCTTCCATCTCACTGATCAGAATGACATCCATATCCTGTTTTAACGCAGCTTTTAATCCTGCTTCATAAGACCGGCTGTCAATGCCGATCTCCCGCTGCAGCACCATGGACTTTCCGCTCCGGAAAAGATACTCTGCCGGTTTTTCCAGTGTCAGGATCGACCGCTCATAATTAGAAGCAATATGGTCGATCATCGACGCCATCGTTGTTGTCCTTCCACTGCCGGATGCACCTGTCACAAGAATGAGCCCTCTTCTCTTCCCAGCCATCTGCACTGCCGACTCCGGAAGACCAAGCATCTGCGGTGTCGGGATCTTCTCTGCAAACAGACGGACAGACATTGCGCACGTTCCACTCTGCCGGAACAGATTCACGCGGACACGCCTATTGAAAACCGGGCAGGAAAATTCGACCTCTCCATTTTCTTCGAATGTTTTCTGCTGTTTTTTGTCCAGCAATTCCTCTATGAGTTCCTCCATGGAAAAAGACACGTTCCATTCCTCTGTCATATCCACAAGCCTTCCATCTATCCGGAGCAGCAGCTGCTCTTTCGGCACATAATGGATATCGGAAGCTCCTTTTTTTCCTGCCTCTTCTAATATCTTATGAAATTCCTGTAAAAATCCGGTAGTATCACTCTGCATGATCGTCCTCAACTTTCTTCTGTATATGATTGCCACGATTTTTTTGTATACACATTGCGGTGCACTTTTTGCAGGCGCAATGATAATTTCTACACTTACACCATCATACAACAATCCGGCATAAAAAAAAAGATGTCAGCTGACATCTTCTCTATCTAAAATAAGCAGGACGATAAGCCGGGTTATGTCCGTCTGCAAATGCAGACACGAATGATCATCTTTCTAGAATGACTGTTGCCAGCCATTTCAAGCGACCTACCTAAAGCTGGCGGGCCACGTCAACGCTTTTGTTCGGTCTTGCTTCGAATGGGGTTTACATATGCCCCTCCTGTTACCAGAAAGGCGGTAGTCTCTTACACTGCCCTTCCACCCTTACCAGATTCTGGTCAAGCCAGAATCGGCGGTATATTTCTGTTGCACTTTCCTTGGAGTCGCCTCCACCGGACGTTATCCGGCATCCTGCCCTGTGAAGCCCGGACTTTCCTCACCTGCGGTCTTTCGACACTTGCAGCCGCGATCATTTGTCCTACTTATTTTAAAAACTGAAAGAACGCCGCAAAAACTTTGCGACGCTCCTTAATATACACTATTCCTTTAATTTTCGCAAGAAATTTTTTTTCGCAAGAAAATTTTTTCAATTGTATTTATACATTGAAACAACTTCCGCCGATAAATTCACGCAGAATGGAATTCTGGTTGATCCCATCGCTCGGCATTGGAAGGAAATAGTCCAGGAATTTCAGCAGACGCTTTGCCTCTAAATATTCCTGGCAGTCTTTGTCAATGGCAAAAAGCAATGGTTCCGCATACATTTTAAGAACCGCCAGTTCGTAGATGAGCGCGGAGTTAAACATCACATCTGCACCTTCCTGAAATGGGAAAATATACTTTTCTTCTCCTCTGCGCACGGAATCCCACATGGCGATGGTCTCTTTTGCAGAGGTTCCGCGTGTCCGTGCATCGCGGACGATCCGTCGGATCAGTCTTCCGTCAGTCGTCGGCAGACAGTTATGTTCATCAATATTCAACTGCGTCAGCGCACTGATATAAATCTTAAACTTGCTCTCGATCGGCAGGGAATAGGACAACTTATCGTTCAGGCCATGGATTCCCTCGATGACTAACACATCATCCTTTCCCAGTGTCATAAGCTTATCTTTATATTCCCTTCTTCCCGTCTTGAAATTAAAAATAGGAAGATTGACTGTTTTTCCTGCCAGCAGTTCATTCATATCATGGTTGAATAATTCCACATCCAGCGCATCCAGACATTCAAGATCCAGTTCGCCGTTCTCATCCCTTGGACAGATATCCCGGTTCTTATAATAATCATCCAGTGGAAATGGATGCGGATTCAGTCCTTTTGCAGCCAGCTGAATGGACAGCCTGTGTGAAAAAGTCGTTTTTCCTGAGGAGGATGGTCCTGCGATCATAATGAATTTCCGGTCTTTTGCTGAAATAATCTCCTCGGCAAGCCTTCCGATACGCTCCTCAAACAGGGCTTCCTGCGTCAGTATCATCTGCTGTGTTTTTCCGGCTGCGATCGCATCATTTAAGGCTCCGATCGTATCGATCTCAAGCATTTTTCCCCAGTCTCTGGATGTCTTTAACGTGTGGAACAGTTTTTCTGCCGGAACAAACGGTGCGACCTCTCTCGTATTTTTATCCGGGAACTGAAGCATAAATCCATCCGCATAAGGGATCACATCATAATAGCGCAGATATCCGGTCGATGGCACCATAAATCCGTAAAAATAATCCATGTAATGATCGAGTTCATAAATATTGACTCTGGAACTTCTCCGGTAACGGAACAGTTTTTCCTTGTCTGTCATTCCAAGGTCATGAAACAGTGTCACGGCGTCATCCGTATTGATACTCTCCTTGTGGATCTCAATATCGGAAACTACCATCTGATACATCTCATTCTTTAATTTATTGATTTCTGTCCCAGATACTTTCACAACTTCCTCTGTATCATTCTCCCACTTCACAAGTTCACAGTAATTTCCCTGTCCGATGGAGTATTTTACACGCACCGATATATTCCCTTTTCCCCAGAGATTATAGACTGCCTTCTGCATTAAAAGTGTCACGCTTCTGCGGTACGCCTTTTTCCCTGTCTTGTCTGCGGTTGTGAGAAATTCTACGGTTCCGTCTCCATCTGCACACTTATTTAATTCCCGCAGTCTCCTATTGTACAATACCAGAACAATATCATCCTGATACGCATCGCTGTAATCCTGCGCAATGCGCAAAAAACTTGTTCCTGCCGGATACTCTTTTTTCTCCCCCTGGATTGTTAACATAACTTTTTTTCCGTTCATCGTAATCCCCCTTTTCCGTGAAAACAAAATACGAAACCTAATATACTTAAGTTTCGTATTTTGCTGTTCTTATTTTTCTTAAAAATTACTGCTGGATCAATGTCACACTGACTGTACCGGTTCTTAAATCTGCTACTGCTGAAATCTGCAATGGCGTATTATAAATATTCACAAATCTTAAGTCGTAATAATTACCTGCAATTGTCGCATCTCTGCCTTCTGGAAGATATGGAACCGGGAGAGAATGTGGGTGACGCTCAGTCGCCGGGATTCCTCCGTTTAACATTGCAGAATACATGGTAGAAGATACCTGACAGATACCTCCGCCTGTTCCTGTGGAATGTTTACCACTCACATAAATTGGCGCTTCCACATAACCGTTTGCTGCCGTTCTTGGTAAGATCGTTCTGTTAAAGGAAAACTCTTCCCCTGGCTGAATGACTACACCGTTGATTCTGGAAGCTGCCACTGCAATGTTGGTTGCTCTGGAAGCTCTCGGATCAAACTTTGTTGTGCAGGAACCACGGACAATCGCTGCCTGTGCTCCCTCTCCAGCCGAGATCAGTGTCGTTGCATTTCTTCCCTCTGCTGCACCGTTTGCCGCATAATGGGCACAGTAGGATGCAAGGTCATTGCCGAATGCTGCCTGAAGATCCGGGTAATTGGCTCTGTAAATTGCAACATTGAAATTAGCGCAGCCTGATCTTCCCTCATAAATGCCGGAAGATACAAAATGATTGAACAACTTCTGTGCATCATATCCAAACGCCGCCTGAAGATCCGGGTTGGAATTATAATAATATTCTGCATCAAATACTGCCTGATATGCACCTGTATTCGATGATTTCTTTGCTGCATTTGCCGTGACAGTGCTTCCGGACAGCAGCACCATGCACAATGCAATGGATAAAATCTGTATTACTTTCTTTTTCATAAGAAACTCCCTTCTTTGGTATCATATTATTCCAGACCATACGTTACTCTGGTAAATTATGGTAAGATAAATGTAGTATAACACTTTTAAGGATTTTCTACAATCGTTCCTTCACGATATGCCTGAAGTAAATTTTCAAGATCACGGATATTTTCCCGCATCACTTTTCCATTATCTGTGTCTGCAACCGTTTTCCGTCTCACAACATGCTGCACCAGAATCGTATGTGATACAATATCATTTCCATCCGAAACTGCCTTTTCCACGGATTCAAAAGGCTCATGCGCCGCCAGCACAAGTCCATATGAATTGTAAATCAATGTGTACCCGGCAATTCCGGTCTTTGGCTGATAAGCCTTGGAAAAGCCGCCATCTATGATGAGAAGCTTGCCCCCGCACTTCACCGGGGACTCTCCTTTTTTTGCCTCGATCGGGATATGTCCATTGACAATATGCGCCTCCTGGCCGGACAGTCCGAACTCTGCGAGGATCGCATTTACGATCTCTTCTTTTTCCAGCAGCCGGTAATACGGATTTTTCGGTTCCACATGTGTCGCTTTCTCTGCCACAAAATACCGCTCGAACGTTGTCATCTTATCTTTGCCAAATACCGGTGAATTTTTATTTTCCCAGATAAACCAGAGAATGTCTGATCCCTTTTTCTTCTCTTCCGGGTCAATGGCGTAATAACCTTTTCTGGCGTAGCTTTCTAACACATCGTACAACGCTTTTCCGGCATATTCCGTGCCGTAAATATTGACTTTGGTAAAAGAGCCATCCTCATTCAGCGGAACGCAGCCGTGATACAGAAGATTTCCATTGTATACATGATACAGGCTTCCCTTGGTAAAAAGAAAACGCACCTGTCTCTGTAATTTCTCACAATTTAAAAATGCGGCAGTCAGACGTTCCACCACATCTGCCTCATCCACCGAAAGTTCATACGGATGTTCCCAGTCAATGGTTGGAAAATTCAGATCCCGGAGCGGATATTTCTTCCCTTCGATCAGGACTGTACCGGCTGCGGGGTCTATCTTATCGAGCAGCAAACGGTTCTCCATTCCAAATTCCGGGTGTCCTACGATCATCTGTCCTTCCAGCTTAAACTGCATGATGGCGATCGCCTTGTGCATTTTCTCATCGAGCATTGCATCCCGGACATCATATTCCTCTTCCCGGTAATCCAGCTTAAAACAGCTGCATGGATCTTTGTCATAACGGTTCATTGCCAGTCTCGCAAGCGGCACCAGATTGATCCCATATCCATCCTCCAGCAGATTCAGATTGCCGTATTTTGCGGAGATGCGGATCACGTTGCAGATCAGCGCCTGATTGCCCGCTGCTGCCCCCATCCACGAGATATCATGGTTTCCCCACTGGATATCCACGGAATGATGTGACATTAACGTATCCATAATAAGGTTTGGATACGGTCCTCTGTCAAAAATATCGCCGACAACATGCAGATGATCCACTACAAGTCTGCGGATAAGGTTACAGAATGCCACCACAAGTTCTGCTGCCCTGCCTGTCCGGATCACTGAATGGATGATTTCATTATAATATGCCTCCTGATCGGATACATCCGGTCTTCCGGTCAGAAGTTCCTCGATCACATAGGCAAAATCTTTCGGAAGCGCCTTGCGCACCTTGGAACGGGTGTACTTAGAAGACGCTCCTTTGCAGATCCTTATCAGGCGGTACAATGTGACCTTGTACCAGTCCTCCATGTTCTCCTCGGTCTTTATCACCTGCTCCATCTTCTGTTCCGGGTAATAGATCAGTGTGGCGATCGATTTCTTTTCTGCCTGACTGATGGCATTCCCGAACTCATCCTCAATCTTTCTCTTGATCGCCCCGGAACCGTTCTTTAATACATGTTGAAACTGATCATATTCTCCGTGGATATCCGTGATAAAATGTTCCGTTCCCTTCGGCAGGCTTAAGATCGCCTGTAAATTGATAATCTCTGTGGCGGCCGCCGCCACGGTCGGATACTGCTTTGCAAGACTTTTTAAATAACGTAAATCGGTCTGTTCCATCCGTCACCATCCTGTTTTTATTCTGTGTACTGATTTATACTTCATTCATCATTGCGCCTGAATGACATCGCTCATATCATAAAATCCTGCCGGCTTTCCTGCAAGAAATTTTGCCGCCTGCACCGCTCCCTTGGCAAAAACTGCCTTGGAATATGCCGTGTGCTTAAATTCGATCACTTCGTCCTGTCCTGCAAAGATCACTTCATGCTCTCCCACGATATTTCCACCGCGCACTGCGGAAATTCCGATCTCATATTTTTCTCTCTTCTTTCTCTCCCGGCTTCTGTCATAAACATAGGCATATTTCTCATTCAGAGCCTCATTCATGGAGTCTGCCAGAGCGAGAGCCGTTCCGCTCGGTGCATCCAATTTCTGATTGTGGTGTTTCTCCACGATCTCCATATCGAAACCTGCCGGTGCGAGCGTTAAAGCCGCCTTTTTCAAAAGTTCCATCAGCATATTGATGCCGAGTGACATATTACCTGAATAGAAAACAGGAATTGTCTTTGCCGCATCTTCGATTTTTGCAATCTGATCTTTAGAAAAGCCTGTTGTGCAGATAACACAAGGTACTTTGTTATCAACTGCATACGAAAGCATACCGTCAAGAGCTGCAGGATTTGAAAAATCAATGATTACATCAGGTGTTTCGGTTGCCTCGTCAAAAGTCTTGAAAACATCAAAATCATAATTACTTTCACCGAATGCGTCAACGCCGAACAAAACATTGCAATCCTCACGGCTCTGAACAGCCTGTGCCACAAAGCAGCCCATTTTACCGTTACAACCGACTATTGCTGTATTTACCATTTTTATTCCCCTTCAAACTTCTTGAATTTTAAACGAATCAAAGGTCGATTATTTAACCTTCTTGCTTAAAAGGTCATACTTCTCCATGCAATCCTTGAGGTCATGGTAACCCTGAACGCTCATGGGTACGAGCGGAAGTCTGCATTCGCCTGCTTCATAACCGAAGAGATTCATGGCAGTCTTTACCGGGATCGGGTTAACATCGCTGAAGAGTATATGCATAAGCTCAAGATAGTGGAAGTTAAGCTTCTGTGCCTCTGCAAAGTCATTGTCAAGACAAAGCTGACAGATGTCATGCATTTCTTTTGGGCAGATGTTTGCAAATACAGAGATAACACCGAGAGCACCGAGTGACATGAAAGGAACAGTCTGGTCATCGTTACCTGAGTAGATGTCAAGATTGTCACCGCAAAGTGAACGGATGAGAGCAACCTGAGAGATGTCGCCGCTTGCCTCTTTTGCGGCAACGATGTTAGGATGCTTGCAAAGCTCCTGATAAGTCTTTGGCTTGATGTTACAGCCGGTTCTTGAAGGAACATTGTAAAGAATAATCGGAATATCAACCGAATCTGCAACAACGTTGAAGTGTCTTACAAGACCCTGCTGAGATGTTTTATTGTAGTAAGGAGTTACGCAGAGAAGTGCGTCAACGCCTGTGCTTGCGGCAGATTTTGAGAGCATAACGGCTGTTGAGGTATCGTTACTGCCTGTACCTGCAATAACAGGAATTCTGCCGTTTGTCTTTTCTGCAACGAAAGAAATTGTTTCGCAATGCTCTTTTTCCGAAAGAGTTGCAGCCTCACCTGTTGTACCGCATACAATAATTGCATCGGTACCGTTTTGAACATGAAATTCTACGAGATCGCCGAGAACATCGTAGTTTACGCTTCCGTCAGACTTCATAGGAGTGATAAGTGCAACACCTGAGCCTGTAAAAATGTGGTTAGACATAATTTACCTCCGTAAGTAATCAGTCCATGTAGCCCTCAGCACAAAGGAGCTCTGCAAGAAGAACTGCACCGCCTGCTGCGCCTCTTAATGTGTTGTGTGACATACAAACGAACTTGTAATCATATTGAGTATCAGGTCTTAATCTGCCAACCGATACTGCCATACCGTTTTCAAGATTTCTTTCAGATTTAATCTGCGGACGGTCGGGTTCTGTGAAGTAGTGGAGAAAATGCTTTGGAGCACTCGGAAGATCAAGCTCCTGTGCTCTGCCGCTGTAGTTTGACCAAATGTCAATAATTTCTTCGACAGTAGGTTTCTTTACGCCGTCCTTAAATGACATAAATACAGCTGCTGTGTGACCGTCTGATACGGGAACACGGATGCACTGTGATGTGATTGAAATATCATCGGTTTTAACAATCTTGTCGCCTTCAATCTTACCCCAGATTTTAAGCGGCTCCTGCTCTGACTTCTCTTCCTCACCGCCGATGTAAGGAATAACATTATCTACCATTTCAGGCCATGTCTTAAATGTTTTGCCTGCGCCTGAAATTGCCTGATATGTGCAGGCAAGAACCTTGTCAACGCCGAGTGCCTTTAAAGGATGAATTGCAGGAACATAGCTCTGAAGTGAGCAATTGGACTTAACTGCAACAAAGCCTCTTTTTGTGCCGAGACGCTTTCTCTGAGCGTCAATAATCTTAATGTGATCGGCGTTAATTTCAGGAATAACCATAGGAACATCATCTGTAAAACGATGAGCACTGTTGTTTGATACGATAGGACATTCAGCCTTTGCATATCTGTCTTCGAGATCACGGATTTCATCCTTCTTCATATTAACTGCGCAGAAACAGAAATCAACCTGTGATGCAACCTCTTCAACATTTTCAGCGTCAACGATAACCATATCCTTGTACTTCTCAGGAAGAGGAGCAGTCATATGCCATCTGCCTTCAACTGTTTCACCGTATGTTTTGCCTGCACTTCTCTTACTTGCGGCAAGAACAGTAACCTCAAACCACGGGTGGTTCTCAAGAAGAAGTGTAAAACGCTGACCTACCATACCGGTAGCGCCGATAATACCGACTTTATACTTTTTCATAATAATTCCTCCGAATTAAACAAATTTTAAAAAAGCGGTTGCCTTATTCAAACAAATATTATATTATATGAAGAGATGTCTGAAAACACGACTGTTTGTCGATTATGCAAACTGCTCATAATAAGATAATATATCATTTTAAAAGGGTAATGTCAATTATTTTGAGAATTTTACAGGACAAATACTTGTGTTTTACAAAGATTTTTGACAGAACAGCTTTTAAAAAGCAATTTTAGTTCTTGAAAGGAAATAAAATGAAAACAAGTGATTTTTATTACGATTTGCCGAAAGAGCTTATCGCACAGACTCCGCTTGAACCGAGGGACAGTTCAAGATTGCTTGTGCTTGACAGAGAAAAACAAACTCTGGAGCATAAACATTTTTATGACATTATTGATTATCTTAACGAGGGTGACCTTCTTGTTGCCAACGATTCAAGAGTTTTGCCTGCAAGAATTTACGGTATCAAAGACGAAACAGGTGCAAAAGTTGAATTTTTGCTTTTGAAGCAGGTTGCGAACAACCGTTGGGAAACACTCTGCAAACCCGGTAAAAAAGCAAGAGTAGGCACAAAATTTTCGTTTGGTAACGGGATTTTGCGTGCAACAGTTGTTGATGTTAAGGATGACGGCAACAGAATAGTTGATTTTGACTGTGAAGAGAATTTTTTTACTACTCTTGACAAAATCGGTCAGATGCCTCTTCCGCCCTATATTACAGCCGAGCTTAAAGACAAGGAACGCTATCAGACGGTTTACAGCCATGAACTCGGTTCTGCGGCAGCTCCGACGGCAGGACTTCACTTTACAACCGAGCTTATGGACAGAATCAAGGCTAAAGGTATAAAGATTGCGTATGTTACACTTCATGTGGGACTCGGTACATTCAGACCGGTTAAGGTTGACGATGTTACAAAGCATAAAATGCACAGCGAGCATTATGAAGTCCCCGAAGAAACCGCAAAGCTCATAAATGAAACTAAGAAAAACGGCGGACGGGTTATTGCAGTCGGCACAACATCCTGCAGAACGCTTGAAAGTGTTGCGGCAATGTACGGAGAAATCAAGCCCTGTGAGGGATTTACGGATATTTTTATTTATCCTGGATTTGAATTTAAGGTGCTTGACGGACTTATTACTAACTTTCATCTTCCCGAAAGTACACTCATTATGCTTGTATCCGCTTTTGCGGGATATGATTTTATTATGAATGCATACAAAGAAGCTGTAAAGGAAAAGTACAGATTCTTCTCTTTCGGTGACGCTATGTTCATATCATAGGAGGATTTTACGGATTTATGTTTAAGGTAATTAAAAAGGAAGGCAACGCAAGACGGGGCGAATTTGTTACGGTTCACGGTACGGTTCAGACTCCCGCCTTTATGAATGTTGCAACATGCGGCGCAATCAAGGGTGCTGTTTCTGCACTTGATTTAAAGAATATAAAATGTCAGGTTCAGCTTTGCAACACCTATCATCTGCATCTTCGTCCAGGTGATGAAAAGGTTAAGCAAATGGGCGGACTTCACAAATTTACAAGGTGGAACGGTCCTATCCTTACCGACAGCGGCGGATTTCAGGTGTTCTCTCTTGCAAAGTTGAGAAATATTAAAGAAGAAGGCGTTTACTTCAATTCTCACATTGACGGCCGCAAAATTTTTATGGGACCTGAGGAGAGTATGAGAATCCAATCAAATCTTGCATCTACAATTGCGATGGCATTTGACGAATGCGTTGAAAACCCTTCTCCATATGAATATACAAAAAACAGCGTTGAAAGAACCACAAGATGGCTTAAAAGATGCGTTACAGAGATGAAAAGGCTCAACAGTCTTGATGATACCATAAATAAAAACCAGATGCTGTTCGGCATAAATCAGGGCGGTATCTATGACGATTTGCGCGTCAATCATATGAAAGAAATTGCAGAGCTTAATCTTGACGGCTATGCAATCGGAGGTCTTGCCGTGGGTGAGCCTGCAGAAACGATGTACCATATCATTGAAGAGGTTGAGCCGTTTGCTCCGAAAGATAAAATCAGATATCTTATGGGAGTCGGAACTCCCGTGAATATTCTTGAAAGCGTTGCAAGAGGTGTTGATCTTTTTGACTGTGTTATGCCGAGCAGAAACGCAAGACACGGTCAGCTCTTCACTTGGGACGGAGTGCGTAACATCAATAATGCAAAATATGAAACAGATGAATCTCCGATTGACGAACATTGTGACTGCCCTGTTTGCCGAAACTTTTCAAGGGCATACATAAGACATCTTCTCAAGAGCGGTGAGATGCTCGGAATGCGACTTGCTGTTTTGCACAACCTCTATTTTTACAATAATCTTATGGAAGTTATCAGAACTCAGCTTGATAACGGCACATATATGGAATTTTACGAGAAATATCGCAATATTTTAGGCGTGCGTATCTAATATTTTTTCAAAACAGAAAAAATACTTGCAAGATGTGATTAAAACTGATATAATCAATACATTGTATGAAAGGAATGACGAAAATGACAAACTTTTTACCTGTAGTTGCAGAAGGAAGTGCAAGCGGCGGAAATCAGTCATCAAGTATGATTTTTATGATTCTCTTCTATGTTGCTATTTTTGCAGCTCTCTATTTCTTCCTCATCAGACCTAACTCAAAGAAGAAAAAAGAAGAAGCTCAGCTTCGTAACTCTCTTGAGATCGGTGATGAAATTACAACAATCGGCGGAATTATGGGCAGAGTAGTTGCCATTAAGGACGACGAGGACGCTATCATCATTGAAACAGGCTCCGACAGAGTTAAGATGAAGTTTAAAAAGTGGTGTATTTCTACTGTTGACACAGTTAAGGAACAGCCACAGCAGGCAGGTCAGCCTGAAAAGAAAGGCTTCTTCGGTTTTGGCAAGAAGAAAGATTCTGACGAAACTAAAGCTACGAAAGAATAACTTTTTGAATGAATGTTCTTTCCCCCGAATATATTTGTAACAGAATATATTCGGGGGTTGTTTTATGTCTGATAAAAAACTACTTGCAAAGGCTGTTTTGTTTTCATCAGTATGCGGAATACTCATACTGGTAATTTTGATGTGTTTGCTTGCAACCGTGATGATGTCATCGGGAGTAATTTCTGTCGATATACTTGATTACTGCACGGTCGGCATGGTCGGTGTTGCAACGCTGATGTCGGGAATAATATCATCAAGAATTACAGGAAGTGCAGGTCTTGCGGTGGGTTCGCTGACAGGTTTTTTTATTTTTCTTGTCATAACCTCTATTGCATTGATTTTTAACGGTGAGCCTATAACGATACTAACCCTGCTAAAACTGATGTCATCCGTTCTGGGAGGAGGAATAGGCGGAATTATCGGAGTCAACAAAAAGGAAAAGATAAAAATCAGATAAATTTTACTGAAATTATGTTTTCGGCAGTTCGTTTAGGCGGACTGCTGTTTTTATGTCGGATTTAATTACAAATTAGAATTATTTTTTAAAAAATTGAAATATCTATGGTAAAACAGCTTGTAATATGGTACAATAATCCGGAGAATGAGATAGTGAGGGTTAATGACCTTGATTTAGATATAATATGAAAAATAAGGAAATGTTTAAGGAGTGTTAAGTATGGCAAAAACGATTAAATTGCCGGCAGATTTAAGGGATTGGAAGGTTACTTCATTTGTCGGGGAAGACAACGGCTGTGAAGTTTACAAGGTATCAAGAAAGATTGATAAAAATACTGCTCAGAATGCGATTCTCAGACACGCATTTGTCGGCAAAAGCAATTATACCGATGAACATGCCGAGTATTTCACCGAAGAGGCTGATTTTATTGAATCGGTTAAGGATCTTGACGGTATTTCAAACTATCTGGATGTTTATGTTCAGGATAATCAGAACAAAAAAACCTGTGATTTGTACATATTTACAGAAGACCTCACAAGTCTTGAAGAACTTATGAAAACCAAAACTTTCGCTGAGAATGAAGTTGTAGATTTTGGTATTCAAATGAGTGAAATGCTTGAAACTTTGGAAGCAAAGAATATTTTTCACGGTAATATTTCACCAAAGAATATTTTTGTAACCGCTGACGGAAGGTATAAAATCGGCGGATTTACTGATTTTGAAGGCAAGATTACGGATACCTCATTTGTTGCGCCTGAGGTTTATAAGCAGGAAAATGTTGACTATACAACCGACATTTATTCTGTCGGAATAATTATGTATGCAATGTGCAACGGCGGTAAAATTCCGTTTGAAAGTGATTCATGCGACAGAAAGAATGCCTGTGAAGAAAGATTTTCGGGCAAGGCTGTTACCGCACCGTCTGAGGGCGATGAAAAACTCAAGAGTGTTATTGTAATTGCATGTCAGCCGAATAATGCAAACCGATGGAAAAATGCAGGCAACATAAAAAATGCTCTCACATCTATCAAGACTGAAATAGGTACATTCTCCCCTGTTCCGAACCCCGATGTTGTTGTTCCGGAAAACACGGATTTTGACGGAAATGTATTTGAAGAATATGATTATGATGAATTTGAGGATACAGAGCCGACTGAACCGCAGGATAATTTTGACGATAAGGATGAGGTTCAGACAGTTGAGGACGCTGTTCTTGATAATGAATTTAAGGGTGGCGAACAGCTTGGCATTGCCGAAGTTTTAGCCGGTGAAGGATCCCTGCCTGTTGACGGTAATGCTCCTGTAGATTCAGATGAAGTCAGTGAGTCTGATGCTGATGAAAACGGCGGATTTGAGGTTGTTGATGTTACAGATGCAGTTGATGAGCCTGAAAATTCCGAGGTTAAAACTGACGAAGTATCAGATGAAAAACAGCCTGAATTTGAAGATATCAGTTCCGTATCAAGTGAAGATGACCAGAAAGAACAAACTGTTACAGATAAAAAAGCTGAAGAATTTGAAGATGTTTCAAGCAACAGCGAAGTAGCTCCGGAAGTTCTTCCTCCTGTTACAAGCGTTGAAGTGTTTGACGATTACTCCGGTGCAGACCATAAAAATGTTCTTACAAGCAATGAATCAAGCAAGGACTACGGTGATTTCTTTGAGGACGAGCCGTCTGTTAAGCGTACTGACAATAAAGCTGACGATACTAAAAAAATTGAAGAAAAAAACGACTTTGACGATAACAGCTTTGAAGATAATGACGATGAATTCGGATATACAGATGAAGAAGATAATAAAGAAAATGTAAAGAAAAAGAAGAATAAATTTGTTATTATTCTTTGTGCCGTTGTAATTGCCGCCGCACTCGGATTTATCGGTTTCTGCGTTTATAACGGTTTGTCAAATTCATCTACTGACAATAAAGCTACTACAGCCGAAACTGCAACATCTGCCGAAGTAACCACACAGGTGCCGAGTACGGCGATGCCTACTACAGTTCCTGCTACAACAGAACAGGTTACAACATCTTCTTCATACAACAATGTTGTTCCTGTTGTCGGTTACGGTTACAGTTACGGTAAAAAGCTTCTTGAACAGGCTGGATTTACCGTTGAAATTTCTGACTATGAATACAGTTATGATTATCCGGAAGGATATATTATCTCCCAGACTCCGGAAGGTGACACAAGCGCAAGTACGGGTACAGTTGTTAAACTTGTTATCTCAAGCGGACAGATTCAGAGAGAAACAGAAGCTCCTGCAACACAGGCTCATCAGTCATCAAGTAGTCAGAACAGCGCTTCGGGCAATTCAAATTCACAGAGTTCAAGTGCACAGTCATCAAGCAATACAAACACTAATAATAACGGCGGATTTATCTTCCCTAACAGTGATTCTTCATATCTCAGCAACGCACAGGTAAGCGCTTTGAGTGATAACGACTTACAGCTTGCAATTAATGAGATTTATGCAAGACGAGGCAGAATTTTTAAGGACGCAAGCCTTAATGCATACTTTAACTCGCAGTCATGGTATGAGGGCAAATATACACCCGAAGAATTTGAGAAGAATGTTAAATTTAATACTTACGAACAGAAGAATCTTCAGCTTTTGATTAACGAAAGAAGATCAAGAAAGTGATTTTTAAACAAGAAAGATAATGCAGAGGAGTTATTATGAAAGATAAAATATTAAACGCACTAAAAAGCAAGACCTTCTTTGCTTTGGCAATTAATATTGTTATTATGGCTTTGATTATAGGTGTTACTGCATTTTCCTATGACAGTGCTGACGATTTTTACAATTCTTTATATATCTGTCAGTATCATAACTATTACAATAATGATATTAACTACATTTTTGCGACAATTACCGGTTCATTGCAGTACATTCTTTTGAATTTCAACTGTTTTGTACTTTTTCAAATTCTTCTCTCCTGTGCCGCTTTTTCTTCTGTTACATTTGTTTTTGCCGATAAATTCGGAAAGCACAAGGCTTTCATATTCACTCTTGTGCTGAATATTTTGTTTTCATTTGACCATTATTCAAACATTTTAAGCAGTAAAACCGCCGCTTTGCTGCTTACGGCAGGGTTTCTGATGGCACTTAATGCAATCAGAAATAAAAGGTACTCTCTCCCGTTTTGGATTGGTGTACTTGAAGTTATATTCGGAACATTTTTATGTTTCAAATATTTCTTTGTGGGACTTGCATTTTTTATTACATTCTTCATCGGTGATATGATTGCAAAAAGAAAGTACAAGTTGCCGTTTAGAAAATTCTTCTGGTATTTCAGACCTTTTGTGCTTGTATTTGTCTTTATTGTTCTTGTCGGCTGTGGTCTTGAATATTATTCATATTCGGTCAATAATGCAAATGCAGAAACTTCGGGGCTGTACAGATACAGCGTCCTTGCCGATAAGACCGATGATAATGCTTTTCCAAACTATTCCGATTACTGTAAGGAGCTTAATTCGGTCGGAATAAATTCGGCAAATGAGTATGAACTTTTTGTTGACGGATATTATGATGAAAACAATGGACTGAATACTGTTGCACTTGAAAAGGTTGCGGATATTCAAAAACGAGAAAATCTGTATAATTTTTTTGATAATGCGGGTGCATTGTTTTCAGATGCATGGGGACATATTATAAATTTTGATTCATATCTTATTGCTTTTGCGGCAATACTTGCCGTTATGGTTGTTTTTGTTACCGTTCAGAAAAAAAGATTTGCCTTCTTCCCTGCTCTGTATTTTGCGGTGGGATTTGCGGCTTGTATGTATGTTCGTTATGCAATGGATTCTTCGGCATACACAATGTACGGAATTTTGCTGATGATTCTTTCGTTTACAATGTATTCGTTTGATTTCGGTCATCTTAGAAAAGATGAATACAGCAATATTACAGATAAAAGCAGAAAAACTGTTCTTATTTCGGTTATTGTACTTGTGATATTAAGTGTGGCAAGCTGTGCGTCATATTTCTTCCATATCACTCCTGTTTCATATGACAAAAAGCCGAGTGATCTTTATACTGAGGTTGACAGACATCCCGAAAATTATTATGTTCTCGATCCTGTAACAGCTAAAGAATACATTTCATATACCGATAACTATATTCATCCGCTGTGGGGATTTTCTTCCGATTTTCTCCATAATGTTGACGGCTTCGGATATCTTCATCGGACAAATCAGCTTGTGAACCGCAACCTCTCAACAAATATTTATGAGGCGGTCGTTGACGGAAGAAATGTATATGTTATCGATAAG
>OGMP01001002.1_pt1 | contig 24652 bp, 19 predicted proteins | sample 1573261 | NCBI WGS metagenome assembly OGMP01 (sample SAMEA2581878, study PRJEB24529) | metagenome | biome: Human gut stool | place: China | collected 2011 | reverse complement strand
TTATGAAAAGGATGTCCAAGAGGGTACGCTGGATCGCCAAGATTTTTGAAAATCCACACGTCCAATATGCTGCAGCGGGCGTCCACTAATTTGGTGCCTCGTTAATAATAAGCAGGCCAGACCAAGCGACGTCTTACGAAGTTCCGAAAAGCGTTCACGACATCAGAAACACAGACACTCATCGATTGTTAGCGATCAATTCAGAATACCCTCATGCCTAAAATTCAAGCACGACGATAACCCTCTGATTTTTCTAGCCTTCTCAGGTTATACACAGCTGTTGTCCACACATCTGTGTAAAATCTGACAAAGCTAACGACTCGGCTTTTTTACGACGCTACCAGAGCAACATCTCCGGCTTGAGCAAAAAATCCAAAAAACCGATGTAGAAAATGCCGTCTTCATCGTACGCCGGAACTACCGGGCGACCGAGCACGATTATTTTCTTGAAACTATCACGAATGGCCATCAGCGCCGCCTTTTGTGCCCGCATCCCCACTTCACCCGACGATTCTTCGGCCACCTGTACGTAGATTCGGCGGCTGAGCCAGTTGGCCACAAAGTTAACCTCGAGTTGTTCGGCCAGACTCCTTCCGTTTCGTACCTTGCGCTTCAGCACGCTGCCGAGCTCAACCTCGTAACCTCGCATCCTCAGCTCAGTGAAGACAACATTCTCCAGTACCGCCTGATTGGGTGTAACGGCAAACCCGCGTGCGACCCCGCACAAACCGACATCCTCAAAGAAGAACTTCACCGGCGAGCCAAACCTCCTCTTTCGCTTGATGTCGTACCGATGCGCCGACGTGATCAAAAACGCATCCTCCAAATATTTCAGATAGCAACCAACGGTATTGACCGTCACACCCGCGCCGTTTGTGGATTGCTTAGCGACCCGTGTCGAATTGAGGAATTGTCCCGCGCAAGAGGCTATGACACGGATGAACGCCTCAAGTTCACTCGTCTTGCCAACGTCATAGTAACTAGCCACGTCCGCCACACACGTGTCCTTGAGAAAGCTCGTGAGCCGGGACCTCTTCTCTTCTTCCGACTCCAAGGCGACCACCGCCGGCATTCCGCCGTAGCGGGAATATTGCGCCCACGCCTCGTGAAGACCACCGTCAAAGCCGGACATAAATTCGGCAACGACAGCGGAAAAACGTACACCACGTCACCTCTACCTCGAAACACCGTCGACACATCCGTCGCGGAGCCCGAAGCGTGACTCCCGGTGACGTACACGTCCAGATGATCCTCACAGTTGAGAGAATTGAGAACTTGAGCTGCGTCGGAAAGATATTCGACATCGTCAAGCAAAAGGTAGCAACGACCGGTCTCAGGAAGCCTCTTTTTCAAATCGGCAAAAAAGACGTCGGGACTGCACATCGAACGATCTGATGAACGAGGAAATTCGTAGACGCAAATGTGGTCAGGATCGACACCACTTTTGATCAGATAGTCCCGGAAAAGTTTCCGAAGCAGATACGACTTGCCGCAACCATGAATGCCCGTGAGAATCTTCACCAATCCGTTGTGCTTTTGTTCAATCAAACGATCCAAATACGTCTTTCGGGAAAATTCCATAAAGGCCTCTTTTAAGGATTTGGAGTCATTTTGCTCTTAATCGGCAATTCAGAGGCATTCCATCCCACCTTTCAGCGTTCCGTCGCATCTTAACCATGCACCAATTTGATGCATCACAACTGCCTATGGCGCACCCAAACGGTGCTTTTCGCGACCGTTTAGCCCCGTCTTAAGCTTAGTCGTTTCTCTAGTCCCTTCGACCTAATCATCGGGCAATTCAAGACAAAACTAATCATTACCGATTAGCTTTCTTAGTCACTAAACCTTAACGATTTAAGAAAAGAGCGAGGGTTCTCCCTATTACGTCCAAAACTGGCACGCTCCTTGCAACAGTTAAAGACAAAAGGCGCGCACTCATTCACGCGCACCGAGAACGATCACACACTCAAATAGGAGCCTGATATGAAGCACACTTCCCGCTTTGCCCTCGCAGCCGTCGCCGCCGCTGTTCTCGCCATGAACGCAGCCACCGCCGCGGAGCTCACCGGAACGCTCAAGAAGATTCAGGAAACCGGCTCGATCACGCTCGGCTATCGTGAAAGCTCCGTGCCGTTTTCCTACCTCGGCGCCGACGGCAAGCCCGTTGGCTATGCCTTTGAGGTCTGCCGCAAGGTTGCCGAATCCGCTCAGAAGGAACTCGGCCTGGCCAAGCTTGATGTGAAATATCAGGCCGTGACTTCGGCAAACCGCATTCCGCTCATCCAGAACGGTACGGTTGACATCGAATGCGGCTCGACCACCAACTCTCTGGTTCGCCAGCGCGAAGCGGCCTTCTCCGTGAGCTACTTCGGCATCCAGGTTTCGGCCGCCGTCTGGAAGAGCAGCGGCATCAATTCGATGAAGGACTTGAACGGCAAGACGATTGCCGTGACGTCCGGCACGACTTCCGTGGCGCTCATGAAGAAGTTTGAAAAAGAAAACGGCATTCGCGTGCGCTACATGATGACGAAGGACTTTGCCGAAGCCATGCAGCTCGTTGCCAACAAACGCGCCGACGCATTCGTGCTTGACGACGTGCTGCTCGCCGGTCAGATTGCGAACCTGAAGAACTCCGCCGACTTCAAGATTCTCGACGCCGCTCTTTCGGTCGAACCCTACGGCGCCATGTTCCGCAAGGACGATCCGCAGTTCAAGGCTCTCGTTGACAAGACGGTCACGAACATGATCAAGACCGGAGAACTCGAAAAGCTCTACAAAACTTGGTTCGAATCTCCCATTCCGCCCAAGAACGTCAACCTGAACTTCAAGATGAACAACTACACGAAGGAACTCTTTGCCAATCCTTCGGACAAGGGCATCTGATAGGGAAGTTTTATGCCGGGGCCTGTCTCAGTGGCGCCAACGTTGAGATGCCCCGGTCTTTTTGAAAATTCATTTCCCGCGGCTGCGGCAGTCCTTGCCCTTCACAGGGGCTGCCGCACATAAAAAGAGGAAAGTTGAAAATGGCTCTCAATTTTGATCTGAACTCTCTGTTTGAGCCTGCGCTGCTCTCCGACGAGCCCTGGTGGTCGTACATTTTGGGCGGCGCCGGCTGGACGGTGGCTCTGATGCTCACCTCCTTTGCGCTGGCTCTCGTGCTGGGCATCATCGTGGGCACGCTGCGCACCTCCCAGAACAAATTCCTAAGCACGATCTGCGAAGTGTGGATCGAGACCTTCCGCAACATTCCGCTCATCGTTCAGATTTTCGTCTGGTTCTTCGTCGTTCCGGAATTCATCCCCTGGTACAAGGACTGGATGAACACGGTCGATCCCGTCTACTCGCAGTTCCTGACGGCTTTCATCTGCATGGGCTTTTTCACTTCCTCACGCGTTGCCGAACAGGTTCGCGCCGGCATCGCCTCCGTTCCGAAGGGCCTTCCCAACGCCGCCAAGGCTCTGGGCTTTACGCCGATTCAGACATACGCCTATGTGATTCTGCCGCTGGCGATGCGCCTGATCGTTCCGCCGCTCACGAGCGAAGCCATGAACCTCGTGAAGAACACCGCCGTGGCTCTCACCATCGGTCTGCCTGAACTCACGATGCGCGCCAACGAAATGGGCGAAAACACGTTCCAGTTCTTCGCCGCCTACATCTGGGCCACCATCATCTACATCGTCATCGCACTGATCGTCAACAACGTCATGCGCGTCGTCGAGAAAAAGAGCGCCGTTCCCGGCCTCATCCTTGCCAAGTAAGAGAGGAGATAAGCGATGTTTGATTTTTCCTCGATTACGAATTCCTGGGCCTACATTCTCGAAGGCGTCAAGTACACGATCGAACTGACGATCATCACGGCCGTGGGCGGTCTGATTCTCGGTACGGGTCTCGCACTTTGCCGTCTGTCGACTTCCAAGATTCTTTCCGAGTTTTCCAAGCTCTACACCAACCTGATGCGCGCCGTGCCGCTCGTGCTCGTGCTCTTCTGGTTCTTCCTGCTGATGCCGGAAGTTCTCAAGGTTCTGCTCAGGCTCGATCATCCGGTCATGATCGGCGCGGAAATGACGGCCATCATCACCTTCGTGCTCTTTGAAGCGGCCTACTTTGCAGAAATCATGCGTGCCGGCATCCAGTCCGTGAGCAAGGGGCAGATGTCCGCGGCCATGGCGCTCGGCCTTCGCTACGGTCAGACGATGCGCTACGTCATCCTGCCGCAGGCCGTTCGCAACATGCTGCCGGTGCTGCTCACCCAGACCATCATTCTCTTCCAGGACACCAGTCTGGTGTACGTGATCAGCGGCAACGACTTCATGGGCGCCGTAAGCAAGATTGCTCAGCGCGACGGTCAGCTCGTCTTGATGTACTCCTTTGCCGCCGTCTGCTACCTCACCGTTTCCGTGTCGCTTTCGATGCTCGTGCGTCGCCTGCAGCGCAAGATCGCCGTGGCCGCCCGCTAAGAGCACAGGGACATCGCACAAAACCGGAATTACAGGATTAAAAGAAAAATGTCGATGATTGAAATCAAAAACGTGTGCAAGTGGTACGGAGACTTTCAGGTTCTCAAGAACTGCTCGGTGAACGTCGAAAAAGGCGAAGTGGTGGTTGTCTGCGGGCCTTCCGGTTCGGGCAAGTCCACGCTCATTAAGACCGTCAACGCGCTTGAACCCTTCCAGCAGGGCGAAATCCGCATCAACGGCATTTCCGTGGGCGACCCCAAGACGGATCTCGCGAAACTGCGCAGCCACGTCGGCATGGTCTTTCAGCATTTCGAGCTCTTTCCCCACATGAGCATCCGCGACAACCTGGCGCTTGCCCAGATCAAGGTGCTCGGACGCGACAAGGCCGAAGCCGAAGAACGCGGCTTAAAGCTGCTCGATCGCGTGGGTCTTTTGAAGCATTCGGAAAAGTTTCCGGGGCAGCTTTCGGGCGGTCAGCAGCAGCGCGTTGCCATTGCCCGCGCCTTGGCCATGGATCCGATCTGCATGCTCTTTGACGAACCCACCTCGGCGCTTGACCCCGAGATGATCAACGAAGTGCTTGACGTGATGGTGGAACTTGCTCACGAAGGCATGACCATGATGGTGGTGACGCACGAAATGGGCTTTGCCAAGAAAGTGGCCGACCACGTGATCTTTATGGATGCCGGCGAAGTCATTGAAAACCTTCCTTCGGACGAATTTTTCAATAAGCCGCACACGGAACGTGCGCAGAAGTTCCTATCGAAGATTCTCAACCACTAAGTCGAAACTTTCTGTCATCTTTCAAGACCTTTCCGAACCAATGGTGCTCGGGAAGGTCTTTTTGCGTCCGTTTCTCTTTGCAGCAAAAAGAGTTCGTGCTGAATCCTCCCATCCTGCATCTGCGAACGATGCCGATAAACGATCGGTCAATTCGGGGACAAGAGAAGACTTATCCACATCCTCGGCCGCTCAGACTACTTACTGGGCCGTAGGCCGAGGTTGTGGGTAAGTCGTGAGGTCTGACAGCACCATTCTTGCAGGCTTGCCTGCCCAATCACCCGGTTCTCTAGAGCCACAAATACGCCATCGGCAAAGCGAACTCGCGCTCGCCATAACGAACAACATCGTGGCCCGTGTAAAGAACAACCGACCAAATACGGCGGTTCTTACCGAATTGTTCTTTGAACCAGCGAAGGTTCTTGAAATGTTCCGCTTTTACTCCTTCGCTTGCCTTTACCTCCAGACAAATCAATTCTCCATTTCTGTTTTCCAAAATAAAGTCGATCTCTTTGCCTGTCGTGTTACGGAAGTGATAAAGCTTCCACTTGCGCCCAATATCAGTAATCGGCACGAGTTGCTGATAAACCCATGTTTCAAGCAAATTTCCCACCAAATCCGTGGTTGCTTTGTCTTCCACATTAAGAGCCAGATCCACATCGCCTAGATCTGCCAAATATGCCATCAGTCCGCTGTCACAGAGCATCAGCTTGGGTGTCGACGATGCGCGTTTAATAATTTTGTTTTGCCATGCCGGTAACAATTCCACCAAAAACATGGTTTGCATTGCCGTCAAATACTGCATTACTGTCGGTCTGTTCACCTCCATCGCTGCAGATAATGATGAAACATTGACCATCCGGCTCGAGCTCCCAGCACACTGCTGCAACAACATCTGCATATAGTGCGGTTTACGAAAATCTCCCAACTCCAGCAGATCCCGTATAACGAGTGAACTTACATAGGCTTCGAACCAATAATCGCGTTCCCCGCCTTCCATTCGGAGGACATCCGGAAAACCGCCACGAAGAGCCTTTTCAATAATCACCCGTTTGCTACAGTCCTCTGCGGTTAATTTGTCATCAAACTCTTCATTGAAAAGTCTGTCGATAAACCGAGGGGGCTGTTCTTGTATTTCGCCCTCAGTCATCGGTCGCAAACGGACTTCTCCGAGTCGGCCGGCCATAGATTCGTGTATGGACGGCATCGTCTTGTAGTTAGACGATCCGGACAGCAAGTACTGCCTCAACTCGCGGGATTCATCCACAAACGCCTTGATTTCATGGAAAAGCGCTGGGACCTTTTGAACCTCGTCAATAGCTAAACAGCTTCGATTTCTGTACTGCTGCAGAAAACCTCCCGGAGCATCTGCAGCAGCCTGTCTAAAGATCTCTCTATCAAGGGACACATATGCCGCATCTTTTGGCAATAACTCTCTCATCAGAGTCGTTTTGCCGCACTGTCGCACTCCAGAAAAAATGACAGCCTTGAAAATCCTCTCGGCCATCTGAAATTCACTCTCAGCCCAACGTCGGATATAAGTCATTTTTTGTCTCAAGCAGTCCAGAAAACATATCGCATGAGAAATTGTAAAATAGACTTACGATAAATTGTCAAGTAGCATTGCAGATTTTTGTAAATCAGATTGACAATTTTACAAAAACACCTTTTCTCTCAGTTCTCCGAGGCCACCCGCACAAACACCTCGATCAGCCGACGGCACTTTTCTTCCTTCCGATACAGCGTCTCCGGATGCCACTGCACAGCTTGAAAGAACCTTTTGCCAGGCATCCAGACCGCCTCGACGATACCGTCTTCACTCACGGCCGAAACCTGAAGCGAAGGCGCCAAGTCTCGGATCGCCTGATGGTGATAGCTGTTCACCTCAATCAAGCCTGAGCCGACAATGTCTGCAAGCGGAGTGCCTTCCAGCACAAACACGCGGTGTATCGCACGGTCATACGGCGGCTCCATATCGTGCTCCACGCCGGGATGCTCAGTAGGTAAATCCTGATAGAGCGTTCCGCCCAAGGTCGCATTGAGAATCTGAATGCCGCGGCAGATACCCAAAAGCGGCTTGTCTCGGGACTCGGCGCCTTGGATCACCAACCGCTCCAAGGCATCGCGCTCCGCACAAACTTCGCCGCACAAGGACTTCTTCTTCTGACCGTAGATCGCCGGATCCACATCCTGGCCGCCCGTAAGCAAAAATCCGTCGAATCGATCCAACAGAGACTCGATGGTTGAGACTTTTGTCGTCAACGGCAACACGACCGGCACGCCGCCTGCCTCTTCCACGGCCTGCAAGTATTCTGAATGCATCCAGATACGAGACGATCTCGCATCAAAAAGCGGACACACGCCAATCATTGGCAACATACAGCTCTCCTGTTTGGCCGCATCAAACGGCTTGGGTTGGAACAACTTTCAAAAAGATACTCTCCCGGGACAGTCAAAAGCGCCTCTGCAATAAGCAAATTGCAAACCTAATTGACAATTAATCGTCATGCTGATTGACAATTTTCCGGCAATTTCCAATGCCTGCTGCATTGCCAATCCGGAATCGGACCTTCGAGAAAGACCGTACGACCTCTTGCAAACCGCATTCGGCAAGAAAAACTGAAAGCCACGTTCCAACACTTCTCTTTTCGTCTGCTAGATATCTGTCAGTGTTCCGTGTGACTGCCTGCCACCGCACCGATAACCGTCGGCGCCGATCGCATCGCAAAAAGAAAGCCCAGAAAGACGAAAATGGCAAGTCCCCACAGGGACGCTCCGGCACCGATAACGGCCCCCAGCGCACCCATGGCCACCGGGAAGGTCGCCTTGCTTGAATTGATCAGCATCAGCCGCAGTCCGATCGCCTCGCCCGTGCGTCCCTTCGGAGCCAAACGGTAGACAAGCGACATCATGTTCGGAAGCGACGCACCCAGTCCCAAGCCCAACAGGAACGCGCAGGCCATGAGCGGCAGTTGACTTTCAAAGAACGGAAAGAGAACGAAAGCCAAGGCCGAAATCAGAAGCGTAAGCGCAATCATGATCCATTCGCGCATATGCCGCATCAGATACGGCATCAGAAGCCGTACGGCAAAGGACGCCGCCGAGAAACTGCCCAGCACCCAGCCGATGTCCGAAGGCGAAAGATTCACGGATGCGCAGTAGACAGGAATCAGCAGATTGCCTACTTCCCAGGCGACTGAAACGACGACGGAACAGACCAAGACCGCTCGCATGGGCGGATCCCGGAAAAAGTCCATTACTTTTTGAGGATGCGTTCCCGCCGCCTTGCGAGCACCATTGCCTCCTGCAGGAAGTACATGCCGCATAAACGGCAACAAACACATCAGCCCAACAAAGATCGGAGCGCCCGCCACCCAACAATAGAAACTGGCAAAGCCGAAGTGCTCAATCAAGTAGCCCGTGATGATCGGCGTGAGCAAGCCGCTTAAGGCCGTCACGATTGACAACAGCGTAAAGGCCAGTGCTCTTGTCTCGTTGGTGGAAACGTCACCGGTCAGGCGCTGAACGACGGTGTTGGTGAGCATAAAGGCCGTGCCTACAAGAATGCAGGCCGAAAAGAGCGGCCAAAGGCCCGCTGTCTTGATGGGAAAGATGAGCGTCGCGGCACCGGCTGAAGCCGCACAGAAGATGGCCAAGGCCAGCGACGGTCTAGGCCCCGAACGATCCAGCCACCGACCGGCGGCAATGGCGCCGAATGCAGGAAACAAGGCGACGCTGGCGAGCATCGCGCCCACCTCAAAGGAACTCGCCCCGTGCTCAAGTGCATCGAGCGTCACGCAAAAGCGCATGCCGGTCGTGCAGGAATGCAGGATCAGCAATATGAACAGAACTCGAGCGAGCTTTCCGTACATTGCGCCGTCACCATATGGATTCAGCCGGCATAACACCGACATAAAGGCTTCTCTTACCGATGCTACGCCCGAATTCGAACGCGAGCAAAAAGCATTTGCCGCAAACAAAAAACCGAAGGCGCAACTCCAGCGTTTTAGCGCCAGATGCACCTTCGGCATGAAACCATGTCAAATGCGGCAACTGCCGCCGTCACTGACAATCAAAATGAGTGCGTCAAACCAATCGAAGCAGCCGTACGGTTCGTGGTATTTTCATCTTTGTTGAGCCAGCCTTCGCCTTTAGCCCAAGAGACGACAGCGTAACCCATCGTGCGGTTGCTGAAATAGTAGTGGCAGCCCAAACCCACGGCGTAACGCTTGAAGTCGCCGTCTTGCCCTGACGGTGCTCCCTCGAACTCGCCGTCCTGGTACTGCACCTGAGCAAGCCAATTGGCCGAACCCACGGTGTAGCGGACACCCAAGAATCCGGAAATCGCATCGTACGCGTCCGAGCTCGTCTTCAAGAGATCCGAATCGAAGTCGTATTCGTTCCAGTTGGCGTCGCTCATGCGGCGGTTGTTGGTGAAGTAGTTCAAGCCGGCGTAAAGCGTCGTGGCACCGCCACCCGGCGTCCATGTGGCAGCAAGCTTATAGCTGAAGGCATCTTCCCAGTTCTTCGTATCGTAACCGGTTCCGTAGTACTCGGAACTGTCACCGTAGAACTCGGCTTCAACCGCACCGATAACCTTGACGTTGCTGCCGTCCCAGCGCAGCGCCACATTGAGCCACTTGCTGTTGTTGACCCAGCGAACGTCTTCGTCGTCGGCTTCATTCGTGAGCGAATACTGCACGCCGAGCTTGGCACCCCCATACGTCGGAGACACGTAGTAGATCGTGTTGCTGTGCACGTTCCAGACGTTGACCTGAGAGGCCTGGATACCGGCGTCGACGTAACCGGTTTCAAACGGTTCGAAGTCCCAATACCAGGACAGAGAGCTCATGCCGGACGAAAAGCCGCCGACACGACCGAAACCGAGCGTACCCCAGTCTCCCGAGAGATAAATCTGCGATTCACGGTTGAAGATCTTGCCGTCCTCCCCCTGCGCACCGGTGTCGCTGTTGAAACCGGCTTCCAAAACAAAACCGAGCGTCAAATTGTCGCCCAGATCTTCGGTGCCCTTAAACCCGAAACGAGGACCGGCGTAGTTGCCGCTCGTCATGGCAAACGAATCGTCGCCGCCTTCGGTGTGCTGATACGTAAAGCCCGTATCCACAACACCATAAAGCGTCACTTCCGTTGCCATTGCTGCACCGGAAAGCGCGCCCAAAACCGCAACTGCGGTGAGTGTCTTTTTCATGATGTTTTGATCCGTGGAGTCGATCTTCACCCGCGGGCCACGTCCGAAAACATGGCCCGCAAGGAAGATCAGGAGAAACAAAGGATGTGAATTATGACCGAATTATTTCAGCGTAGCCGGATCGAGCGTGCGCAGGAACTTGATGCCGTTGTTGATGTCGTTCGTGTAGATGCGATCCTTCGTCACGAACGGAACGGTCTTGCGATAGGCGTTGAGGAACTTGGTCGTACCTTCACCCATCTTCTTGCCGTCCTGCATGCGCATGTTCATGGCCTGCGTAGTGTGCAGCACTTCATAGCTATAGAGCTCGTAGGCGATATCGGCCATCTTGCTCAGACGGTCAGCTGCCACGTTGACGTTGCTGAACGTCTCTTCGATGCCGATGGAAGTCGGAACGCCGTAGCCCATCACGCTGTTCGTGAGAGCCATGGCTTCGGCGTAGAGGCCGGACATGGACTGAGCGATATTGGCAAAGCCGTCGCCGCCCTTGTTTTCCTTGGCAACGAGGTACGTGGGCAGGTTGGTGCGATGCTTGTCATCGAGCTGCGTGGTACGCCAAGCCGAGGTGTGGATCACTTGAGCCAGAGCACGGCCGACGCTTTCGAGCTGCACAGCAAGCTGCGTGTTGTCAAAGTTAGAGCACGAGTTCACAAACGTGTTCTTGCCGCCCACCTGCATGGCCTTGATGGCGTCCGTGTTGCTGTACCAAAGATCGTTACGGGCGTTGACGCTTACGATCGGATTGTCGGAGGTATGGTTCACAGCCTGGTTGATCAGTTCCTTGGCCTGGCGGAGTTCTTCCATGGCCGTGGCAAGAATCAGACCTGAGGAGCGGAAGGAGAGCGGATCCTGCAGGTAGCGCTTCGGATCAGCGTTCCAGAGGTAGGAACCCTTCAAGGCGTAAAGGATCTTTTCGCCGGCTTCGTGCCCCTGCGGCCAGCCTTTGGTTTCAACCGTGTGCCAGACAAACGGACTCACGTTGCCGTTTAAGGCTTCCAAAGAAGTGGCGATGATCGTGGGCGAGAGATCGAGCACGTGTTCGACCTTCTTCAGAGCAGCCACGGCCTGAGCTTCGGCGGCGTTGGAGTTCGACAGAATCGAGATGCCGTCCATACCGAACGGACGGAAGCGCTTCAAACCGAGTTCCTTTCGAACCTTGGAAGCGGCAACGCGCTTGCCCTTGTAGTTGACGTCCCATTCGCCCATCAGAGCCAGACCGATGTGCGTGACCATGCTCAAGTCATTGGCGCCTTCACTGCCGCGCGACGGAATCAGCGGATAGACGTCGTTGTTGATGTATTCCATATAGGCATTGGCAGCCGCTTCGCTCATGCCGGTAAAACCTGTCGCCATCTGATTGACGCGAATGACCATGGCCATCTTGGCGAGTCGATCGGGCAGGAAGGGTTCGACGCCTGCCGCCTGAATGCGCATCTGGCGTTCGTTGAATTCGATCGAAGCCGAGCGGTTCGGTTCGTCTTCAACGCGAGCGCCGGCCACGCGCTGATCCTTGAGGTCGCCGTAGTTGACGGTCAGACCGTAGATGTCACGGCCGTCGGTGGCGGCATCGATCGGAGCACGGTAGCTCGCCTTGAGGCGCTTCCAGCCGTCGGCGCTGATTTTCACCTTTTCGCCCGGGGCGGAAATGGCCCAAAGTTCATCGATGGTGAGCGTCTTGCCGTCGAGAGTGTGCGTTGCGGCAACGGCACTGCCGGCAAACATCGGCACGACGGCCAAAGCGGCGGCCGCAGCCGTCAGACGGAGCTTGAGGGACTTAGTCATTTTTCTTCTCTCCTAGTGGTTCTTTCTCATTGGAATTTGGTCCACTTCACGTTGTGGCAGGTGCTGCAGAGATCCTTGCTTGCCTTGTGTTCGGCGTGGCAGGCCGTGCACTCAAGCGTGTCGGCATAGTGAGCGGACTGATGCGGCTTCTTGTCAAAGGGATTGTCCGGGGTCTTGATCTTGTCCATCGGACCGTGGCACGTGCGGCAGGTCTTGTCGTTCGGACGAGCCTTGGGCACGTTGGTTTCGTGGCAGACCGCACACTGCACGGCGCCGCCGAAAGCCTTGACGTGGTAGTCCTTCATCGGAACGCCCGCGACTTCCGCAGCCGTGGCAGCCGAGAACATAAAGCAGGCACCGAGAGCGGCAACAAACAACTTCAATTTCATGACGTCACTCCTCATTAGATCTTGCGGGAAGCCACCTGGTGGCCTGCGATTTGACCGAACACCATGCCGTCGACCGACGAGCAGCCGCCGAGGCGGTCCATACCGTGTACGCCGCCGGCGATTTCGCCTGCTGCATAAAGACCGGCAATAGGCTTCAGGCTGCGGCAGTCGATGACTTCGGCCTTGGGCGTGATGGCAACGCCACCCATGCAGTAGTGAAGCTTCGGCGACAGGCGCATCGAGTAGAACGGGGGCTTCAATTCCGTCTTGCGATCAAGGGGCTTCTTGAACGGATCGGGCTTTTTGCCGGCCACGATTTCGTTCCAGTCGGCGATGGCGGCCTTCAGCGCAGCGACGTCAACGTTGTGAAGCTTTGCGAGCGCTTCAACCGTATCGGACTTCTTGACCGTACCTTCGCGGTAGGCGGCCTTGAAGCCTTCGGCGCGCTTGGTGGTTTCTTCGGCGCAGAAGCAGAACGGATAGTTGGGCTTTTCAGCCGTACCCTTGGCAAGAACGCCCAGCTGAGCATCGGCACGGGTGCGGCGGTCAGCCAATTCGTTCATGAAGCGCTTGCCGGTCTTGGGATCCAGAGCAATGCCTTCGGCAAAGGCGTAGTCGGCAAAGAAGCTGCCGGGACCAGCACCCTTCTCGTCGGGCGAAGCCCAGGGACCGAGTTGGTACATGTCGAGCATCACGGGCAGAGCTCCGACGGAAAGCAGCGCTTTGATCATGGTGGCGGTGGCGCCCGGCTGCGACGTGCATTCGAGTTGAGCGTAGACCGGCATCGTGGTGCTCACGAATTCCTTGTCCTGGCCCCAACCGCCGGAAGCGACGACAACGCCATAGCGAGCCTTGATTGCCTTCAACTTTCCTTCGGATCCGGTGCGCCAGTCGTAGTCGACCGCGGCGATCACGCCTTCGCAGCCCTTAGCCGTGACGACGAGTTCCTTCACGTTGACGCGGTTGCGAAATTCAACGCCCTTGCCGCGCAGATACTTGTGAAGCGGAACGACCACGCCGCCGCCCGAAGCGTTGACGGGCAGGTGAGCGCGCGGAGCGCTGTGGCCGCCCAAGCGGATGACCTTGTCCTTGAGCTGCACGCCGCAGACTTGCATCATGTCGTAGGCCTTGTAGGCGTTCTGAGCGAGCGTGCGGGCGAGTTCAGGATGATTGAAGCCGCGGCCGGCCTTGAACATGTCTTTGACGAGCAGTTCGGGATCGTCCTTGATGCCGTTGGCCTTCTGAAGCTTCGTAAGCGGCATGCACATCAGACCGCCGCACAGAGCGGAGTTGCCGCCGTAGGCTTCCATCTTTTCCAAAACAACGATCTTCTTGAGACCGAGACGCTGAGCTTCGTAGCAGGCTGACAGTCCGGCAAAACCGCTGCCGACGACGACCATGTCGAATTCTTCATCCCAGCTGTCAACTTCGGTGGCGCGAGGGGCAGCAGTGGCTGCATTGGCTGCCACAGCGGCTGCGGCGGCAAGGCCGGCACCTAAAAAACCGCGACGGGAAACACCGATTTTTTGTGTCATTTCCTTTTCTCCTCAGTGGGTTGCATTATTTGTACCGTCTGGACGGTTTTAATCTTAGGCGCAACTCCAAAAATAGTCCAGATGGTCTAAAATCTGAGAAGTGTAAAAATTCGGGAAAGACTAGAAGTTATGTCAAATCCAACCGAGAAAAAAGGTGGCCGCCCCCGCAAGACGACGGGCAACGGCACCACGAAGCGAGACGAGATCCTCCTGGCGGCCCAGCGCATCATCGTGCAGTCGGGCGTGCGCCAGCTCACGTTCGATCGGATCGTGCAGGAAGCGGGCGTCGCCAAGGGCACGCTTCTCTATCACTTCAAGAACAAGGACAACCTTCTTTTGGAAATCGTCAAGAACTACGTCGCGCATCTCGACGAGCAGCTGCGGCAAGGCATTGCAGCCGCAAAAGACAGTTCCAATCCGGTGGCAAGCGGCTTTGCGCATTGGTACAGGCACTTCTACGCCACTTCCGAGACAAACACATCGTTTGGAATTGCCATCCTCAGCTATTCAGCGCAAAACGACAGACTCCTTGAACCGATTCGAGAGTGGTACCGGAAAGTATTTGAAATGGCCAAAAGCGCGGGAGATGATGAACTCGAGGTCCTGTTTGCGATTCTTGCTGTCGAAGGGCTCTTTTACCTGCAACATCTCAATCTCAATACGTTAAGTCCGCAAGAAAACGACCGGATTATCGAACGCGTAATTTCGCGTTTTGATAGATAAGGCCGAAATACCTCAAAAAAAACAGCGTTGAATCTTCAACGCTGCGTTGCTTCTGCCGACTGTTGTCCTTGCCTGTGCCTCTAGTTTTTTTATGAGAGGACACAGGCAACGGTACAACGGCCGTTTTCGGTTATCGGCTGAAAGATGTTGGGCGAACTCTTAAAGTACTCCTTTCGTGAAGCGAAAACGATTTTGTCATGGCTCGTGCGTTGCTGAACGTTACCCTCCGACGGAGTTGTTATGCGTCTTGCAACGAGAGTAGAGTTGCGCTTCGCGTGAGTGTCGATTACCGCTTCCTTTGTCTAGCGACAGCGCAATAGAGCCTCACGCAACAGAACCACACGCTCTTCCAGCCATGCCATCTTCAGCCATCAAAGCAATTTTCACAAAAACTTTTGTCGCCATCTCGCTCATCAACATGCTCGGCTTGGCGGGCTACTACGCCATTTTCGTAGTCAGCACACAGTTTTTGTCGGAAGTGTTTCATGCCTCTACCGCTGTCGCAGGACTCGCAACAGGCATCATTGTGATCGGCTGTCTTGTCGGACGATTTTTCACAGGCAGCATTGTCCACTCGGCAGGCTATCGGCGTGTGCTTTTCTGTGGTGTCGTGCTGTACCTATTGACAAACGCAGCCTACTTTTTTGCCGACACGCTTGCGTTAATTTTCCTGGTGCGTTTTGTCTCCGGCGTAGCCGTCGGCATCGTAGGCACAGTCACCGGCACGATCGTGGCGGTTGTTGTTCCTTCCCAGTTTCATGGCCGCGGGATTGCGTATTTCTCCATGAGCACGGCTTTGGCACTGTGCTTCGGTCCGTTCATCGGCATCGCTCTTGTTGACTCGCTCGGCTACGAAGGTATCTTCGCAATCGGTACCGCCATGGCGTGCGTCAATTTGCTGCTCGTTCCGTTCGTCAAGGTTACAGCCCAACGCAAGCTTGACCATCACAAACTCACGCTTGCCGACTTTATCGAACCCAAGCTCATTCCGTTCAGTCTTTTTGTCTGTGTCGTGTGTTTGGCCTGGGGCAACATTCAGGCGTTTATGGCAGCTTATGCGCGAGCCTTTGATGTCGTTGCGGCCGCCTCTTCGTTTTTCCTGGTCTACGCCATCGCTATACTTCTTTCCCGCCCGTTTTCCGGAAAAATCTACGATGCTCACGGAGCACCGATCATCCTCTACCCTTCCCTTATTCTGCTGACGGCCAGTTTGGCGCTTCTGTGGGGAGTCCATGAAGGCTGGTCCGTTTTGTTGGCCGGAGCTCTGGCCGGGCTCGGCTTCGGAAATTTCCAATCGGTCGCTCAAGTTTCTGCCATCAGCATGGTGACGCGCGAGCGTTACGCGCAAGCCACCAGCACCTTCTACATTTTCTTCGATTTGGGACTGGGTCTTGCGCCGTATTTGGCCGGCCATGCCGCACCTTTTGTAGGTTACGACGGCATCTACGGCCTCAACGCCGTTGTTGTTGCGCTGTGTATCGTGTGGTATGCGGTTCTTCACGTGAGAGGTTCGCTTTCCAAGCGACCGTCGCTTGGACAGGCGGTTGATTTTTCTAAGAACAAGTAAGCCACTGCCTGCAGGTTTCGGAAAAATCCGAAAACCTGTCAACCTATCCGGTCCTATCTCGAAACATTGTCAACCTAATTCAGGCAAGGTCAGATCACGCCCGTTACTTTGCATGAAAATACAACCGTACTTTATCTTTTATTCAAAGTAGACTTACTCTTCGGTGCAAAACGGAGAATCGCGCGTGAAATACAAAACCAGAACCCTTGAAAAGGAGATTCTTCGAGCGTCCGAGCGCTTTAAATCCGTGATGGTGAGCGGCATGCGCCAGGTTGGCAAAAGCACGATGCTTCAGCATCTATGTGCGGATGGACGCACGCACGTCACGCTGGAGGATTTCGAAGCGGAAGAACTTGCTCGGAATGCTCGTAACCTCTTTTTCAAGCAATTTCCCGCGCCCGTCCTCATTGATGAAATTCCACGCGTTCCAGAGCTCTTCCTCGAGGTGAAAGTTCTGGTGGACAGTTCCGACAAACGCGGACAGGTGTGGCTGACGGGAACACAGCGGTTCTCAATGATGAAAAACGTCTCGGAGTCGCTCGCCGGCCGATTGGCCTGCTTCGAGCTTTTGCCGTTGAGTCTCTACGAGCAGCAAAACAAAGCGTTCGATGCAAAGCCGTACATCCCGACAGGAGAATTGTCCCGCGGCTCTCTTTCGCCAAAAACACCGGAAGAAACCTGGAGAATTATCTGGCAGGGCTGCTGGCCCGAAGTCGCTGAAGACACGCCGAAAAACCGCAACATCTTTTTCCCAAGTCTTCTGCAGACCTACATCGAGCGCGACGTGATCCTGACCGGCATCCGCAATCTGTCGGATTTTCGCAAGTTCCTCACTGTGCTTGCCTCTCGCATCGGGCAGGAGTTTCAGCTGAACGCCGTCGCCGCTGAAGTCGGTGTTGCCACTCAGACGGCAAAACAATGGCTGTCGATTGCAGAAAGTTCTGGGATTATCTACTTGTTGCCACCATTCTTCGAAAATGTTGGCAAAACGGTCATCAAGCGACCGAAACTTTTCTTTACTGACACCGGATTTGCCGCCTGGTTGTGCAAGATACCTTCACCTGAAGCTTTGAGCAAGGTCTACAACAACGGCAGTTTCTTTGAGAACTTCGTCGTCATGGAACTTCTCAAGAGTTGGATTCACAACGGTGAAGAGCCGTATTTCTACTACTACCGCGACACGCGATTCAACGAAATCGACCTTCTGATTTTCGACGGCACGCACTATCACCCGATCGAGATCAAGACCTCCGATTCTCCTCAGGCCGGCATGATCAAGGCCTTCGATTGCATCAAAGGCAACACCGTCAAGCGCGGCAGCGGAGCACTGATCTGCTTGACTCCCAAAGCTCGGTATCTGAGTTCAGATGTCGTCGCCCACTCAATCTGGGATATCTGATTTCTGATTCTCGATGTTTGGTCTGTGCGCTATCCAGTCGAAACTTACACAGGCAAACGAGGAGATCTTTCCGGTCTCAACAAATCCGGCACATAATCGCCGCTCCTCTTTTGCGTCTGCAAATCGTCCTTTAGTTGTGCGAAACAACTTCAAAAAGCTGCCACTCGAGCCAACAACCGGCTGCAAAGACGTCTGTCATGCGCGCACGCAAAGCGTCTGAGCCGTTTTGGGCCAGTTTATCCGCAATTGACACTGCCTTTCGTGCAGAAACATCGGACGCCTCCGAACCCATGCCTTCAACCCAATCTCGGAACGGATTGTCCTGAAGCTTGGCTGTGGGACGCAGTGCCTTTCCGAATTCGTTCCAAATCCAGAAACACGGCAACAGAGCCGCCATTGCGACTCCGAGATCGGCAGACCGTACGGCTCGCGCTTCGAAATCCTGATAGGCCAGCAATTCCGGCAAAGGAACAATTTCAGACGGGTTGACCGATTGCCCCGTAAATGACTTCACATAGTCGATGGTCCAGACTCGCATATCGCGTGTTTCCCGAGCCCACTGTTTGAGCTCCCGAGCCTCCTGTTCAAAGCCTTGAATTTGAGACAAGCGAGCTGCGAGCAAATCCAGACAAGATGCGTAGTTGTCCAGATAACTGATGTTCTGGCAGAGATAAGCCGCAAACGTTCTTTTGGATAAGGTACCTTCAAATACTCCACGCAAGAAGGCATGCCGCTTGACAGCTTGCAGACTTGAACCTGCAGCTGCAAAAGCTTTCCGGCTCCAAGCCTCCTTGGGCTCTGCGGCAAAGGTGCCTCCGATGGGAAGAAGATACGCTGCGCAAAAGGCTTTCAGATAATCGCGTCGAGACAACATCAGTGAAAATTTTCCTCAGTCATAAAAGCAGATCGAGTGCGATTATTAACCATTTTTCAGAATCTGCAATCGGTGCCTTTCAGTTTTTGCTTGCGAATGGGTGTTTTCATGAGTGGGATCGGTTGAGCTCTCTGCTTGGCGCGAACCCGAAATGGATTAACCTTAGAGATAAGGTGCGTTGCACCCCAGAGACCGCTGCCGACAAAACAATCGATCACGACCCCGATTATTTTGTCTCCCCAAAAGCAGCTCGCTCACAGGAGAAAAAAAATGACATTTCAGTACCCAGCCGTATCGCGGCGCAACTTGATGAAATCGGTTGCAGCCGCTGGTCTACTGGCTAATTTTTCACTCACACCGCTCAGTCAAGCCGTTGCAGCGGCCATGGATGATATGGAAACCGTTCGCTGGACTTCGTGCGTTGTCAATTGCGGCAGCCGCTGCCCGTTGAAAGCCATCGTCAAAAACGGTCAGGTGATCCGCATTGAACCGGAAAACACCGGCGCCGACTCCACCAAGATGCCTCTGGCTGTCCCGCATGTCCGCGCCTGCTTGCGAGGACGCTCCATGCGTCAGCGCTTGTACTCTCCCGAACGCCTCAAGTACCCGATGAAGCGCGTGGGCAAGCGCGGCGAAAACAAGTTCGAGCGCATCTCCTGGGACGAAGCGCTTGACATCGTCGCCAAGCAGCTCAAATACACCATCGAGAAATACGGCAACGAAGCCATCTACCTGCAGTACGGCTCCGGTTCCTACCAGCTCGTTTCCACGCGCCGCACGGCCGATCGTCTGCTCAATATGTTGGGCGGTTCTCTGGGCTGCTACGGCACCTACTCTTCGGCTCAGATCAACGGCGCCTTCCCCTACACCTACGGTCTCGGCGCCGGCGGCTCTCAGATGACCGAAGTCGGCAACGCCAAGCTCTACGTGTCCTTCGGCAACAACACGATGGTCACGCGCCAGTCGGGCGGCGGCCAAGCCTGGGAGCTCGATTGCGCTCGTCAGGGCAAGGATCGTCCGCGCATGATTATTGTCGATCCGATCTATACGGACACGTGTCTGGGCAAGGAAGACGAATGGGTGCCGATCCGTCCGGGTACCGATGCGGCTTTCGTTGAAGGCATCGCCTACGTCATGATCAAGGAAAACCTGGTCGATCAGGCCTTCCTCGACAAATACTGCGTGGGCTACGACGAAAAGACACTGCCCAAGGGCGCCCCCGCCAAGAGCGACTACAAGAGCTACATTCTGGGCGAAGGCGAAGACAAGACGCCAAAGACTCCGGAATACGCCTCCCGCATCACCGGCATTCCGACGGAAACCATCATCCGGTTGGCCCGTGAAATGGCAAAGACCAAGCCTGTTTTCTTTGCCCAAGGCTATGGTCCGCAACGTCAGGCCAACGGTGAACAAACGGCACGCGCCATTGCCATGCTGCCGATTCTGACGGGCAACATCGGTCTTCCCGGCACGAGCCACGGCGGCCGCGAGGGCGATATCGGCCTGGGCGACGTGGGCCTGCCTTCCGGAAAGAATCCGGTTAAGACGCTCATTTCGTTCTTTACTTGGAGCGACGCGATCGATCACGGCGAAAAGATGACCGCCACGGCCGACGGCGTGCGCGGCAAGGATAAGCTCGACGTGGGCATCAAGTTCCTGTGGACGCAGTGCTCCAACGTGAACATGAACCAGCATTCGGATCACAACGGCACGGCCAAGATTCTGGCTGACGAAAAGAAGTGCGAGTTCATCCTCGTCGTCGACAACCAGATGACCTCCACCGCCCGCTGGGCTGACCTCATCCTGCCCGACGTGATGCAGCAGGAACTCAACGACATCGCCGCCGACGGCTACGCCACGGGCACGAGCAACTTCATGGTCGCTCTGCAGAAATGCGTTGAGCCGCAGTGGGAACAGCGCAGCGGCTACTGGATCTGCTCTCAAATCGCCAAGCGCTTCGGCATCGAAGACAAGTACACCGAAGGTCGCACGCAGGAAGAATGGGTGCGCTGGTGCTACGAAGAAACTCGGAAGAAACATCCGGACGTCATGCCCGACTTCGACACCTTCTGGAAGCAAGGCATCGTCAAGGTGCCGGGTCTGGGCAAGGGTAAAACCGTTGTCATGAAGGCCTTCCGCGACGATCCGGTGAAGAACCCCCTGAAGACCCCCTCGGGCAATATCGAAATCTATTCCGAACGTCTGGCCAAGCTTGCCAAGGACTGGACTTTGCCTAAGGGCGACGTCATTTCGGCTCTGCCCAAGTTCTGCAGCACGTGGGAAATGCCGGGCGATCCGTTGCAAAAGAAGTATCCGCTGCAGTGCTTCGGCTATCACGGACACGGCCGCACCCACTCCACGTATCACAACGTGCCGTGGCTGCGTGAAGTGCAGCCCGACGAACTCCTGATGAATCCGATCGACGCCAGAGGTCGTGCGCTCAAGACCGGCGACATGGTGGAAGTCTTCAACGACCGCGGCCGCGTGCAGCTGCCGGTACACGTCACGCCTCGCATTTTCCCGGGCGTGGTGGCGTTCCCGCAGGGCGGTTGGTACACGCCCGACGCCAAGGGCGTGGACAAAGGTCCTTCCATCAACACGCTTACATCTCTCAAGAAGAGCCCGTTGGCCAAGGCCAACCCGCAGCACACCAATCTCGTCGAAGTCCGCAAGATCTAAAGGAGGCACATCATGGCAAAACAATACGGCTTTCTGATTGACGCCTCCCGCTGCACCGGCTGCAGAACGTGCGAGGTCGCCTGCAAAGATAAGAACAATCTTCCGGTCGGTCGCAACTTCCGACATGTCCTTTGCTTTGAGGGAGGCGGCTGGAGACAGGACCGAGCCACCGGCGCCTGGCGCACGGATACGTTTGCGTATTACGTCTCGGTGAGCTGCAATCACTGCGAAGATCCCGCCTGCGTCAAGGTCTGCCCCACCAAGGCTCACTTCAAGCGCAAGGAAGACGGTCTGGTTCTGATTGATCGCGACAAGTGCATCGGTTGCGGAATGTGCGCCAAGGCTTGCCCGTACGGCGCGCCGCAGCTCGATACGGTCGCAAAGAAGATGACCAAGTGCGACGCCTGTCAGGATCGTCTCGCCAAGGGACTCAACCCCGTCTGCGTGGACTCCTGCCCGCAGCGCGCCATCGAGTTCGGTGAAATGAGCGAGCTTTTAAAGAAGCACTCGGATCGCAAGCACATTGCACCGCTGCCCGATCCGTCCGTCACCAAGCCCAACCTGTTGGTAAAGGCGCCTCGCAACGCCAAGCCCGTGGGCGACAAAAACGGCACGGTTTTCGGAGCAGATCGTTAAGAGCTCAAGCTGACCTCTAAGGGCAACAACAGGGCGCGGATTTCGGTTCGCGTCCTGTTTTTTGTTTGCGCACAACCTAAAACCACACAAGGTTGCTGTGAGATCGCCTTCTCAGGGCGTACCCGGACACAATCCGAGTCCGTGTATCAAAAGACACCGAGCCTACTGCACACCTGATGACGCTTATTCATTGCGAGCATATCAAAGGTGTCTGCGTGTGCTCAGTTGGGCAGACGGGCGACATTCCGGCCGCTGTCTTTTTGTCTGTCCCGCTACCCATCCTCTGACCTACTTTCCACATCTCCCGGTTCCTGCAAAATCGACGAAATTGCAAATTCTCACGATAATCATTCAAACTGCGGAGCATTCGAATATATCCATGTCATTCTGTTACACAAAATCAAATATTCTTAAAAACATCAGAGACTTAACTACAAGAAATCCAACACTATCTCCTTCAAAACTTTGCCTTCCGGAGTAGCTGAATAGAATTAGTATCACCAAATCAAAACCACTGCCCCATAGGCCATTCAAAAGTATCAGCACTCCGACACTTTCTCTATTGTCCACAACGGGCATATTGGTCACTGCTCAATTTGTCTTCAATATAAGAGAGCGAAGCAAGCAAAATTTCCTTTAGTTTGTTATCGAAATGAGCCTGACCGTCTTTATCCGCTTGACGCTCAAAACCAAGTCATGCAAACTCGCGACTTTCGCAACCCACAAACGGAGTAACACATGCCCCGCTTTTATTTGACCGCCGTGGCCGCAGCTGTGATGGCCGCAACGGTTAACGCCGCCGAATTTCCCGCAATCCCGACAGATCAAACGGATTACAACGAAATCATCTATCGCGACGATGCGAACGATCCGACAAGCTATGAACAGTCTTCCTGGAATGGTATCGGCCTTGTCGCTTCTGGCGAACCGATGAGTTCCGGCTCCAAAGCACCCGCGTTCCTCAGCACGGCAAAGGGTGACATCGTCACTAACAACGGAAGCATCTGGGTGCTTGCCGACCGCATTCCTGGCAACAAACTCGGTCAGTACGCCTCCGGCATCCTCGCCAGCGGCGGTAAAAAAGGCGTAAATGCCGAAGGTGCCGTCATCTACGTCCACTCCGACAACAACGGCAAAGAAGACAACTATGAAGCGGCCAAAGGCATGGTTGCGGACGCAAGTACAGGCGACGCAACCACCATCGTTAACAAAGGTACGATCTACGTCAAAGGCGGCACCGGCATGCTGGCCACCTCCAATGCCAAAGACCGCAAATCCGAGATCACCAACGAAGGCACGATTCACGTCATCAACAGCGGCTTTGGTATGTCGCTCGGCGGTAAGGATGCCAGCGGCGTTGAGATGACCAACAAGGGCACTATCATCGCCAGCGGCAAGAACGCCTATGGCATCACGGCTTCCGACGCCAAGGACGGTACAGTGACCAATGAAGGCACCATCATTGCCACCGACGGCGCCATCGCCATTTCCTCGGGCCGCTGGGATAAAGATGTCGAATTCAGCCTGACTCTTAAGGGCAATTCGCATGTTGAAGGTGTCATTGAGCTCGGTAAGGCATCGCATTTGATCGTACAAGACCTGGCTCGCGCTGAAACTATCGTCTTGTCTTCCGGTACCTCGGAAAAGGTAAACGCTTTAGATGGCGCTCAATGCGAAGGCTGCAATGTGGGTAGCGTCCATGTGAACAACAGCAACCTGACCATTCGCTCTTCCGATGAGTCCCAGACGCTCAAAATCGGACTCATTGAGACACAGAATAACGGTTCGACGACATTTGAATTCGATTCTGTCGGTTCCAAAGAGAAGCCTCTTCTTGATGTGGACAAAGGTGGCAAAGATGCTGCTGTCAAGTTCAACTACACCGGTACGGTCACCGATAAGCTGGCAAGCGGCTCGGTCAAGGCCGAAGAGCTCTTCAATGGCATCAGCCTGGACAACAACGCAACGCCTGAACGCATCACCACATCCGACGGTCTGTGGGCAAGCGCTTCCGTTCACGAAAAGAAAGATGACGAAATCACGAGCACCTACTCCGGCCCGAGCAGCCTGATTACCTCCACCACCGATCTCGCCTTGATGAACGGTCTGGTATGGCGCTCCCAGCTCACCAACCTTTCCGATCGTATGGGCACGCTGCGCACCATGCCGCAGGCTGCCGGCGCTTGGGCACGCTACAACAACGGTCGTCTTGACGGCCGCGGCCTCGAATACGACTACAGCACGATCGAAGTGGGCTTTGACGCTCCCGTGAGCAGCAACTTCCTCGTTGGCGTGAGCTTTGACTACACGATCGGCGACACCGACCTCAATGCAGGTTCCGCCGACAACGACGTCTACACGCTGGGTCTTTACGGCACCTACTACGGTGACAACGGCGGCTTCGTTGATTTGATGGCCAAGATCGGCCGCATCGACAATGAATACAACGTTGCCAACTCGGCCGGGTCTGAAAAGGGCGACTACATGATGACCGGCGCCATCGTCGGTGTTGAAGCCGGCCACCGCTTCGATCTCGCTTACAACATGTTCGTCGAACCGCAGATTCAGCTCTCCTACAGCTGGCTGCGCGCCACGGACTATGCGACCAACATCCGCAGCGTT
>OGMP01000997.1_pt1 | contig 24800 bp, 20 predicted proteins | sample 1573261 | NCBI WGS metagenome assembly OGMP01 (sample SAMEA2581878, study PRJEB24529) | metagenome | biome: Human gut stool | place: China | collected 2011 | reverse complement strand
TTATGGCGATCGATAGCAACGAAGACCGTGTGAACGCCGTGCTTTCCTATGTGACAAATGCACAGATCGGTGACAGCACCAGCGAATACTTTCTGCGCTCCCTTGGTGTCGGCAATTTTGATGTGTGTATCGTAACAATCGGCGGCAATTTTCAGAGTTCGTTGGAAACAACATCACTGCTCAAAGAATTGGGGGCAAAGCTTGTGGTCTCTCGTGCAGAGCGGGATGTACAAGCCAAGTTTTTGCTGCGCAACGGTGCGGATGAAGTGGTCTACCCGGAAAAGCAGCTGGCAAAGTGGGCAGCGATCCGATACAGCTCCGAACACATTCTGGATTATATCGAGCTGCAGGACGACCACGCCATCATGGAAGTGACCATTCCGCCGGAATGGATGGATCGCACGATCGGCGAGATCAATATCCGAAAAAAGTATAACATCAATATTCTTGCGCTGAAAAAAGACGGAAAGCTTGATATGAACATCACGCCGGATACGCAGCTGTGCCGGGATGAAAGTATGCTGGTTTTGGGAAAATACGCATTGATCCAGAAGTGTTTCCGGCTCTAAAAAGATAGGACGGATCATATGGATGTCGTTTTGTTGTTGATGGTTCTTGGAGTCATGTTGAGTGGCTTTTGGGCAGCAGATGCGTTGGATCACATGAGGAAGGAGATCCTTCGACAAGAAGGAAAAAGACGTGGCTGGTGGTCGTGACCATCAAATTGTGCTATACTGTGGGCAAGGCAGGTGATCTTCATGAATCGGAACAACCCACCCACCGAACATATTCTGGCGTGTCTGTCGTCCTCTCCCTCCAATGCAAAGATCGTGCGGACGGCGGCAACGATGGCAAAGGCTTTCGGCGGCTCTTTTACTGCGTTGTATGTCAAAACACCGGATGCCGACTGGATGAGTGCGCAGGACAAACAGCGCTTGCAGCAGCATATCCACATGGCGGAACAGGCGGGCGCAGATATTACGACCCTCTACGGCGATGACATTCCGCAGCAGATCGCAGAGTTTGCCCGGATCTCCGGCATTACAAAAATCGTACTGGGGCGCTCCAGCGTACATCGCCGCCATTTCTGGAGTGGACCGTCACTGACTGAAAAATTGACGCTGACTGCGCCCAATCTGGATATTTATATCATCCCGGATGCAGCAGTGGAGCAGGATTACGGCTCTGGCAGAAGGCTGTTTGCCCGTTCCATCGTCCCATCGTGCCGTGATCTGCTGATTACGGCAGGGATTCTAGCCTGCATCACGGTGATTGGCTTTTTGTTCCTGCAACTGGACTTTGCGCGCTACAATATCATTATGTTCTATATGTTGGGTGTTTTGCTCACGGCTCTTACAACATCTGGCTATTCCTGCGGCGTTTTGGGTTCGATCGCCAGCGTTGCGCTCTATAACTTCTTCCTGACGGAGCCAAGACTGACATTCCATGCCTATGATCCGGGGTATCAAATCACCTTTGTGCTGATGCTGACTTCTGCCATCGTCACCTGTACGCTGACGACCCGGTTGAAAGATCAGGCAAAAATGTCTGCACAGGCGGCGTTTCGGACGAAGGTGCTGTTTGATACCAGCCAGCTTTTGCAGAAAGCGACCAACGAAGACGAAATATTATCCCTGACGGCAGCGCAGCTTACCAAACTGCTAAACCGGAACCTGATCGTGTATCCAGAGCAGGATGGTTCTCTTGGACAGGGGCAAATTTTTAACACAGTGAAAGAAAGCAGCCGACTCAGTTTTGATTCTGCGCCGGAACGCAGTGCCGCTGAGTGGTGCTTTGCAAATAAGAAGCGTTCGGGTGCATCAACGGATTACTGCACCGATGCAAAAGGACTGTACCTTGCGATTCGTACAGGCAGCGGTGTGTTTGGTGTTATCGGCATCGACCTGTCGGAAAAACCGCTGGATGCCTTTGAAAACAGCGTGCTGCTTTCCATTCTGGGCGAAGGTGCGCTGGCGATCGAAAACCGCAGAAACGCACTGGAAAAAGAACGAGCTACCATGCAGGCACAGAATGAACAGCTTCGGGCAAATCTGCTGCGGACCATTTCCCATGATCTTCGGACACCGCTGACCTCCATCTCAGGCAATGCAAGTAATCTGCTCTCCAATGCGGAAACGCTGGATGCAGAAACACGGACAAAGATCTGTACGGATATTTTTGATGATGCACAGTGGTTGATCGGTCTGGTGGAAAATTTGCTTTCTATCACCCGTATTGAGGATGGGCGGATGAATCTTCAAATCTCTCCGCAGCTCATGGATGAGGTGGTCGAGGAAGCTCTGCGGCATATCAGCCGAAAAAGCAAGGAGCATATCATCATAACGACTTATTCGGATGAAATTCTTCTTGCCGACATGGACGCGCGGCTTATCATGCAGGTCATTATCAATCTGGTGGACAACGCCATCAAATACACGCAGAAGGGCTCCCGGATCAATATTTCTGCGTATGCAAAAAACAGTAATATCGTGGTAGATGTATCCGATGATGGCCCCGGTATCCCGGAGCAGAATAAAGCGCAGGTCTTTGAAATGTTCTTTACCGGGCAGAATCAGATTGCAGACAGCCACCGCAGTCTGGGGCTGGGACTTGCGCTCTGCCGAACGATCCTTGCAGCTCATAAAGGTACCCTGACTCTCCGGGATAACGAACCGCACGGCTGCATATTCTCTTTTGAACTTCCCAAAAGCGAGGTAAGTATTCATGAATAAACCAACGATTCTGGTTGTTGAGGACGATTCATCGGTACGGAGTCTGATCACAACTACCCTGAAAGCACACGGATATAAATTCCTGACAGCGGCCAACGGAGAGATGGCTGTGATGATGGCGTCCAGCCATAACCCGGATATTATGCTGCTGGATCTCGGACTGCCGGATATTGATGGCGTTGAGGTGATCCGCCGCATCCGGGAGTGGTCGAATCTACCCATCATCGTTTTGAGTGCCCGCAGTGAGGATTCCGATAAGATCGAAGCACTGGATCAGGGCGCAGACGATTATCTGACGAAGCCTTTCTCAGTGGATGAGCTTCTGGCTCGCCTGCGTGTGACGCAAAGGCGGCTGAATTTGCAGGCATCCGGTGAGGTCAGCAGCTCAGTTTTTGTAAATGGCCCGCTGAAAATTGATTTTGCTGCCGGCTGTGTCTGGCTGAACGATGAAGAACTACATCTGACCCCAATCGAATATAAGCTGCTTTGTGTTCTTGCGCACAATGTAGGAAAGGTTCTGACCCATACGGCGATTACGCAAAAAGTCTGGGGAAGCTCGCAAGAAAACGACATTGCATCCCTGCGTGTCTACATGGCATCTTTGCGCAAAAAGCTGGAATCAGGCGCACATTCTCTGCATCTGGTTCAGACCCATGTGGGGGTCGGCTACCGGATGCTGCGTGTTGAAGCGGATGATTCGCCAGAAGAATAGTCCGCAGGCAGATTCAGATAAAACAAAAACAGGGTGCGCCCCTGAATTGAAATGAACCCCAAAAGTTAGACAAAAATCGAATTAAGCGGTTCCAACGGTCTGAATCCTGTACTGCACAGGGCTCAGGCCGTTTAGCTTTAATTTGATTCGGCGATTGTTGTAATAGTCGATGTACTCGACAATGGCTTTTTCCAGATAGTCAATAGAATCAAATTTTTCTAAATAGAACAGTTCCGTCTTGAGCAGCCTGGGCAATCTGTTCGGCCTGCCTTATGTGGTCATGCGTAAACCGGCCCCCATTGATACGACGACTCTGAACTATAATTGGCAGATCTGGGAGACCAATGCGTTCAGCATTTATACCAAGGAAACGGACGAAGTTGGCGAGCAGAGCGCACAGGAAGCCGTTGCTGCCGTGCTGCGGTATCTCAGCCGGGTCGGTTTACTGCGATACCACTGCCACAGCGGGTATCTGTCCACCGTCGTGCAGGAAAACGAGATGGCAAATGTACTCACCCCGGCGGGCGGGATCTTCCGCCGCTTCGTGGAGCCGGGACAGGAAGTGGAGTATGGTCAGAAAATGGGCGTGATCCTTGATCCGTTTACTGCGGAGGTGGAAGCAGAGATCACCTGTCCGACCAGTGGTGTTGTTTTCTTCGCTTTGAAAAAACCGCTGACAACAGAACATGAGGTCGCATTTAAGGTGATCCGGCGGCTGCATGGGGGATGTTTGTAAACAAGATCCTGGTATTTCGTAGAGAGCGAGTATAAAAATCAGATACAAGACCCAACTAAGGAAGGTACAGTCCGTGATGTCGAGCTGTACAGCAATTTCAAAACCATTGCCGAAAGTATTCCCGAAACGCCGGTCTTGCTGTATAATGATTCCGGACGGTCCGGCCAGGCAGGGCTTTGTAAAAACCATGACCGAAGCTGGTCTGCTGTAAATCATATCACACAAGGAGGTCTGTTTCATGAATCCGACGCTGCGAAAGGATGCCGATGCCATCATCGCATCCAGCCTGAACGCTGTCCTGCCGGACGAAGCTGTCCGCCGCGCATTGAAAGCCTTTGCGCCCAAGGGCGGCAGGGTGCTGCTGGTCGCAGCGGGCAAGGCCGCATGGCAGATGGCACACGCGGCGGTGGAAGCGCTGGGCCGTGTGGACGGCGGCGTGGTCGTGACCAAATACAAGCACGTCAGGGGCGAAATTCTGGGAGTAAATTGTTATGAAGCAGGCCATCCGGTGCCGGACGAGAACAGTTTTGCGGCCACCGAGAAGGCATTGGAGTTGGTGCGCGGCCTGGCGGCGGAGGATACCGTGCTGTTTCTGCTCTCCGGCGGAGGAAGTGCATTGTTTGAAAAACCGCTGCTCCCCGGCATAGAATTGCAGGACATCACCGGCCAGCTCCTTGCCAGTGGCGCTGACATCGTGGAGATGAACACCATCCGCAAACGGCTTTCGGGCGTCAAGGGCGGGCGGTTCGCGCAGGCGTGCGCCCCGGCTCAGGTATTCAGCATCGTGCTGAGCGATATTCTGGGCGACCCGCTGGATATGATAGCCAGCGGCCCGGCGGTGCCGGACACCTCTACTTGCGCACAGGCGCTTGCCATTGCGGAGAAGTATCACCTGAAGCTCTCGGAACAGGCAAAAGTTCTTCTGGCGCAGGAAACGCCCAAGATGCTGGACAATGTGACGACCCAGATCACTGGCAGTGTGCGGGAGCTTTGCACCGCCGCCGCTTCCGCCTGCCGGGAGCTTGGCTATGAGTCCGTCCTGCTGACCGACCAGCTCTGCTGTGAAGCCCGGGAGGCGGGCAGCTTCCTTGGCTCCATCGTCCGGACCCACGCGGGGCAGGGAAAAAAGCTGGCCTACATCGCAGGCGGCGAGACGGTCGTCTACCTGACCGGCAAGGGCCTCGGCGGACGGAATCAGGAGCTTGCCCTTGCAGCGGCTCCGGCGCTGGTCGGGCTGGATGCAGCAGTGTTCTCGGTGGGCAGTGACGGCACCGACGGCCCCACCGATGCTGCCGGCGGCTATGTGGATGGTGACACCCTCTCCGCACTGACCGCCAAGGGCTGGAATGTGTTCGACACCCTGCAAAACAACGACGCCTACCATGCACTGAAAGCTGTGGACGGCCTTATCATGACCGGCGCTACTGGCACGAATGTCAATGATGTTGCCGTGGCGCTGGTGGGAGAGAAGTAAAAATGTGATTCTGGTATGAAAGAGGGGCGGCTCCCATGTATGTCGATTGGGAATACTACAAAATTTTCTATTATGTGGCGAAGTATCAGAACTTTACGAAAGCGGCGCGGGTGCTGGGCAACAACCAGCCCAACATCACCCACTCGATGAACCGGCTGGAAAGCCAGCTGAACTGTGTGCTCTTTACCCGCTCCAACCGGGGCGTCACCCTGACGCCGGAGGGCGAGATGCTCTACTCCCGCATCGCCTCGGCAGCGGTGCAGATACAGGACGCGGAGGAAGAACTGAGCGCCAGCGCTACCCTCGAGCACGGCTCCATCAGCATCAGTGCGACGGAGACGGCGCTGAACATCTATCTGGCCGAGAAGCTGCGGACGTTCCACACCGAGTATCCCGGCATCCGGCTGCGCATCTCGAACCACTCTACGCCCCAGGCGGTGCAGGCTGTGAAGAACGGAGAAGTGGATTTTGCCATCATCTCCACCCCGGCGGAAGTAGAACAGGGCCTGAAGATGGTGGAACTGAGACCGTTTTATGAAGTGCTGGTGGGTGGAAAGACCTTCACTGCACTGGCCAGCCAGCGCCTGACGCTGAAGGAACTGAGCTGCTATCCGCTCATCTCTCTCAGCGATGAGAGCATGACCCGGAGCTTCTACCGGCAGTTCTTCCTCGACCACGACGCCGTGCTCCGGCCCGACACCGAGGCCGCCACCACCGACCAGATGCTCACGCTGGTGAAAAGTGAGCTGGGCCTTGCCTTCGTGCCGGAACCGATGACGAAAGAGCTTCTGGCCCGCGGCGAGCTTGTCGAGCTGCATCTGCAGGAGATCATTCCCTCCCGCTCTATCTGCCTCGTCTACGACCATCACCGCCCGCTGAACACGGCGGCCCGGAAGTTCCAGCAGATGTTGACAAAAGCGGAGCCGGGCCATCCGGCAGCGCCGAAGCAGGCGGAGGGCGTCTCTTTCGTATCCCAATAAAATGATTTGTCGTTGTCCCATGCCGGAAAGCTTCCCTTTTGATATGGGAATTTGTTGCAGCGCTTTCAGGCAGCAGTGCTATTATAAAAGAATTTGCAGGATGGGTAAGACGTATCTTGGATATGGCTGCAATATTCGTTCTGTATTGGAGAAACTGCCGCCCTTTTATTTTACAGGTCAGATGGACCCGCCATTGGTCGCCGCAACTTCGCCATACCAGAAGGCACTGTCTTTCGGGATGCGCCGCCCGGAAGCGTAATCGACGTACACCAGACCAAAACGCTCTCTGTATCCGCTGTGCCACTCGTAGTTGTCCAACAGGCTCCAATGGAAGTACCCTCGCACGTCGGCACCGGCCTGAATGCCCTCGGAAAGTTTTTCCAGATAGCGCGCCAGAAAATCAATTCGCTCCACGTCATGCACCTTGCCGTCCCGATAGATTTTGTCGGTGCAGGATAAGCCGTTCTCCGCGATGAACATGGGCAGTCCATACCGCTCCTGGATGTAACGGGGACCCCAGTTCAGGCTTTCCGGCTCTACCGGCCAGTTCATGGCTGTGTGAGCGTATCCCGCAGGGCGCTCCACATAACAGGGGCCATTCGTTCCCATCTGTACAGGCGCGGCATTGTAGATGTTCAGCCCGAGCATATCCGGTCTGCCCAGAGACAGGGCGTCGTTGATGTATTGCGGCACAGCACCGATGCAGGCGGAAAGATGCGGCCCACAGAGGTCCGGTCCGGGCCAGCGGCCAAGGCACAGAGGGTCGAGCGACATCGTGTGAGTGAAGGCCCAGTCCTCGTCCGGGCAGGCAAAGGTCAGAACCCGGGCGGCGTCCACATCTGCTTTTGACTCAGATACGGGGTAGCAGATGCGGCCTGTGGAGACGAAGCCCACTCTGTTTTCGGCGTCCGTATGGCGGAGCTCCTGCGCGGCAAGGCAGTGCGCATAGATGATATTCTGCCAGCAGGTGAACTGCCCTTCCAGCGGGAGTTTCAGCCCCGGCGCATGCTCACCTGTCCCATAGCCCATTTTCACGATACAGGCAGGCTCATTGAAGGTGAACCACTGGTGGACCCTGCCTTTGAAATGTTCTGCCATTTTTGCCGTGTAGACTGCAAACGCCCGGGCGGTGTCCTCATTCTGCCAGCCGCCCTTTTCTTCCAGCGCCTGCGGCAAATCCCAGTGATACAGCGTAATATACGGCTCGATGCCCGCTTCCAGCAAAGTATTCACAAGACCATCGTAATAGGCAAAGCCTTTTTCGTTCCAGTCCGTGCCGCCGGTGGGGGCGATGCGCGTCCACGCCACAGAGAAGCGATAGGCTTTCAGGTGCATCGACTTCAGCAGTTCGATGTCTTCCCGCCAGCGGTGATAGCTGTCGCAGGCGGTATCACCGGTCTCGCCCCGATAGGTGCGGCCCGGTGTGTGGGAGAAAACATCCCAGATGCTCCGGCCTTTTCCATCCTCGACGGCACCGCCCTCGATTTGATAGGCTGCAGTCGCAGCGCCCCATACAAATTCTTTTGGAAATACTGCCATGTTCGTTCTCCTTTTATCTCGTCAGATACATGTGTACAGGAACTTGAGATCCTTACTGATTATAGTATACTCTTCTGTGTCTGCCGGTGCAAATAGCATTTTATTGGTGACCATTGTGGAAATACACATCAGGATACGCTATACTAAAACAGAGAACATGGAATTCATCTGGCGCAAAAAAGCCAAAGGGAAGGGAAAACAGAATGATAGACAAAATGCTCGTGCGCGGGGCAAAGGTACACAACCTGAAAAACATCGACGTGGACATCCCGCTGAACAAGATCGTGGGCATTGCGGGCGTGTCGGGGTCGGGTAAATCCTCGCTGGCGCTGGGGGTGCTGTACGCCGAAGGCTCCCGCCGGTATCTGGAGGCGCTGTCCACCTACACCCGCCGCCGGATGACCCAGGCTTCGAAAGCCTCGGTGGAAGAGGTGCTATATGTCCCGGCGGCGCTGGCGCTGCACCAGCGGCCGGGCGTGCCGGGCATCCGCAGCACCTTCGGCACCGGCACGGAATTGTTGAACAGCCTGCGGCTCATGTACTCCCGCCTCGCAAGCCACCGCTGCCCGAACGGGCATTACATCCTGCCGACGCTGGCTGTTGCGGCGGGAAAGGAGCTGGTCTGCCCGGAGTGCGGTGCGCATTTCTATGCGCCGTCGGCGGAGGAGCTGGCTTTCAACTCTCAAGGTGCCTGCCAGAAGTGCGGCGGCACAGGCAGCGTCCGGACGGTGGACATCGCGTCGCTGGTGCCGGACGACTCGCTGACCATCGACGGCGGCGCAGTGGCCCCCTGGAACAGCCTGATGTGGTCGCTGATGACAGACGTCTGCCGGGAGATGGGCGTGAGGACGGATGTGCCGTTCCGCGACCTGACCGAACAGGAAAAGGACATCGTCTACCACGGTCCAGCAGAGAAAAAGCATATCTTCTACCACGCCAGGAACTCGAATCAGGCCGGCGAGCTGGACTTTACCTATTACAATGCCGTCTACACTGTAGAAAATGCTCTTGCAAAGGTCAAGGATGACAAGGGCATGAAGCGGGTGGAAAAGTTCCTGCGGGAAGATGTCTGCCCCGAGTGTCGCGGCTCACGGCTCTCAGCGGCGGCGCGTGCGCCGAAGCTGCGGGGCATCTCGCTGGACGAGGCCTGCCAGATGACGCTGGAAGCCCTCGTGGAGTGGGTGAAGGGCGTGCCGGACAGCCTGCCGGAAGAGATGCGCCCGATGGCGGAGAGCATCTGCGAGGCATTCGAAAGTACCGCCAAGCGGCTGATGGACTTAGGTCTGGGTTATCTGACGCTTGACCGCTCGGCCTCGACCCTTTCCACCGGTGAGCGCCAGCGGATGCAGCTGGCCCGGGCCGTCCGCAACCGCACCACCGGCGTGCTCTATGTGCTGGATGAGCCGTCCATCGGCCTGCATCCGTCGAACATCGTGGGCCTGACCGGCGTGATGCACGACCTCGTGGCCGACGGCAACTCGGTCATTCTGGTGGACCACGACACCCAGATCCTGAAAGAGGCTGACTGGGTGATCGAGATGGGGCCGGAAGCGGGAGCTAAGGGCGGACATGTCATTGCCGAAGGGACGATAGATGATCTGGAGGCAAAGCCGGAGTCCCAGATCGGGCCGTTCCTCTCCGGAAAAGCTGAGACGAAATTGCGCCGGTGTGCCAGAGAAGGAGAGATGTTCGCAGAGGGGGCTATCCATCTCTCCACCGGCAGCATCCACACGGTCAAGCCTTTGGAGCTGGACATTCCCAAGGGGCGGCTCACCGTGGTAACGGGCGTGTCCGGCTCCGGCAAAACGACGATGGTGCTGGAAAGCCTCGTACCGGCGCTGGAAGCAAAGATAAACGGCAGCGCCCTCCCGGCACATATCCGGGAGATCCGCGCCGAGGGCATCGCGCACGTCAAGCTCATCGACGCGACGCCCATCGGCATCAATGTGCGCTCTACCGTGGCGACCTACGCAGGCGTCCACGACGAGCTGCGGAAGCTCTATGCCAAATCTCCGGACGCCAGGCAAAAGGGCTTCAAGGCCAGCGATTTTTCCTACAATACTGGCAGTCTGCGCTGCCCCGGCTGCGACGGCACCGGTGAGGTGAGCCTGGACGTGCAGTTCCTGCCGGATGTGAACATCGTCTGCCCCGACTGCCGGGGTTCCCGCTACGCGCGGGCAGCTTACGGCGTGAAGCTGACCAACGAGGCGGAGCAGACAGCCTCTTTGCCGCAGCTGATGGATATGGACGTCAACTCCGCCCTTGAGTTCTGCGGCGGGATAAAGACAGTGAGCCAGCGCCTGCAGACATTGCAGCAGCTGGGTCTGGGCTACCTGACGTTGGGCGAAGAGACGCCCAGCCTCTCCGGCGGCGAGGCCCAGCGCCTCAAGCTGGCCAGCGAGATCGGCCGCACCCAGACCGACTCGGTGTTCGTTTTCGATGAGCCCAGCATCGGCCTCCACCCGCTGGACGTGCAGGTGCTGCTGCGGGTGTTCCAAGCCCTGCTGGACAACGGCGCAACGGTCGTTGTCATCGAACACGACCTTGATGTCATCCGCAACGCGGACTATGTCATCGACATGGGGCCGGGCGGCGGCGAGAGCGGCGGCCGTGTCGTGGCAACAGGCACGCCGGAGGAGATCCAAGGAAACCCAGAGAGTATTACCGGAAGATATTTATAACAAAAAGGGGGCAGGTGCTGCATGGCACCTGCCCCCTTCGTCAATATTCTTATTTGCTTTCCGGGACACCGCGCAGTTCGGCACGGAAGCGCTCGGGAAGATCTTCTTCCCGGATATTTTTGACGACTCCCGGAAGCTTTGCGGTTTCGCCTACGGGATAGACCATGATGCACTTCCGATGCTTCGCTGACAATCAAAACAAAAAGTTAATTCTCGGAAGAAATATCCTGACCGAAATACTTCTCGCTCAGCTCCTTGAGGGTGCCGTCAGCGCGCAGCTCGTCGATGGCGCTGTTGAGGGCGTCGAGGAAGGAAGAGTCTTCGCTCTTGACGATAGGGATCGCAACGTGAGAAGCATCTTCGGTCTGGGCGACCAGCTTGAAGTCGGCGTCCGGATGGACGTTCAGGTAGTCGTAGAAGGAGACGTTGGCGTTCAGGGTGGCGTCGATGCGGCCAGCGGTCAGCAGCTGGATGGTCTCTTCCAGCGTGTCGATGCCCTGCACGGTCGCGCCGTAGCTTTCGGCCAGCTCCATGTAGGTGGAAGCGAGGCTGTTGGCCGTGGTCTTGCCGGCAAGGTCCTCGAAGCTCTTGATGTCGTCGTTATCCTTGCGGACGGCGAGGGCGGTGTGGATGTAGCCGTAGGGCGTGGTGAAGTCGTAGGTCTTGGCGCGCTCTTCGGTGACTTCGACGCCGTTGCAGACGAGGTCGTAGCGGCCAGCATCCAGACCGGCAAACAGGCTGTCCCAGTCGCTCTCGACGTACTCGGGCTCGACGCCCAGCTTCTCGGCAATGGCGCGGGAGACTTCGACGTCGTAGCCTACGAGGGTGTCGCTCTCATCGTGGAAGCTCCAGGGCTGCCATGCGCCTTCCAGCGCGATGACCAGCTTGCCGTTGGACTGGATGGTCTCCAGCTTGTTGGCGGCAGCAGCAGAAGCAGAAGCTGCGGTGCTGGAAGCAGTGGAGGCGGAAGTGTTGGAAGAGCAGCCAGCCAGCGAGAGAACACCGGCAGCGGCCATGACGCTCATGAGAGAAATAAAGGTTCTGCGTTTCATAGGTGATGATCCTTTCTTATTCAGTATGGGAAATTTTCTGAAGAAACTCACGGGTCCTTGCCTCTTTGGGATGGGCAAAGAACTCCTGCGAGGGGGCTTCCTCGACCACGACGCCGTTTTCCATGAAGACGGTGCGGGACGAGACGTTGCGGGCAAAGCCCATCTCATGGGTGACGACCAGCATGGTCATGCCCTCCTGTGCCAGCTGCCGCATGACGGCCAGCACCTCGCCGGTCAATTCCGGGTCGAGGGCGCTGGTGGGTTCGTCGAAATAGATGATCTCCGGGCCGGAGGCAAGAGCGCGGGCGATGGCCACGCGCTGCTGCTGACCGCCCGACAGCTGACGAGGGTAGTAGTCGGCACGGTCGGCGAGGCCGACTTTTTCCAGCATCTTCATGCCGACGGCATCGGCCTCCACTTTGGGCGTCCTCCGGGCGACAATGAGGCCCTCGGTGACGTTCTGCAGGGCCGTTTTGTTGCGGAAGAGGTTGTAGTTCTGGAAGACGAAAGCCGTCTTGCGGCGCAGCCGCGCGATGCTGGCGCGATCGGCGTGGGCAAGGTCGAATGTCTCGCCGTCGAAGGTGAGCTTGCCTGCGTCCGCCGTCTCGAGGAAGTTGAGACATCGCAGCAGGGTGGTCTTGCCTGAGCCGGAAGGGCCGAGGATGGCCACGACATCGCCCTTTTCCACCGTCAGATCGACGCCGCGCAGCACGTCCAGGCTGCTGGTCGGCTTGGGGGCGCGGCCAAAGATGCCGGGATGGACGCCGGGCTTTGCGTAAGTATGGAAGGATTTGTGGACGCCGCGTATCTCTAACATTGCCATAACAGCCACACTCCTTTCTTACTGGAAGCCGTGGGCGTTGAGCTGGCGCTCCAGCAGCCCTTGCAGCTTGGTGATGACGGTACAGAAAAGCAGATACACCACAGCCACCTCACAGTAGATGGGCAGGAAGATGTAGGTGCGGGCGGCGACGCGCTGGCCGGCCATGAACAGCTCCGCTACCGTGATGTTGGAGGCCAGAGAGGTGTCCTTTATCATGCCGATGAGGGAGTTGGAGAGGGCAGGCACGGCGGTGCGCAGGGCCTGCGGCAGCACGATGCGGTGCATGATCTGCCACCAGCTCATGCCGACGCAGTAGCCGGCTTCCAGCTGGCCCTGCGGCACACTCTCGAGTGCGCCGCGCATGGTCTCGGCGCAGTATGCACCCTCGTTGAAGGCGAAGGCGATGACTGCCGCCGGGAAAGCGTCCAGCATGATGCCCACGCTGGGCAGGCCGTAAAAGATGATGAAAAGCTGCACCAGCAGCGGCGTGCCGCGGATGACCCAGATGTAGAACCGGGCCAGCTGGCTCAGCACCGGCACCCGGGCGTACTGCACCAGCGCCACGGCCACCGCCAGCACCATCGCCAAGGTGAACGAGATGAGGGTGAGGGGGATGGTCATGGTGAGGCCCGCCGAGAGGATGCGGGGAAGAGCCTCCCAGAGCACGCTGACGGTGCGGTTGGATAAGAGCGTTTCCAGCATGGATACTCCTTTTTCAAAATTTGAATAAACAGACAGGGCAAGTGGGTGGATACATTATATACCTTAAAGCAGGGTCAAAGTCAAGAGGAAAAAATGAAAATCCTACAAAACCTACCAGAATACTATAACATGATTTGGAAATGAACGCAAATGGTTTCGAAAAATTGCATGGTATAGACGAAATGGACGAAAAACAGGTGCTGACTTTGTGCAGAACGGCAGAGTGGTTGACGCGGCAGAAGCTTTCGGGTACAATAGAACTGTATAGACCTGTAAAGGTACAAACAGGCCGCACGCCCCGCCAGACGGGAGCGCGGCGGATACGGAGGACAAACGTGATGAAACGTATTGGTATTCTGGGCGCTGGCACCTGGGGCATGGCCCTTGCACGGATGCTGACTGTGAGCGGGAATGATGTGCTGGTGTGGTCGGCCATCGAGAAGGAGATCGACAGCCTTTCCACCACCCGCAAGCACCCCAACCTGCCGCAGATGAAGATCCCCGACGAGCTGCGGTTCACCAAGAGCATCGAGGAAGTCTGCAAAGACAAGGACATCCTGCTGTTCGCAGTGCCGTCGGTGTTCGTCCGCTCCACGGCGGCAAAGGCCCGGCCCTATGTGGCCGACGGCCAGATCATCGTGGACGTGGCAAAGGGCATCGAGCCCGACACCCTGTACACCATGACCGAAATCCTGGCCGATGAGCTGGGCAAGGAAGGCGGCCCGAAGGGCGTGCGTCTTGTGGCCCTGTCCGGCCCCACCCACGCCGAGGAAGTGGCCATCGACCTGCCCACCACCATCGTGTCGGCCAGCAAGGATATGGAGGCCGCTGCCTATGTGCAGGAGGTCTTCACCAACAATGTCATGCGCGTCTACACCAACGAGGACATCAAGGGTGTAGAGCTGAGCGGCGCCATGAAGAACGTCATCGCGCTGGGCGTCGGCATCTCCACCGGCCTCGGCTACGGCGATAATGCCCGCGCTGCCCTCATCACCCGCGGCATCGCCGAGATCGCCCGTCTGGGCGTGGCGATGGGCTGCAATGTCCACACTTTCGCAGGTCTGGCCGGTATCGGCGACCTCATCGTGACCGCCACCAGTATGCACAGCCGCAACAACCGCGCCGGTATCCTCATCGGCAAGGGCGAGACCCCGGAAAATGCCGTCAAGGAAGTCGGCATGGTGGTCGAGGGCATGAACGCCCTGCCCGCTGCGCTGGAACTGGCCGAGCGGTATCAGGTGGAAATGCCCATCGTCCAGACCGTCAACGCCATCGTCAACAAGGGTATGAGTGCGGCAGAGGCTGTCAAGTCCCTGATGGAGCGCGGCCTGAAGAACGAGCTGCCGCAGGGCTACGAAAAATAAACGAAAAGGGGCGGTATCATGCCTTCTACCTACGCACACCGCCGCTTTGGTGCGGATGTTCTGGCCCTGCTGCCGGACGGTCTGCGCGCGACGCTGGAACAGCACCGGGAGCTTTACGACATAGGTCTCCACGGGCCGGACCTGATGTTTTATTACAAGGCCTTGCAGTCGAACCCGGTGAACCGTCTGGGCAACACCATGCACGAGCAGAAGGGCGAGGTGTTTTTCACCCGCGCCCGCACCGTGGTGGAAAATGCGCCGGACAAAGATGCTGCTCTGGCCTATGCGCTGGGCTTTGTCTGCCACTTCGCGCTGGACAGCACCTGTCACCCTTATGTGGAGGCCTATGTCCGGGAGAGCGGTGTGGGCCACTGCGAGATCGAGACGGAGTTTGACAACGCCCTGATGCGGGAAGACGGCCTTGACCCCATAAAGTTCTTCACGGCCAGCCACATCAAACCCAGCCGGGAGCGGGCCGAGGTCATCGCGCCCTTCTACGAAGGCGTCACGGTGGACGAGACGCTGGCGGCGATGAAGGGGATGATAACGGTGCATCATCTTTTGCAGGCGGCGAACCCCATCAAGCGCTGGGTGGTGCTGACCGGGATGCGCGTCGCGGGCAAGTATGAGTTCATGCACGGCCTTGTGGCGAATCCGCAGCCGAACCCCAAATGCGTCCAGAGCAGCCAGAAGCTCGAAGAGCTGTATAAAACGGCTGTGCCGCTGGCGGTAAGGCTCATCGAAGAGTATGCAGAGAACAAGCCGCTTGGGGCGGAGTATCAACATACATTTGGGGAGAACTGAGAGGAGCACCGGATGGAAAAGAGCGGTAAATTCCGCCTGACGAGCTTGGAGCGGAACTGGATCCTGTACGACGTGGGCAACTCGGCCTTTGTGCTGATGGTGGCCACCCTTATCCCCATTTTCTTCAATGCGCTGGCGGAAGCCGGGGGCCTGAGCTCGGTGGAGTATCTGGCCTACTGGGGCTATGCCAGCTCGGCTGTGACCGTTATCACGGCCGTTTTGAGCCCCATTTTGGGGACAGTGGCTGATACGAAGGGCTTCAAGAAGCCTATCTTCATACTCTGCGTTTTCGTGGGCATCGTGGGCTGCTGCGCCATGGGCGCGGCGTCGGCGTGGCTACCGTTTCTGGTCATCTTCGTCATTGCGAAAGTGGGCTTTTCGGGCAGCCTGGTGTTCTACGACTCGATGCTCAGCGACGTGACCACTCCCGAGCGGATGGACGAAGTGTCCAGCCGGGGCTATGCGTGGGGATACATCGGCAGCTGCGTGCCCTTCGTGGTCTGTCTCGGTCTTGTGCTGGGGGCGGGGAGCATCGGCATCAGCCAGATGACGGCGCTGAACCTGGCACTCCTGCTGACGGCGGCGTGGTGGCTGCTCACGACCCTGCCGCTGCTGAAAAGTTATAAACAGCTCTACTATGTGGAGGTGGAAAAGCACGCTGTCCGGCAGAGTTTTGCCCGCATCGGCCATACCCTGCGGCATCTGCCGGAGGATAAGCAGGTGTTCTGGTTTTTGCTGGCGTTCTTCTGCTACATCGACGGCGTGTACACCATTATCGACATGGCGACGGCCTACGGCACGGCGCTGGGTCTGGACACCACCGGCCTTTTGCTGGCACTTCTTGTGACCCAGATCGTGGCGTTCCCGTCGGCCCTCATCTTTGGGCGGTTGTCGAACAGGTATCCCTCGGCAAAGCTCATCCCGGTGTGCATCGCGGCCTACGCGGGCATCGCGGTGTTTGCGTTTTTCCTGACCCAGCAGTGGCAGTTCTGGGTGCTGGCCGTCATCGTGGGCATGTTCCAGGGCGGCGTGCAGGCGCTCAGCCGCTCCCACTTTGCAAAGATCATCCCGCCGGAAAAGTCGGGCGAATACTTTGGCCTCTTCGACATCTGCGGCAAGGGCGCGTCCTTCCTTGGCACCATGATCGTCAGCGTGGGAAGCCAGCTCACCGGCAGCGCCAATGTGGGTGTCGGCTCCCTCATCGTGCTGTTCATCGTGGGATTCGTGCTGTTCAGGGTGTCGTGCAAAAAAGAAGTCGTTCCTGAATGAGATAATGGGACATCTGCTGCGTAGCAGCAAATTGGAGAAGCACAAAAATGCGTTTGGCGAAGCGGCTGGCATTTTTGTGCTTCGACTTCTTTGTACAATAAACTCAAATCAAAAAATATAAAGGAGCAAGACCATGAAACAATATCCCGGCTACACCCTCGTCAAGCGCGAGGACTGCCCCGAACAGCACGGGACGCTGACCGTGCTGACCCATGACGTCAGCGGGTCGGCTGTCCTGCTGGTGGAAAACGACGACGACAACAAGGCCTTCGGCATCGGCTTCGGCACCTTCCCCTCCGACGACACCGGCGTGTTCCACATCCTCGAGCACTCGGTGCTGGCAGGCAGCGAGAAGTACCCGGTGAAGTCGCCGTTTTTGCAGCTGCTCAAGAGCAGCATGGCGTCCTTCCTGAACGCCATGACCTTCCCGGACAAGACGGTGTATCCCTTCGCTACCCCCAACGAGACGGACTTCAGGAACCTGATGGACGTCTATCTCAACGCGGTGTTCTGCCCGCTGGCCATGGTGGACAAGGGCGTGTTCGAGCAGGAGGGCTGGCACCGGGACGAAGACGGCACGGTGAGCGGCGTCGTCTACAACGAGATGCAGGGGGCGCTGGCGACGCCGGACGCACAGCTGCAGAACGCTCTGAGCCGGGCAATGTTCCCGGATACGGCTTACGGCTTTGTCTCCGGCGGCGACCCGGCGTCCATTCCGGCGCTGACCTATGAGAAGTATGTGCGGGTCTACCGCCGCCACTACAGCGCCGACAACTGCTGCATCACCCTCTACGGCAAGATGAACATGGCCGAGAAGCTGGCCTTCCTCGACGAGCAGTATCTGAGCCGTATGCCCAAGAGCGCCAGCCGCCCCCGCCTGACGGTGCAGGACGAGCAGGCCGGTGCGAAGCGGAATATTCCGTACTATACCGAGAAGCCGGAGCCGGACGAGGCTCAGTGTGCGCTGGCGTGGTACACCGGTGCGTTCAGCGACCGGGAGCGCCAGCTGGGCGTGGAGATCCTGCTGGACGCCCTGCTGGGGACGAACCAGGCGCCTCTGAAAGCCGCCCTGCTGGAAGAAAAACTGGGTGCGGACATCGACGTGGGCTTCGATGACAGCACGCTGCAGCCGACCTTGGAGCTTGTGCTGCGGGGCGCGACGGAAGAGTCGGCGGGCAAATTTGCCGCCGCCGTGCGCAAAGCCGTGGACGGCATCCTCGAGAAGGACATCCCCGAGGAGCTGCTGATGGCAAGCCTCAACTCCACCGAGTTCGCTTCCCTTGAGCGGCCGGGCAGCATCCCGGACGGCGTGCTGGACGCCATCAATGCATCTACCGGATGGCTCCACACCGGCGACCCGGCCCTGCTGCTCCACACGAACGCTCTGTTCGCTTCCCTGCGGGAGAAGCTGGAACAGGGCTGGTTCAATGAGCTGCTGCGGGAGCTGTTCGCGCCTGCGCCGGTGGAGATCATCCAGGTGCCGACCCTGCCCAAGAAAGAGGAAGAGGGGCGCGCCGCCCGCACCGACGGCAAGCTGGTGCTGGACCATCCGCTGACAGCTGCCGACCTCGGCGAGGGCAAAAAGCAGACACCGGGCAGCAAGGAGCTGCTGGGTGGTGCAGAACTGCTGCACCACCCCTCGGCAGGCAATACCTACCTGTACCTTTACTATGATCTGGGCGGCATGGCACCGGAAGACATGTCCTGCCTGCATCTGCTCACGGATGTCATTGATGAGCTGGACACCGAAAAGCACACGGCCCAGGAACTGAACACTCTGCGGAACACTTGGCTGGGAAGCAGTGGTGCGTGGATGGACTGCTGGACGGGACGGCAGGAAGGCAGGCCCTGCCACGCAAAGCTCATCGTGGGGATGAGTATGCTGGAACGCAGCCTCGAAAAGGCTGTGGAGCTGGGCAGTGAGTGGCTGTATGAGACAAAGTTCAGCGGCCCGCAGGCCGAAGCTGCTATGGAGCGGGTGGCAAGCCAGCAGAAGCTGCTCATGGAGCAGAAGTTCCTGCGGGAGGGCCACGCCTTCGCCGCCATGCGGGCGGCGGCACATTTCTCGGTGGAATCCGCACTGAGTGAGCGCTGCAACGGCGTGAGCTACTACCACTATATCTGTGAGCTGCTGGAAAAGGCCGACTGGACCGCTCTGGGCAAAAAGATGGAAGAGCTGTGGAAGAGTGTGCTGAAAAAGAACGCCCTGACCATCAGCCTCCACGGCAGCGACGCGGCGCTGGATACCCTGAAAAAGCTTCTGCCGGGCAGTGCCTTCGCGGCAGAAAAGCGCGGCGAGGCAAAGCCCTACACTGAGGAGCTGACAGCCCCGGTAAACGAGGCCTTCATCATCGACGGAGGCGTGAACTACGATGTGCTGGTCTGGCCCATGGAGCGGCGGTTGGAGCGGAAGGTGCTGGCCCGGGTAATGAGCTACGAGTATCTGTGGCACAACATCCGCGAGGTGGGCGGCGCGTATGGCACCGGCATGGTGACCCAGAACGACGACACCGAATATCTCTACACCTACCGCGACCCGCACCTGAAAGAAAGCTATGAGACTTTCGCAAAGGGGCCGACAGAACTGGCAGGCCGCGACTACACGGAGAAGGACATGAACGAGTTCATCGTGGGCGCGGCAGCAAAGCTGGACACCCCGCGCAAGCCCCGGGAAGAGGCTGCGTCTACCGACTGCAAATATTTTTGCGGCATCACCGACGAGATGACTGCCGCCGAGCGCAAGAGCCTGTGCAGTGTGGACGCTGCCGCCATCAAGGCCGAGGCGGCGGACCTGTCGGCCCGGATGGAGAAGGGCGTGAGGGTGGTCTTCGGCAGCAAGGAGGCTGTGGAGGCCGCAAAGGAGCTGTTTGACCGGGTGGAAACCCTGTAAAAATACGCAGAGAGTCTCCCGGAGACTTTGCGCAGAAAATTGAGTGAAAGATCCCCTGTCTGTGGAAAAGAACACAGGCAGGGGATTTTTGTTGTTTTGAAATATTACTTATCGGATAAAATGCACAGTAAAATACTGATTTGAGGGCAAAAAGTATGTACTCCTGCGGCGGAGAAAAGCGTGGTATCCTTTTGCCAGCGACAGAACGAAAGGAAGTGAGAACACAGGATGGGGCAGGAAAAGCAGGCTGCGGCCAAGGGACAGGAAAGTCTCCGGAAAGCCACCGACACCCTGAGCACCATGCTGGCGCAGGAGGTGAAAGATTTGAACGCCCGCCAGCGAGCGGCCCGCAGAGAGAACAGCACCGACCCCGGCATCATGAAGGGACTGAAAGAAGCGACTGCTGTGCTGAAAGATCTGGCGGGCGTGTCGAAGACCCTGAACGACCAGGGTGTGGACGCAGAAGGGCGGGAATGCGGTGTGGTGCTGCTGCCGCCGGTGGAGGATGTATGACGACAGAAAACAAGAATGCGGGCGTCGTGTGGAGGCCTCAGCCGACGCAGATGGAATTTATGCGGAGGCCGGAGCCGGAAGCACTTTACGGCGGCGCGGCAGGCGGCGGTAAGAGCGACGCCCTCGTCATCGAGGCGCTGCGGCAGGTACACATTCCGCACTACCGGGCGCTCATCCTCCGCAAGACCTATCCGCAGCTTTCCGACCTCGTGGACAAGAGTCAAAGCTATTACCGCCGGGCCTTTCCGGAGGCGCAGTACAACGCCACGAGCCATGTGTGGGTCTTCCCCAGCGGGGCGAAAATTTACTTCGGCTCGATGCAGTACACCAAGGACCGGACGAACTATCAGGGCAAAGCCTTCGATTTCATCGGGTTCGACGAGCTGACCCACTTCGAGTGGGAGGAGTACAGCTACATGATGAGCCGCAACCGCCCCACCGGCCCCGGCACCCGGGTGTATCTGCGGGCCACCACCAACCCCGGCGGGGTGGGCCACGGCTGGGTGAAGGCGCGGTTCATCACGCCCGCCCCGCCCGGCACCCCCATCGTGGAGGAATACCCGGTGCGGATGCCGGACGGCACCGAAAAGGTGCTGCGGCGGGCGCGGGTGTTCATCCCGTCCAGTATCTTCGATAACCCAGCCCTTCTGGAAAATGACCCGGACTATCTGGCCAGCCTCGCGGCCATGCCGGAGGCCGAAAAGCAGGCGCTGCTCTACGGCAGCTGGGACAGCTTTTCGGGGCAGGTGTTCACCGAGTGGCGGAACGACCCGAACCACTACGAAGACCAGCGCTGGACCCACGTCATCGCGCCGTTCACCATCCCGAAGCACTGGAAAATCTACCGGGGCTACGATTTCGGCTTTTCGAAGCCGTTCTCGGTGGGGTGGTACGCGGCGGACGAGGAAGGGCGGCTCTACCGCATCAAGGAGCTGTACGGCTGCACCGGACGCCCCAACGAGGGTCTGCGCATCGACCCGGTGGAGCAGGCACGGCGCATCCGGGAGGCCGAGCAGAACGACCCGGTGCTCCGGGGCAGAGTCATTCAGGGCATCGCCGACCCGGCTATCTTCGACGAGAGCCGGGGCGAGAGCATCGCCGCCATGATGGAGCGGAGGCCGAACTTTCTGCACTGGATGCCCGGCGACCACACCCGTCTGGCGGGCAAGATGCAGATGCACTACCGGCTGAATTTTGACGGCGAGGGCAGGCCGATGCTGCAGGTGTTCAATACCTGCAAGCACTTCATCCGCACCATCCCGAACCTCGTGTACGACGAGAGCAATGTGGAGGACATCGACACCCGGCAGGAAGACCACATCTACGATGAGTGCCGCTATGTGCTGATGGAGAATCCCATCTCGCCGCCCCGGCATACATCGGCCCCGCCGGTGCTGGATGACCCGCTGGAGCTGCATCGGAAGGCGAAGTTTTATCGGATATAGAGCCACTGGCGTGACGGGCAGGTCTGAGCTGGATGAACAAAGCCCGACAGAACGGAAACGATAGCGCCCTGCAACAGAGGGCAGGAAGGAGAAAAACGAATACTATGGATGAAGCAACAAAACTGACCATCGGGCCGGAAGAGGTGGCTGAGGCTGCGCAGATCTTGCAGCGGTACAAGGCGGGCAAGGCCGCGCTGGACAAGCGCCTGGTGGACAACGAACTGTGGTTCCGGATGGGACACTGGAAGAACTACCAGAACCCCATGATGGAGGGCAAACCCCAGCCGTCCAGCGGCTGGTTGTTCAACTCCATCGCCAACAAGCATGCCGACGCGATGGACAACTACCCCAGTCCCAACGTCCTGCCCCGTGCCGAGGACGACGAGGCAGCGGCACAGGCGCTTTCCAGCGTGCTGCCCGTGGTGCTGGAACAGGCTGACTATGAGCAGGTGTACAGCGACACCTGGTGGCGCAAGCTCAAGCAGGGAACCGGAGTCAAAGGCGTGTTCTGGGATCCGGAGCAGCGGGGCGGTGTAGGCGAGATCGCCATCCGGCCCATGAACCTGCTGATGCTCTACTGGGAGCCGGGCGTGGACGATATTCAGGCGTCGCCCCACTTTTTCTCGCTGAGTCTGGCCGACACGGCTCAGCTGGAAAGCCGCTGGCCCCAGCTGGCCGGACACACTGCCAGCGTGCTGGACGTGCCGCATTACATCCACGACAGCGGCCTTGATACCAGCGACAAGAGCGTCGTGGTGGACTGGTACTACAAAAAGCTTTCCCCCGAGGGCAGGAGCGTCCTGCACTACTGTAAGTTCTGCAATGGCGTGGTGCTCTACGCCAGCGAGAACGACCCGGCGCTGGCCGAAAGAGGCTTCTACGACCACGGCAAGTATCCCTTTGTGTTCGACGCGCTGTTCATGGAAGAGGACAGCCCGGCGGGCTTCGGGTACATCGATGTGATGAAGGAGTGCCAGACCGCCATCGACAAGATGAACCACGCCATGGACGAGAATGTCCTGCTCTCGTCCCGCCAGCGGTATGTGCTGAGCGACACGGCAGGCGTCAACGAGGAAGAGCTGACCGACCTGTCACGGGACATCATCCATGTGGTGGGACGCCTGAACGACGACAGCTTCCGGCCGTTGCAGACGGCGGGCCTGCAGGGCAACAGTCTGAGCTACCGCAACAGCCGCATCGAGGAGCTGAAGGAGATCAGCGGAAACCGTGACATGACTCAGGGCGGCACTGCAGGCGGCGTGACGGCAGCTTCGGCCATCGCGGCCTTGCAGGAGGCGGGTTCGAAGCTCAGCCGGGATATGCTCAAGAGCGCTTACAGGGCATTTGCCAAAGAGTGCTGCCTTATCATCGAGCTGATGAGGCAGTTCTACGACGAGGAGCGCATCTTCCGCATCACCGGCAAGAGCGGCGAGAGCGAGTTCGTCCGCTTTTCGGGCCAGGTGCTCCGCGCCCAGCCTGCAAGAGTCGTGGGCGGCGTGGAGCTGGGCAGTCATGAGCCGGTGTTCGACATCGTGGTGAGTGCGGAGAAAAAGTCCACCTTCTCCCGCCTGTCGCAGAACGAGACGGCCAAGGAGTGCTATCAGCTGGGCTTTTTCGCCCCGGCCAACGCCGACGCCGCGCTGGCGGCGCTGGAAATGATGGACTTTGAAGGCATCGAAAAGGTTCGCCAGAGGGTGCGTCAGAACGGCACCCTTGCCCAGCAGCTGGCCCGGATGCAGGCCCAGATGACTCAGCTGACGGGTCTGCTGGAAGTGCAGAAAAAGTCCGAAGCCCCCAAGCTCAGCGGCCCGGCACAGGAGCTGAGCACGGCTGCGATGGCGAGGGCGATGAAGACGCAGAAAGGAGAAATGAGATGATAAAAGTAAACTACACCGAGCTGGACGGCCCGGCAGGCCCCACCTGTCGGCTGGAAGCTTCGGGCCACGCGGGCTATGCCCCCGCCGGGCAGGACATCGTGTGTGCGGGGGCCAGCACCCTGATGCAGACCCTCTGCGCCCTGCTGGCGGGCGAGGAAGGCACCAAGAGCGGCGTGTGGGACGAGCCGGACGGCCCGCGTCTGGCCGTGACGGCGGCAGCACCCCAGAAGCCGTGGGTGGAGGGGGCATTCGAATTTGCAAAGGCGGGCTTTGCCCTGCTGGCAGAACGCTACCCGGACAATGTCCGCTTCGCTGATTTGAGCGGACGGGGAGAACAGTCGATGGTGGATCTGCAGCTCTTTGCCTCGGAGGGCGGCGATGCCGCCGCCCCCTCCGCTCCTGCCCTCAGCCATGCACAGGCTCAGCAGGCCATCGCCTCCGGGACTATGAAGGCGGATGAGGGCCGGGAAGCTTCGGATGTGCCGACACCGGCGGCAGTGCAGGAGCCGGAAGAGCGTCCTGCACCGCCCGAACGCCCTGCGCCGCTGCCGCTCCCGCCCATCCCGGGCCTGAGAGAGGGCGCGAACACCGTCCGCGCCCTCCACGCCCGCTGGGCGGCGGAAGAGGCGATGCTTCGCCGGGATATGCCGGATTTTTCGCTCAAGCAGGAGCTGGCGAACCCCGAGATGCGCCGCCTGATGGAGCTGCCCGGGATGCGGATGGGTGACGCCTACCGTCTGGCCCACTACAACGACGCTCTGCGTCAGACCGCCCAGACCGTGGAGCAGGGCGTTGTGGAGCGCATCCGCCAGCGTTCGGCCCGCCCGGCGGAAAACGGCACCAGCCCCGGCGGTGCGGCCATCACCCGGGCCGATGTGGCCAGCATGACCCGTGCCCAGCGTGAGGCACTGGAACGCCGTGCGATGCACGGGGTGAAGATCAGTTTTTAAAAATTTTGATACAGAAAGGACAAATGACATGAAAAGCTACAACCTGAAGATGAACCTCCAGCTCTTTGCCGACCCTTCTGCCAGCCTGCAGAACACCACCGGCACCATGACCAACGAGATGAAGACCTTCTACGAGAAGCGCCTTATCGACCAGGCAGAGCCCCGTCTGGTGCATGACCAGTTCGCGGACTACTATCCCGTACCCCAGAACGGCGGCAAGACCATTGAGTTCCGCAAGTACGACAGCCTGCCCAAGG
>OGMP01000996.1_pt1 | contig 24813 bp, 18 predicted proteins | sample 1573261 | NCBI WGS metagenome assembly OGMP01 (sample SAMEA2581878, study PRJEB24529) | metagenome | biome: Human gut stool | place: China | collected 2011 | reverse complement strand
GTGTCGGCGACCCATGGAACGATCTCCTTCAAGGATGTGCTGCTGTTCTACAAAGAAGACTGACCGACGCAAAACCTGCGTCGCAGTAAGCAAAGAGAAACACGAGAACTAATTGATAACTTTCCCTTAACTCTTAATTTCGGCGGTGGCTATTTAGACTGCCGTGTGGTATGTATGTTTGCTAATAAAAAGCAAAGGAGCTGATTCAATGGCCAAGAAACGCGCCAACGGTGAAGGTAACATCCGCAAACGCAGCGATGGTCGCTGGGAGGGCCGCTACACCGCAGGCTACAACTCGGAGACTGGTAAGCGTATCATCAAAAACGTTCTCGGCAAGACGCAGGCGGAGTGCAAGGCAAAGCTGGCCGCTGCTATGGAGGCCGCAAAGGGCGTCGACATCAGCCGCGCCGACGAATACACCGTGGCCACGTGGCTGCGGAGCTGGTACGACATCTATGCCAAGCCAAATGTCCGTGTCGCCACGGCAGATCGCTACCGCCTGATGATCGAGCAGTACACCATTCCATGTATCGGCAGCATCAAGCTCACCAAGCTGACCGCCCACGACCTGCAAAAGCTCTACAAGGAGCTGATGGAGAGCGGCCGCACCAGAGGTAAAAGCGGTCACGGCAATCCGGGACTCAGCAGCACCACCGTCCGCAGCCTGCACCTGATGCTTCACAATGCCCTAAACCGCGCCGTAAAAGAACGCTTGATCCTCCGTAACCCCACCGAGGACTGCATCGCGCCGAAGGTGCAGAAATTCGAGATGCAGATCCTCCAACCGGAGCATATCAAGACCTATCTCGACGCCGCGGATAAGAGGGGACTGCTGCCCATGTTCTATCTGGAACTGGTCAGCGGACTACGCAAGGGGGAGATCACGGCGCTTCTCTGGAGCGACCTCGACACCCAAAATAAAACCATCTCCGTCAGCAAGCAGTATGTGAAAAATCCAAACGGAGAACTGACCTTGTCCCGTCCTAAGACGGAAACATCGGTCAGAAAAGTCAGCATTCCACAGGAGGCTGTTGACCTGCTGGTTGCCGAACACAAGAAGCATCCCGACAACCCGTATATGTTCCCGTCGCCCGTCACAGGGGAGATGTACTATCCCGATTCCATTGTGAACCAGCATAAGAAAATTCTGAAAGACGCTGGACTGCCGCATATACGCTTTCACGACCTCAGACACACATTTGCCACGCTGGCTTTACAAAACGGCGTGGATGTGAAAACTGTCAGCAGTATGCTGGGGCACTACGATGCGGGGTTCACTCTCCGCACCTACACCCACGCCACAAGGCAGAAGCAGGACGAAGCCGCCCAAACCATGGGCAGCTTCATGACGCAGGTGATGGAGCCAATCTAAAAGAGATGAGCGGACGGAATATCCGTCCGCTCATCTTTTGCCCTTTCCGCGCATTTCCGCGTGTGGGTCACGGTGTGGGTCAGGCGGTTGACCCGCATTTTGACCCACACCTAAAAGTGTATTTTGCAACAAAAAAGCACCGAAAACCGAAGTTTTCGATGCTTTTTGGAGCTGCTGGGCGGATTCGAACCGCCGACCTCATCCTTACCAAGCCTCAAATATAAAGTCACATAAGCCGCTATAGTTGCATTGTAGTAGGTTCCATGCACTATCACTCCCCTTTTTCAATACTCTTTATTGCACCAAGCGCACGGAACGGTTTCTTCAATACCATCGCATTCCTTGATTCGTTTAGCAGGGTTTTTAGCATCTAAACGCTTCTAACTTACCATTTAGCACGGGATACAATCTATGCTGATGTATCCGGCATAAGGAGGTCTCCTACATGAACAATTATCAACTTGAACTCAGGCAGATCGTGGATTATCCACGATGCCGAATTTATCGAGAATTTATACAAACTCTGATTGCAGACCGGAGCATTCGCACAGGCGGATGCTCCGGTCTTTTTTATTATGTCGTTCTTTGCGCCTATGCCAACTTCAGAACCTCCTATCGGCGCATAGACGGGATCTCATACACGGTCTATCCGGGCGAATGGATATGCTCCATCGCCGACATCACGGAATGGTTCCGTGTGCGCTTTCACTATCAGGCATTTGCAATTCTAAAATCCTTGCAGGATCGGCAGCTCATTACATTTACCCGCCTCGGCCGCGGGCATATCGTAAAGTTCTCCATTACGGACTGGCGGCGCAACAACACCGCGCTCGATTATAACTGCCCATGCCAAAAAGACTCCGGTTTTTTCTTTATTCCTGTTTCAACGGCAACGGAGTTGATCTCCGCGGGACGCGCATCTGAGATGGATGTCATTCTGGATCTTTGGATCTCTGCGATTTATAAGGATCAGCAAGTACGCGGCTCTGAAATCGGGCCAGTTGCGTATTTCAGAAACGGCACCGGGAATCCGCTCGTCAATTACAGCGAATTATCCGCGCGCTGGGGAATCTCCCGTTCCAGCGTGGGGCGGCTGCTCAAAAAACTGGCCGATTTTGATTATCTTTCTCTGCTGACTTTCCCAGGCCGCAGCGGAACGGTAATTTACCTAAAGAATTATCTCTCAACCATGTTCCAAATTTCGGATGTCATGATAGACAAAGAGGAGGTTGCTATGTGTCTGAACCTTCGCGTATCTGTGCCAGATACCATTTCGCCAGAGTCCGGCCCAATTTCTGATGAGCAGATCTGCGTTTCAACAGAGCTTCCCAGCGTTTCAAAACCTCACATGCTGTACTTCGTTCGGAAAGTGCTGCGAACCCTTGAAGCGCAAGGCATTTCCTGCCTTTCATGCCCAAAATCCAAATATATGTTATATCCATTATCCGACGACTGCACGGTAGGAATAGAGAAAGGCACTATCTCAGCGGGACTTGCGATCTGCTGCGGCGCCGGCAGTCCGTTGTATCGGTTTGAAATGACGATCATCCCAAATGCTGAAGCGGAAGGAGCGTGCGACAATGTCAGGAAAGATGTATGAAAAACGGCCGGAAGAGGATGCCCGCTATCACGACACATGGAGACTGCTCAAAAAATATCGAGATGTAACATGGAGCCTGGAACTGTCTATCCGACAGGTCAAAAATCAGTTTCGCATTGATTATGATTGCAGCATTGAAGATTTTTTGGAGTCCATCTATATGGCAGGCGCGGATCTCGGCGGCACGGACATCGAAAATCATGCCAGGTGCATTGAGCGCAGCTACAAAATGCTGACCCTGCTTGAAAATTCCGTCAACCTTCTCCGCACGCACCACCAGAGCGGAGAGGTGTACTACTGGATTTTGTATTACTCATTTTTATCCCCACAGAAGCTGAAAAATGTGGAGGAGATCATTGAAGCGCTCCACCCGCATATCAGGGACATTAGCTTCAGCACCTACTACCGCCTGCGCAAAGCTGCCGTGGAAGCGTTAAGCTCTGTCCTTTGGGGATTTTCCGCGCAGGACACTTTGAAAACGCTGGACTGCTTTTTCCCTCCAGATGTGTGAGAGTATTTTGAAAGAGAATTGGGAGGAAATTGGAAGGGTTTTGCTATTGAACGCAAAATCGCCGTATGTTAAACTAAGTATGCTCAAAACTATAAACAAACCAAAAGCAGCCGCAGGAGGACGCCATTTTTGATGTGCGTCTTTTTTTATGCCCTTCTGCGGTCAATGAAACAGCATCCGGCTTTCGCTGGGTGCTGTTTCCTGCTTTTGGGCAACACAAGGAGGTAATGCTTTTGAAGCACAAGTGTCCGTCTCCCCGTATTGGGAAAAAGCCACGTGGCAATATCGGCCGTTGGCTGTATGCGGCGTTTCTGACCGCCACGCTATCCGCGTCTCTCTGTCAGCCGGCCTCTGCCGCAACCGTGTGGGAGAAGGCCAATGAGATCATGCGGGATGTCTATACGCAGATCCTCGGCATCTCCACGATTGCAGCCATCGTTACGGCCGCAGTCGCACTGCTGATGATGAATTTCTCCCGCAGCGGCCGAACCGTCGATGAAAGCCGGGCTTGGCTCAAGCGAATCATCATCACATGGGCTGTTTTGAACGGTCTCGGCTTCATTATGAGCTATGTTACGCCCTTCTTCAGCGGCGGGCAGTGGACCGCCCCGTAAAAGCTATGGGAATTTTAGACGGTATTGTAGAGTGGATCGCGGAGCAGATCATGTACGGTCTGGATATGATCAACACCTCTGTTTTGGGGGCATTGGGCTGTGACATGAACACATTTCTGCGATATTTTCCCGCAGCGGAAACCATGTATAGCCTTCTGGTGGCACTTGCCATCGGGTTGATCCTGTTGGGCTGGGTCTGGAATCTGTTCAAGAACTACGGACTGAGCTTGGGAATTGAAGCTGAAGATCCGGTCAGGCTGACAGCCAAAGCGATCTTGTTCATCGTACTTGCGTACTATGCAGATGAGATCGTAAACATTGCGCTGACAATAGGCGGAACGCCTTATGCGTGGATACTGTCCTCAGAGCTTCCTTCTTTGGACTTTGCCAGCTTCAATTCTGTTCTGCTGACCATCATCGGCGTCTGTGCCAACGGCGGCGTTGCGCTGATCGTTCTGATTCTGACACTGATTCTTGCGTGGAACTACATTAAGCTGCTGTTTGAAGCGGCAGAACGGTATGTACTGCTGGGCGTCCTGGTCTATACCGCACCGGTAGCCTTTGCCATGGGCGCATCGCAATCTACCGCAAATATTTTTAAGAGCTGGTGCCGGATGTTCGGCGGGCAGATATTCCTGCTGCTGATGAACGCATGGTGTCTTCGGCTGTTTATCACGATGGTCGGCACATTCATCTCAAATCCGCTTTCCATGTAGGAGGTCATTACCACGAAGAAATATCATAGAATCATTCCGCTGCTGAGTACCGTCCTTTTACTTATGCTCGCTTTGGCGGTACCCGCGTTTGCTCTGGAGGAAAGCGATGTTGAAGCCGCTGTCAGCAGTTCCAGCCGCGAGGCCGTAACGGGAAATGTCCTGGTCTGGTTTCTCTGTGCGGTTGGTTTTCTCAAAGTCTCGCAGAAAATCGACAGCTTCATGGCAAGCATCGGCGTCAACGTGGGGCATACCGGCGGTTCCATGCTGGGTGAAGCGATGGTCGCATTCAAGGGTGTCTCCCTCGCTGCCGGCATGGCTGGAAAAGTTGTCGGTAACTTTGCCGACAGAGCCTCCAGCCGCGCAGGCACCGCCGCATCCGGATCTTCCGGCTTTCTGCAAGGCGGTCTGGCCGGCGTTGTCAGTCGGAAAATTACCAATGACGCCGTAAGAACTGCGACGCAAACGACGCAGAGAGCGTCCTCCTCCACCATGTCCGCCGCGCATCAGGCCACAGAGCGTACTGTAAATGCCGAGCGGCAGGCGTCAAGCGTTGTTCATCAGGCGAAGCAGACGCGCAGCGAAAGCGCTTCTCAAAAGTCGCAGACGGGCGTGACCCATCAGCAAGTCGCTTCCAGTACCCGAACCGCCTCGGTTTCCTCACTCCGCAGGGAGTCGCAGCATTCCGTTGGCCTCGGCGGGCGTATTTTTACCAATTCCATGCTGGAGGGCGGGCGTTTTGCCAACGATGTGATCGGTATGGTTGCAGCCGGAGACTTGCACTCCACCGGCTCCATCACCGGAGAGTTTGCATCACAGGCGATGTCTTCCTACATGGGCATTACCGCTCAGGGAGACGCCGCACCGCAAATATCCTATTCCGACGTTGAGATCGGCGGCGGGCGCATCACCGGCACAGAGTATTCTCCGGAGCATCCGGAGGGCATTGCCTTTGGAATGTACCATACCGGGCAATATGCCGCGCCGGACGGTGAACACCAGAAGATCTTCTCTGCCGATGGCGTCCAATGGTACAAGCAGTATGCTGTTGATACTGTAATCAAGAAGCCCTTTACCGCACCGGACGGTGAAATCGACTATCATAAGGAGATCATCAAGAAGATGCCCGATCCGCCGAAGCGGAAAGACCGGATGTAAGGGAGGCTGTCTATGAAACCGGAAGAATTTGAGGTTTATGTGATTCCTCCCAACTTTATGGAGGGCGGCACACTCTTCGGCGGGCTTTTGAAAACCCGCAATACGATTGAGGCGGTCATCCTTGGCCTCGCGGTTGGTGTGCCGGTTCTGCACCTTCCGTTTTCCCTCACCGTCCGCGTTGTGATTTTATGCCTGACAGCTCTTCCGCTGGTGCTTCTCGCTTTGATTGGCGTATCCGGCATGAGCCTGTCCGCTTTTATCCGCCTATTCTTTTGCTTTCTGCACAACCGCAGAATCCTTTCGCGCGATGGGACACAGGGCGGCAAAAACGGAAAAACGCTGCTGCCCAGCTGGGCGCAGCAGCGGAAAAGCGACTGCGAAGCAGAAGATCCTCCGCTCCCCAAAAGCCGCAGCCGATTTTCTGTTGATCTGAAGCAGCGCAGCGTGACGCAGTTCAAGACCTTCTTGCAGGAGGAAGAAGCCGTTCAGCCGCTCAACGCCTTGGCGGACTATATCCCTATCGAGAAGATTGAGCACGGCGTCATTTATACAAGAGATCACCGCTATGTCAAGGTTGTCGAGGTGGTTCCCGTCAACTTCCTGCTGCGCAGCGCGAGAGAACAGCGCAGCATCATTTACTCTTTCATTTCCTATCTGAAAATTGCCCCGGTCAAGGTGCAATTCAAGGCATTGACAAAACGTGCGGACATTAACCGGCATCTGGATACCGTCCGCAGGGAGCTGGAGCATGAGCAGGATCCGCGCTGCCGTGTCCTGCAGGAAGACTACCTGAAGCTCATTCGGCAGCTTGGCTCCCGTGAGGCAATCACAAGGCGCTTTTTTCTCGTTTTCGAGTATGAGCCGCTGCCCGGAACCAAACGCGGCCATGAGGAAGAGGATGCCATCGCTTCCCTGCAAACAGCCGCACGCACGGCGGCAAATTATCTGCGGCAGTGCGGCAACGAGGTCATTTCCCCTGAGAACGAGGACGACGCCACGGCGGAGATTCTTTATAACATTCTCTGCCGCAGGGCCAGCAGTGAGCCGTTCTACCAGCGGGTGAAGTCCGTTCTGGCGGACTACATGGCCTCCGGACGGGACATCAACGCAATTCCCGTCAATGAATTCTATGCCCCTGACAGCATCGACCTTACCCATGGAAACTACCTCTGTGTAGATGGGCTGTATTATGCCTATCTTCTTGTCCCATCAGATGGTTATAAAGCGCGCGTTCCCGCCGGTTGGCTCAGCCTTTTGGTCAACGCCGGCGACGGGATCGATCTGGACGTCTTTCTCGCGCGGCAGCCAAAGGACCGCATGGTCAGAAAGCTGGGGCAGCAGCTCCGTATCAACCGCAGCAAAATTAAGGAAACCAGCGACACCAACACGGATTTTGACGACCTCGACGGTGCGATCCGCAGCGGCTATTTTCTAAAAGACGGTCTTTCCAACAATGAGGATTTTTATTATCTGAACCTGCTTATCACCGTCACAGCCGGCAGCGTGGATGACCTTGAATGGAAGGTCGCGGAAATGAAAAAACTCCTGCTTTCGCAGGACATGGATGTACAGACCTGTTTCTTTTGTCAGGAGCAGGCTTTTTTATCCTCTCTTCCTCTGGTTTCTCTGGAGCGCCAGCTCTATGAGCGGTCTAAGCGGAATGTTCTGACAACGGGAGCCGCCAGCTGCTATCCCTTCACCAGCTATGAGATGTGCGATGACAACGGCATTCTTCTCGGCGTCAATAAACACAACAATTCTCTCATCATCGTGGACATCTTCGATTCCCGCGTCTACAAGAATGCCAATATTGCCATTCTCGGAACCAGCGGAGCCGGAAAAACCTTTACACTTCAGCTGATGGCTCTGCGTATGCGCCGCAAGGGAATTCAGGTCTTTATCATCGCGCCGCTCAAAGGGCATGAGTTTCACCGGGCCTGTTCCAACATCGGCGGACAGTTTATCTCCATATCTCCGGCTTCTCAAAACTGCATCAACATCATGGAGATTCGCAAGGCAGATAAGTCCGTGGACGATCTGCTGGACGGCCCCGGCGTAGAAAAATCTCTGCTGGCGGCCAAAATTCAGCGGCTGCATACATTTTTCAGTCTCTTAATCCCGGATATGTCCCATGAAGAGCGGCAGCTTTTAGATGATGCCATGATCTGTACCTACGGGACAAAGGGCATCACGCATGATAACGCTTCTCTGGAGCAGCCGGAACATCCCGGGCACTATAAAGAAATGCCGATCCTGGGCGACCTGTATGAAATTCTCGCCGCTTCTCCCGAAACCAAGCGCCTTGCCAACATCCTGAACCGGCTGGTCAACGGCTCTGCCCGCTCTTTCAATCAGCAAACCAATGTGGCGCTGGACAACAAGTACATCGTCCTTGATATTTCTGAGCTGACCGGTGATCTGCTGACGGTGGGGATGTTTGTTGCTCTCGACTTTGTATGGGACAAGGCCAAAGAGAACCGCACGGCGGAAAAAGCCATCTTCGTGGACGAGTGCTGGCAGCTCATCGGCGCCAGCAGCAACCGGCAGGCCGCCGAATCCGTTCTGGAGCTTGCCAAGACGATCCGCGGCTATGGCGGCAGCCTTGTCTGCGCCACACAGGACCTCAATGACTTTTTTGCGCTGGACGACGGTAAATATGGCAAGGGCATCATCAACAACAGCAAAACGAAGATCCTGCTGAATCTGGAAGAGGAGGAAGCCCAGCGTGTCCAAGGTGTCCTGCACCTTTCCGAAGCTGAGCTGATGGAAATTACGCACTTTGAGCGCGGCAGCGCTCTCATCAGTACAAATAACAATAATATTGCCGTGGAGATCAAGTGCAGTCAAATGGAAAAGGAATTGATCACCACGGATCGCCGGGAGCTGGCCGAGCTTGCTCAGCGTGCTGCGCCAAAGCAGCATCCATGCTAATCCGTACACAATACGCATTTAAGACGTATAACGCTCCACAACCAACAGCAATACGGCGATTATACGGCTTCAATACGCATAACGAGGAGATGTTTCAATGAAAACGAGGGAACAGATCTATGGGCAGGAAGCCGCCGGCCTCCTGCGGGATGTTTCCATGTACCGTGCTCTGACGGAGATGCAGCTTTTGAAGCTCTATCCGCACAAGGAAAGTAAAATCCGAAATCTGCTGTCCTACCTGCAAAAGCAGGGCCGCATTGTGCAGCGCGGCGAGTATTACCGCATTCCCGCTGATGCGGAGGAGAGCATCGATCACGGGCTTTCAAAGGCCGTTTGGGTTCTTACCGACTTTATGGAGCAGGTGGAATATCATTCTGTCAGTGACTATCCCGCCAAAATCATCTTTTTTGCGGATGGTGAAGTTTACGAGATCATTTACGCGGAGCCGGGTAAAGAGCAGCTTATCAACCAAATGCTCTCCGCGGTAAAAGAGGTTCCGCCCAAATACATCGTTCTGATTGAGCAACCGGAGCAGATCGCCGAGATCCACACACCAAACACCAGCGGCTACTGTACCGTCTCTTCGGGCGGCGAAGTGCAGTATTATCAAATCGAATAAGGAGTTTTTTCTTGAACAGGGCCATTATATCACAAAGAATTACATCTATTCTGGCTGAGATCGAACGGCTGAACAATGCGCTCTACGCCATGAACACAACGGATATTCAGCGTTATCCCGACAACTACGAGGTGCTGTCCACGGACGCGGCGCTGCGGGCCGAGCGGATCACCTGCCGGCTGCGCCACCTGATCTATGCCACTACCAGCATCAAAAAAGAGGAATATCTGCGGTCTGCTGAAACCATGCAGGGTATTGAGATCAGCGACAATGACGGCATTCTGGAGATCAAGCTCCCGTGCCTTCTGCCAAAGCGCAGGCAGCGCCAAAGCACGGAGTTCCTGTTGGATCCGTTTACCTCCGCGCTCTCCGATTACGCCGCCCACCACACCATGCCGCAATTTCAGCATTGTGTGGTCTGTTTTTCCCATATCTATGCGCAGGAGCTGCCGGAGCGCCGTATCCGCGATTACGATAATCTGGAACTGAAGCAGTTTCTGGATGTTGCGGCCTCCTTCATCTTGACGGATGACAATGGGCTGCTGTGCGACGCCTACAACACCACGGAGCTGGGCGAAGAGGATTGCACACGGCTTTTTCTCATGGACAGCACGCAGTTTCCGGCCTGGCTTGCAGAGCGCCAGAATGGCGTAAAAAGCATATCGGATTTTTGACCTTTTATGGGCGCTTATTTTCCAAGGTACAAAAAGCGCCCTGAAAGCGCTGAAAATACTGCGTTTTTTCAAGGCGCTCCAGCCGCAAAATTACCCAAGCTATAAAGCCCTACGGTAAAATATCGTACAAGGAGGCAGCACGGTTTATGCCTCAAAAGCCCCGGCAGCTGCCAGCTCAAAATACGCTGCCCTATCTTCTTTTGACATTAACCGCCCTCTGCGGTGAATACCCCATCCGTCAAATCAGCCACCTGCCGGGTGGTTCCGCATACCTCGAAAGTGTCGTTACCGCTCTCCGGCGAGATGGGCTGCTGCGTACCTTCTCCAAAGACGGCCTGCGTGGACTTCGGCTCACCTCGTCAGCCAAACGGCTGCTGTTGGCTGATGCTCCCGAATGGTTTTCAGCCTACCTGACCGGCAGTTCTGAGCCAAACAAGCTCAAAAGCGAAATTCCCAGACGGCTCCGGCTTCACCGGATGGCTGAGATCCTGACCATCATGCACAACGCTGACATTCCGGCCTTTCCATGGGAAAAGGCCCCTTTTTCCGCTGCCAGCCAAAGTGCGGCAATCCCCGCCTATTACACCTCCAGAGAGGTCAAAGAGATCGGCCCGCAAGGGACGAAAATCAAAAGTTCACGCGCAACCGGCATCCTGCTGACGGATGGCGGTATTTTTTTGACCTATAACACCGCCAAAACGCAGATGAAATGGGAGTACAAGGCTGAACTGCGGTTCAAAGCTCTGCTGCAAACCGAAGGGGTCATGCCCGATGCGGAGATTTCCGGGATCGTGTTCGGCTCCACCATGGAACAACTTTCTATCCTGACGCAGCCGGACGCGCACAGCTATTTCCTGCTGGATGGCAGCTTTCCGCATTTCTACTATCTGACCAATGACCGTTATGGCGAAGCGATCCTTCGCCTCTTATGCGACACGCAGCAGCGCAGGACGCTCGATGCGATCCTTGCAGACGGGCTCCATGAGGGGATACCAAATTGGCGCGTCGAGAACGACGCCATTGACAGCGAGGGGAATCCTGTTCTATTCGCCTACACCTGTGATTTTCCTCGCATCCGGCGTTTCGATACCGCGCTGGCGCTGCACGGAATGACGGGGACATTGATCTGCTTCGATTACCAGGAAGAAGCCTTGCGGGAGATCTGCGGGCAGCGTGTGATACTGCAAAGCATTGATTTTCAACAGTTTGAAAGGAGCGTGCTCTATTCCTAAAAAGAAGCTGATTCAGCTTTTCATTATCATTCCAATCGCTGCGCTGGCGCTGCTCTATGGGAGTGGCTACCTCTCGCAGCTTTTTTCCAATTACCGTGCATGGCAGGAGGCCGGCGCCGTGTTTGGGACATCTCCCGCATTCCCAGACGCCGGATTCGTTCCCTGCCTTGCGGCAGCCTTCCATTTTCCGTATGGGCTGTATGGCCTCGGCCTCTGCATCGGTGCGCTGGCGCTGCTGATCCTCATGGTCATGCGGATGGGCTACAGCGAAGGCGGCGAATACGACCGGCGGCGCAACCTTGTCTATTCCAACAAGGGAACCTACGGCACCGCAGGGTTTATGTCCCGCAAGGAGCTGACCGAGGTGCTTGACCTTGTGCCAGACATTCGCAAGCATTCCGGCATGATTCTCGGAGAGCTGGATCATCAGGTCATTTGTATTCCTCCAAAGACTCGATTTAACGGGAATCTTGCGGTTTACGGCGCCAGCGGCTCCAAGAAGACAAGAGCCTTTTGCGTCAACATGATTCTCCAATGCGCGGCGCGGAAGTCAAGCCTTGTGATCTGCGACCCCAAATCCGAATTGTACGAAAAGACCAGCGAATATCTGCGGGATCAGGGCTACACCGTCCGTGTGTTCAATCTGGTCACACCATCAGCCTCCGATTCATGGAATTGTCTTGCTGAAATCGGCGATCAGGAACTAATGGCGCAGCTCTTTTGTGATGTCATCATCAAGAATACCGGCGGCGAAGAACGTGACCACTTCTGGGACAGCGCCGAAATGAATCTGCTCAAGGCGCTGGTCCTCTATGTTTCCACCAGCTATCCCAAGAAAAAGCAAAACATCGGCGAAGTGTACCAATTGCTCACCGCCAGTTCCGAAAAGGAACTGAATGCGCTTTTTGATGTTCTTCCCCTCACGCATCCTGCCAAAGCGCCATACAGCATTTTCAAGCAGGCGTCGGAGGGTGTGCGCGGCGGCGTTATCATCGGGCTCGGCTCCAGACTGCAGGTTTTCCAAAACCGGGATATTCGCAACATCACATCCTACAACGAGATTGATCTGGAACTTCCGGGAAAGCAGCCATGCGCGTATTACTGCATTACCAGCGATCAGGACAGCACATTTGACTTTCTTTCCTCGCTGTTTCTTTCCTTCGTGTTTATCCGCCTGGTTCGCTATGCGGACGAACATTGCCCCGGTGGGGCGCTTCCGGTTCCTGTTCATGTACTTGGTGAAGAGCTGTGTGCCTGTGGAGTGATCCCAGATCTATCGAGAAAAATTTCGGTCATTCGTTCCAGAAACCTGTCCATGTCATGTGTGTTCCAGAACTTAGCTGGTCTTCAGAACCGCTATCCCTACAACCAGTGGCAGGAAATTCTGGGCAACTGCGATGTGCAGCTTTTTCTTGGCTGTACAGATGCTCTGACGGCGGAATTTATTTCTGACCGGACCGGCGAGGCCAGGATCTCTGTCACCAGTAAAGCCAAACAGCTCGGAACATGGCGGGTATCCAACTACACGCCTGAATACCGGGAAACCAGCGGTGTCGGCCGGCGCAAGCTGATGACCATGGACGAGGTGCTGCGTATGGATATTGATAAAGCCCTGATCCTCATTCGGGGCAAGAATGTACTGGAGGTGGATAAGTACGACTATTCCAAACATCCCGAGGCGAAGAAGCTGCGGCCGAGCAAGGCCGCCTCCCATGTCCCTGCATGGCAGGCAAATCAGCCGCAGGAAAAGCAAACTCCATCGGCGCCGCCATCTCAGGCAGCGGAAAAGAAGCTGGCGCAAAAGAAAAAGCCTGCACCGGCTGAAAAAGTCGTTGCCGTAACCAAAGAATCCATTATGAAGAAAAAGGAGGATACTTAATGCCCAAGAAAAAACCGATCCCGCCCCCTGATGATTTCTCCTCAGAGTTCATGGAAGCCGAATCCGCCAAAGAACTTTCTGAGCAGCAGGTGGAGGCCGCCGGCAGCGACAACACGGAAACTCCGCTGGCAGAACCCCCGGAAGTTGATCTCGGCTCCGGCGATGTGAGCGTCACAGCAGATGTTGAGGAAAACGAGCTGGATGCCGAAAACACCGCTGATGCCGCAGAGACTGTCCCTGTTTCCGATGAAAAGGCTGAGGACCCGGAGTACGACAGCATTTTACAGGAGCTGAACAGCAGCACTCCGGCACCCCTTGACAGCAGCGGCGAAAATGCTCTGGATGCGCTTTTACTGGAAGGAAATGCGGAAAATGCTCCGCCCGCTGAAGATGAAACGGAATCCGCAGATGGTGAAGCTGCTCCGCAGCCTACTGCACCTCCCGCACCTGCCGGACGCCGTGACTCCTACATTCTGACCGTTGATGCAAAAGACCGTATCGAAACGGAAGAAGAACGCCGTGAGGTTATCTGGCATGAGATCAAGACCTCGCATATTGCCGGTCGTATTTTGACCGGAACGTTGGACGGCGTGGAGCAGACCCCTTCCGGCCGTACTATCGTTGTCGTTGACTACAAGGGTTATCGCATTGCGATCCCGCTGAAAGAAATGATGCTCTATTCCGGGCCCGTTCCGTATGGGGCGAAATACAAGCCGTTTATGGAGCGGATGAACAGTATCCTTGCGACCATGCTCACCGCGGAGATCGATTTCATCGTCCGGGGTCTGGATAACACCGCCCGCAGCGTTGTGGCAAGCCGCAAGGCCGCTATGCTCCGTAAGCGTCAGACCTTCTATCTGGACACCAACGAAGATGGCGTCCCCATGATCTATGAAGGGCGCGTCGTACAGGCGCGCGTCATTGGCGTTGCGGAAAAAGTCCTGCGTGCGGAAGTGTTCGGCGTGGAGTGTACGATTTTCGCCCGCGATCTGTCTGCCGCATGGTTCGGTGACGCCCGCGAGTATTACAGCGTCGGCGACCGTGTTCTTGTCCGTGTGCTCACCATTGACCGCAGCGACATCAACCATATTTCCATCACAGCAGATATCCGCAGCGTTTCGTCCGCCGCCAACCAGAGCAATCTGGATAAATGCGTCCTGCAGGGCAAATATGCCGGCAGAGTGACCGATGTGCGGCACGGCGTTGTGTTCATCCGGCTCAACAACGGTGTCAACGCGGTTGCCCACACCTGCTATGACCGGCGAATGCCTGGAAAAAAAGACGACGTCAGCTTTGCCGTTACCCGTCTGGATGAGGAACGCGGCATCGCCGTCGGCATCATCACCAGAATCATCAAACAGAATTTGTAAAAAAGGAGAGGCCACCATGAAGAGCTTATCAAAGCTGGCCCTTTGCCTGCTGCTTGCCATGTCGCTGACGGTCAGCGCCTTTGCCGCTCAGGTTCCCGATTCATTGGTAGCGGAAAACCTGAACGGCCAGCAGCGGCTTGTAAAAACCTACACGCTTTCCCCGGAGGTTGACCCAGATGAGCTGAAGGAAGAGGACTTTTCCTACGACGGCTATCTTTATACCTGGGCCTATACCACCAAGGTGGAACACCCGTATCTGGAAAGCAAAACTGTAACGGAAACCGTCACAGTCAATACCGCCAAAAATGAGCTTGCGCAGATCCTCGCAGAGCTTTCGCCCAGTATGCCCTATGAAAAGGACGGATTCTCCGGCGAGTTGGCGCTGGATCATACCACGCTTTCCACAGAGGCGTCCGGCTACACCACCAAATACAGCAAAACCACCGAGACGAAGGTAATCGGCAATCTGGACCGCAACGACATGTCCTATGTGCCGGCCACGACCGTCAAAAATGGGAAAACGCTCACACTTGCCAATGTGGAATGGCAGGTCACCGGCACGGCGCTCGTCGGCGAGGCGCTGGTTCCCGCCCAGTATCAGGCGGTCGCCACCTATTCCGCCTCCAGCAGCTATCAGGCTGCCACAGGCTATGTCACCACGGCGGAATATCACGGAACCGTTACTTCGGAAGGCGTGGACAGCATCACTTATACCGTGGTTTACACCGGAAGTGAGATCGTCCCCGTAAAAACACATATCTGGGATAACGGCGGCCTTGCCGCTCCGCTGCTGATCATCGCTGCCGTGCTGCTCTGCGCGGGCATCGCCGCCGCTGCACTCATCCTGCTGCGCCGCCGCAAAAATGTCTATGTGTATGTTCCGGACAGCAAGCCCCGAGAGTACCGGCTGATTGCAAAGTTCCGTGTGGAGCCTGACAGCGAGGTTCCCGCTATCGATGCAGGCTCTCTCACACTGAATCCGGGAGATACCGTCGCGGTCGAGGTGAAAAAATCCCTTGCCAGGCATCTGGCTGGGCGCGAGTTCACCGTTTCTTTCCCGCAGAGTGACCATACTTACACGATCCAAGCCAGCAAGCACAATGACTGGCATGAATTTACCGTTCCCGCTGAAGAAGAACAGGAGGCTCCCGTATGAAGAAGTTTTTTTCATTGGCTTTGACTCTGGCTGCCATGCTTTCTGCGATGGCGGTCAGCGCCCAGGCTGCCGATTATTCCTTTGAAACCGATGGCACCCCGGAATACTACCCCTCCTCTTCCTATGAGGATGTCTACGGCTCCCGCTACAATTACGGTGGAAGAAATGTGGTGGACTACCAGATCCCCGAGCTGGAGTACGGGCAGCTCAGCACCACCCAAACCGGGGTGATGGAGAAAATCATGCTGCCTGGTCTTCAGGGCATCTCTGCATCCGGCAGCGGCATTTACGGAATTTCTCTTGGCGGCGGAACTGTGGAGATCCCCGGTTTTCTGCAGGGCGGCTCCACATCTACTCCTGCGACGCCCGCTTTCACGGAGCTGACACAGGATTTTCTGCTCTCCAACGGTGCCGTCGGAAAGATCTCCATTCCTGCCATCGGAGTTAAGAATTACTATCTCTGGGAAGGTGAAACGACTGCCAGCATGAAAAAGGGGCTGGGGCATTTCACCAGTACCAGCGTCTGGAACGGCAATGTGGCTGTCTGCGGGCATAATCGCGGCGCCAAATATGTGATCGGCAGCATCAAGAATCTGGATGTGGGTGATAAAATCACCTATACCACATCCATGGGTACCCGCACCTATCTGGTGGAGACTGTGACCAAAATCAGCAGCAGCGATTGGAGCTATTTGTCCTCTACCACGGATAACCGAATGACTCTCCTTACCTGCGTTGCCGGAGATTCCAGTCAGCGCTGGTGTGTGCAGGCTGTTCAGGCCTCTTAAAAATCTTTTGTTGAAAAAGCCGCTTTATGATCGTAAAGGAATAGTAGATCAAAAATAAGGAGGCTTTTCCATGAAGAAGCAGATCCTCACGATGTTTACGGGCCTTTTTATCGGCGCTATTATCACAGGCGGAGCTTCCGCCTATGCTGCGGGAATCCTCGCTGAACGCAGCAGCCATCGTATTTTTGTCGATGGGCAGGAGGTGCAAATGGAAGCGTATGGTATTGCTGGACACAACTATGTGAAACTCCGCGACATTGGCAAAGCGGTCGGCTTCAATGTGTTCTGGGATGCGGACAGCGGATGTGTGCAAATCGAAACCGGTGCGCCTTACACCGGCGAGGCTCCCTCCGCTGAAGCTGTTCCGCCTGCTGCTGCGCCTTCTGATGTGGATGCTGCAAAGCAGGATATTGTAGCTCGCACCAATGTCCTCCGTGCGGAGCGAGGCATCGCAGCTTTGGCGGCCGATGATCAACTGATGCGTGCCGCGCAGGTGCGGGCCGATGAAATGGCTGCCACAGGTACCTATTCTCATACCAGACCGGACGGCAGGAAGTATTACACCGTTACGGACTGCAGGCAGGTTGGGGAAAATATCCACCAGATCCCGCTGCTCTATCTTGCGCAGCAAAAAACCGCGCTTGCGGAAACGCTCGTATATTCATGGTCAAAATCCGCAGGACACATGGAAAACATGACCGATGAAAGCTATGCGGCTATCGGCGTCGGCCTTGCACGAGGGACTGACGCCAACGGCTTGGAGTGCTGGTACTGTGTCCAACTATTTCTTCGCAGCGGATACAGCATTTCGGCGGTGGACAAGCCGGCAACAAAGTAAATCCTGTTATCCTATATCACAAAGCAGACCGGGAAGCCTCGGTCTGCTTTTTCTTGTGCAATTTTGCAAGGAGGTAGCTCATTGAAAAAATTAAGAACCAGGCTCGTCTCGGCGTTTCTCGTTATCATGACGCTGTTGACGCTGCTCCCGACTTCCGCGCTGGCCGCTTCCAGCACCGGAACAGGGATCAAGCCTACCAGCAACACAAACTACTGGACAACGCGGCTTCTCCATGACGGTACGCCTTACAGCTATAAGCCCCCGATGGCGGCAGGCAAAATGCTCTACTGCCTGGATCGCGGCTATGGCTACCGCTGGGGTACTCCGTCGTTCCTCAACTCTTACACCTATAGCTCCGCCACCGGCGCGGACGCGGACGCTGTCCTGAAAACGGCGCTGGCGCAGAGCGGCATGGGTGAACTGGATGCCCAGCAGCTTGAAAACTTCAAATGGATGATGTCATTCATCGTGGACTATAAGGGTGACATCCCCGGCAGCCTTTTTATGGCCGCACAGACGTATGTGTGGGATCACCAGACCTTCAAGGGTGAGGGCGATGGTGACATCGATGGCGGCGGTTACGCTAACGCCGATACCTATGAAATGTACCTGGGCTATATCGATTGGATGTTGAAAGAAAAGGCCAAGGAAGACGCAGAATTTCAGCGCCAAATTGAAGAATACGCAGAACAGGGCATCATCGCCTCTGTGGTAGAAGATGAAGCTGCAAAATGGGCGGTCTACGCGAAATCCAGTGTTAAGGGCCGTCAGGCTTTCTTTAACTATTATGCGCCGAGAAAACTCGTCGCCAATACATCTGAGCCGGGAAAGCCGCCGGCTGGGGACGCTGATATTACGCTGCGGAAGGTTGCTGCTGGCACCACCCACGGCCTGGACGGCGCAAAATTCAACATTTATCGCGACGGCCAGATCGTCGGCAGCGATGTGACCCAAAATGGCGGAATCATTGAGGTCAAGGATGTCACCCGCGGCCTGTGGTCTTTCGTGGAAACCGAGGCCCCGGAGGGCTTCTGCGCAGATTCCACGCCCATCAGCGTCTATGTCGATACCACTGATGGTGACAAGCAGTACACGGTCACTGCCGAAAATTACGCACTGCCCGATATGAAGATCACCAAGCGCGACGCCATGAGCGGCAAGCCTATCGCCGGCACGGTCTTTTCCATTAAGTCCGTTACCGGAAGTTATTCCACCTCCGTCACGACCGGGACGGACGGTTCCGCAACGCTCTCGGCCATTCCCGCAGGCGTCTATGTAGTGCGTGAGGAATCCGTGCCGGAGCCGTATATCGTGAGCAATACGGAGCAGACCGTGGCGCTCCGCCCCGGCAAAACCTCCGAGGTCACTTTTGTTGACTATGAAAAGCCCGGTCTTGAAATTGTCAAGAAGAACATCGCCAATGGTGAGCCCATCGAGGGCGTGACCTACCGTATCGAGCAGATCGACGGCAGCTTTTCTACCAGCGCCACGACCGATAACCATGGGCGGATTTTCCTCGACTCTGTTCCTGTTGGCACATTCAAAGTAACGGAGATCAATGTCCCCAGTCATGTCATTCTCTGCCCCATCCCCCAGGAAGTGGCGCTGAAACCCGGCGAAACCTCTACCGTCACCTTCTTTAACGCGCTCAAGCCCAGTCTGGAGATCCGCAAGGTGGACAGCGTCACCGGTGATCCCGTCAAGGGTGCCAAGTTCCAGATCTGGTATGGCAGCAACCATACCGACACCGGTGAGCTCAACGACCTCGGCACTTACTTTTCTGACGCAAGCGGAAAAATCATTCTCCCTGAGATCAAGGATGGCTGGTACAAAGTAACGGAATTGGAACCGGCGTCCGGGTACGCCATCAAGGAGCCCGCCACGCAGGAGTGCTTCATCTCCGGTGGCGAGAGTAAGGTCCTGACCTTTGAAAATACGCCTCTTTCCGCTATCATCATCCACAAGGTGGACAGCGAGAGCGGTCAGCCGTTGGAAGGTGCATGGTTCCGCATTCGCTACCTCGGCGGCACTTCCGGTACGGGCGGCACAGTGGTTGGTGAATACCGCACGTCCAGCAACGGCACCATCGTTGTGACTGGCCTCAAGGCGGGAACCTACATTTGCGAAGAGATTTCAGCGCCGGACGGGTACGTCATCACCGACGCCACGGAAACGGTCTATCTCTCCGGTAAGGATCAGGACGTCATTACCGTGACCTTCGGCAACGATAAGATGGGTTCCCTCCTCATTGTCAAAAAGGACGCCGTGACCGGTGCACCCATCTCCGATGTTGAGTTCCTTGTGACTGACTCGGACGGAAGTGTGATCGGTACGACGAATGGCCGCTACGTGACCGACAGCGCAGGTACTATCCGTATTGACGGCCTGACGCCCGGCATGACGGTCATCGCAAAAGAGGTGCGGGCAAAAGACGGCTACATTCTGGACGATACCCCGCAGAACATCAAGATCAAGCGCAATGCCGTCATGACGCTGGAGTTCCGCAACCAGCCCAAGGGCGGCGTGCTCGTGAAAAAGGTGGACGCTGTGACGAACGCTCCCATCTCTGATGTGGAGTTCCTTGTCACGGATTCCGACGGCAATCTCATCGGAAACTCCAACGGCAAGTTCGTGACGGACAGCGCAGGCACGTTCACCATTACGGACATCGCCCCCGGCACAACGCTTGTCATCAAGGAAACCCGCGCGAAGGCGGGGTACATTCTCGATGATACCCCGCAGACCGTCAAGGTCAAATCCAACGAAATCACCACGCTGGAGTTCCGCAATCAGCCCAAGGGCAATCTTATCATCGTAAAGCAGGATTCCGTGACAAAGGAGCCGCTGGAAGGTGTCGAGTTTAAGATCACCTACGCAGATGGCTCGTATGTAGATGCCGAGGGCGGCACGCTGTCCTCCACCGGCCTGTACCGGACGGATAAGGCAGGTAAAATCTCCATTTCCGGCATCTCCGGCACCATAGTAGCGACGGAGGTGAAATCGATCCCCGGTTACACCATTGATGAAAACACCCGTACCCAGACCGTGGTGGTCAACCCCAACGATACACAGACGCTCCACTTCTACAACACGCCTATTGGTGGCGTGGAGATCATCAAGGTCAACGAGGATAACCACAGTGAGCGCATCCCCAATACGATCTTTGAGATCCGCAAGGTGGACGATGCCTTGGTGGATACCGTTACGACGGACAAAAATGGCCGTGTGTTCGTGGCTCTGGAGGATGGCAGCTACTATGCAAAAGAGGTCACATCGAACAAATCGTTCCGGCTGGATGACACGCCCCACTATTTTGAGATCAAGGACGGCAAGCGTGTGACGCTTCAGGTGACCAACAAAAAGCTCAGCGGCATCGTCATCCACAAAATCGACAGCGCCACGGGAGAGGGGATCTATGGCGTAAAGTTTGTCCTCTATGATGCGAACAAGAAGCCCATCGGCGAGTACACCTCGGACGATGAGGGCTACATCTACATTGACGAGATCCCTGGCGGGCTGAGCGGCCGCTTTTATCTGAGAGAGCTGGAAGCCGCCCCCGGCTACACGCTGGATAAGCAGTATAAGACCGTCTATGTCTCTCCGGGCAAGACCGTGGAGATCGAGTGGGAAAATACCGCTGTCACGGGCCAGATCCAGATTTATAAGTACGCCGCTGAGTATAACGAGGTCACCGGCACCGCCGCAGGCACCCCGCTCAAGGGCGCTGTTTATGAGATCGTCAATGCCCGCAGCGGCAAGGTGGTGGACTATATCACCACCGATGCCCGCGGCGTTGCGGCAAGCAAGGCGCTGCCGCTGACCCGTTATCAGATCCGAGAGGTCACAGCGCCCGCCTATTGGCAGCTCGACCCTACCGTGCATGATGTGACGCTGGAATATCCCGGTCAGATCATCAAGCTCTCTGCCTATGATAAGCCTGCCAGTCTCGGCGTTACCATCACCAAGCGCGGCAACGCACAGGTCATGGCAGGCCAGTCCATGCGCTACGATCTGACGGTGGCGAACACCTCCAACGTGCCGCTGGAATCCTTCTTCTGGCACGATAAAATTCCCTACGATGTGGCTCGCCCCACGACGCTGACCACCGGCACCTACAGCGCACGGCTCAACTACCGCATTCTCTATAAGACCAACTGCAACGCAAGCTATCAGGTGTTGGCGAGCAACCTGCTCACCAGCAATAATTACAGCTTCAGCCTCAACGCCATTCCCATGCAGGCCGGCGAAGTGGTGACCGACATCTATTTTGACTTCGGCAAGGTTCCTGTCGGCTTCCAAAGCGTTGTTAATCCCACGCTGAGCGTGATGATGAACGGAAACGCGGTCAATGGCTATCAGATGGTCAACCGCGCTGATGTGGGCGGCAAATATCAGGGCACATGGCAGACCGCAACGGCAAGCTGGGTGACAATCATCCGCCGTCTCTGGAATACACCTACACTCCCCAAGACTGGCTACTAAATCCAATCCTTTTCAGGGAAAGCGCCCTATCCGGGGCGCTTTCCCAATTCTAATGTGAGGAGCTGACCTATGAAACACAAAAAAGGATTTGCTGCCGTCCTTTTGACGCTGATCATCAGCGCGCTGCTGTCCGTTTCCGCCTTTGCCGCCTCTGACGGCTTTTCTGATGTGCCGGAGACATCTCCGTTTTACGAAAGCGTCGCTTACCTTGCCGGGCAGGGCATTACTTACGGTACGGGAAACGGCTGGTATGCACCGGACACACCGATTACGGTGCGCCAATGGGCAACGATGCTCTGCCGGGCCTTTGATAAAGAAGACGCCCTTTCGGATCCTGCCGGCTATGGCGGTGATGCCTGTATCAACCAGGGCTATGCGGATGGATGGCTGAATCTGCCGGCTATGGCGGCGCCGGACTCCCGCCTGTGCCGCTATGCCATCTATGAAAGCGGCTTTGCTGCCTTTGACATTGCCCTTTACAGTTCTCAGCTCTACCCGGAGGGGGAAACCCTGTCTTCGCAGGACAATGCTTTCCACGCTGCTGTGAGCTTTGGCTTATGCGAAGACACCTGTGCAGGGACGGACATCATCACACGGGGCGAGGCTGCGGATCTTCTCTATGCTCTTTTGACCGGGGAATTTACCGTTGCGCCGCCGCCCATTCTGGAGACGATCCCTCTGAACAATAAAGAGGGCGTCCATCTGAACAGCTATCTGCTGGAACTTCAAAAGATCCCGGAGCCGATCCGGCAGGCATTTGCGGAAAGAGGGTGGCAGTACACCATTGACTATGCGTACCTTGCAAGGCTGAGTGAAGAGCGGAATATGAGCTGTATTGGGGCAACCAATTACGGAAGCCGCCAAATCACTGTATCCTCGGCAGGGGCCACCATCCACGAGTTTGGCCACTTTCTCGATGAGCTGACGGGCTTCCCGTCTCAGACGGAAGGCTTTTATCAGGAGGAATCCGGAACCGCAGCAGCCCTGCTCCGTCCATATGCGCTTACCAACGAGCAGGAGTATTTTGCGGACTGCTTCGTGTACTGGCTCACTTACCGTGATAACAGCAAAAAAATGGCGTCGCTTTGCAGCGCCGCACCAAAAACATACGCATATCTTTTGGCATTGGAAAGTCAAAATTGGCAGCCGGCTGCATAGGCCTTCCTGCCTGGCTGCGGCTGTTTGAAACCCCATAACATTGTTATTATACTGTACCGTATCCTGCATCGTCAATCAAATTAACAGCAATCCACCTAAAATCAGATGGATACACAGTTTGCATTATGGATATTTCGTACAATTTGCGGATTGCAAACCAATAGAAAATCTGCTATTTTATAAATACAGAAAGAAAGGTGAGTCCGATGTACCAGTAACCCTCAAATCTGTAGAAATCGGAGGTAACCAGTGATGGTAGAGCCCAAGACTTACATAGAATGACCCTTGACTGCGGAACACGAAAGCAGTCAAGGGCCATTCTTATATGCTGGCTCCTGCGTGCAGCAGGGGCTTTTTCCATGTCTGCGGGAAACCTCATTCATCGGCGCGCAGAAGTGCCTGTGTCTTGAGCAGCGCACTCATCAAGGCACGGTGATCTTCCCACTCTTCCCACCAGAGCGGCTTTAGGGCAAGCAGCATTTGTTCGGCCCATTGCAGCTCCGATTTTTGCAAACATCCCCGTTCCAATCCGACTTGAAACCGTGCGAACGCATCTCGGACATAGTCTGATGCAGAGTCACGATTCAAGTAACTGCTGAGAAAGCCACCTAAAACAGCGGATTCTTCCTGCGTATAAAACAATATTCTTCCCCTCCTATCGCACACGAGGGGTATTCTACCACAGACTGTTCGGATTGAGAAGTGTGGATTTTTGAAGGCTCCGATCTGCCACGCAAAAAAAGCCTGCCGCAAGCGATGCAGGCGCCACCTTTAGACAGGAAAGGATACGACCATGAGCGAACATAACCATACCGGACTGGATGAGGCAGCTTCTGTTGCATCCAATACCATGCAGGCAGTACGGACCGGCAAGGCCATTTCCGCCGCGGCAAAGGGCGCTGCGGCAGGCGGACCCTATGGAGCTGCCATAGGAGCAGCATTGTCCGCACGAAAGCATATCGGGAAAATAGCGGTGGCCGCGCTGGTGTTACTGGCGCTGCCGCTGCTTTTTATTTTGCTCCTGCCGGGGATTATCTTTGGAAGCCTGACGGATAGCGGAGCGTCCGGAGCAGCCGGGCAGCCGATCCTCAATGACAACGCAGCCATTACGGAAAATGTGAATCAGGCTGCCTTTGCGATCAATCAGATTCTCGGAGAGGGCATTGAGAATGTGCAGGAGCGCATCGCCAATGATTTTGCCGGAACAGACGGAGATCACTATGAAGTAGTCAATCCCTATGAGGGGGATCTCATCAGCAATGCCAACCTGTTTATCTCTCAATATTGCGCGGCGAAAAATCTGGACTTTGCCGCCATCTCCCTCACCGACATGGAGCAGATCCTGCGTGCGGGCCTCACGCACCTTTACAGCTTCAGCCGAACGATGGAGGTGCGTACTGTCCCTGCGGAGGAGGACGGCGAGGAAGATACGGCGGAGACATGGTACATCTACACGATCCGCTATAATGGTGAAGCCTACTTTGCGGACACCATCTTTGCGCTGACTGACGAACAGAAAGGTCTGGCGGAAAACTATGCCGAAAACCTCAGCCTGTTTCTTGGCGACGGCCTGTTCCAATACGCTCCCTCCACCAACACCATTACAGCTCTTGGCGATGTGCGCTTTACCGATGGGGAAACGGAGGTCATCTACTTCAACCAGCTGGATGAACGCTATGCCAATCAGCCTTATGGCACTGACCATATTGGGGGGTATG
>OGMP01000987.1_pt1 | contig 25099 bp, 17 predicted proteins | sample 1573261 | NCBI WGS metagenome assembly OGMP01 (sample SAMEA2581878, study PRJEB24529) | metagenome | biome: Human gut stool | place: China | collected 2011 | reverse complement strand
AATCCCAACATCCAAGCCGAAGCTACCAAAAACAAAACCATCGGCCACTCATCATAAAGGAATACCCCTACAGGTAAACCGAAACGAGCTCTAATAATATGCTTCTCCAATAATCCCAAGGGCATGGAAAAATCCTCTTTTCCCCGGGGAATTTTATTAAACCCCTGCTTTACAGCATCGATTACCTTTCCCGTACTATCCTGCAATTCCAACATATAACTAACCGCTTCCTTATCCATCTGCCTGCAAAATGAAGAATCCAATCCCCACAACGTCCACAAAGCTGTGTCACGGATATCATACATAGCGCAGACACTCATCTTTTTCGCCTCCATTTCCGACTTAAAAGAAAAAACAAATTTTTGTCGGTTTCTAAAAACTATGATGTGATCCAATGAAAAAGAAAGAATATTTCCAGTGGCATTCATTGTCCTTTGATTATATATATCAATATTCTTCTCAAGGCCATTTTTCAATGTTTCAATTAAATTTGTCTCTTTCTCCACGTATAGTTTTATCAAGGTACACGCCAACACAATGAAGAGTAACACCATCACCCCCCAAGATAAAATATAAAATTTACGCATCCTCATAATTAACATTCTTTTACAAAACAAAGGACAAAACTAGGACAACATAGTTATTGAATTCTTTTTTAACACCGAAGATTTACTATACGTTTGTTAGGTAAAAATAATAATAACCATGAAAACAAAAAAGAGACTAATAATATTTGTAATATTAAAACTGAAAGAAAGACAAGAGGATAATCCTAAAAAAGATAAAAAAGATAAAAAAGATAAAGTAAATTCAAAGACTAATAATGTTGAAGTAAAAAAAGAATACAATAAACAATCTATTTTTGATTTTATGGAATTTGAAAAAATTGAAGATAATATGATAATTCAAAAAAGTAAAAAGAAATATTTAATGGCTATTGAATGTCAAGGAATTAACTATGATTTAATGTCTGGAGTAGAAAAAACAAGTGTAGAACAAGGCTTTTTACAATTTTTAAATACATTAAGACATCCAATTCAAATATACATACAAACTAGAACAGTAAATTTAGTAGGAAGTATTAGTACATATAAAGAAAGGCTAAAACATATTCAAGATAATCTTATAAAAGCCGATATGGATTATAGGTCAAAAGTAAATTCAGATGCTTTTCCAGCTGAAGAATTAAATAAAAAACGAATGGAATTAATAAAACAGAGAAATTTATATGAGTATGGTTCAGACATTATAAAAAATACAGAGCAAATGAGTTTTAATAAAAATATACTAACAAAAAAATATTATATAATAATACCTTATTATCCAGAAGAATTAGAAAATAAAGATTATGCAGAAGATGAAATTAGAAATTTAGCTTTTTCTGAATTATATACAAAAGCTCAATCAATTATAAGTTCGTTATATGTTTGCGGAATTAAAGGTAAGGTTTTAGATTCAGTAGAATTGATAGAATTATTATATGTTGCATATAATCGAGATGATTCAGATATGTATAATTTAAATAGTTTATTAGGTGCAGGATTTGAAGAATTATATTCTACGGCTCCAGATGTTTTAGAAAAGAGAAGCAGAGAGCTAGATAAGAAAATAGAAGAAGAAGCAAAGAAAAAAGCAAATGAAAAAGTATTAGAAGCTGTTGATGAAACAGAGAAACAGAAAGAAGTAAGAAGAAAAGAAGAAAACATGAACAAATTGATAGACGAAATGGCAAAAATGTTTATAAGTGATAATGAGAGATATATAGGCGAAGATATAGCAAATAAAGCAAAAGAAAAAATAGATGAGGAATCAGAAGAAAAAGGAGGGAAAGTAGATGACAAAAAAGAAAAGACAAAAACTACAACAAGAAGAACTAGAAAGACAACATAGATTACAAGAAGAAGAAACAAGCTTTTTAAAGAAAAAAAGTATAAAAGAATTAATTGCACCATCTGGAATAGATGTTTCTAATATAGATCACTTAGAAATAATTTCAAGTACAAAAAGATTTGCAAGAAGTTTTTTCATATCATCACTTCCAAGAATGTGTACATTTCCAGAAATATTTAGAGATTTATATTTTTTTGGTGATATAAATACATCTATATATATTACACCTATCAAAGAAGAAAGATCACAAAATGAACTTAATAGGGTTATAAATGAATTGGAAACAGAGAGAATTGTGGCGGCAGATAAAGGAAATATAAATAGAGAAAGTATTATATCGCAAAAAAGGATGGAAGCAGAAGAACTAAGAGATGCGATAGCTTCAGGATTCAACAAATTATTTGAAGCTTCAATAGTTGCAACTTTATTTGAATATAACGAAGAGGAATTAGACAAATTTACTAAATTATTAACTGGAGAAATGTCAAAGACATTAGTAGGAATTAGAACTGCATGGGGAATACAAGAAGAAGCATTTCAGTCTAATTTACCATTAATGAATGATAAAATAAATAAAAAACACACATTCGATAGAAATTCAATGGGGACTGTTTTTCCATTTACAACATCAGAAATAGGACATCCTACAGGAGTTCCAATAGGCTTTAATAAGCAAACAGGTACACCAATATTATTTGATAATTTCCACAAATCTCTTACAAATTATAATATGGTTATATTTGCTAAGTCTGGTGCTGGTAAATCTGTTACAATGAAAACTTTGGTATCAAGATCTTCTGTTCTTATGGGAATAGAAAGTTTAGCATTAGACGCAGAAGGTGAATACAGAATTGTAGCTGAAAGTTTAGGCGGAATAAATGTTGTTATAAGTCCAACTTCTAAGACAATAATAAATGTTTTTGATATAGAAACAGAAATCATAAAAGATGAGATTACAGGAAGAGAAAGAAATGTTTTAAATGTGGAGAATAAAGTCGAAGACGTTACGCAAGCTTTACTTACAATGGCTAGAGGAAGTACAAGAAGTGATGAGGTAAATGAGCTTACAAAACAAATAATTGCAGAATCAGTAGCAGAAGAATATGCAGCTAGAGGTATAAATAGTAATCCTGCTAGTTTATATGAATCTGCGAAAGTCGAAATAAACAACAATAATATGCTAGCTAAAGAAAAAAAACAAATGCCAACAATAGGAAGTTGGTTTAAAAGAATTCAGAAAAAGGCACAAGACAATACAAATCCAGATTATCAATATCATTATAGTTACTTATTAAAAGTTATGAAACAATACATAAGAGAATATGATGGACAAATGGCATATTTTGATGGACAATCTACATTTGAATTGTTAGAAGGTGCACCATTTATTAATATTGATATATCTCAATTAGAAGAAAGATTTGCTAGACCTCTTGCACAGCAAATATTACTTTCTTGGATTTGGGAGAAATTTGTTAAGAAAAATAGTGAAGATAGAAAAAGGGCAAAACAAAAAAGGGTTCTAGTTGATGAAGCTTGGATGTTACTTCCTTATCAAGAAGCTGTAGACTTTTTAAATAAAATGGCAAGACGTGCGAGAAAGAGAAACGTATCTTTAGCTATTATTTCACAAAGATTCCAAGATTTTTATGAAAAACCAGAAGCACAAGCGGTACTAACATCATCAGACACAAAGTTATTTTTAGCACAAGATAAGTCAGAGATTCAATATTTAAAGGAAGTATTTAAACTTTCTGAAGGAGAGGCTAATTTCTTAACCACGTGTGCTAAAGGAGAAGGATTACTTAAAGTAGGTTCTGATACTGCTATTTTGAAAATAATGCCAACGAAAAAGGAATTTGAATTTGTTGAAACGAACTTAAATCAAATTGCAAAGAAAAATTAGTCATGAAGGAGGAGACTACGAAATGAGTCTTTTTACAAATAAAAAGGTATGGCAGAAACTTTTGATAATATTTCTTATAATTATATTGTTTCAAGCTGTATTTATGAAACCTGCACATGCAGTAGATGCAGATATATTATTGAAACCAATTACAGGATTATTTGTAGGATTAGCGGATGCACTAGAATCAGTTATGCAAAAAATAGTTCTAGGAATAGATGAGTCTTTGATAGAAGTAAAAGATAATGGAGCTGGAATTTTGGCGACTGTTATAGTTATAGGGTTATTTATTGCTGGAACAGCTTTGGCTATTGTAACAGCAATTCCTTCTGGAGGAGCTTCTGTGGGTGCATGGGTAGCTTTTTGGATTGGAGCAGCAAGTACAGTTGCAATATCTTTTGCGGGATATGCTATATTTGGGCAAACATTAACAAAAATTACGGAAAAGATGCTTAGCAAAGAGTTTGATTTACCACAATATGAATTATCTCCGTATGAGATTTTTGCTGATAGAATAACAGTTTTGGATGTAAACTTTTTTAATCCAAAACCTAATGAACAAATTGGAGTGACAGAATATGATGGTTGGGAATCAATTAGTTTAACTTCAAGATATGGTGGAACAGACATATCAAATGATGGTCGAGGACAAGGAAGTGGAAATGCTTTAGATACAGTGAATGGAGATAAAGGATGTGAAATGAGTTCTCAATCATATGATACATTAAAAAATGATTATGGAATGCAAACAACCCAAAATGGATCAGCACAAAACATTGGATTTGGAGCAAATTATACAGAATATGATTGGACATATGCGAATAAAGACTATAAAATGGTTGTGATGTTTTATAATCAAACAAATCAAAATGGAATGATAACTGTATATTTATGGGAAAAAGTGTCTAGAACTACTGCTCCCACAGGTGAATTAAAATCTCCTGCGAATGAACTTAAAACATATATTGCAGGATGGTATAAAACATTAAGAAATTTAGCTTTAGTTATATTATTATCTATATTAGTATATGTAGGGATAAGAATAATGTTATCAAGTGTAGCTAGCGATAAAGCTAAATATAAGCAAATGCTAGGGGATTGGGTTGTGGCTGTATGTTTGCTATTTCTGATGCATTATATAATGTCTTTTTCTATATATATAGTAAATGAATTAACAGATATGATTGTATCTATACAAGCTGATGGTAGTAAGAAAAATGAGGTACTTAATCAAATAAGAGGCAACTTAACAGTTGATCAAGAGAAAAATCTAGGTGCAGCGGTAGATATTTTGCTATTGGATGGTACTACTAATAATGATATGGCGGATAGAGTTAAAAACGCCTATGATACATTAGCTAAGAGTGGATCGGATAGAACTAGATATGCTGATTTCTTTTTTCAAGATGCACAATTGAGCCAAAGGGCTAATGATAAAAATAATGCCAAAGTGTTAATATGGCCTGTTAGTAATTTTATGGAAGAAGCAAGAGTTAAATACCAATTGCATAGAATAGATGGAACTGATAATATCTCTATGTATGGATATGGATTAATTTATGTAATATTAGTAATATATACTATTATATTCTTATTTACATATATGAAAAGGGTTGTTTATATGGCATTTCTTACAGTAATTGCACCATTGGTAGCTGTAACATATCCAATTGATAAAATGAATGATGGGAAAGCACAAGCTTTTGATATGTGGTTTAAAGAATATATATTTAACTTATTAATTCAGCCATTACATTTAATAATGTATTCTGTATTAATAGGATCTGCAATGAGTTTTGCAACAGAGAATTTAGTGTATGTGGTTATGGCATTAGGATTCTTTGTACCAGCTGAAAAATTATTACGTAGATTCTTTGGATTTGAAAAAGCACAAACACCAGGAATGTTTGCTGGACCTGCTGGAGCAGCGTTATTACATAGTGGACTTCATAGATTAATGCACCCTAGACCACCAATTGGAGGTCCTGGTGGAAAGGGTGAAAAAGGTGGAAAAGGAGAGATAGGCTCTGGAGATGATGAAGATGGAAAACCACCTAGAACAGCAAAGATAGATGAGACATCAGGGTTCTTGGGAGATAATAATGAAAGCAATAATGACAATATTACAGATGAACCAGATCAATTTAAGTTTGACGTAGATGATGAGAATGACCAAAATGCACAGAAATATCATGAAGCAGCAACAGGACAAAGAGAAGCACTATTGGGAATGCAAGATGCAACAACAGAAGCAGAAAGACAAGAATATAATGATTTATATAATTCATATGGAAAAGATATTGATGGATTAAGAAATCCTGAATATATAAAATGGAGAGATGGTCAAAATCCATGGAATGCAAATTTATCTAGAGGTACACAACCAGTAAGAAATATCGGAGGTGCAGATAAGGCAAAAAATCCTAATAATACTTCTGAGAAGGATAAAAAAGGCACAGGCGGTGGAAAATGGGCAGGAATTAAAGCAGGGGTGCGAGGATACCGTAGAGGTATGCATAAAAGATATCTTGCAAGAAAACAACAAAATGGAGGAATGCTTAAAAAAGGTATTAGAATGGCTGGAGGAATTGCTACTGCTACAGCTACAACAGCTGCTGCAGGTGTTATAGGCATAACTTCTGGTGATATAGGTAAAGCAGGACAATATATGGCAGCTGGAGCTGTAGGAGGATATAAACTAGGAAGTAGTTTAGGAAATAATATAGCTGATAGAGCTAAAAATCAAAAAGAAATGATAGAAGAAGCTAAAAAAGAAGGTAAAAAGGCACGCTATGGAAGAGAAGAATATGAAAAGAGAGAGCAAGAAAAATATATTAAAGAATTTAAAAAGAATGAGGAAAATTTAAGAAAGATACAATATAAACTTAATGTAAACAAAGAACAAGCACAAAATATAATGGAAGATCATGCAGAAGACTATGTAAACAACGGAATAACTAATATGGACGAATTTATTGCTACATATCAATTGGAACACAAAGAAGGAATGGGAAGGAAAAAAGCGATTGCTACAAGACATTATGCGATGGATAGATTAGGAGGAAAGAAGGTTAAAGAACTTGATCCAGAAGCAAAAGAAAAATATAGTAATATGTTTAATCAAGAGTTTAGAAAAGCAGGAGATAGTGAAACAAAAGCAAACCAAGATGTTTCAAATCTTTTTGATGCAGTTGGTAAGTTCCATTCATATAAAAAATAAATAGGAGGCTGAATTATGCATAATATAATGAGGTTTATAAGACAAAATAAAAAACAAATTATAAGGATTGCAGTAATTGCAGCCTTCTTGTTTTTAATATTACAGATATTAAATTATCTTACAGAAAATAATAAAAATATAAATGTGAACAATAACAAAGAACAAAGCGTTTATGAAAAAACTAATGGGACTGTTGTTTCAGATAAGTCGATGGTATCAGGAGGAAAAGTTTCTACAAGTACAATGCAAAGTGTAAATGATATAATAAAGGAATTTGTAGAAAATTGTAATAATCAAAAGATAGAAGAAGCATATAATATGCTTACTGATGAATGCAAAGAAGTGTTATATCCAGATATTGAGACATTTGAAAATAATTATTATAATAATTTATTTAAAGAAAGTAATTTAGGATATAGTATAGAAAATTGGTCAGGCGATATATATATTGTTAAATATATGGAAGACATGTTATCAACAGGAAAAATTACAACAGATAATTCATATTCAGATTATATTACTATAGTTAATAAAGATGGTAATAAAAAGTTAAATATAAATAGATATATAGGTAGGAAAATATTAAATAAAAGTAAAGATTCAGATAATATTAAGACAGAAGTTTTGTATAGTGATAGATATATGGATTATGAAATATATAAAATAAAAATTACTAACAACACTGATAACACAATTTTATTAGATCCATTAACTGAAGTTGGAAAAATATATTTAAAAGATAGTAATGATGTAAGACATAAAGCATATACAAATGAAATAGTAAAAGATAATCTTAAAATATATGCAGGACATACATCTACAATAGAAATAAAATTTGATAATCCATATATATCTGATAGAGACATAAAGTCAATTTGTTTTTCAAATATAGTATTGGATTATAGTGAAGCCAATAAGGGTGTTTATAAAAAGATAAAATACATAATAAATCTATAATTATAAGGAGAAAGTTATGGCAGATGTTCAGGATGAAGCAGTGGAAACTGCAAAAAAAGCGGGAAAAAGTACAGCTAGAAGAATAACTAATTTTATTTTTGGACCATTTAAGGGACTGCTTATATTTTTAGTTGCATTGTTTGCATTTATAATTTTGGCAGGGGTATCGGCTAGGGAAGTTTTTAGAGCTAGAACAACAGATCAAGCTTATGGAGATGATAAAAGTAAGTTCCAGGAATGGTTAGATGCAGATGAGGATACAAGTGATCAAAATTATGATGATAATTAAAGGAGTAAAATATGGAAAAGGGAGTAAATATTAAAAATTACATAAAAAAAATATTTATATTATTAGTGACATTTATTACTATATTTTCATCTGTTCCAATTGTTAGTTTTTCTGCAACAGCAGATGATGATGACGATGAAAAATTGCCAGCACTGGTGCCAGCTGTTGCTAATTCTATAATATCTAAGTATGTAAAAACTAATATAAATGCTAATAGCTCAAGTAGTGGAAATGCAAATAATAATATAATAACAGATAATAGTGATAGTGGTGATGGTTGGAGTAGTGTAACAGAGGTTAATTCAACTTCTGGACCTACAAGAAAATATAGAAATTATAAACAATATGAAGGATCATATTCTGGTAATTCATATTGGGGAGGTACAATAGCAGATTCTGCATGTGGTCCTACAGCTGTCGCAATTGTTCTTAGTGGTTATGGATATAACTATGACCCTGGAAAAGTTGTTAATATTATGCAGAATGAACTTAATTATAATAGTTCAGATAGTTTCCATTATTTAACTGATACATTAAAGCACATAGCTAATATTGAGTCAGAAGAACATTATGGATTTTCGCAAGATGCTGTTCAGAAAATAAGAAACAATTTAAATGCCGGAAGACCAGTTATAGTAAATGCACCTAATCATTATGTTGTATATATTGGAGAAAATGAAGATGGGCTAATTATTTCTGACCCTGGGAAACAAGATGGGGATAATGCAAGGTATGGAAAGACAGTAGAAGATTTAGTAAATAATGCAATCAATGATTCAAATTACTGCGGTTACATATTAATAACATCAGATTTTACGGCATCTTCAAATGGAAGTAATAATAACAATAATAATAGTAGCAGTAGTAATCAATCCTCAACAAATAACCAAAATTCTTCATCAAGTAATAATTCAAGTACAGGGACTGGAACGGCAAGAATTGATGATAGTTATAATTTAAACAATGATGGATATTCAACTATATTTACTAGTGGTACTACTGGTAGACAATTTAAAGAATATAAACAAAATATTCCAGGATGGGATTCTAGATATCCAATTAGTTGTTATGCAGCGACTAATAGAGATTGGACAGGTGAGTGTGGGCTTGTATCTACTATAATAATAGGAAGTGGATATTCTAGTGATGCTACATTTCAGTCTGCAACTGATAATATGAAATCAACTAATCGGAAATACTATGATTGAGGCATGGACGGGTGAATATGCAAATCAAAGTGTAAGTTTTGTATCATATAATAGTAGTGATATGGTAAATAAGCTTTCAAATGGATGTGTAGCTATAATTCATGGGACTTCTTCAAACGTTTCTTCTGGAGGAACACATTATATGGCAATATTAGATATAAGTGAGGATAAATCTAAAGTATATGTATCAAATCCATGGAATGGAAGTAATTATCAAGGATGGTTGTCAGTTAGTACCGTAGATAGTGATTTTGGGAGTGATTCAATAGCGTATATAACCAATGATGGTTCAAGTGTTAACTATGGTGCTGGAGGAAATTCTTCTGGGTCATCAGCAAATAGTAATATAAATATGAGTCAAAATATTACGGATAACAATAGAGGCGGATATAAGATAAATGTAAACTGGAATGAAGAGACCCAAAAAATGATAAAGAAATTAAAGGAAAAGGACTTTGATCTTAATAAATATTTATTAGCTAGTAATGATAATGAGCATTTAAGAAATTTATTAAAATCAGCTATAGTAACCCAATATCCTGATTTGAGATCAGCTAATGAAATAGCAAGCAAAGCTAGAATAGATGCAAATGAAACTCAAGGATGTATTAAAATAAAGAGATATGCAGATAATGAAACAAAAAGCTTTACGAATAGTATGACAAATCCAACAGATTCTGAAGATGGTGGAATGTATATGACATATATGCCATATGATGATTTTTCTGATTTAATTAGGGACAATAATGAATCTGCATTGAATTATTTTTCAATGGATAGAAATAATAATTTGGTAATTGCAGGATGGGAAACTTTAGATGTTCAGGTGTCAATTGAGCAAACAGGAGGAGAAAGTGACCCAAATCCTGATTCTGCACCAGAGCCAAGAAATCAACCATATAGAAAATTAACTACAAAAAATGTACCATATTTGGATCAAGTATCAAATTATGCAATGCCATTTAGTTTGTTATGGACATTATTAACATATAGTGATGATGAAGATTTTGTTAATGATGTTGCTAAATTAGTTATAAATACAGATATTGTAATAGGAATATATGATGCCACAAATGTTAAAGTAACAGTTTATACTAATACATATGATAAACATGTGACTACTATTGATTCTGTATATGTAAATGGTAGAAAGACAGGAGAAGTTACAGTAGACCATGTATATACATATAAAGTAACTGAGACACAAACATTAAAAACAGATAATCCATCCTTAAAAGTAAAATATGCAGATACTTGGGCAGCAGTTTATAAAAATGATTATCAAGTTAGTAGAAGAACGGGAGATCCTACAAATGATAGTATTAATTTAGATGATGAAACAGTTGATGTAAATTATGGACAAGCAAATGATGAAAATGAGATAAATGGCAGATTAGATGGTAACGATTCTGCAAATCAACAAGTAATAGATGAAAAAAATAGATTGAAACAAGAGACTCATCAATACAATCAAAATAACTTTAGTTATAGATATCCAATTTTAGAGAATGCAATTGATAATATTTATAATTTTTCAGGAGGGTATGTATCTGTATTGAAAGAAGAAGATATACAAAATTATATTATTAACATGATAATTGATGAACATTCAGATGGATATATTGAGGATCAATTTAGTAACAATGAAATAATTAAAGAATACATAGATAATGCTAATGTGTCAAGGTCAGATGTTATAAGTGCAGTAAAGGAATTGGTGCGTGGAGCAAGAGATGATATTACATTAAATAGTAGTGGCGAAAATTTGTGGGATCAATTGACAAAAAATAGTCAAGACACAAGAAAAAATCAGACATATCAAGCAGAAATAACTTCTATTCAATATGAAGATTCTGAGACTCATAGAAATCAAACTGAAAGTATAGAGACTACAGAGACAACTGCTAGAGTACAAGATGTAACTAATAGAAATGATAAGGTAAGGTTTAAGAAAGATCCAAATGCTAATGAAAATGGATTTGTTAAATTATTATATTTTAGTAGAAAAGCAAAAGGAAACTTAAACTTTATAGATACTTGGTTCTTTGAATCAGTAGATGATACAACAGCTATAGCAGATTTGAAAGATTTATTAAAGTATTTGTTTCAATGTGCTTTTGGTAGAGATTATGGAATAGATGCAGAAGGAGTAGAAGGTCTTAAAGATATATTTGATCCAGATAAAATGAATTCAGTAAGTATAAGGAATACATCTCATGGAACTATAGTAGGAGGAGCATCATATTCTTCATTATCATTGTCTGATTCAGATATGGAAATAATATATAAAATTATAGAGTGTGAAGATGGGGGAGGAAGTGATGAGAATCAGAAACATCATGTATGTGTAATTTATAATAGACTTTTGTCTTCAGCTTTTTCAGACAATGTTGAAGATTTTGTAGATGGAGGACAATTTGAAGTATGTCAGCCAGGAGGACCATATTGGAGTTGTACTCCAAGCCAAAAAACAATTGATAATTGTAATGCTGCACTTCAGGAAGGTGATAGTACAGGTGGAGCAATAGGATTTGTGAACGTTTGGTTATGGGATAGTTATGGAGGAGAAGGAAATACTAGTCTTACATGGGAACCATCTCGAGAGTTGTTTAGAGAATATGAGGTCGGTGGAGGTGATGCTGTATATTTTACAACAGATACAATAAGAAGTGAGCTTACACAATATAGTAATTAAGAAGGAGAATAATATGGAAAAGGCTAAAAGGATGATAATACTTTCAATAATTATACTTTTTATAGTGATTATGATGTTAGTTGTAATAATTATTAATCTGAATAAGGAAAATAAAAATGAAGATAAAAAAGAAATAATTAATACTAATAGTTATATAACAAGTTCATTAGTTAAAGACGAAAATGAATTTTTTACAATAAAAAGGATAGTGAATAAATATTACGGTTATGTAAACTACCTTGACTATAATTTTGCACAAGTACAGTTAAAAGATGATGATAAAAATAATTTAAAAGAGCAATATTTTGAAAAAGGAAAAGAATTTTTAAAGGATATTTTAATAGATGAATATACACAAACAGAAGATTTATTAAAATATGCTAATAAAAAAATTAATATAACTAAAATGGAAAAGTGTAATTATAATAACTTAGATATATACATAGTAAATATAGAATATGATAAAGAAAGCACAGATATAGTAGTGTTTTCAGATTATTCAAATTCTACATATTCTATAATGCCGAAAGAGTACTTTAATGATATAGAAAATATACAATCTATTATAAAGAATTTAGATATAAAATATATAGATAAGAATAAAAATAATGAAATAAAAAAAGTAGAATTGACAGATCAACAAATTTGTTTACAATATTATTCAGATTATATTGATTTAATAAAAAATAATCAAGAAAAAGCATATGAAAAGTTAGATGAAAGTTATAGAGAAAAACGATTTGGTAGTTTAGATAATTTTAAAAAATATATAAAAGAAAATTTAAATGATATAAGTATAGATATGTTATCTAAATATCAAGTAAAAGATCAAAATGAATATAATGAGTATATGTGTGTAGACAAAAATGGTAGATATTATATATTCAATGTTACATCTGCAATGAATTATACTTTATTTTTAGATACATATACAGTAGATTTACCAGAGTTCATAGAAGAATATAATAATGCAAGTAATCAGAAAAAGATGGCTCTAAATATTAATAAGATTATATCAGCAATAAATCAAAAAGATTATGAATATGTATATAGTAAATTAGATGAAACATTTAAACAAAATTATTATAATAACCAGGAAAGCTTAGAAAAGTTTATAAAAGAAAATTTATTTGATAAAAACAAAGTAAGTTTTCAAGAATATTCATCAGAACAAAATTTGGGAATATATAAAGTACGTGTAGAAAAAGAATATCAGGATGGTGAAAAAGCCCCAGAGGGGAAAAATGCAGAATTTCAAAATTTAAATATAATAATGAAGTTAGGTCAAGGAACAGACTTTGTTATGTCATTTAGTATAGGTGAATAAAAAAAGGGTTGCATAAATGCAACCTTTTTTATATAATGCTATATATTAATAGAATCAATGGTGGTGGAGATGTTATGATAGAAATTAAAAATGTATCAAAGGCATATAAAAAAGGCATTAAAGTTGTAAATAATTTAAGTTTAACCATTAAAGATGGAGAGATATTTGGTTTTTTAGGTCCAAATGGAGCAGGAAAAACAACTACAATAAAAATGATAACGGGAATTTTAGAAATTGATAGTGGGAAAATTTTAATAGACGGAAAAGATATTTCTAAAGATGCTATAAATGCAAAAAAAAGATTTGGTTTTGTTCCAGACAATCCAGATATGTTTTTAAAGTTAAAAGGGATTGAATATTTAAATTTTATTGGAGATGTATATGATATTTCGATTGATGAAAGAAAAGAAAGAATAAATAAATTGGCTAAGGAATTTGAAATGGAAGAAGTATTAAATAACAAAATAGAAAGTTATTCACATGGAATGAGACAAAAAATTGTTATTATGAGTGCTTTATTACATCAGCCACAAAATTTGATCTTAGATGAGCCACTAACAGGATTAGATCCCAAATCATCTTTTGATTTAAAGAAAATTATGAGAGAGTATACTAAAGAGAAAAAGGCTGTATTTTTTTCTACACATGTACTAGAGGTGGCTGAAAGATTATGTGATAGAGTAGGAATTATTGATAATGGAAATTTGATATTTGTAGGTACATATGATGATTTGAAAAATCAGTTTAAAGAAGATTTAAGTTTAGAAGAATTATTTATGGAGATAACGGGAAAAAATGATAAAAAGTAAGTTAATAGTAATTAAGGATTTGACTAAAATATTTTTAAAAGACTCATATCAAGATTTAAATATTTTTGATAAAAAAAATAAAAATATAAATATGAAGTCAATTTATGTTTGGATGAGTATAATTATATTTTTTGTATTATTGTGTTTGAGTCAAAAAGCAATTAAAGCTTTAATGTCATATAATCAAGAAAACTTATTTTTAAATGTTTATATGATATTTTTGACAATTATTTTTGCAATTCAAACGGTTTTAGTTTGTGTTAATATATTTTATTTTTCAAAAGATTTAGAGATGATATTGCATTTTCCAATTAAACCAGTTGAACTTTTAGTTGCAAAGCTTATTACTTTAGAATCTAAACTTTATATTACTGAAATTATTTTTGCTATAGTACCATTAACAATGTATGGAATATTAACAAGTCAAACAATTTTATATTATTTATTTGAAACTATAATTTTAATTATATTTCCAATAGCTATTTCATTGATAATTAGTATTGTTATGATGTGTGCAATGAAAATTTTAAAATATATAAAAAATAAGGATTTGGTGCAGTTTATTTTAACATTTATATTACTTTCTGTTGTAGTATTTGTTGAGTATACAGCATTTGGAACTTTATTAAAAAACAAAGGTGAAGGTGAAAGTTCTAGCATACAAATAGAGGAAGGTATTAAGTTAATAAATAACAAAATAAAAGAAGCAAATTCTTGTTTATTATTTATTAATCCTTTGGTTGAAACTTTAGAAAAACCTAATATGTATGGTTTTATAAACATAATAAAAATTTTATTTATGGATTTTGTATTGTTTATCCTATTTATTATTACTGGTAAAAAAACATATTTAAAAGATGTATTAAAAAACATATCTTATTTAACATCAGTAAAAAATAACAAAAAAAAGAGAATAAATAAATATAAAAAACATAATAAAAGTTTTTCATATTTAATTAAAGAAATTAGAAATTTATTTAGAAACCCAATGTTTTTTATGCAGTGTGTATATCCAATTATAACATGTTTAATGATTACTGTAATGATGTCAATGGTAATAATTCCAAAATTTAGAGAGGCACTTAATAATGAAGCAATTAGAAACCAATTCCATGATTTATCATTTGATATAACTGCAGTTTGTATTATTTTGGGAATAATACAGATATTTTTTATGTTATCTCCAGCATCTTTGACAGCGGTATCAAGAGATGGTAAAAACGCAAAGTTTATCAAATATATACCAATATCTTTATATAGTCAATTTATATATAAAGGAGTACCACAAATAATAATAAATATTATTTCAATTATAGGTGTAGTTACTACAATACATATTACAATACCTGAAATAGAAGTAAAATATATTTTTGAAATAAGTATGTTAGCAATATTATTAAATATAATTAATAGTTATATAATGTTAATAGTAGATTTAATTAATCCTAAGCTTGAATGGGATACGGAATATGCTGTTCTAAAGCAAAACAACAATAAAATATTTCAGTATGTATTTTCAATAATTAGTATTTTATTTTTAATATATATGGATAATATATTTAGTGATTTAAATTTAGAAATTGCATTGGGATATATGGCAATTATATTTATAAGTATAATTATTGTAATTAATATATTTGTAAAAATAAAAATAAAATCATTGTATAAAAAAATATACTAAAAAAGGCAATACCAATAATATAATAATTTGGTATTGCCTTTAAAATTAAATACTAAAAATGAAATTTAAAATAAAATTTCTAATAAAAGGAATTTGCCATAATAAAAATAAGATCAAAAATGTAAGAATAATAGCAATTATATTTTTAATTTTATATTCTAAACTATTATTATTGGTCGAAAAATTATCTTGATTAGAATATTCATTATATTCATTATTGTAGTTTTTTTCATTAGTAGAATTATCTTTAGATGTAGAACTATTATCAGGCTCAATTATTTCATAATTATCTCTTAAATATTGTTTATGAAATTCATTTATTATATTTTTTAATTTTTGGTTTTCTAAAAATATAGCATTATATTGTTCAATAGGAATAAGTGTATTTGAAAGAGAAATATCATATTCTTTTCTTAATTCTTCATTAGACAATGTTTCATAAGCTTCATTAATTTTTTGCAACTTTTTTTTTGCATCTTCTTTTTGATCATCTGGTTGTAAATCAGGATGATATTTTTTTGCTAATGTAGTATAAGCTTTTTTTATTATATCTGAAGATGCATGTTTATCTACTTCTAATATTTCATAATAATTTTTTTCCATATATATTACCTCTAAATATAAACTAATCAAATTTATTATAACATAAATTTATAATTTAATAAAAGCTTATTAATAAAAAAATTATAAAGACAGTTAATAGAAATATTTAATATGTAAAAAACGAAAAAATATAATTATAGTAACCACCTAAGATATTTTTCATAAAATATTTTAGGTGGTTTTTATGAAAAAGGGGTTATGTTTAGCAGGAGGGGGAGTAAAAGGTGCAGCACATATAGGTGCAATAAAAGCATTAGAAGAAGCAAATATAAAATTTGACTGTGTAGGAGGAACATCTTCTGGAAGTATTGTAGCATGTTTATATGCATGTGGATTTTCGGCAGATGAAATGTATAAAATTTTTAAAAAATATTGTAAAAAAATTAAATATGTAGATATAAAAAATATATTTGAATTAATTTTTGGATTAATATTTACAGGAAAAATTATTATAAAAGGATTGAATTCAGGAGAACAAATTGAAAGATTAATAAATAAAGTATGCAATGAAAAAGGAATTTATCAAATAAGTGATATAAAAATGCCATTAGCAATACCAAGTGTTGATTTATGTAATGGAGATGTTATATGTTTTACTTCTCAAAAATTTAGAAATAATATGTCAGATAATACTATATTTACAAGTGACATAGAAATAGGAAAGGCAGTAAGAGCAAGTTGTAGTTATCCAGTAGTTTTTTCACCATGCCCATATAAGAATATAAAATTAGTTGATGGTGGAATTAGAGAAAATGTACCATGGAAGGAATTAAAGTTTTTAGGAGCAGATAAAGTTGTTAATATAGTTTTTGAAGATGAGGGAAATGAGGTATGTAATAAAAATTTGGTAGAAGTAGCAGGAAGGTCTATAGGGTTGTTGTGTAGAGAATTATCAAATTATGAATTAGATGGTTCTGATTTTACATTAAAAATAACAAGCAAAAAAGTAGGTCTATTGGATATGAAGAAGATTGATGAACTTTATGAGTTAGGGTATAGGCAAGCAAAAGAGAAGATAAAAGATATATAAAAAATAAGCAAAAAAAAAAAGACAGAGGTTAATATATGAAGTATATTCTCTGTCTTTTTTATGTAGTATTAATATTAATTATTAATTTTAATTTCTTCTTTTTTTGCATCTGTAGAATTTTCTTTTTCAATTAACTTTTTTGCATTTTCTTTGGTTTTTAAATTATCTTTTGCAACAGTCATAAGAAGTTTTATTCTGTTTGTTTGGTTGGCTTCACTTGCACCAGGATCATAGTCAACAGGAGAGATGTTTGCTTCAGGATATAAGCTTCTTATTGTTTTGATAACTCCTTTTCCAACCACATGGTTTGGTAGACAAGCAAATGGTTGAACACAAATTATATTTGGAATATCATTTTCAATATATTCAATCATTTCAGCTGTTAAGAACCATCCTTCACCAGTTTGGTTACCAATTGATAAAACATTTTTAACTTTGTCTTCTAAGTGCCAAATGTCACATGGTTGTAAGTAACCTTTTTTAGAATTTGCTAAAGCTATTTTTACGTCTTTTTCAAGAAGGTCAATTAATTTAATTGCAGTTTTCATTATTTTTGAAGATGTTTTATTTGTGTTTAATAAGGTATTAAATGTTATTTTATGTGTGCACATGAATTTAGCAAATCCCATGAAGTCAGGTAAAATAACCTCTGCGCCTTCTTTTTCTAAGATGTCTGCAACATAATTGTTTCCAAAAGGATGATATTTAATAAGTACTTCTCCTACAATTCCTACTTTTGGCTTTTTAACGGATGTATCTAATTCTATTTTTTCAAAATCGTTTACAATGTCATATATACTTTGTTTAAATTCTTTACTATTTGATTTTTCTAATAGTTTTTTACATTTTTCTAACCATGTATCGAATAATTTTTGTGTCTCACCTTTGTTTACTTCATATGCTCTATTTTTAGTTAACATTTTTTGTAGTAAATCGCCATATACAACCATTTTTAATAGTCTTTCTACTAGAGGTATAGTTAGTTTAAATCCAGGCATTTTTTCCATTCCTACTATGTTAAAAGATATTACTGGAACATTTTCAAATCCAGCATCTTTAAGTGCTTTACGAATGAATCCAATGTAATTAGTTGCTCTACAACCTCCACCAGTTTGAGACATAATTAAGGCAGTTTTGTTTAAATCATATTTACCTGATTGTAATGCTTCTATCATTTGTCCTGTAACTAAAATAGATGGGTAACATGCATCATTATTAACATATTTCAAACCAGTTTCTACTGTTTTTTGTGTGCATTTTCTTAGTAATTCAACATGATATCCAGAGGCACGAACAGCAGCTTCTAGTAATTCAAAATGGATAGGTGCCATTTGAGGTATTAGTATAGTGTAATCTTTTCTCATTTCTTTAGTAAAGATTTTCTTTTTAACACCATAATCGCCATCTGATTTTACTTGTTTCTTTTCTTGTTCTCTTTTTTTCATGCTGGCAAGAAGTGAACGAATACGTATACGAACAGCCCCTAAATTGTTTACTTCGTCTATTTTTATTAATGTATACATTTTGTCAAAACTTGATAATATTTCTTCTACTTGGTCAGTTGTTACAGCGTCAACACCACAACCAAATGAATTTAATTGTACTAATTCTAAGCAATCATGTTTTCCAACAAAGTCTGCAGCTGCATAAAGCCTAGCATGATATACCCATTGGTCTACAACTCGTAAAGGTCTTTTTGCTTCTGTTTTGTCAGAAACACTATCTTCTGTTAAAACACATAAACCTAAAGATGTTATTAATGTATCAATACCATGATTAATTTCTGGGTCTATATGGTAAGGACGACCAGCTAAAACTATTCCTTTTAAGTTGTTTTCTTCTATATATCTTACTGTTTCAGCGCCTTTATCTCTAATGTCTTTTTTACATTTTTGATATTCTGCTTCTGCTTTATCTACGGCCTCATTTAATTCTGCTTTTGTAAATTTATATTCTTTAAATTCGTCTAATTCTAAAATCTTTTTAACTAAATTCTTTTTTTCAAAAGGTAAGAAAGAATTTATGAATTTTATTTCCGGATTTTTTAGTTCTTCTACATTATTTTTTAATACTTCTGAATATGAAATTACAATAGGACAATTATAGTGATTGTCTGCTTTTTCATATTCTTTTCTAGAATATGGTATACAAGGATAAAATATTGTTTTAATTCCTTGTTCTATTAAGCTTTCAATATGACCATGTGAAAGTTTTGCTGGATAACATACTGATTCAGATGGCATAGATTCCATTCCCTTTTCATAAGTTTTACGAGTTGTTTTTTCAGATAAAATTACTCTAAAACCTAAACTTGTTAAAAATGTAAACCAGAATGGGTAATCTTCGTACATATTTAAAACCCTAGGGATTCCAATTGTTCCTCTTGGTGCAAATTGCTCTTCAAGAGGTTGATAGTTAAATAGTCTTTCAAATTTATATTGTACTAAGTTTGGCAATTTTTTAGCTTTTGTAACAACACCAGAGCCTTTTTCACAACGGTTACCAGATACATGGATTTGACCGTTATTGAATTTATTTATAGTTAATTTACAATGATTTTCGCAATTGTTACAACGAGCATGAGTTACTTTAATTTCTAATTTATCTAATTCATCAGTTTTTAATATTGTTGATGTATGTTCCATATCTAGATTTGCTTCATATTGTTCTTTAGAAAGTAATGCCATTCCATAAGCACCCATTAATCCAGATATATCAGGTCTTACTACATTTTTTCCAACAATTAATTCAAAAGCTCTCAAAACTGCATCATTATAAAATGTTCCACCTTGTACAACTATATGATTACCAAGGGTTTCTACATCTCTTACTTTCATTACTTTTTGAATTGCATTTTTTATAACAGAATATGAAAGACCACTTGAAATATCACCAACAGAGTATCCTTCTTTTTGGGCTTGTTTAATTTTAGAATTCATAAATACTGTACATCTTGAACCTAAATCAACAGGAGTTTTTGATTTTATTGCTTCTTTTACGAAATCAGAAATTTCTATATGTAAACTTTTGGCAAATGTTTCAATAAAAGAACCACATCCTGAAGAACAAGCTTCATTTAACATGATATTATCAATAGAACCATTTTTCATTTTGATGTATTTCATGTCTTGACCTCCGATGTCGACAATACTTGTAACATCTGGTTCGAATTTTTTAGCTGCTGTATAATGTGCAATAGTTTCAATTTCGTTTAAATCAACATTAAGAGCAGTTTGAATTAATTTTTCTCCATATCCAGTAACCCCACTATATCTAAGAATTGCTTTTTCTGGTAATTTTGTATATAGTTCTTTTAACATGTTCATAACACTTTTTAAAGGGTTTCCTTGGTTGCTACCATATAAAGAGTAAAGTAGATTTCCCTCATCATCAATTAAGACAAGTTTTGTGGTAGTAGAACCAGCATCAATTCCTAAATAGCAATTTCCTTCATAAGTTGAAAGGTCTTTTTTTGTTACTGTATCTCTATCATGTCTTTCTTTAAATTCTTTGTAATCTTCTTCATTTTTAAATAAAGGCTCTAAAGGTTTAGAAGTATTATCATGTGAATTTTTTAATATTTCTATTTTATTAGCTAATTGGTCTGGTGTAATTGCTTCTGTTCCAATAGAATCTAGTGCAGCACCTTTAGCTACTAAAAGGTGTGCTTCTTCTGGTACAATTATTTCATCATCTGTTAAATGCAAGGTTTCTATAAATCTTGTACGTAATTCTGATAAATAATTTAAAGGACCTCCTAGAAATGCAACATGACCTCTAATTGGTCTTCCACAAGCAAGTCCACTGATTGTTTGATTAACAACTGCTTGGAAAATAGAAGCTGCAATATCTTCTTTTGCTGCTCCTTCATTAATTAATGGTTGAATATCTGTTTTTGCAAAAACTCCACAACGAGATGCGATTGGGTAGATTGTTTTATAATTTTTTGCAAGCTCATTAAGTCCGGCTGTATCAGTATTTAATAAAGAAGCCATTTGATCTAAAAATGCTCCTGTACCACCAGCGCAAGTACCATTCATACGTTGTTCTATAGATTGATCAAAATATATTATTTTGGCGTCTTCTCCTCCAAGTTCAATAACAACATCAGTTTTAGGAATATATTTTTCAACAGCTCGTTTACAAGAAACCACTTCTTGTATAAAATCAACTCCTAAAAATTTTGCTGCAGACATTGCTCCAGAACCTGTTAATGCTAATGTAAATGAATTTAGAGGATATTTTATTAGTAAATCTTCTAATACTTTACAAACAGTATTTTTAGTATCTGAAAAATGTCTTTGATAATTTTTGTATAATGTATTTTTATTTTTATCCATTACTATAATTTTTACTGTTGTTGAACCGACATCTAATCCAACATGTAATGTTTCATTCATGACAAAATCTCCTTTTCTGTATATAAACTTTATACTTTAAACACCTTAATTGTATACGGAAAACGGGTTTTTGTCAAATGGAAAATAATGGTTCTAAAAAGGACAAACAAATAATAAAATGGATAGTAAATAATCAATATTAAGGAGGATAAAAATGAAAAGCAAAAAGATAATTATAATATTTAGTATTTTATTAATTATTATATTAATAGGAGGATATTTTGCAATAAAATATGTTAAGGAAAAACAAGGTGAAAATACAAAATCAGAAGAATACATACCTCAAGAGGAAATATCAGAGGAGCAATTGAGACAAACAATAGTTAGTTTATATTTTCCATCAAAAGAAACTAAAGAGTTGGTGCCAGAAGCAAGATTAGTAGATATAAAAGAGATTATAAATGATCCATGTGACAAATTAGTTAATTTATTAATAGAAGGACCAAAAAGTGAAAAAGAAGAAAAGATAATTCCTGAGAATACCAAGTTAAACAAAAGTTATATGGAAGATGATTGCGTAACACTAGATTTTTCTGCTGAATTTTTAAATTATGATAAATCAGATGAAAAAGCAAAAGATAAAATGATAAATAGTATTGTAAACACTTTAACTCAATTAACAGAAGTTAACCAAGTAAAAATTTTAATTGATGGAAATACTAATGATGAGTTTAAAGATATATATATAGTAGAAAAATAACAGAATAAAAACAAAATATAAATAGATATAATTAATATTAAAAAATTATATCTATTTATAATAATTAAATAATTATTTAAAGATTTTATAGAGTCTAACATATCTTGAAAACTTTTTAAAATTATTTAAAAAACATTCGACTTCATTTAAAGAGTTAATTGTATTTTTTTTATAAACTTTAAAATCGAATTTTTTTTTTGGTGGTAATTTTTTACCACATTTTTTTGGCGGTTCCATATCTATCACCTCGTTTTTGCAAATTTATATAATTTGTTATATAATATGAAAGAAAATAAATAATTGTAAAAGAAAATATAATTTTATTAATTATTAAAAATATGGAGAATAAATATGGACATAGAATTAGAAGCAAATGAGAGAATTGATGATTTAGAATTTAAGAATTTAAAAATAATTCAAAATAAAGATGGATTTTGTTTTGGAATTGATAGTGTTTTATTATCTGATTTTGCTAAAAATATAAAAAAAGATAGTATGGTTTTAGATTTAGGAACAGGAACTGGAATAATACCAATTCTTTTATGCGGAAAAACAAAGTTAAAAAAAGTAACAGGTATAGAATTACAAGAAGAAGTTGCGAAAATGGCAAAAAAAAGTATTAAATTAAATAATCTGGAAGATAAGTTTAATGTTATTAATGAAAATATTTTAAATTTAAATAAAATATATGAGAATCAGACATTTGATGTTATTGTTAGTAACCCACCATATAAAAAGAAAGATACTGGAATTACAAATGAGAATGAGAAGAAGATAATATCGAGACACGAAATAAGTGCTAGTTTAGAAGATTTTATAAAAATATCAAAAGATTTATTAAAAGATAAAGGAGAATTTTATATGGTTCATAGGCCAGAAAGATTGGTTGATATTTTTGAATTGATGAGAAAATATAAAATAGAGCCTAAAATATTAAAAATGGTTTATTCATATAAAAATAAAGAACCAAAATTAATTTTGATAAAAGGAGTTAAAAATGCTAAACCATTTTTAAAAGTAGAAAGTAATTTATATATTTATGAAGATACAGGAGAATATACAGAAGAGATTTTAAAAATATATAATAAAATTTAAATAAATTAGAAATAAATTCTAAAAAATAGATTTAATTAGAAAATAAGAGAAAAATAAAAAAATTAATAAAATAAAAAATATAATTAAGAAAAAAATAGAATAAATTCGAAAAAAATAGAAATAAAAAGAAAAAAAGTAAAAACTGACTAGAAAATAAACTATAAGAATAAATTAATTAATAAATAATTTAAAAAAATTAGAATAAATTCGAAAAAAATAGATAAAAAAAGAAAAAAGGAGATTTTAATGGAAAATCAGAAAAAAGGAAATTTATATATTATAGCAACACCAATAGGAAATTTAGAAGATATCACATTAAGAGCAATTAGAATTTTAAAAGAAGTAGATTTAATAGCAGCAGAAGATACAAGGCATACTTTAAAATTATTAAATCATTTAGAAATATCAAAACCATTAATTAGTTATCATAGACATAATGAAGAAATAAGAACAGAAGAATTAATAAAAGAATTAAAAACAGGGAAAAATATTGGACTAGTTTCTGATGCGGGAACTCCAGGAATTTGTGATCCAGGAGAAGAAATAATAAAAAAGTGTATAGAAGAGTCAATTAAAGTTGTACCTATTCCTGGAGCATGTGCAATGATAAATGCTTTAATTACTTCTGGCATCAGTACAAAAGAATTTATTTTTTTAGGATTTTTGCCATTAAATAAAAAATCAAGAAAAGAGAAATTAGAAGAAATTAAAAATGCAAATAAAACAATTATTTTATATGAGGCGCCACATAAATTGAAAAATACGTTAAATGATTTAAGTGATATTTTACAAAGTAGAGAAGTTGTATTAGCTAGAGAGTTAACAAAAATACATGAGGAATATATCAGAGGTACAGTTAAAGAATTAATGGAAAAAACAGATAATTTAAAAGGAGAAATGATATTAATTATAGAAAAAAATAATAAAGATAATGAAGAGGAATTAAATAGTTTAAATAATCTAACTCTAGAGGAACATTATAATTTTTATGAAAAAAGAGGATTAAATAAAAAAGAAATTATAAAAAAAATAGCTAAAGATAGAAATGTAAGTAAAAATGAAATATATCAGTATTTCATATAAAAATAAAGACATAATTTTTTATGCCTTTATTTTTATATAATTATTCTTCAGATTTTAAATTACCGATTTTTTTAGAACAGTTTTGACATATTAATTTATCATTATATACTAATAAGTTTTTTGTATTACCACAAAAAATGCAATTTGGTTCAAATTTTTTCAATACAATAGAAGAACCATCTACATAAATTTCGATTGGATCTTTT